>Ga0268266_10000124_pt1 | contig 153051 bp, 125 predicted proteins | sample KBSS13metaG_FD_190356 | JGI IMG/M metagenome (GOLD analysis project Ga0268266, IMG submission 190356) | Switchgrass rhizosphere microbial communities from Kellogg Biological Station, Michigan, USA - KBS S1-3 metaG (SPAdes) (version 2) | ecosystem: Host-associated > Plants > Roots >...
TGGCGGCAGGCTGGCGGTGAACACGTAGGGGCGGCAGACCAAGCGCATGATCTCGAACTTGGGATGGTTCGAGACGCAGAAGCCGCCCACGGTGCCGACCGACTTGGAGAAGGTGCCGATCACGAAGTCGACATCCTCGAGGCAGCCCTGGTCTTCGGCGACGCCCCGGCCGTTGGGGCCGATGAAGCCCATCGAATGCGCCTCGTCGACCAGCACCATCGCGCCGTGCTTCTTGGCGACGGCGATCATCTCCTTGAGCGGCGCGATGTCGCCCATCATCGAGTAGACGCCTTCGAGCACCACCAGCTTGCCAGCCCCCTCGGGGATGCGGCGGAGGCGCTTTTCCATCGCCTCGATGTCATTGTGCTTGAACGGCACGACCTCGGCGTCGCCCATCTTGCAGCCGTCCCAGATCGAGGCGTGGCTGTCGATGTCGAGGACGATGTAGTCGCCCTTGCCAGCGATGGTCGAAATGATGCCCAGGTTCGCCTGGTAGCCGGTGGAGAACACCATGGCGTGGTCCATGGCGTAGAAGTCCTTCAGCGCTTCCTCGACCGCCTTGTGCCCGGCATACGTGCCGTTGAGCACGCGGCTGCCGGTCGTGCCCGAGCCGAAATCGTCCAGGGCCTGCTTGCCCGCCGCGATCACGTCGGGGTCGAAGGTCATGCCCATGTAGTTGTAGGTGCCCAGCAGGATCGTCTCGCGCCCGTTGCAGATCGCCGTGGTGGGCGAGAGCACCTTCTCCATGACGAGCCCGAACGGGTCTTCCACGCCCGAGGCGAGCAGGTTGGCGCGCATTTCGATCAGCGGATCGAACTTGGCGAACAGGTCCTTGGTGCCGCCGGACAGCGTCTCGGGCTGGTCGGGCTGGCTCACGGCTTCGGTCATTTCAGGTCAGCCCTTCAGCTTCACCACGGCATCGACGAGCTGGCCGTAGTTCTCGATCTCGGCCTGCTGGTTCATGCTGATGATGATGTCGAACTCGTCCTCGATCGCGGCGACGAAGTCCATCACGGTCAGGCTGTCGAACTCGAGGTCGTCGGTGAAGCGGGTCGAATCGTCGATGGCGATGCCCTTCTTGTTGAAGGGCTCGATCAGGGCGTCGATGCGCGCCTTGGTGGCTTCGCGGTCCATGCGGATAAGTGCTCCGGTGCTGTGCGCGACCATGTGGCCGGGAAATGGGGCGCAAAAGCGGCGCGGGCGCGCCCTGTCAACCGTTGAGCCTCAAACGAGTGCGCGAACCGCCTGCATGAACGGCCCGATCGAGACCGGCTTGGCAAGGTAGCCCTCGGCCCCGGCATCGCGGATGCGCTCCTCGTCGCCCTTGCCGGCATAGGCGGTGACGGCCAGCACCGGCACTTGACGCAGCGCCGCATCGCGCTTGGCCGCCTCGATGAGCTCCAAGCCGGACACGTTGGGCAGCTGGATGTCCATGATGATGAGATTGGGCACGAACTCGCGCGCCCGGTCGAGCGCGTCGAGCCCGTCGGCCACCGGCTCCACGGCAAAGCCCTGGCTCTTCAGCACGTCGCAGAACAATCGCCGGTTAAGGTCGTTGTCCTCGACAACCAGGATTCGCTTTGCCATTCGCCTTGCGGACACCATCTAAGGGTTACCAAAGACCTCTATGGCACACGTGAGTGGCTGACAATTCTTAACCATACGGCAATGTCCCTAGACGGCACAGCGGACCCACAGGCATTGGCGCTCAATGCGCTGGGCTGGATCCTGGGCGATGAAGATCGCGCGGGTCGTTTTCTCGCGCTTACCGGGCTGACGCCCGATGGCTTGCGCGACTCTCTTGGCGAGCGCGGCACGCTGCTGGCGGTGCTGGATTTCCTGTGCGCGCACGAGCCCGACTTGGTCGCGGCCGCCGAGTCGCTGGGCGTCTCCCCAGCTGCGCTGGGCGCGGCGCGCGGGAGGCTGGCATCGTGAGCCGGCCCCTCGTCATCACCGATTGCGACGAAGTTCTGCTGTATATGGTCTCGCATTTCCGGGATTGGCTGGCGGAGGAAGAGGGCGTGACGTTCGAGATGGGCACGCCCGATTTCGTCCGCGCAATGCGCCGGACCGACAGCGGCGAGCCCATTGCGCCCGAAGAGATTTGGACGCTGCTCAACGCCTTCTTCGATAACCAGATGCATCGCCAGCTGCCAGTGACGGGGGCGGTCGAGGCGATCCGCACGCTGGGGCAGGACGCCGATGTCGTTGTGCTCACCAACCTCATGGACTTCCGCCAGGAGGCGCGCACCCGCCAGCTGCTCGAGCGCGGCATCGACGCGCGCGTGTTTACCAATCAGGGGCCCAAGGGGCCGGCGCTTAAGGCCATCCTCGAGGAGTACCGGCCGAGCCGCGCCGTATTCGTCGACGATCTGCCGCAGCATCACGATTCGGTGGCGGGCACGGCGCCGGATGTCGGCCGCTTGCATTTGTGTGCCGAGCCGCTGATTGCGCCGCACATCGCCTGCGCGCACAAGGCCGGTCACGCCCACGCCCGGATCGACGACTGGGAGGGCGCCTTGCCGTGGCTGCTGGCCAGGCTCCACGATGAACCGGAAAAGGAACGGACATGAGCGGGGATGAATTCGGGGCCGAGATCGAGCGGCGGCTCGCGGCGCTGGGGCTGACGCTGCCACAGCCGGCGGCGCCGGTCGCGGCCTATGTGCCGGTCGTGGTCGCCGGCGGGCTCGCCCACGTCTCGGGACAACTGCCGTTCGTCGAAGGCAAGCTCGTCACCGGCCGGCTGGGCGAGGACGTGAGCCTCGAGCAGGGCATCCTGGCGGCGCAGGCCTGCGGCGTGATGATCCTGGCCCAGCTCAAGGCCGCGCTCGGCTCGCTTGGGCGCATCGAGCGGGTCGTCAAGCTTGGTGCCTTCGTCAACTCGACCGGTACCTTCACCGACCAGCCCAAGGTTGCCAACGGCGCCTCGGAGCTGATGGCGGCGGTCTTCGGCGAGGTGGGCCAGCATGCGCGAAGTGCGGTCGGCGTACCGGTGCTGCCGCTGGGCGCCGCCGTGGAAGTCGATGCGGTTGTCGCCGTCCGTCCAAGCTGAGCACGATGTGGCTTGACCGCTGGCGCTCTCCCCCGCCCGATCCGCGCAAAGTGGCATGGATCGGCGAGCAGGACTACGCGCACCGCGGCTTGCATGGCGCGGGCGTGCCGGAGAACTCGCTTGCGGCGTTCGCTGCGGCGATCGGGCGGGGGCTCGGCATCGAGTGCGATGTGCAGCGATCGAGCGACGGCCGCCCGGTCGTGTTCCACGACTGGGAGCTCGACCGGCTGACGCATGAGACCGGCGAAGTCGCGCGCCGCAGCGCCGAGCAGTTGGGCAAGGTTGCGCTGCGCGGCAGCGACGAGACGATCCCGACCCTGCGCGAAGTGCTGCGCCTGACGGACGGGCGGGTTCCGCTGCTGATCGAGATCAAGAGCCGTCGGGAGGAGCGGATCGCGGCGCTTTGCCTCGCGGTGCGGCGGGTACTCGAAGGCTATGGCGGGCCGCACGCCGTCATGAGCTTCGATCCGCGCGTCTCACGCTGGTATGCGCGGTATTCGCCGCACACGGTGCGCGGCCTTGTCGTGTCCGAGGGCGAGGATCGTGCGCTTCCTGGCATGATCCGGCGCCGGCTGGCGTTGTGGCACGCGCGGGCCGACTTCCTCGCTTACGACGTCCGCGACCTGCCCAGCCGTTTCGCCTCGGGCCAGCGCAGGCGCGGCCTGCCGCTCGCGACCTGGACGGTGCGGGACGCGGCCTTGCGCGAGCGGGCCGGGCAATACGCCGATGCCGCCATCGCCGAAGGCGAAGGGCTCGCACCGGTTCGGGAGGCGCAGGCATGAGCCGGCGTGAGCTGACTGCCGAGGTGCTGGCGGGCGTCGCCGGGCAAGCCGCGGCCGAATGGGATGCCCTGAACGAAGACGAGAACCCCTTCGTCAGCCACGCCTTCCTCTCGGCCATGGAGGACTCGGGCAGTGTCGGCGGACGCAGCGGCTGGTCCGCCGCGCCGATCGTCATCCACGGTGCCGACGCTCGCCTCGCGGGCGCGCTCCCGGCGTACGTCAAGGAGCATAGCCAGGGCGAGTACGTGTTCGACCACGCCTGGGCGGACGCCTGGCACCGGGCGGGCGGTCTCTACTACCCCAAGCTTCAGATCGCCGCGCCGTTCACCCCGGCAACCGGACCGCGCATCCTGACCCGCGATCCGGAGCTTGCCTTGCCGCTCCTGCGCGCGGCGGAGGCGTATTGTGCCCAGGCAGGTTTCTCCTCCGCGCACGCGACTTTCATCGCGCCCGAGCAAGTGCCTGTCTTCGAGCAGGCGGGCTGGCTGCTGCGCGAGGACATCCAGTTCCACTGGTCCAACCGGGGCTATGCCAGCTTCGACGACTTCCTGGAGGCACTGTCCTCCCGCAAGCGCAAGGACTTGCGCAAGGAGCGGGCGCGGGCGCAGGAAGGTCTCGAGATACGCGCGCTCACCGGCGCGGCGATCGAGGGGGTGCATTGGGACGCGTTCTGGCGCTTCTACCAGGACACCGGCCGCCGCAAGTGGGGCCATCCGTATCTCACGCGCAAGGCGTTCACCCTGCTGGGCGAGCGGATGGCGGACAAGATCCTGCTCGTCCTTGCCTTCGAGGGCGGCGAGCCGGTCGCCGGCGCGCTCAACTTCATCGGCGCAGAGGCGCTCTACGGCCGATACTGGGGAACGCTCGTCGACAAGCCGTTCCTGCACTTCGAGCTGTGTTATTATCAGGCGATCGACGCGGCGATCGCTCTGGGCCTCTCGCGGGTCGAGGCGGGCGCGCAAGGTGGGCACAAGCTGGCTCGTGGGTACGAGCCGGTCCGCACGGTCTCGGCGCACTACATCGTGAACGAGAGCTTCCGAAGCGCGGTCGCCGATTTCCTGGCGCGCGAGCGACAAGGCATCGCCCAGGATCAACTCTGGCTGGGCGAGAAGACGCCCTTCAAGAAAGCCTAGCTCAAGCCGCGCGGCGCGTGGTGCTGGCGAGCCATTCGCGGGCCCGCCGTTGCGCCTCGGCGATCTCGCGCGCGGTCATCTCCTCGGCGATGTCCGCCCGGCACATGTTGGCTTCCTCGTGGCCGGCGACGGCGGCAAGGTTGAACCACTTGTGCGCCTCGATGAGGTCGCAGGAGGCGCCGTGACTTCCCGTGGAGAAGGCGACGCCAAGGTCGTAGTAGGCGTTGATGTCGCCCCTGCCGGCGGCGGCCAGGCAACTGGCGACAAGCGCGTCCTCGCACTCGCTTGCATGTGCCGGCGTGCCGGTGAAGCTCGTTGGATCGATCCAGATCGTGCTCATGGTGGTCCTGCCCCCTGTATACGGTGGGAAGATTTTCGGACTTCCCGTTAGCCGGACAATGGGGGTGCGTCGTCAACAAGCCGTTAACGGTGTTTCCCGGCCTCGCACGGCTGGGTGTCGACCCAAGGGAACGTACCGGATCAATCGGTTCCAGCTCTATCTTGCGTACGGCACGCATCAGCGCTTGTGCCCGAAACCCGCGCCAACTATAGGCCCGCTCAACCTGGATCGCGCGGGACCATCGGAAAAGTTCGGGGTCGGCAGGGCGTCAGCGGCCGGGGTATAACGCTGCGGAGTTCATCTGAATGGCGACGTCCCTTGCTAACGAAATTGACGTGCTGGCCAAGGCGAAACGAGAAATAGGCGGCGCCTACGTTCCGACCGACGACGAACCTTACATGTCCGATTCGCAGCTGGATTATTTCCGCCGGTTGCTGAATGCCTGGAAGCGCTCGATCCTCGACGCATCGGCCGGTACCCTGCAGCAGTTGCAGGATGGCCCCATCCGCGAGCCCGACCTCAACGATCGCGCATCGAGCGAGACGGACTGGGGCATCGAGCTGCGCACGCGCGACCGCCAGCGCAAGCTTATCGCCAAGATCGATTCCGCGCTGCGCCGCATCGAGGAGGGCGAGTACGGCTTCTGCGAAGTCACCGGTGAGCCGATCGGCCTGGGCCGCCTTACCGCCCGACCGATCGCGACGATGACCGTCGAGGCGCAGGAAGCGCACGAACGGCGCGAGAAAGTCTCTCGGGACGATTGACCGGCGGATCTATTAGCCGGTCCTTAAGCTTTTTTTTGCCGTTCGATCCTACTATTTCGCACAGGATGCGTCGCCCATGACGACGCGGCGCGATTCGACGCGTGTCTGGATTTCGGCGGAATTGGAGCCAATGGACGGAAGCGAACATAGGCAGATCGCGCGCGACAGCCTGTTCCTGTTGGCCGACCTGCGCGTCGACGGGCTTTCCGGTGAGTACCGCATTAAGGTGCGCAACCTCTCGGACGGCGGCATGATGGGCGAGGGCAATGTCCGCGTCCATCGAGGCTCTCGCATCGACGTCAATCTGCGCAACATCGGCTGGGTCGAGGGGACGGTCGCCTGGGTGCAGGACAGCCGGTTCGGCGTTGCCTTTCATGAGCCGATCGACCCGCGGCTTGCGCGTGCCAAGCCTGCGGCCGCCGACGACAGCGCCCCGTCGTACCTGCGGGGCAGTGCGCAGCAGGCGTCGACAGGGCAAGTCCGCAAGGTCTGAACGCGGCGGCCGCCGCAGAGGTGCGGCCTTGCTCACCCGTCACGATGGACTAAGCCAAGGCCATGGCTGCATTCCTCCAATCGCTCGGACGACGTGCGCGAACCGGGTTGCTGCTCGCAGCGCTCATCCCCGCGCTGGCCGGGGCGCTCACCGGTTGCGGCTCGCGCGGGGGATCGCGCCTCGCGCTGGCAGCGATCGCCGAACCCGGAGACTCGTTCGACAGCGGACCACGCCTTTCGCTGGCGGGGCAACTCGCCCGCGCCGCCACCGCCGAGGGGCTGGTCGCGATCGACGAGAAGGGGCGGGTCGTGCCCGCGCTGGCCGATCGCTGGATCGTCACCGACGATGGCCTGAGCTACATTTTCCGCCTGCGCGACGGGGACTGGCGCAGCGGCGAGCCGTTGACCGCGCGATCGGCCAAGCTGGCGATCGATGCCGTGATCCGGTCCGTCGCTCGCACGCCGCTTGCGCTCGATCTGAACGGTGTCGAACAGGTTCGTGTCATGGCCGGGCGGGTCATCGAGATCCGGCTGCTGCGTCCCATGCCCTATCTCCTGCAGATCCTCGCCCAGCCCGAGCTTGGCCTGCTGCACAAGAAGCAGGGCGACGGGCCGATGGCGATGTCTCGCGAAGGGCACACGGCCTTGTTCACGCCGATCGAACCTTCGCGTCTGGGCCTGCCGCAGATTCCGGAATGGAGCAGCCGGACGCGAACGATCGAGGTTCGTGCACTGGGCGCCGCCGACGCGGTCAACTTGTTCAATGACGGGCAGGTGGACTTGGTCCTGGGCGGGCGCATCCAGGATTTTCCACTGACCAGCAGCGTGGGCATCCTGCGTGGCACCATCCAGCTCGACCCGGTGATGGGTCTGTTCGGCCTGCGCTTCCTCAGGGGCGATGGGTTTCTTGCCGACCCCGCCAATCGCGAGGCCCTGGCCATGGCGATCGATCGCGGGCGGCTGATCGAGCCGTTCGGCGTCGATGGCTGGACCGCGACGACCCGGCTGATCTCGCCCAACGTCGATGGGGATCTCGCGCAGAACGGCGAGCGTTGGCAAGGTGTGTCGATCGAAGCCCGCCGTGCCCAGGCGGCCGCGCGCGTCCGGGCCTGGCCGGCCACAGCATCAGGGAGCGCGACGCCGCCATCGCCCACCGTAAGGGTCTGGCTGCCCGAAGGCCCCGGCTCGGACATCCTTTTCGGGCGCTTGGCGAGCGACATGCGCACGATCGGCGTGACGCTTCAGCGCGAGCACGACCTAGCCGCCGCCGATCTCGCCCTGGTCGACGAAGTCGCCCGCTACCCGCGCGTGTCCTGGTTCCTCAATCGTCTCGCCTGCCTGCCGGCTCGGGGCCTGTGCGACAAGGAGGCCGATGCCCTTGTCGCCGGTGCGGCGGCGAACAAAGATGCCCGCCAGCGCGCACAGATCCTGTCGGACGTCGAGGCGAAGCTCACTGCCGACAACGTCTTCATCCCCTTGGGAACGCCGATCCGTTGGTCGCTCGTGCGCGGCAACGTCGACGGGTTCGCGACCAATCCCTGGGCGTGGCACCCCTTGATGCCGCTGGCTTGGGTCCACAAATAACAAGCGGTTGCATCACATCTCAAAGGATCGTGGGACTTGGCCGGTACCGAAGCATTACGCCGGATGGGCAATGAACTGCCGCTTGGCAACGATCCCGCCTCGATCCGCCTGAGGGTCGAGAGGATGGAGCGACTGCTCGAACGCGCGTTCGTGGTGCCGGGCATGCGCCGCGAGGTCGGGCTCGACGCGATCGTCGGCTTGGTGCCCATCGCCGGGGACGTGGTGTCCGCGCTGCTCGGGCTCTACATCGTCTGGGAAGCCCGCAATCTGGGTATGTCGAAGTTCAAGCTGGCGCGGATGATCGGCAATGTCGCGTTCGACACGGCCGTGGGCGGGGTGCCGGTGGCTGGCGACGTGTTCGACTTCCTGTTCCGCTCCAACAGCCGCAATCTCAAGATGATCCTGCGGCATCTCGACAAGCATCACCCCGAAACCCGGGTGATCGAAGGCTGAAGGGTTTGCACCGTCCGCCAAGGCGCTATGGTAGTTTGGTGAGAGAGGCCCACGCCCTGATCCTCGTGCTGGCGCTTGCCGCCTGCGGCAAGGCCGACAATGACCCCGGGCCGGGCGGAGTGACCGTCGGCGAGGCGCGCGCGCTGGACGAGGCGGCGCAAATGATCGAGAGCCGCCAGCCTCCTCCCGAGCTGCTGCAACCCTCGCGCACGCAGTGGCCCAGCGACGCGCCACAGGACGAGGCGACGGCTGTGGCAGAGCCGTGACGCGCTCGTCAAAGGCGTTCTTGGCGCTGCCTGCGAACCCGCCGAAGGTCGCTTCACGGTAGGAAAAACGGCGCGAATGCTGGTGTGCGCGGCTGGCAACGTGCAGAAGGCCTGAGCGCCGCCAGCGCACTTGATACAACCATCCGCTCTCTTTTCTGCAACGATCCGTGCGGATCATTGCGTTTGATAGATAGGGGGGCGGCAGGCAGGGTAAAGCACCATGCGGCGTCCGTCGTTTATTCCTTCTATTGATCCTTTCCTGCTCTGCCTGATCGCGGTGGTCACGGCGGCCTCGCTGCTGCCTGTGCGCGGCGCGGCGGCCTCGGCCTTCGATGTGCTCGCGGACCTGGCGATCATGCTGCTGTTCTTTCTCCACGGCGCCAAGCTCTCACGCGAGGCGATCGTGCAGGGCATCGGCAACTGGCGTCTCCATGCCCTGGTGCTGGCCTCGACCTATATGCTGTTTCCCGCGACCGGCCTGGCGGTGGACGCTGTGGCCGCGCGCTGGCTCAATCCGCTGCTGATCTCGGGCGTGCTGTTCCTGACGCTGTTGCCCTCGACCGTTCAGTCCTCGATCGCCTTCACCGCCATGGCGCGCGGCAACGTGGCGGCGGCGGTATGCAGCGCTTCGCTATCGAACCTGCTCGGCATCGTGCTGACGCCGCTGCTGGTGGGACTGTTCATCGAGACGCGCGGCTCGGGGCACGGGTTCGATTGGGGTGCGGTGCGCGGCATCGTCGCGCAACTGCTGCTGCCGTTCCTCGCCGGGCATCTGCTGCGCCCGCTGATCGGTGCCTGGGTGGCGCGCAACAAGCAAATCCTGATGCCGGTGGACCGCGGCTCGATCCTGCTGGTGGTCTATTCCGCGTTCAGCGCCGCAGTGGTGAACGGCATCTGGAAAGTGCTCAACCTGTCGGACCTCGCCGCGCTGCTCGTGCTGAGCGCGGCGATCCTGGCGGTGATCATGCTGGCCAACTTCGCCGCCGCGCGCATGGCCAAGCTCTCGCGCGAGGATACCATCGTGCTGCTGTTTTGCGGCTCGAAGAAGAGCCTGGTCTCGGGCGTGCCGATGGCCGGCGCGCTGTTCGCCCCTGCGCAGGTCGGCATGGTGGTGCTGCCGCTGATGATCTTCCACCAGCTCCAGCTGTTCGTCTGCGCCTGGCTGGCGGCTCGCTATGCCCGCGATCCGATCGCCGAACCTGCAGCCGCGCGCGCCGCGGTGCCGGTCGGCGAAGCGCAGATCGCGGCAGTGGCCAAGGACCGGGGGCTGACGATCCCGGCCGAGTGCGAGCGGGGCGTCGCCGCCAACCTCGCGCTACTTGCCGACCATGCTGGGCGCCTGCGCGGATGAGCGGCGCCCTCGCCACGGCCGAGCGCGTGCGCAGCGGTGCGAGCAGCGCATGCGAGGAAGTCGAGCGCGTGCTCGCGGCTCTGGCTGGGGAGCCGTACAACGCCGTGACCCGCGTGCTTGCGGAGCGCGCCCGCCGGGAGGCGGCGCAAGTCGATGCGGCCCTGGCCTCCGGTGAAGACCCGGGACCGCTCGCCGGCGTACCGTATGGGGTCAAGGACCTGTTCGATGTCGACGGCCTGTCGACCACCGCCGGCTCGGCGCTATACGCCGACGCTGCGCCCGCGACCGCCGACGCCGAGGTAGTCCGCCGGTTGCGCGATGCCGGCGCCGTGCTCGTTGCGACGCTCAACATGGACGAATTCGCCTACGGCTTCGCGACGATCAACGCGACCCATGGCACCACGCGCAACCCGCACGATCTTGCGCGCTTGGCGGGCGGGTCCTCGGGCGGCTCGGCCGCCATTGTCGCCGGCGGCCTGCTCCCGTTCGCGCTCGGCTCCGATACGAACGGATCGATCCGGGTTCCCGCGAGCCTGACCGGGATCTATGGTCTCAAGCCGACGCATCACGATTTGCCGGTCGCCGGCACGTTCCCCTTCGCGGAGAGCTTCGACGACATCGGCCCGTTCGCGCGCGACATGGCCGATCTCCTCGCGGTGTGGCAGGTGCTGAAGGGCGCATCTGCCGAGGACATATCCGCCGCGCCCCGCCTCGCACGGCTCGGCGGCCGCTTTCGCCAGAATGTCGAGGCAGAGCAGCTCGCCGCGATCGATGCGATCGCACCGGATGCGCCCTTGGTCGACCTGCCTGATGTCGCTCGCGCCCGGTCCGCCGCGTTCTTGATCACCGCCTATGAGGGCGGTGTGCTGCATCGCGAGGCGCTTGCGCGCGATCCGCTCGGCTTCGATCCGCAAGTGCGCGACCGCCTGCTGGCCGGCGCGCTGCTTCCGGCCGGGCTCCATGACGAGGCGCAAGCCTTCCGCGCCGCTTACAAGGCGACCATTGCCGCGCTCGTGGCAGACTACGACGTTCTGCTCGCCCCGGCAGCGCCCGGCGTGGCGCCGCTGATCGACGATCCCGTCGTTGCCATCGATGGCGAGCGAACGGCCGCGCGCGCCACCTTGGGCATCCATACGCAGCCGATCACCTTTCTCGGCCTGCCTTCGCTGGCGGTGCCGCTGCGACGGCCGGGGCGCTTGCCGCTCGGCTTGCAGCTGATCGGCAAGGCCGGTGGCGAGGCAGCGCTCTTCGCGCTGGCGGCTCGGCTCGAGGCGGACGGGATCATCGGATGGAGCGAACCGGGGGCGGGGCTCGCGAAGCAGGGGGCAGCGGCATGAGCGGGATAGCAGTCGAGACCGCGGGCGACGGGCCTGCCGCAGGACCTGGCGACACGACAGCGCTGGCGCGCTTCTTCCGCCTCGCCGAGCGCCGCACCGACGCGCGCACCGAAGTGCTCGCCGGCGTGACGACGTTCTTGACGATGGCCTATATCGTCCTCGTCAACCCGGCCATCCTGAGCAGCGCCGGCATGCCGGTCGCCTCGGTCGCCGCGGCGACATGCTTTGCCGCCGCCTTCGCCTCGATCCTGATGGGGCTGGTCGCCAATACGCCGCTGGCGTTGGCTCCGGGCATGGGCCTCAACGCCTATTTCAGCTTCACCGTGGTGCAGCAGATGGGCGTGCCCTGGCAGATCGCGCTCGGCTGCGTGTTCATCTCGGGCGTCGCCTTCCTGTTCCTGACGCTTACCGGAGTGCGCCAGCTGATCGTCGCCTCGATCCCGCAGTATCTGTTCGCTGCGGTGGCGGGCGGGATCGGCCTGTTCATCGGCTTCATCGGCCTCAAGGATGCAGGCATCGTCGTCGCCAACCCGGCGACGTTCGTGGCTCTCGGCGACCTCAAGGCGCCCGGTGCCGCGCTGGCGCTGTTCGGCCTCGTCCTTATCGGCACCCTGAGCGTCTGGCGCGTGCGCGGGGCGATGCTGATCGGCATCGTCGCGACCACGATCGTCGGTTGGATTACCGGCCAGGTCGTCCTCAAGCCCGAGCCCTATTCGCTCTCGGCGCTGACCGGAACGGCCTTCCAGCTCGACCTCAAGGGCGTGTTCGGCGTCTCGGGCGGTCACGGTTTGGGGCTGCTGGAGATCCTCTTCGTGTTCCTGTTCGTCGACTTGTTCGACAACATCGGCACGCTCGTGGCGGTCACCAAGCGCGCCGGGCTGATGGACGCGGACGGGCGCATCCCGCGCCTCAATCGCATCCTCATCACCGATGCGACCGCGACGATCGTCGGCTCGATGGCGGGCACCAGCACGGTCACCAGCTATGTCGAGAGCGCGGCAGGCGTGCAGGCGGGCGGGCGCACCGGGTTGACTGCGGTCGTCACCGGTCTGCTGTTCCTGGCGATGATGTTCGTGGCGCCCTATGCGCAAGTGATCCCGCTCGCCGCGACCGCGCCGGCGCTGATCATCGTCGGCGGGCTGATGCTGCTGCCCTTGACCGAAGTCGAGTGGGAAGACCCGCTCTCCGCGATCCCCGCCTTCCTTACTGTGGCGATGATTCCGCTGACCTTCTCGATCGCCAACGGCCTTGCCTTCGGCATCACCGCCCATGCGCTGCTCAAGCTGGTGCGCGGCACGCTCCAGAAGAGCGACTGGTTCCTGCTGGTGCTGGCGGCCCTGTTCGTCGCGCGCTTCGTGTGGATGGGAGGGGCGTGATGCTGCGCTGGCTCCTGCTCCTTGCCGCGCTGTTCGCAGCACCTGCGTCCGCCAAGCCGCTCGACAGCACGCCGCGCACGGTGGTGATGACAGCATTCGCCCCGGAGTGGGAGGCGCTGGAACACGCGGTGGTGAACCCCAGGACCTACCGGATCAACGGCCTGACCTTCCTCACCGGCCGCATGGAGGGCAAGCCGGTGGTGCTGATGCAAAGCGGCGTCAGCATGGTCAATGCGGCGATGAACACGCAGCTCGTGCTCGACCGCTTCAAGGTCAAGCGCATCGTCTTCTCCGGGATCGCCGGCGGCGTCGACCCGAACCTGTCGATCGGCGATGTCGTGGTGGCGCAGGACTGGGCGCAGTACCTGGAGGTTTCGTTCGCCCGCAAGACCGCGCAAGGCTGGAAGACGCCCGAGGAGCCGGATCCCGCGGCGCCGCCGAACTGGGGCATGATGTTCCCACGCGGGGTGCGCGTCGGGAATGCGCAGGAATCCGCCCATCGGCAGTACACCATCGCGGTCGACCCCGGGCTGGTTGCGCTTGCCCGCGAAGTCGCTGCCCGGACCACGCTGCAGCGTTGCACCGGCCCCACGAATGACGCCGCCCCGGGCTCCTGCCTCAAGGACGCGCCCAAGATCGTCGTCGGCGGTACCGGGGTCAGCGCCGGCGTCTTCGCCGACAACGCCGAGTTCCGGCAGTACCTGCAGCAGGCCTACAAGGCGCGCGTGCTCGACATGGAAAGTGCGGCAGTGGCGCAAGTGGCCTACGCCAACCGAGTGCCGGCGATCGTCTTTCGCAGCTTGTCGGACCTTGCCGGCGGCGACGAGAGCGAGAACCAGATGAACACCTTCATGGCGCTCGCCAGCGTGAATTCCGCGCAAGTCGTGCGTGCCTTCGTCAAGGCGCTCCCAAACTAATGCGCACGGTGAGCGCCTCCCGCGGCATCGTCACCGCCCCGCATCACCTCGCCGCCGAGGCGGGACGCGATGTCCTGCGGGACGGCGGTACGGCAATCGAGGCGACGGTCGCTGTGGCGGCGACGCTGGCGGTGGTCTACCCGCACATGACCGGGATCGGTGGGGACGGCTTCTGGGTGATCCGCGAGCCGGACGGCCGCGTGCACTCGATCCACGGCTGCGGCGGCGCAGCGGCGAGCGCGGACCTCGCGCTCTATGCCGGGCACGAGGCCGTCCCCACGCGCGGGCCGCTGGCGGCGAACACGGTTGCCGGCACCATCTCGGGCTGGGCCGCCGCGCTCGAAGGCGGCACGCTGCCGCTCGAACGCCTGCTGCGCGACGCCATCCGCCATGCGGAGAACGGGGTGACCGTCACCGCCGGGGGTGCCGCCATTGCCGCCGCGAAGGGCGATGAGCTGCGCATCCAACCCGGGGCCTATGCCCGGGTCTTCGAGCCCGCCGGCCGCCCGATGGCGCAAGGCGACACGCTGAAGCAGCCGCTGCTCGCCGCGACGCTCAGGACGCTGGCCGTCAACGGACTGGAGGACTTCTACACAGGCGAACTTGCTGCCCTGATCGCACAGGACCTCGCCACCGTCGGCAGTCCGGTCTCCGCCGAGGATCTGGCTGCGCATCGCTCTTCGCGCCCCGAGCCGCTGACGACGCGCATCGCCGGCGCGCAGCTCTACAACAGCACGCCGCCGACGCAGGGCTTCGCCTCGCTGGTCATTCTCGCGCTGTTCGACCGCCTCATCGCGAATGCGCCCGACAGCTTTGCGCACGTCCACGGCTTGGTGGAAGCGACCAAGCAGGCTTTCCTGCTGCGCGACGTCCATGTCGGCGACCCGCAGCATACGCCCTACGATTTCCAGGGCCTGCTCGGCGATCCCGCCGCCCTCGACGAACTCGCCGCCAGGATCGATCCCGAACGCGCGCTGCCTTGGCCGCAGCCGCCGCAATGGGGCGACACTTGCTGGTTCGGGGCCGCCGACAGCGAGGGGCGTGTCGTCTCGGCGATCCAGTCGACGTACTTCGAGTTCGGCTCCGGGCTGGTGCTGCCGCAGACCGGGATCACCTGGCAGAACCGGGGCAGTTCCTTCCGCCTCGCCGAGAGTGGGTGGAACGCGCTCAAGCCTGGCCGCAAGCCGTTCCACACGCTCAACCCGGCGCTGGCGGTGTTCGACGATGGGCGGGTCATGGCTTACGGCACGATGGGCGGAGAGGGGCAGCCACAGACGCAGGCCGCGCTGTTCACCCGCTATGCCCGGTACGGCATCGACTTGCAGCAGGCGATCAGCGCGCCGCGCTGGCTGCTGGGGCGTACCTGGGGCGAGCAGTCGACCACGCTCAAGCTCGAGGACGGGTTCGACGAGGCGGTCTACGCGCGCCTGATCGACGCTGGCCACGATGTCGAGCGCATCGGCCCGCTCACCGCGACGATGGGACATGCCGGTGCGATCGTGCGCTTGCCGGAGGGCGGCCTCCAGGGCGCGACCGATCCGCGCAGCGACGGGGGCGTGGCAGGATGGTGAGCATTCTCCACCGATCCTCCCCTTCGCGCGGAGGTGGCCGTGACGCAGGAGTGGTCCGCTCGCGGTCCCTCTCTCCTTGCAGGGGAGGATCCTGGCATTGACCGGCGCCCGTGCCGTATCGCGTTGCGACCAGCTCGGCGCGCCGCCCTACAGCGACATGGCGGGCGGCCTGTTCCGAGCCTACCTCACGCCTGCTTATTTCGCGGCACAGGATGCGCTTGCCGGGTGGATGGCGAAGGCGGGCATGACCGTCCGCCGTGATCCCGCCGCCAATCTCGTGGGGCGGTACGAGGGCCTGGACCCGCAAGCCCCGGCGCTGATCATCGGCAGTCACCTCGATTCGGTGCGCGACGGCGGCCGATACGACGGGCCGCTCGGCATCATGCTCGGGATCGAATGCGTCGCGTCGCTCAGCGCGCAGGGCAAGCGCCTGCCGTTCGCGATCGAGGTCTACGCCTTCGGCGACGAGGAAGGCTCGCGCTTTCCCGCCGCGATGCTGACGAGCCGTGCGGTCGCGGGCACCCTCCACCCGGCCACCCTGGACATGGCCGATGCGGACGGCGTCTCGGTCGCCGTCGCGCTACCCGGTGACATCGACGCCTACCTTGCCGCCGCGCGCCGTCCCCGCACCACGCTCGCCTACCTCGAGGCGCATATCGAGCAGGGTCCGGTGCTGGAGGCCGACGGGCTCGCGGTCGGCACGGTGACGGGCATCGCCGCGCAGCTGCGCTATTCGGTCGTTGTCCGGGGCATGGCGGGCCACGCCGGCACCACCACGATGCGCCTGCGCCGCGATCCGCTGGCGGGGGCAGCGGCGATGGTGCTGGCCGTCGAGCAACTCGCCCGCTCGGACAATTCCGACGTGGTGGCGACGGTGGGTGTGATCGAGGCCGCGCCCGGTGCGCCCAACGTGATCCCGGGCGAAGTCCGCTTCACCATCGACGTGCGCTCGGGCGTCGCGGCGCGGCGCGACGCGGTGGCCGAGGCGATCCTCGCGCGCATCGCCGAGATCGCCAAGGCCCGTGACTTGGAGATCGCTATAGAGCGTATCCATGACCTGCCTGCCAGCCCCTGCGACCCAGTGCTCATGGACCTCATGGACGCGGCGCTCGCCGCCGCGGGGCAGCCCGTGCGTCGCCTCGTCTCAGGCGCGGGGCATGACGCGATGAACATGGCGGCGCTATGCCCCACCACGATGCTGTTCATTCGCTGCAAGGGCGGTATCAGCCACAATCCCGCCGAACACGTCGACCCCGCCGATGCCGAGATCGCGCTCAAGGTCATGCTCGGATTCATCGAACGATTGGCTGCCTGCTATGCCTGAGCTTGACCCTATCCTGTTCGGCGAGATCGACCCGCCCCAGCGCCTGCTGATGGGCCCCGGCCCGGTCAATGCCCACCCCCGCGTGCTGCGCGCCATGAGTGCCGATCTGCTCGGCCAGTTCGATCCCGAGATGACCGGCTACATGAACCAGGTCATGGCGCTCTACCGCCCGATCTTCGGCACGCGGAACGAGTGGACGATGCTCGTCGACGGGACCGCGCGTGCGGGGATCGAGGCGTCGCTGGTCAGCTTGGTCGCCCCAGGTGACACCGTGCTGGTGGTCAACTTCGGCCGCTTTGGCCTGCTCCTGACCGAGATCCTGGCCCGTATCGGTGCGCAGATCGAAACGGTCGAGGCGCCGTGGGGCGAGGTCGTGCCGCTGGAGCGGATCGCCGAGGCCGTCCACCGGGTGCAGCCGCACGTCGTCGCCACCATCCATGGCGACACCTCGACCACGATGGCGCAGCCGCTCGACGGCCTGGGCGAGCTGGCCCATGCCGCCGGCGCGCTGCTCTACATCGATGCGACGGCGACTCTCGGAGGCATGGAGATCGCGGCAGACCGCTGGGGCGCGGACATCGTCACGGGCGGTTTGCAGAAGTGCCTCGGCGGCCCTTCCGGTTCGGCGCCGATCACCATCTCGCCGCTCGCTGCCGAGCACATCGGCCGCCGCCGCCATGTCGAGAAGGGCATCCGCCGCGCCGACATCAAGGATGGGCAGGGGCCGCGCATCGGCTCGAACTACTTCGATCTGGCCATGATCATGGACTATTGGTCGGAGAAGCGCCTCAACCACCACACCGAGGCGACCAGCATGCTCTACGGTGCGCGCGAATGCGCCCGCATCGCGCTGGGTGAGGGGCTGGAGGCGCGCTTTGCCCGCCACGCCAGCGCGGGCCGCGCCATGACCGCGGGCCTGCGCGCGATGGGCCTGACCGTGTTCGGCGACGACGCACACCGCATGACGAACGTGACCGGCGTGTTCATTCCCGAGGACGTTGACGGCGAGGCGGTTCGCACGATGATGCGCGAGGCCTTCGAGATCGAGATCGGCACCGCCTTCGGCCCGTTGCAGGGCAAGATCTGGCGGCTCGGCGCGATGGGCTACAACGCGATGAAGCACAAGGTGCTCCTGACCCTCGGGGCGCTGGAGGCCTGCCTGAAGGCGCAAGGCCATGCCGTGCCGCTGGGCGAGGCGGTACCGGCCGCGCTGGAGGCATGGTGACGCCCATGACCCGCGACCTCGTCGGCTACGGCGCCCATCCGCCCGACCCGCAGTGGCCGAACGGCGCGCGGGTCGCGGTGCAGTTCGTGATCAACTACGAGGAGGGCGCCGAGAACTCGGTGCTGAACGGCGACCCTCGCTCCGAGGCGTTCCTGTCCGAGATGGTCGGCGCCCAGAGCCATCCCGACCGGGCGATGGCGATGGAGAGCCTCTACGAATACGGCAGCCGCGCCGGCTTCTGGCGCCTCCATCGGCTGTTCACCGAACGCAACCTGCCCGTCACCGTCTTCGGTGTCGCCAAGGCCATGGAGATGAACCCCGAGGCCGTGCAGGCGATGCTTGCCGCCGACTGGGAAATCGCCAGCCATGGACTGCGCTGGATCGACTACCAGTATGTGCCCGAGGATGTCGAGCGCGCCCATATCGCCGGGGCGATCGCGCTCCACACTCGGCTCACCGGCACCCGCCCACTCGGCTGGTACCAGGGTCGCACCTCGCCCAACACCGCGCGGCTCGTCGCCGAGGAAGGCGGCTTCCTCTACGATGCCGACAGCTACGCTGACGATCTGCCCTACTGGAGCAGCCAAGGCGGGGAGCGCCAGCTCATCGTTCCCTACACGCTCGATGTGAACGACATGAAGATCGTCGCGCTCAACGGCTTCACCGAGGGCGAGCAGTTCTTCCGCCACATGCGCGACACTTTCGACCAGTTGCGCGAAGAGGGCGGGCGGATGATGAGCGTGGGCCTGCACGCGCGTATCGCCGGCAAGCCCGGTCGTTCCCGGTGGCTGGCGCGCTTCCTCGATCACGTGATGCAGAGCGGCGACGCCTGGGTCGCCCGCCGCATCGACATCGCCCGCCACTGGATGGAGGTGCACCCGCATGGTCATTGACGACCCCGTGCTGCTTGCCGAAGTCACGGCCGCGTTCCACGCCTACGAACGCGCGCTGATGACGGACGACATCGCGGCCATGGACACGCTGTTCCACGACGCGCCCACCACCAACCGCTACGGCGTGGGCGAAGTGCTCTACGGCATCGATGCGATCCGCGCGTTTCGCAAAGGGCGCGGCGGCTCGCCCCAGCGCCGGCTCGGCCGCGTCGCGATCACGGTCTACGGCGACTCGTTCGCCACTGCCGATGCCGAGTTCTTTCGCGAAGGGTCCGACCGGCGCGGCCGCCAGACGCAGAGCTGGGTCAAGTTCGCCGATGGCTGGAAGGTCGTTTCCGCCCATGTCAGCCTGGAAGGGAGTACCTCGTGACTGCCCTGTTCGAACACAGTCCCTGGGTGGAGGCGCGTGCCGATGCCGCGCCTTCCTCGGGCGATCGCCACGCCGACCTCCTGGCGGTGATGTACGCCGCCACGCCTGACGAGCAGCTCGCTCTCATCCGCGCGCACCCGGAGCTCGCCGGCAAGGCGGCGATCGACCGTACGCTGACCGAGGCTTCCGCGGCCGAGCAGGCAAGCGCCGGTCTGGATCGCCTGACGCCGCAGGAGTACGACCGCTTTCACGCACTCAATGCCGCCTATCGTGAGCGTTTCGGTTTCCCCTTCATCATCTGCGTGCGCCTGACCGACAAGGCGGGTATCCTCGCCGCCATGGAACGGCGCCTCGGCCACACGCGCGAGGAGGAGATCGCGACCGCGCTCGGGCAGATCGGCGAGATCGTGCGCTTGCGCCTCCAGGACATGGCGGCATGAGCCTGGCGGAACTCGAGGCGGACCTGGCCCGCCAGCTCGATCTGATCGGCCACGGCGGCGCCGACTGGACGCGGCCTCGCATGCAGGCCGAGGGTCACGTCTACGATGTGGTGATCGTCGGCGGCGGACAGAGCGGGCTCGCGGCCGCGTTCGGCTTGCAGCGAGAGCGCATCTCGAACGTGCTGGTGATCGACGAGAACCCGGCCGGCTACGAGGGCCCCTGGGAAACCTACGCGCGCATGATCACGCTGCGCACGCCCAAGGACCTGACCCCGATCGACTTCGGAGTGCCCGCGCTCACCTATCGCGCCTGGTGGGAAGCGCAGCATGGGGCGGCGGGCTGGGCTGCGGTCGACAAGATCGCGCGCGGCGACTGGATGGCGTACTTGCGCTGGTATCGCCGCGTGCTCGGTTTGCCGGTGCGCAACGAGGCGAAGCTGGAGCTGATCGAGCCGGCCGGTGCGGGCCTTCATCGCCTTCGCCTGGCCAACGGCGATGGGCTGCTCGCGCGCAAGGTCGTGCTGGCGACCGGCATCCAGGGCGGCGGCGAATGGCACACCCCGCCGATGGTCTCGCGCGCGTTGCCGCGCCATCTCTACGCCCACACCAGCGAGCCGATCGACTTCGCTCGCCTCGGGGGCAAGCGCATCGCCATCCTGGGCGGGGGCGCCTCGGCCTTCGACAACGCCAATGCCGCGCTGACCGAGGGCGTCGGCGAAGTGCACATCCATATCCGTCGCAAGGTTCTGCCGCGGATCAACCCGATCCGCTTCATGGAGCGCGTCGGCTTCACCGCCCGCTACCCCGCGCTTGACGATGCCGAGAAGTATGCGGTGATGCACGCCTTTCTCGGCCACAACCAGCCTCCCACCAACGACACTTTCCATCGCGCCGCCGCCTGGCCCGGCTTTGCGCTGCACCTGGGCTCGCCGTGGCTCGGGGTCGAACCGCATGGCGAGGGCGCCCGCGTGACGACGCCGCAGGGCACCTTCGACTATGACTTCCTGATCCTCTCGACCGGCCTCGTCAGCGACCCGGGCTTGCGCCCGGAACTGCGCCTCGTGGGCGACCGCATTGCGCGCTGGGCCGACCGCTATTCGCCGCCTGCCGGGCAGGAGAATGCGCTGATCGACGCCCATCCCTATCTCGGCCCTGCCTTTGAGTTGCTGCCGCGCGACTCCGCGGATAGCTCGCTCCACGGGCTGTTCGCGTTCAACTACTCCGCGCTGATCAGCCTTGGCCTGTCCGCATCCGCGCTCTCGGGCCTCAAGAACGCGCTGCCGCGCCTGGTGAAGGGCCTCGCCGATCAGCTGTTCCTCGATGATCGGACGGCGTTGATCGCCGACCTTATCGCCTACGATGAGCACGAGTTCGTAGGGCAGTGGCCCATGCCGAGAGAGGCCGCCGAATGAGCACCCTGTCCACGCACGTGCTCGACACCACCCACGGTCGTCCCGCCGCCGGCGTTTCGCTGACTCTGTGCGGCGAGGCCGGGGGCGAGGGAGCGGGCGAGGGAGGAGCCGTGCTGTTCGCCGGCGCCACCGACGAGGATGGGCGCTGCCCGGGCATGCCTGCGTTGCCTACGGGCCGCTACAAGCTGACTTTCGCCGTTGCCGACTACTTCCTGAAGAGCGGGATCGTGCTTCCCGAGCCGCCGTTCCTGGATCTTGTGACCATCGATTTCGGCGTTTCGGGCGAGGGGCATTACCATGTGCCGCTGCTCGTCTCGCCGTTCGGCTACTCGACGTACCGGGGCAGCTGATGGCCGTGCGTTTCCTCCTCGATGGCGAGACGATCGAGCTTGCCGAAGTCGATCCCACCGCCACCGTGCTCGAATTCCTGCGCTACAAGCTACGCCGCACCGGAACCAAGGAAGGCTGCGCTGAAGGGGACTGCGGCGCCTGCACTGTCCTGGTGGGGGAACTCGCGTCCAACGTCGTCCCGGGCTCGACCCGGGAAGGGTCCTGCGACGGGGGGGCTTCTCAGGTGAGCCCTCCGGTGGTCTGGAAAGCCATCAACGCCTGCATCACGTTCCTGCCGATGCTGCACGGCAAGGCGCTGATGACGGTCGAGAGCCTTGCGCCCCGGGGCGAGTTGAACCCACTGCAGGCATGCATGGCGACGAACGGCAGCTCGCAGTGCGGCTTCTGCACGCCGGGTTTCGTCATGTCGTTCCACGGCCGCGCCATCGGCGCGAGCGGGTGCGATCTGCCCGTCGAAGACGTGATCGCCGGGAACTTGTGCCGCTGCACCGGTTATGGGCCGATCGTGGCGGCTGCCGAGGCGGTTGCCAGCCTGCCGCATCACGACGTCGCTCTCGCGCCCAAGCTCGCCGCCATCGCTGGAGAGACCGCAGGAGAATGGCACGGCCGCAAGTGGTTCGCACCGCGCACGGCCGCCCGGCTTGCCGAGTTGCTGGACGAAGTGCCGGACGCGCGCATCGTCGCCGGGGCGACCGACGTCGGCCTGTGGGTGACCAAGGGGCTGCGCACGCTCTCGTCGCTCATCTTCATCGGCGATATCGCGGAAATGCACGCCATCGAGGAAGGCGACACTGGCCTGACCTTGGGTGCGGGCGTCACGTATGCGCAGGCCCATGCTGCGCTGGCGAGGCTGCACCCAGACCTGGGCGAGCTTGTGCGCCGCATCGGCGGACTGCAGGTGCGCAATGCCGGGACGATCGGCGGCAACATCGCCAACGGCTCCCCCATCGGCGACGGTCCACCCGCGCTGATCGCGCTCAATGCTGCGCTCATGCTGCGCAGCAAGGAAGGGTGGCGGTCCTTGCCGCTCGAGGACTTCTTCGTGGACTACGGGAAGCAGGACCTGCGCCCTGGCGAGTTCGTGGAAAGCGTGTTCGTGCCGCGCCCGAGCCCCGATGCGGTGATCCACATCGCCAAGCTGTCGCGCCGGTTCGACAGCGACATCTCGGCGGTGTGCGGCGCCCTGGCCTTGACCGTTCGGGATGGTACCATCGTCGAGACTCGCGTCGCCTTCGGCGGCATGGCGGCAACGCCGCGCCGCGCCGTCGCTTGCGAGGCGGCGCTGACGGGGCGGCCATTTGGCCTGGCAACGATCGAAGCGGCCGCCGAAGCGCTGCGGCAGGATTTCACCCCGCTCAGTGATGTGCGTGGCAGCGCCGCCTATCGTCTCGATGCTGCGTCCAATCTACTGCGCCGCCTCTGGGCGCGCGAACAGGGTCAGCCGATCTCCGTTCTGGAGCTCGCCGCCGATGGCTGAGCGCGACCCCGGCCTCGTCGTGGCGAAGCCCGCGCACCCGCATGACAGTGCGCACCTGCATGTCACGGGCGCGGCGGGTTATGCCGACGATGGCCCGGAACCGGCCGACATGTTGCATCTCGCATTTGGGCAGAGCAGCGAAGCGCACGCCCGCATCCTCAGCATGGACCTGACCAAGGTCCTGGCCGCGCCCGGTGTTGTCGCGGTATTCACCGCCGCCGATATCCCGGGTGAGAACAATGTCGGCCCGGTCGCACACGACGACCGGCTGTTCGCCGATGGCGAGGTGGTCTGCCATGGACAGGCGCTGTTCGTGGTCGCCGCCACCAGCCAGCGTGCGGCGCGTGTCGCGGCGCGGCTCGCCCACGTGACCTACGAGCCGCTCCTGCCGATCCTGTCGCTGGCCGAGGCACGTGCCGCAGATTCCGAGATCGAGCCCATCCAGCGCATGGCGCGGGGCGATGCCGATGCTGCACTGGGCAAGGCGCAGCATCGCTTGTCGGGTACGTTCGCGATGGGCGGCCAGGATCACTTCTACCTCGAAGGCCAGGTCGCCGTCGCGACGCCGGGCGAAGACGGACAAATCCACCTGCTCAGCTCCACCCAGCACCCCAGCGAGGTGCAGCATCTCGTCGCCAACCTGCTTGGGCTGACGTCCGCCGATGTCACGGTCGAGGTGCGCCGCATGGGGGGAGCGTTCGGCGGTAAGGAAACCCAGGCTGCGCTGTTCGCCGCCGCCGCCGCGCTGGTCGCGCACAAGACCGGCCGCCCGGCCAAGTTCCGCTGCGACCGCGACGACGACATGGTGCTGACGGGCAAGCGCCACCCGTTCGAAGTGGCCTACGACGTGGGTTTCGATGACGAGGGACGCTTGCGCGCGCTTTCGCTTCACCTCGCGTCCGACTGCGGTGCTACCGTCGACCTCTCGCCCGCGATCAACGACCGAGCGATGTTCCATGCCGACAACTGCTATCACATCCCTGACATCACGATCACCTCGGAACGGCTGAAGACCAACACCGTCTCGGCCACCGCGTTTCGCGGTTTCGGCGGTCCGCAAGGCATGCTGGCGATCGAGCGCATCCTCGACGACATCGCGCTGACGCTCGGGCGCGATCCGCTCGACGTGCGCATCGTCAACCTCTACGGCCCCGGCCGCGACGTGACCCCTTACGGCATGCAGGTGGCGGACAATATCGCCCCTGCTCTCATCGCCCGCCTGCGCGAGACTTCGCGCTACGACGAACGCGTGCGCGCCGTCGACGCGTTCAACGCCGGCAGCCCGATCCTCAAGAAGGGTCTCGCGCTCACGCCGGTGAAGTTCGGCATCAGCTTCACCACCACCCACCTCAACCAGGCCGGCGCGCTGGTGCACCTCTATGCCGACGGCTCGATCCAGGTGAACCACGGCGGCACCGAGATGGGGCAGGGCGTCTACGTCAAGGTGGCGCAAGTGGTGGCGGATGTCTTCGCGGTGCCGCTGAGCCAAGTGCGCATCACCGCGACGCGCACCGACAAAGTGCCCAATACCTCCGCCACTGCCGCCTCCTCCGGCGCGGACTTGAACGGCATGGCCGCCCACAACGCCGCCACGGCCATTCGCGACCGGCTCGCGGCCTTTCTCGCTCGTGCCTACGGGGTCGATGAGGGGCAAGTGCTGTTCACCCCGGACGGCTTGCTCGTCGGCGGCGAGCGCGTGCCGTTCGCCCAGGCGGCGAGGAAGGCGCATATCGGCCGTATCTCGCTATCCTCCACCGGCTACTATGCCACGCCCGGCATCGAGTACGACCGGGCCGCGCATCGAGGCCGTCCGTTCTACTACTTCGCCTATGGCGCTGCGGTGTCCGAAGTGGCGATCGATACGCTGACCGGCGAGCACAAGGTGCTCGCCGTCGATATCCTTCACGACGTCGGCCGCTCGCTCAACCCCGCGATCGACAGCGGGCAGATCGAGGGCGGCTTCCTGCAAGGACAAGGCTGGCTCACCACCGAGGAACTGGTGTGGGACGCCAAGGGCCGCCTGCTCACCCATAGCCCTGCGACCTACAAGATTCCCACCACCTCGGACCGTCCCCGGCGCTTGCGGATCGACTTGTGGGACGGCGAAAACGTCGAGCCGACGATCAACCGCTCCAAGGCGGTCGGCGAGCCGCCGTTCATGCTGGCGATCTCGGTCTTCAGCGCCTTGAACCGCGCTATCGCCGCCGCGAGGGGCATGCCCGGCATCCCCGCTCTGAACGCTCCTGCGACGCCCGAGGCGATCCTGAAGGCGCTCAAGCCATGACTCAATGGATCGGGTGGCTGCGCCGACTCCGCGCCGAACGGGGCGCTCAACCCTGCGCGATGATCTCGGTTCTGGCCACCGAGGGGTCCGCCCCGCGCGGTGCCGGCACTCGCATGCTCGTCTGGGCCGATCGCCAGGAGGGCACCATCGGCGGCGGCCAGCTGGAGCTGCGCGCCATCGAGCAGGCGCGGGCGGTTCTGGCGCATCCGCCCGGGACCTGGCGCGTGCAGGACTACCCCCTGGGCCCCTTGCTCGGCCAATGCTGCGGCGGGCGAGTGCGCCTCCTTGTCGAGCATCTCGATCCCGCGCGCCTCGACTGGCTCGCGGATGCCGAGCCCGGACGCATGCTCGAGACACAGCTGGAGGAGGGGAGCGTGCGGCGCGAGGTCCACTTGCGCGAGACCGCCACTCGCCAGTCGGCCCGTGGCGAGCGCCCCGCAACCGGCGCCCGGCTTGTCGAACCGGTCGGCGAAAGGCCGCGTCCGGTCTATCTGTTCGGTGCCGGTCACGTCGGTCAGGCGATCGCCCGGCACATGACCGGCCTGCCGTTTCAGCTCGCCTGGTTCGACACCCGCGCCGAGCAAGGCACGATCGATGGTGTCACCGTGGTCGACCAGGAAACGGTCGCGGATTGCCTGCGCGATGCGCCAGACGATGCCGCCGTCGCCATCCTGACGCACGATCACCCGCTGGACTATCACCTCACGTTGGCCGCGCTCTCGGGCAAGCCGCTGTCGTTCGTCGGGCTGATCGGCTCGGCGACCAAGATCGCCCGTTTCCGTTCGCGGCTTCTGGCTGATGGCGTGAGCCAGGAGGCGCTGTCCCGCCTCACCGCCCCGATCGGCCTGCCCGGCGTACGCGGCAAGGAGCCGGACGTGATCGCCATCGCCGTGCTCGCCCAACTGCTGACGCTGAGGGGGCAATGACCGGCATCCCGCGCCATTCCGCTCTCGTCGACCGGGAAGGGCGCCGTCCATGATCCACGCCTTCCGCGCAGAGCTGCTCTCGGTCCCGCACGACCCCCGCGACGCACCCGATGCTGTCCGCCATGAACCGGACGGCCTTCTCGTCGTCGAGGACGGCTTCGTCGTCGCGCGCGGCGCTTATGCCGACCTTGCCGGAACTTACGCGCATATTCCTATCGAGACCCTGCCCGGCCTCGTCGTCCCCGGCTTCGTCGACGCCCACGTCCACTATCCGCAGACCGACCGGATCGCCTCGCATGGCGAGCAGCTGCTCGACTGGCTCGACCGCCACATCTTCCCCGCCGAAAAGGCTTTCGCTGACAAGGCGCATGCCAATGCCGTTGCGGCCTTCTTCCTCGACGAGCTGCTGAAGAACGGCACCACCAGCGCCCTGGTCTATCCGACGGTGCACGAGCACTCGGTCGATGCGCTGTTCGAGGCGGCGCAGGCGCGCGACATGCGCGTGATCTCCGGCAAGGTGCTGATGGACCTCGGGCCCGAGGGCCTGCGCGACACCTGCGCCAGCGGCCGCGCCGAAACCGAGGCGCTGATCCGGCGGTGGCGCGGCCGGGGGCGCCTTGGCTACGCGGTGACTCCGCGGTTCGCCCTGGCATCCAGCGATGCGCAGCTTGCCGACGCGGGCGCGCTCGTCGCCGAGCACCCCGACGTGCTCATGCACACCCACCTCTCGGAAAACCTGCGCGAGGTCGAGGCCGTTCGCGAGCGTTTTCCCGCCAGCATCGACTATCTCGACGCCTACGACCGCTTCGGCCTCGTCACCCCGCGCTCGGTCTTTGCCCACGGCATTCACCTCGACGACCGTGCCTGTGCGCGCCTGCACGAAAGCGGGGCGGGCATCGCCGTCTGCCCCAGCTCCAACTTGTTCCTCGGTTCGGGCTTCTTCGACTTCGCGCGTGCCGACCGGCACGGCGTGCGCCTGGGCCTTGGCACTGACGTTGGCGCGGGAACGAGCTTCTCGCTGCTGCACACCGCGGGCCTTGCCTACCAGGCGGCGCTGATGCGCGAGCAGCGGCTCGACCCGTTCCGCGCGCTCTATCTGGCGACCGCCGGCAGTGCCGCGCTGCTCCATATCGGCGACAAGGTCGGCGCGCTGGAGCCTGGGCAGGAAGCCGACTTCGTCGTGCTCGACGAGCGCGCCACGCCGCTGCTCCAGCGGCGCACCGCCGGCGCGGACCTGGCGACGCGGCTGTTCGCGCTGCAGATCCTGGGGGACGACCGCGCGATCGCGGCCACCTACCTCATGGGCAAGCAGGCATGGGCTCGCCATGGCTCGTCGCGGGCTTGAGTCAGGCTTGACCCGGGGCTGCTCTCGTGTGCGAAGCTTGGACGAGGTCGCAACGGCCCTCTGCGGGTCGCGCCTGTAAAGAACCGGTCTTGGGTCGAGCCCGGGACCATGCTGATTTGGGAACCTGATGACCGACCTCGACGCCTTTATCACCGGTCTGCCCAAGGCCGAGCTTCACCTCCACATCGAAGGCAGCCTCGAGCCCGAACTGATGTTCGCGCTCGCCGAGCGCAACGCAATCGCCATTCCGTACAACAGCGTCGAGGAGGTGCGCGCTGCCTACGCCTTCTCGAACCTTCAGGACTTCCTCGACATCTACTATGCCGGCGCCGCCGTGCTGCGGACCGAGCAGGACTTCCACGACCTTGCCATGGCCTACTTCGCCCGCGCCGCGGCGGATGGCGTGATCCATGCCGAGATCATGTTCGACCCCCAGACGCACACCGAGCGGGGCATCGCCTTTGCTACCGTGATCCGAGGTCTGCTCTCGGCAATGGCGCGGGCCGAGGCCGAATACGCGATGACCACAAGGCTGATCCTCTGCTTCCTGCGCCACCTGCCGGAAGAGGCGGCGTTCGCCACGCTGGCCGAGGCGGAGCCCTGGCTCGACCGGATCGCCGCCGTGGGCCTGGATAGCTCCGAAGTCGGCCACCCTCCGGCCAAGTTCGCGCGCGCATTTGCCGCGGCGCGCGAGAAGGGGCTCAAGATCACCGCTCATGCCGGCGAGGAGGGGCCACCCGCTTACGTCTGGGAAGCACTCGATGTGATCCACACCGACCGCATCGACCACGGCAACCGCGCCATGGAGGATCCAGCGCTCGTCGATCGCCTCGCGCGCGAACAGATGACGCTGACTGTCTGCCCGCTTTCCAACCTCAAGCTTTGCGTCGTCGATGACCTTGCGCACCACCCGATCGACCGAATGCTGAGCGCCGGTCTCGCAGCGACGCTCAATTCCGACGATCCGGCCTACTTCGGGGGCTACGTGGCGGACAATTATCGCGCCGTCGCCGCTGCCAGGGGCTTGGGCAAGGCCGAACTGGCGACGCTGGCGCGCAACAGTGTCACCGGGGCGTTCCTGCCCCCTGAGATCGTTGCCAAGCATCTCGAAACGCTCGACGCCTACCTCGCGGAAAACGGGTGAACCAGCGCTTGCGCCGACAAGTGGCTTACTCCCCGCCGGCGCTGCCGGAGCCGGGCTGGGGCTGGCCCTGCGTGGAAGGCGCCGAGGTCTCGATACCCATGCACAAGTACTTGACTTCCATGTAGTCCTCGAGCCCGTACTTCGAGCCCTCGCGGCCCAGGCCCGACTGCTTGACGCCGCCGAACGGAGCGACTTCGGTCGAGATCAGGCCGGTATTGATGCCGACCATGCCCGCTTCCAGCGCCTCGGCGACACGCCAGACCCGGCTGATGTCCCGGGCGTAGAAATAGCTGGCCAGGCCGAACTCGGTATCGTTGGCGAGGCGGATCGCCTCGGCCTCGTCGGTGAAGCGGATCACGCCGGCAAGCGGCCCGAAGGTCTCCTCCTTGGCAAGCTTCATGTCGGCCTTCACCCCGGCGATGACGGTCGGCTCGAAATAGGTGAGTCCCAGGTCCGATCGCTTGCCGCCGACCAGCACCTTGGCACCGCCGGCAAGCGCGTCCTCCAGGTGTTCCTCGACCTTGTCGACTGCCTTGGCGTCGATCAGCGGACCCACTTGCGTGCCATCGTCCATCGCGTAGCCGACTTTCATCGCCTTCACGCGATCCGCCAGCTTGCCGACGAACGCGTCGTAGACGCCGTCCTGCACGTAGAAGCGGTTGGTACAGACGCAGGTCTGGCCGCCGTTGCGGAACTTGGAGATCATCGCGCCTTCGATGGCGGCGTCGACATCGGCATCGTCGAACACCAGGAACGGCGCGTTGCCGCCCAGTTCCATCGAGCATTTCTTGATCGTCTCGGCCGATTCCCGCAGCAGCTGGCGGCCGATCTCGGTCGATCCGGTGAAGGTGATCTTGGCGACCTTGGGATTGCCGGTCAGCTCGCCGCCGATCTCGGCGGCGCTGCCGGTCACGACGTTGACCACGCCCTTGGGTATGCCCGCCATCTCGCACAGCAACGCGATCGCCAGGGCCGAGAAGGGCGTCTGCGAGGCCGGCTTGATCACCATCGTGCAGCCCGCAGCGAGCGCCGGGCCGAGCTTGCGCGTGATCATCGCATTGGGGAAGTTCCAGGGCGTGATCGCGCCGACCACGCCGATGCTCTGCTTGATGACGACGATGCGGCGGTCGGCGGCATGGCCGGGGATCACGTCGCCGTATGCGCGCTTGCCCTCCTCGGCGAACCACTCGATGAAGCCGGCGCCATAGACGATCTCGCCCTTGCCCTCGGAAAACGGCTTGCCCTGCTCGCGGCTGAGCAGCTCGCCGAGGTCATCCTGATGCTCGATCATCAGGTCGAACAGACGCCGCATCAACTTCGCGCGCTCGCCCGCGGTCTTCGCGCGCCAGGCGGGCAGCGCGGCTTGCGCCGCGTCGATCGCGCGGGCCGTCTCAGCCGCCCCCATCTTAGGCGCGGTGCCGAGCACTTTGCCGGTACCGGGATCGGTCACCTCGAAAGTGGCGCCGGAATCCGCGTCTACCCACGCGCCATCGATGTAGCACTTCGGCTTCAGGAAATCGGTGTAGGCCATGTGGACGGCATCCTCGTCGCTCTTTGGGCGTGGCGGGTCCGCGTGCAGCGGCCGGTCCGGTCGGACGGGGGTGGAATAGGCATCGGTAAGGCTCGTTGCAACCGCCGCCATACGAGGCTTTCCAGACCTTCCGCCAGACGGGCAAACGCGGCGGCGAAAGTGCCCCGGTTCGGGGCGGGGCGTGCCCTTTCCTCCCTAAAATTGTGCGCCGCCGCATGCGCCCCGTTGACTTGCCCGCGTGGCACGTCATGTCTCTCCCTCGATGAACCTGACGCTCACCTCCGTCCTCCTCGGCATCGTCGAGGGCCTCACCGAATTCCTTCCCGTCTCCTCCACCGGCCACCTGATCCTGGCGACGCAGCTATTCGGGTACGATGCGGACACCTGGAAGACGTTCAACATCGTCATCCAGCTTGGCGCTATCCTGGCCGTCGTCGTGCAGTTCTGGCGCACGTTCTGGGCGGTCGGGTCCGGGCTGCTCAAGTTCAATCCCACCAGCTTGCGCTTCGTGCGCAACGTCCTGCTCGCGTTCCTGCCCTCGGCGGTCCTCGGCGTGCTGCTGAAGCACCAGATCGAAGGGCTTCTGGGCTCGCCGCTCGTGGTGGCATGGGCGCTGATCATCGGCGGCATCGCCATCCTGGTGGTGGAGCGGATCGCCAAGCAGGGCCCGCTGACCGGCGTCGCCGAACTGCCGGTCAGCCAGTGCCTGGGCGTCGGCCTCGCGCAGTGCATTGCCATGGTGCCCGGTGTCAGCCGGTCCGGCGCGACGATCATGGGCGCGCTGGCCATGGGTATCGAGCGGCGGACCGCGGCCGAGTTCAGCTTCTTCCTGGCGGTGCCGACGATGCTCGGCGCCACCGCGCTGGAACTGCTCGGAGCGCGGCACGAGCTTGCCGCCGGCCTCGGGCCGGTGGGCTGGACGCAGATCGCCATCGGCTTCGTCGTCGCCTTCATCGTCGCGCTGGTGGTGATCAAGGCCTTCATGGCGTTCGTCAGCCGCTCGGGCTTTGGGCCGTTCGCCTGGTATCGCATCGTCGCCGGTGCGGCCGCGGTCTACCTGCTGACCCGTTGATGGGCCGCAAGCACTCGCTCAAGCGCAAGGAATACGAGGCCGCGCTCGAACCGCTGGAGGTCGAGCTGGTCGGCATGGCCCGCTGGGCGGCGGCGACCGGCGCGCGGATCGTCATCCTGTTCGAAGGGCGCGACACTGCGGGCAAGGGCGGTGCGATCGGCGCGATCCGGCATGTGCTCAACCCCCGGCAGTGCCGCGTCGTGGCACTCTCGGCGCCGAGCGAGCGCGAGCAGGGGCAATGGTACTTCCAGCGCTATGTCGAGCATCTGCCCACCAAAGGTGAGATCGTGCTGTTCGATCGCAGCTGGTACAATCGGGCCGGGGTCGAGCGCGTCATGGGCTACGCCTCGCCCGAGCAGGTCGAGGCGTTCCTGGCGCAGGCGCCCGCGTTCGAGCGGATGCTGGTCGACGATGGCATCCTGCTGTTCAAATACTGGCTTGCGTGCGATCAAGAGGAGCAGGAGCAGCGGCTCAAGGGACGGCTGCTCGATCCGCTCAAGCGCTGGAAGCTCTCGCCCGTCGACCTCGCCGCGCGGGACAAGTACGTCGCCTATACCGAGGCGCGCGAGGCCATGCTGGCCGCCACCCACACCCCGCACGCGCCGTGGACCCTGGTCGATTTCAATGACCAGCGCCGCGGTCGGCTGACGCTGATTCGCAACCTGCTCGACCGGCTTCCCGACACGCGGTGCGATGCGCAGGAGATCGATTTCAAACCGTTGGACCACCAGCCCGCTCACGAGGAATACGGCGTTCTCAAGCCGGTAGCGCCATTCCCCGAGCCGTGAGCCGCCGCGCCACCGCTTGACTTTGCGCCGCGCCTACGCCATGGGCCGCAGCCTTGCGGGGCGGCGCGTATGGGCCGCCCTCATCGTTTCAGATAGCTAGGAAGCGGCCGCCCCGGCGCGGCTGGAAGGAACAGGACAAGCGCCATGGCGAAGCCCGCAACCGTAAAGATCCGGCTGGTCTCGACCGCCGACACCGGATTTTTCTATGTCACGAAGAAGAATCCCCGGAACACGACCGAGAAGATGAACTTCCGCAAGTACGATCCCGTCGTGCGCAAGCACGTCGAGTTCAAGGAAGCCAAGATCAAGTAAGGGTTCAGGGGCGGTTCAAGGCTCCGGACCCACGAGGGAGCCCATGAACCGACCTTTGAAGACCCTTCGCAATTGTGCGAGCGCGGCCGTTTTGGCCGCGCTTTCCGTTCCGGCGTTCACCGCCAGCGTTCCCGCGGCGGCTCAAGCCGTCAATCCGCTCGACGAGGCTGTCGCGGCGCTGCGTGCGATCGGCACGCTCCAGGCGAACTTCGTCCAGACCGACCGCTCCGGCCAGACGGTCAGCGGCGTGCTCACGCTCAAGCGGCCCGGACGCATCCGCTTCCAGTACGAGAAGGGCGTGCCGATGCTGATCGTCAGCGATGGCAAGGCGCTAACCCTGATCGACTACGAAGTGCGCCAGGTCCAGCGCTGGCCGATCAAGAACAGCCCGCTCGGCGCGCTGCTCGACCCGACCCGCGACGTGCGCAAATTCGGCACGCTCAAGCCCACCGGCAATCCGAACGTGATCAGCATCGAGGTGCGCGATCGCACGCATCCCGAGTACGGGGTGATCACGCTCATCTTCACCCGCAAGGCCAGCGCGCCCGGCGGGCTGGAGTTGTCGTACTGGGTCGCACTGGATTCGCAGAACAAGCGCACGACCGTGCAGCTCAGCAATCAGCGCTATGGAATGGCGATCCCGGACTCCGCTTTCGGGTGGAAGGACCCTCGGCTGCCAACTCGTCGATGAGGAGCGTCGTCCGGCCGTACAGCGTTTTTGCAGTGCGACAAACTGCGACAGAAATGCGCCGCTCGTTCACTTGGCAGACAGGCACTCGCTCCTACATTGAGATTGTCAGAACGGCTTGAGGCGGGTTTCCCCCCTGTTGCCCGCGCCTCCTGGTAAGCCGTCTGGCAAAGCGTGACGAACGCACAAAGGAACCCTCGAGCCTCTGCCCCCGGCTCGAGGGTTTTCTTTTGTCCCACTCGCGCGTCATCGCGAGCGAGTGAGACAGTCTGCCTTTCGATTCCGCGCTACTCGGGCGCGGCAATGGTCAGCGTGATCGGCTCGAGCCCTTCGATCGTGCCCTCCAGCACGTCGCCCGGCGCGATCGGGCCCACGCCTGCGGGGGTGCCGGTGTAGATCAGGTCGCCCGGTGCCAAGTGGTAGAGCCGCGAGAGATCGGCGATGAGCTCGGGCAGGCTCCAGATCATGTCGGATAGCTGGCTGTCCTGCTTCAGCGCGCCGTTCTGCGTGAAGGTGATGCGCTGCTCCCCGGGTGCGCCGAAGGACTGCGCGCGTGTGATCGGGCCGATGGCGGCCGCGTTCTCGAAGTCCTTGCCGGTGTCCCACGGGTAGCCTTTGTCGCGCGCCGCGTTCTGCAAGTCGCGTCGGGTCAGGTCGAGGCCGCAGGCATAGCCGACGACCAGGTCCATCGCCGCTTCCGGGGGAATGCGAAAGCCTGCTTGGCCGATCGCGACGACCCATTCCATCTCGTAGTGGCAATTGGCGGTGCCGGGAGGATAGGGGATCGTGCTGCCGCTATGGCAAATCGCAGCAGGTGCCTTGGTAAACCAGATCGGAGCCTCTTTCTGGGGCGCGAAGCCCATCTCGCGGGCGTGCGCCTCGTAATTGCGCCCCACGCAGAAGATGCGGTGCACGGGGAATTCGGCGTCTTCCCCGACGATCGGGACGGCGGGAACGGGCGGAAGATCGAATAGCAAGGACACGGCATGGCTCCTTCTGGGCTGCCGTTTGCGCTTATCCGCCTTCGCAGAGGCAGGGAAGGGTCGGAGGCGGCCAGGCGCCGTTGGCGCGGCGCGCCGGTCCAGGCGTGCGTGCGAGCGCCTTGCCGTTGGCCGGCGGAACGGTACACTCGTGGCCTGTGACCCAGGAGCAATACCTTTCCGGCCGGCTGCTGCTGGCCATGCCGGGCATGTTCGACCCGCGGTTCGAGCGCTCGGTGAACGTCATGTGCGTGCATGACGAGAACGGTGCGTTCGGCATCGGCATCGGCCACGTGCGCGAGGGCGTGCGCTTTCGCGAGCTGCTAAAGGAAGTCGGCATCGATCCCGGCATCGCGCCCGATCGCGAGGTGCACCATGGTGGCCCGGTCGAGCCCGGGCGCGGGTTCGTGCTGCATTCGCCGGACTGGGGCGGCCAGGACACGATCGCGGTCGAGCCGCTTTGCGCGCTGTCCGCTTCGATTGATATCCTCAAAGCCATCGCGGAAGGCCGGGGGCCGAGCCAGTGGCTTATTGCGCTGGGCTATGCAGGGTGGGCGCCCGGGCAGCTCGAGAACGAGATGCGCCACCACGGCTGGTACGCCGCGGCGGGGCACAAGGAGGTGCTGTTCGAGACTCCGGCGGAAGGACGCTGGGCCGGCACGTGGCGGGCGGAGGGGATCGACCCCTCCTTCCTCGCCAACACCACCGGCAGCGCCTGAGGCCCCACCGCCGCCTGTGCCACCGCCGCCTGTGCCACCGCCCCGCCTTGGTGAGCGGAGCGGTGGTCGACAAGGATCAGCGCAGGCGGACCGGCACGTAGGCGGCGGGCTGGCCGCGGCGCTGCACTCGCAGCAGGACGGCATTGCGGTTCGCGGCCTTGGCGGCCCGCACCGCCGCTTCGAGATCGGCCGGGGACGTGAGGTCGCGGTAGTTCGCCGAGAGGATCACGTCGCCGCGCTGCAGGCCCTTCTGGCCTGCATCCGAGTTGGGATCGACGGCCGTGACCACCACACCGCGAGCGCTCTCGGGCGATCCGAGCTGGCGGGCGATCTGCGGAGTGAGCGCGATGCCCGAAACGCCGAGCGACTGCTCGGTGACGCCGCGGCTCGGCTGACCCTGCTGCGGCTGTTGATTCGACCCGAAGGCGTTGTCGTCGCCGTTGTCCGGGTCGAAGCTCTGCTGCGCCAGCTCTTCCTCGCTCGGCCGCTTGCCGACCGTGGCGTTGAGCGTGAGCGGCTTGCCATTGCGGATCACGTCGATCGGGATGCGCGTGCCGGGACGCTCGTTGGCGACGATGTAGGACAAGGTCTGTTCCGGCGTGACTTCCTTGCCGTCGACACGCACGACGACGTCACCCGCTTGCAGGCCCGCAGTCGCGCCCGCGCTGCCCGGATCGACCGCCTGGACGAACTCGCCGCGGTTGCGCGCGAGGCCGAGCGACGCGGCAAGGTCGTCGTTGATCGGCTGGATCCGCACGCCCAGGTAGCCGCGCTCGATCGATTCGCCCTTCATCAGCTTCTGGACGATCGGCGCGGCGGTTTCCGCAGGGATCGCGAAGCCGATGCCGACGCTGCCGCCTGTGGGCGAGAAGATCGCGTTGTTGATGCCGATCACCTGGCCCTTCATGTCGAACAGCGGACCGCCCGAGTTGCCCCGGTTGATCGAGGCGTCGGTCTGGATGTAGCGGTCGTAGGCGCCGCCCGCGCCGGTGTTGCGGTACACGGCCGAGATGATGCCGGCGGTGACCGTGCCGCTGAGCGCGAAGGGGTTGCCGATGGCGATCACCCAGTCGCCCACCCGTGCATGGCCGGAGTCGCCGAACTTGACGAACGGCAGCGGCTTGCTGGCGGCGATCTTGAGCACCGCAAGGTCGGAGGCGGCATCCTTGCCGACCAGCTTGGCCGGATACTCGGTGCCGTCGGTCGTGGTGACGGTGATCGATTCCACCTGGCTGCCGCGCCCGTCGGCGGTGATCACGTGGTTGTTGGTGACGATGTAGCCGTCGGCCGAGACGAAGAAGCCCGATCCCAGCGACTGGGCCTCGCGCGTTTGCGGCGTGCCGTTGCCGCCGCCACCCTGTCCGCCCTGGCCGCCGCCGAACAAGTCCTCGAACGGCGTACCGGCGAAGGGGTTCTGCGACTGCACCTGGACGCGTTGGCGAGTCGAGATGTTGACGACCGCCGGCGCGAGCTGCGCGGTGAGGTCGGCGAAGCTCCCCGGGGCCCCGGCCCGGGGGACGACGTTCGCCATCTGGCTCGCCTCGTTCTGGGCGACCTGGGCGCCGGCGGGCATGCCGGTGATAAGCGAGGCGGTGGCGCCTCCAAGCAGGAGGGCGGTGGTCAAACCATAAGCATAGCGCACGGGCTTCACGTCCTTTGTTTCCTCCATTGCGACGGGTGGACCGTCATCATTCTGCGGCCCAGTTCGACAAGCGCGCCGGCGATTGACGCGCCCCCGGCTTAACTGGGATTGAATGCACGCGTTCCCGGGCCCGTCGCGGCGCCGATGGGATCATCGGCCCTTGAACTGGCTCAGATAGGAATTGTCCGGGGAAAGCACGATGGTCGTGCCGCCTTCGCCCTTCGAAAACGCATAGTCATAGCTCTGCATCGCGCGGTAGAAGTCGTAGAACTTCGGGTCCTTGCCGAAGCTCTGGGCATAAGTCTGGGCAGCCTGGGCCTCGGCTTCGGCCTGGATGATCTGCGCCTGCTTCTGGCCTTGCGCCCGGATCGTCGTCGCTTCCTGCTCACGCGCCGCCTGCATCCGGGAGAAAGCGCTCTCGAGCGCGCCTTCGGGCAAGTCGGCGCGCTTGATCCGCACGTCGACCACTTGCGCGCCGTACTCGCGCGCCTCGCGGTCGAGACCGTCGCGAATTCGGGCCATCGCTTCTCCACGCTCGGCCGTCAGCAACGAGCGAAAGGTGCGCTTGCCCAGCTCCTGGCGCAGCACCGAGGTCAGGATCGGCTCCAGCTGCTCCTCCACGCGCTCGGGCGTGCCGGCGGTGCGCACCATCTTGACCGGATCGATGATGCGAAAGCGCGCATACGCATCGACGTTCAGGCGCAGCTGGTCGGTCGAGAGCACTTGCTGGGGCTGCATGTCGACCGAGAGCAGGCGCTTGTCGATGCGCACCACGCGCTCGGCGAAGGGGATGCGCGGCACCAGGCCGGCCCCGGTCTGGCCGAAGTCCACGCCCGGACGGTACTGGTTGATGACCCGTACCGGCTCGCCGAAACGCAGCACCACCGCCTGCTCGGTCTCGGGCACGACGATGAAGCTGGAAAGCGCGGCGATGATGACGACGGCGAGGGCGATCAGGGGCGCCTTGTAGTCCTGCAGCACCTGGTTCATTGGCCGGCTCCTGCCGTCGCGCTGGCCGTGGGCGCCGGTGTAGGCGCCTGGCGCCGGACCTCGGGCAGCGGCAGGTACGGCGTCACGCCGCTCGCCTCGACCACCACCTTGTCGTTGCTGCTCAGCACGCGCTCCATCGTCTCGTAGTACATGCGCCGCTTCGTCACCTCGGGTGAGAGCTTGTATTGCTCGTAGACCTTGTCGAACGAAGTCGCGTCGCCCTGCGCCTTGGCGAGCAATTGCTGCGCCCAGGCGCGCGCGTTCGAGCGGTCGCGCTCGGCATCCTGCTGGGCGGCGGTCACTTGCTGGAACGCTCCGATCACCTTGGTCGGCGGATCGGCCTTCTTGATCTCGACACCCTGGATCGCGACCCCGATCTGGTAGAAGTTCAGCACGCGCTGCATGCGGTCGCGCACTTCCTGCTCGACTTGCGCCCGGCCCGAACCGGACAGCGCGCCATCGAGCGTGATCTCGGCGATCGCCGAGCGCATCGCGGCCTCGGCCACTTCCCGCACGGTCTCGTCGGGGTCGGCGAGGCGATAGCGGTAATCCTTCAGGTTCTTGATGTTCCAGCGCACGAGATAGGACAAGTCGACCAGGTTCTGGTCGCTCGTCAGCATCAGCTTCTCGCTCTCGCCCTCGGGGATGATGAAGCGCTGGATCGAGGTGACATCGGTCGCGTCGACGTTCTGGATCGGCCACGGCAGCGTGACCGAGACACCCGGGCCGATCGTGCGCGAATACTTGCCGAAGGTGCTGACCGTCGCCTCTTCCTTGGGGCCGACCATGTGGACCGACGTCACCGCCAGCCACACCAGCACGACGCTGGCGACGACCAGCGGCAGCCAGCTCTTGCCGTCGGGCCGCACCGGCAGGCGCGGCATGCCCGAAGGCCGGCCGGGACCGCCGCCATTGCCGCCGCGCCCGCGCGGATCGCGCATCTTGAAGATATCGTCGATGCTCGCCGAACGGCGCGGCTTGTCGGCCGGCGGCAGCCAGGGATTGCGCGGTCCGCGGGTCGGCTCCGGGGTGGCGCCCTTGTCGCCCTCTCCGCTTCGACCCCCGCCTCGCTCCTCGCCGGAATCCCCATCCTCGCCAGGACCGTCTTCACCTGCGCCGCCGTTGCCGCCCCAGGGGCTGCGGCGGCCGGCCATGGCGAGAGCCCCGCGTGCCAGTGCACCACCGATTGTTCTCATGGGCCCACTTATAGGAAGGGGCTCGCGGAAAAACAGTGTCTCTCTCTCGCTTTTTCCTTGCTAGGGGCAGCGACGCGCGCAACCCAAGCGGAGAGGACATGACCAGCGAAGACGCCGAGACCCTGAAGGCCCTGCTGCCGGTCGAGGCGGCAGGGCGGCTGCAATCGCTGCGCGTGGCGGACGGACGGGCCACGCTGGTGCTTGATGCGGAGGGCCTGCGCGAGGATCAGCGGACCGCGCTGGAAGCGGAGGTCACGGCTGCCCTGAAGGGCACTGCCGGCATCAGCGAGGTGCGGGTGGCGATGATGGGCGAGCGCAGCGCGCCGCAGCGCCGTGGCCCCAGGATCATCGCGGTCGGGTCGGGCAAGGGCGGGGTCGGAAAGTCGACCGTCGCCGCAAACCTGGCCGTCGCGCTGGCGCGGCTCGGGTACAAGGCTGGGCTGGTCGATGCCGATATCTACGGCCCGTCGCAGGCGCGGCTGCTCGGTGCCGAGGGCACCCGGCCGCAGGCGCGCGAAAAGCAGCTGCTCCCGGTGGAGAGCCGTTGGGGCGTGCCGTTCCTGTCGATGGCGCAGCTCGTCGAGCCGGGGCAGGCGATCGCCTGGCGCGGGCCGATGGCGGGCAATGCGCTGGTGCAGATGCTGGAGGGCGACTGGAGCGGCGTCGACGTGCTGGTGGTCGACTTGCCGCCAGGCACCGGCGACATCCAGCTCACCATGCTCCAGCGCTTCAAGCCCGAAGGGGCGGTGATCGTATCGACCCCCCAGGATCTCGCGCTGATCGACGCCACCCGTGCCGTCTCCCTGTTCGAGAAGGGCGGCGTTCCGATCGTCGGGGTGATCGAGAACATGGCGGGCTATGCCTGCCCCCATTGTGGCGAGATCAGCGATCCGTTCGGCGCGGGCGGCGCGGAAGCGGCGGCGGACGAGATGGGCGTCGCCTTCCTCGGCCGCATTCCGCTCGACATCACGATCCGCCGCGAGAGCGATGCCGGCACCCCGCCTGCCGCCGGCGACGGACCGCAGGCCGAGGCGTTCGCCACGCTCGCCGGCGCCTTGGCCGGTTGGCTGGCCGAACGGTGAACCGCCGCTTGCTCCGCTCGACCTGAATGGTCCCGCTCAGCCGTCGCCGCATCCTGATCGGGGCGCTGGCCGGCGGCGGCCTCGCCGTCGGCTACGCCTTGCGCCCGCGCCGCTATGCGCTGCCGCTCGCGCCCGGCCGTGACGAGGTCGCCTTCGACGCCTGGATCAAGCTGGCAAGCGACGGCATGCTCACCGTGGCCGTGCCGCAAGTCGAGATGGGGCAGGGCGTCACGACGATCCTGCCGCAGATCGTCGCGACGGAACTGGGTGCGGACTGGCGCCAAGTCGCGGTGGAGCCCGCGCCCCCCAGCCCGCTCTATGCCAATGCCCCCCTCGCCGCGCGCTGGGCCGAGTTGTGGATGCCGTTCGCACCCGGCCTGGCGGACGAGCCGGACGACATCCTGACGAGACGATGGGCCGAGGATCACTGGTTCAACGCGACGGCGGACGGCACCAGCCTCGCCGCCTACGAAGCCCCGGCGCGCGCGGCGGCGGCCTCGGCCCGCGCGCTGCTGTGCATGGCGGCGGCCGAGCGCTGGGGCGTCTCGTGGCGGGACTGCGACGCGCAGGACGGGTTCGTTCAGCACGAGGGCAAGCGCCTGCCGTTCGGCCCTCTTGCGAGCGAGGCCGCGCGGCTCGATCCGCCGCGCAGCCCGGTTGTGCGTGCGACTCCGGTGGCCGAGAAGCCCGAGCAGTTCCCCGCCGGCGCGCCGCTGCGCTTTCCGCGGCTCGATTTGCCCTCGAAGGTCGACGGCAGCTTCACCTTCGCAGGCGACGTTCGCTTGCCCGGCATGGTCTATGCCGCCATCCGCCACGGGCCGATCGGCAAGGCCGCCTTCGCGGGATACGAGAAGGAGGCGGCGAACGGCGTGCGTGGCGTGCTGGCGCTGGTGCACAATCCCGGCTGGGTCGCGGCCGTAGCGACCAACTGGTGGGCGGCGGAGACGGCGCTGACGCGGATCGACGCGCAGTTCTCCGCCAGGGACCGCGCCGATTCGGGCACGATCGACGAGGCACTCGATACCGCCTTGCGCACCGGCAAGGCGCACCGGCTCCATCAGGCCGGCGATCCGGACACCTACCTGACGGGCAAGCTGCCGGTGCAGCTGCGCTACGAGGCGGCGCCGGCGCTTCATGCCACGATCGAAACCACCGCCGCTACGGCGTGGCTCGCCGACGGCCGGCTCGAGCTGTGGATCGGCACCCAGGCGCCAGAGGCCGCGCGCCTGGCGGCGGCTCGTGCCCTCGGCCTCAGTCCCGCAGCCGTCGTCGTCTACCCCATGCCGATCGGCGGCAGCTTCGACCGACGCCTGGAGCAGGACCATGCCGCGCAAGCCGCGCTGATCGCCAGCGCCTGCGAACGTCCGGTGCAGCTCGTCTGGTCGCGCAAGCAGGAGCACATCGCTGGCTGGCCGCGCCCGCCCGCCGCCGCCGTGCTGAGCGCCAATCTCGATACCAACGGAAACCTGGGCGGCCTGCGTGCCCGGATCGCCGTGCCCGCGGCCGCGCGCGAGTTCGGCCGGCGCCTGTTCGCCGGCGCGACTCCGCAAGCGGCGATGGCCGACGTGGCGGGCGAGCCCGACACGCTGGCGATCGAAGGCGCGGTGCCGGCCTATGCGATCGAGCACCTCGCCATCGACCACGTGCCTGTCACCATCCCGCTGCCCTCGGGCCGGCTGCGCTGCAATGCGCACGGCTACACCGCGTTCTTCACCGAGTCCTTCATCGACGAACTCGCGCATCTCGCCGGGCGCGAGCCGCTGTCCTACCGGATGGCGCTGCTCGGCAACGATCCCCGCATGGCCGAGTGCCTGCAGCGCGTGGCGGCGATGGCGAACTGGAGCGGCGGCGGCGACAGCAGCGGCCAGGGCATCGCCTGCCACCTGATCGGCGCGGGCGAGACCGGCGGCCGCATCGCGGTGATCGCCAGTGCCCGGCGCGAGGCCGAGGGCGTGCGGGTCGACCGGCTGTGGGCGGTCGCCGACATCGGCCGCATCGTCAACGTCGACATCGCGCGCCAGCAGATCGAGGGCGGCCTCGTGTTCGGGCTCGGCCTCGCGCTCGGGTCGAGCACCGGCTACGAGGCCGGGCTGCCGATCACCGGCAGGCTCGCCTCGCTGAACCTGCCGCTGTTGGCCGATTGCCCCGATGTGGCGGTTGACTTCGTCGGTAGTGAGGCCGAGCCGGTGGACCCTGGCGAAATCGGAGTGGTCGCGGTGGCTCCGGCGGTCGCCAATGCGTTGTTCTCGGCGACGGGTCTGCGCTTTCGCCGGCTGCCGCTGCTTTCCGAGGAGGACATGTGACCGCACCGCCCGATCATCCCCGCGTGCTGCTCGGCAAGGTCGGCGTGCTGCTGGTCAATCTCGGAACCCCGCAGGAGGCGAGCCCCGCCGCGGTGCGCCGCTACTTGGCCGAGTTCCTCTCCGACCGACGGGTGGTGGAGATACCGCCGCTCGTGTGGCAGCCGATTCTGCGCGGCGTGATCCTGCGGGTGCGGCCGCGCAAGTCGGCCCATGCCTACAGCCAGGTCTGGACGGCTGAGGGCTCGCCGCTCGCCGCGATCACCGCGCGTCAGGCGCGGGCCCTGCGCGAGCGGATGGGCGACGGCGTGCTGGTCGACTGGGCGATGCGCTACGGCAAGCCCGCCATCGCCGAGCGGTTCCAGGCGCTCCAGGCGCAAGGGTGCGACCGCATCCTGGTAGCACCGCTCTACCCGCAATACTCGGCCGCCACCAACGCGTCGGTGATGGACGCGGTGTGCCGGACGATGGGCTCCCTGCGCTGGCAGCCGGCCTTGCGCACGCTGCCGCCGTACTACGACGATCCCGCCTATATCGGGGCGCTCGCGAAGGATCTGGCCGCCCAGATCGCCGGGCTGTCCTTCGTGCCTGAGGTGCTGCTGCTCTCGTTCCACGGCATGCCCGAGCGGACGCTGCACTTGGGCGATCCGTACCACTGCCAATGCCGCAAGACCGCGCGCCTGCTGGGCGAAGCGCTTGCGCCGCGCTTCCCCGGCTTGCGTATCGACACCACGTTCCAGTCGCGTTTCGGCCGCGCAAAGTGGCTGGAGCCCGCGACCGACACGACGATCGCCGCAGAGGCGCGCGGTGGCACGCGCCGGATGGTCGTGGCGGCGCCGGGCTTCGCCGCCGATTGCCTCGAGACGCTCGAGGAACTGGCGATCCGCGGACGCGACACGTTCCTCGAAGCGGGCGGGCAGGACTTCGCGACGCTCGCCTGCCTCAACGATCGCGAGCCCGGCATGGCCATGCTCGAGCATCTGATCCGGCGGGAGCTGGGCGGCTGGGCCTGAGCCGCCAAAGCCTATTTCTGCGACACCGTTCTCATCCATTCTTGACTTATTCCCGATTTGTTCTATTATCGTTCGCGACTCACCGGCTGCAAGGAAGAGCGCGATGACCCATCCCGAGAGTGCCGCCCGCGTTCAGGATTGGACTTATGCGAGCGGGGACGATCCTGCCGGACTCCCGCTGACCTTGTCGGTCTACGCCGATCGCCCGCACGTGCGAGCCAGCTTGTGCGAGGATGCGGGCGCCGCGGGATTGCGCGTGAGTGTCACCGCCGACCTTGCCGGCCTCGTCACGGGAGAAGCGCGGCCATTAGGCGACGTGGTCATGGTCGATTGCCCGGTCGTCGACGCGGCGATGCTGGCGGCCTTGACCCGGCTCGACATGCGCGCGGCGCGCTGCGGCTCGCGGCTGATCGTCTCGACCAGCGTCGCCGCGCTCGAAGACGTGTTCGGCTGCCTCGACCAGTCGGGGGCGCAGATCCTGGTCGATCCGGATCGGGCCGAGCGGGTTATCGCCCTTGGCCATGTGCTCGCACAGTTCCCGTCCGCGCGCCTGCGCGAGCTGTCGGACGACGAGCGGCTGCTGTTGGTGCGCCTGACCGAACAGGTAGGGCAGATCGCCGGTCGGATCGAGCGTCTGGCGCCATCGGGTTCGCCGCTGAGCGGGATGCCCCCGCTCGCGCCCCTGGCCTTGCCGGCCGCTGGCGAGATCGCCCAGCCTCAGGCCGAGGCGGGCGAGCCGAAGGTCCAGCGCGCGGTGCGTCCGCCTCTGCCCGATCCGCGCCTGGTGCGTCGCATTCTGCGCCATCGTCAGCTGCGCGCGCGCCACTTCGATGCGCAGCTGTTTGCCGATCCGGCCTGGGACATGCTCCTCGACCTGACCGCCGCGCGCGCCGAACATACGCGCGTCTCGGTCACCTCGCTGTGCATCGCGTCGGGCGTACCGGCGACGACGGCGCTGCGCTGGATTAGCCAGATGGTGGAACAAGGGCTATTCGTGCGCGTCGGAGATCAGACCGACCGCCGCCGCGCCTTCATCGAGCTGAGCGAACGCAGCTCCGACGCGATGGCCCGCTACTTTGCCGAACTCGGGCCCAATCCACTGCTCGCCTGAGCGGCCCTTTCGCCGGCAGTTGACCAACCGCCCTCGGGCGATCATAGCGCCGAACATACACGGCCCCACGCGGCGCCGGGCGGTTAGCTCAGTTGGTAGAGCATCTCGTTTACACCGAGAGGGTCGGCGGTTCGAGCCCGTCACCGCCCACCAGGACCACGCTTCAGAGCGTCTCCCACTATTCTTGAAAATCCAGCAAATCCGGGCTAAAATCGGTCTTGTCAGGTCCACTGCGTCTCCGCAGATGTCACCACGGCTCATCCATTTGGGGGCCTTTCTGGGGGCAGTGCGAAGGCCTCCTGAAAAAAGGCCCCCACGCCATGCCACTCACCGATGTCGCGATCAGAAATGCCAAGCCCCGCCCCAAGTCCTACAAGCTGAGCGACGGGGGCGGTCTCTACCTCCAGGTGGAGCCATCGGGCGGCAAACTCTGGCGGCAGAAATATCGCTTCGAGGATCGCGAGAAGAAACTGGCGATCGGGTCCTATCCAGCGATTTCGCTCAGCGAGGCGCGCAAGCGTCGCGATCAGGCCCGTGCCCAGCTGTCAGCGGGCCTCGATCCCGCGCGTGAAAAACAGCTGGCCAAGTTTCGCGCCAAGGCTGCCGCCTGCAATACGTTCGGCGAGGTTGCAAAGGAGTTCATCGCGAAGCGCGAGCACGAAGGTATGTCGAAATCGACCGTCGAAAAGAGCGGGTACTACATCTCGCGCTTAGGCCCCGGCATTACGCGCCTGCCGGTGGCCAACATCACCACCCCGGAAATCCTCGAAGCGCTGCGCCGCATCGAAGCCAAGGGCAACTATGAGACTGCCCGACGGGTCCTACAACTCACCGGGCGCGTCTTCCGCTACGCGGTGGCGACGGCACGGCTGACAGTCGATCCGAGTCGCGATCTTCGCGGTGCCCTGATCGCGCCGCAGCCGAAGCACTACGGCGCGATCATCGACCCGAAGCGCACCGGCGAACTTCTGCGCGCAATCGAGGGGTACGAGGGACAGGAATTGACCAAGCTGGCCATGCAGCTCTCGCCGCACGTCTTCGTGCGCCCCGGCGAGCTGCGGCACGCCGAATGGTCGGAGATCGATCTTGAGGCTGCGGTTTGGACCATCCCGATCGAGAAGATGAAGATGCGGCGGCCTCATCACGTTCCACTATCAACGCAGTCGATACGACTCCTGCGGCTGGTTCATGCGATCACCGGCCCGTCGGGCTATGTCTTTCCATCTATCCGCACGCCAGAACGGCCGATGAGCGAAAACACGGTCAATGCCGGGTTGCGCCGTCTTGGCTTCACCGGCGATGAGATGACTGCGCATGGCTTTCGTTCAACAGCCAGTACGCTCTTGAACGAGTCCGGCAAATGGTCGGCCGATGCCATCGAACGCGCACTGGCCCATGGCGATTCCGACAAGGTGCGAGCAGCCTATCATCGAGGGACCCACTGGAAGGAGCGCGTGGAAATGGCACAGTGGTGGTCGGATTACCTCGACACCCTGCGCGATGCCGCCGAGATCGTCCAGTTCCCGGGATAGGCCGGATCGTGAGAGGACAATAGCGGGCTCCCGTCCGTGCCGAGCGGCGCATGCCGGCGTCCAGGCCGGCGGCTTCGCTGGAGCCCGTCCATTTTATTGCGTTGACGGTGCTCGAATGTTTTGCGCCGCGAGCTCATGGTCGTTGCGCGTGACCAGTCAATTGGCGCGATCCAGCATGCCAGGCTTGTCCTCCTTGAGGCTCCAGCACACCGGATTGCGCATCCACTCGTTGACCGCTGACTCCCGCCATCCGGCGCAGCGCGTGGCAATGCGCACCTGTTTGGGAAAGGTGCCATCATGAATCTTCCGGTAAAGGGTGGCGCGGCTGAGCCCGGTGCGATGGAGCACGGTTTTGAGGCGTAAAATGCGATCGGGAGGCTGGTCGGTCATCATGCGAATGTCCTGAGTTATGATCGGTCGTCTTGTTGCGATAGGCCAAGAATTGAGACCTAATTTCTCAGGGTCAAGGCTCCCAAAAAAGCCCTTCTGAGCCGTAGTTACGCCTGGATATCCGTGGAGAACCCAAGGTATCCCTCCTGTGCGAAAAATAAGTTTTCACTGAAATTTTGACCCTACATCCGCAAACGCCCGCAATCCACGCCGCCGCCATAACGCCAATGACTGCTCGCGATCCGGCCTGTCCAGTTTCGCCGCCGCTTCGACCAGCAATTCGAGGATCACGGCGCGCTCATCGTCGGTCAGCTCGACCAACCCGGCCTTCGCAACGAGCCCGCCCAGTTCGATCAGATGCCGCGTGCGTTCGCGCCGCTTCACTTGCCAGTCCCTGGTGTCATGCCGCGCCTGCTTCGCTTGAAGACGGTTGCGTGGGGCCGCATCCTTCGCAGCGCCGCCCTGTTCACCACCAGTGCGGCTGCCAGCGCCTTCGCGTTCTCCGCGAAAGAAGGCGGCGCCCCGCTTGCGCCACGTCTCTCGCGCCGAGCGTTCGGCCATGGCGGCATCGAGCAAGGCCCCGGCCAGCTCCTCGATGATCAGGTCGTCGGCGCCAGTCGCTATGACCAGTTCGCCGAGCTGGCTTTGCTTGCGGCTCTTCAACTGCCGTGCCTCGTGGTCAGCCGCTCGGGCGGAAGGCGTGGTTGTTCTGTGGCTCGGATCGCGGCGGGCAGCGCGCGGCGGTGCTTTACACGCTGATCCAGACCGCTCGGCTCAACGACGTCGATCCGCAGGTGTGGCTCGCCGATGTGCTAGCCCAGATCGCGGATTTCCCGATCGGCAAACTGGGCGATCTGTTGCCCTGGAATTGGCGAGCCCGCCAACCTGGCCTCTGGTTCCCGAACTTCGGCACCTGAGGACACGATAACGAAGCTGCCATCTGAAGCGTGGCGGCAAGCGCCCCACTTCCCGACATTGCGGGAGGGCCCGGAAGAGTAACTTGCTACCCTTTCCGCGCCGAAAGCGGCCTTTCCGGTCACGCCAACATTGCGGACGTGAGTCGATGAGGACCGTCTAAGCCTTTGGCTTGTCCTGCCAACCGTTGATCCGATCGAGCAAAATCGTTCCTACCGCCATTGCAAAGGCGAGAAGGCAAACCGTCAAGAAAACAGACCAGTCAAATCGTACGGCTACCACGGCGGAAAGGGTCAGTGCCGAGACATATGACCACCAACGCACGCTTCGCCGGAGCTTCATAAACCCCGTGGACTGGAGGGCTCTCTGCTTGTCATAGGCAAGAGCTTCAAAGCGCTTCCGCACTCCCCTACCTTCGGTAGAAACCGGTAAGACGCACAGGAGAAACACAAGCGCTTCCAAAGGTTCAATGAAACCCGAGTTGGTTGCTAGGATTATCCGCGCTTTGAGAGCAACGAGAAGCAGCATCGCGAGCATAGCGACGAGGATTTGCGTTTTGGATAGGCTGCTCACCTGCGAAGTATAAAGAAGCGATCGCCTACTTGCCACCCCCAACACGAAATTGCGGGGGGCGATCTCGAATGTCCGCTCCCCACCCCCTTTGCGTCGAGTGCCGTTGGGCGGCACGCGCCCAAACCCAGTCGTTCCCGCGAGATGGATTATTGCCTGATAGCTGCCGTTTGGAACTGGACGTATGCTGTCCGGGGAGAAGAGCATGACCAGCAGCACCGACGTCTCTGTGATCGATGTTTATCAGCGACACGGTATGGCCTGGGCCAGGCTACGCAGCGATAATCTGCTCGAGAAGCTATGGCTCGATCGCTTCTGCGCGCTACTGCCTGCCGGGGCGGCGATACTCGACATAGGGTGCGGTTCTGGGCTGCCGATCGCACGCGAGCTGATCCGGCGCGGCTTCGACATCACCGGGGTAGACGGCACGCCGACGATGCTAGCACAGTTCCAGCGCAACCTGCCCGGCGTCGCAGCGCACCTTGCCGATATGCGAGACCTCGCCCTTAAACAGCGATTCGCGGGGCTGCTCGCCTGGGACAGTTTCTTCCACCTCTCGCCAAGCGATCAGCGAGACATGATCCCGCGCTTCCAAGCACATGCCGCTCCCGGAGCCGCCCTGATGTTCACCAGCGGAGATGCCGAAGGCGAAGCGATCGGCGAACTAGAGGGCGACCCTCTCTATCATGGCAGCCTCGATCCCGAGGAATACCGCAGCTTGCTTGCCGCCGCCGGCTTTGCGGTCATCGTGCATACCGCTAAAGATCCGGCCTGTGGTCACCGCACCGTTTGGCTGGCGCAACAAGGTGGCTGACAAGGAGGGCAGCTTCCCACCCAGATATCGCCAATCCGCGGCCCTCACCGGATGGCTACGATGAACAAGCCCATCGAGACCTTCTGTTGGGCACAGACGTGCTCGGCCGCGCAGCGTAGGCGCGACTTAGTCGCATTGCCCCGGCTGAGATGGTCGGGCACGGGGCAGTGCGGCCGTTTCTTGCGATGAATCCGGCTCATCAGCCCATGGTCCTGTAGCGTAACCGTCCGATTGTTACCGCGGTGCTTGGGCCTTGAAGCGTGCGGCAAGATCAGGGTCATCGACGAAGTCGGCAAGAAAGTCGTGCCAGGGCTTGGTTGTGAGTTCGAATCCTAGGCCAGGAATCGAAGCCACGCAGTTTTGCCTTGAATTTCAAAAATATTTTATTGCAGGGTAGGGCCAAGGGTATCCTCGCTCGGACCATGAAAAATTAATCTATATATTTCAGATGATTAGATTGGGTATTCGAATCCCACCCTCTCCGCCACGTCCTTGTTCGCAAAAGGGGCGTAAACGATGGCCCCACAATGCCTTGCTGGCAACGATGCCTCAGGACGTGGCGGCCACGTCGGGCCGACTGGCCGCTGGCTTGATGGGTCTGAGAGGCGCCGCTGAAGCGGGCTGGAGCAGCAATGCGCATGCGATGCCGTAGTGATCCGAGCCGCCTCCATCGATCCGGTGACATTCGCGAGCGGCCCCTCCGCGATTGATGAAGACGTGATCGATCGCGATGAACGCCGGTACGATCGTGTTGGCGGGATAGGTCGCGGTGAAAGCGTCGAGCCGGTCGAGCTGCATGGCATGGCCGAGATGGGACAATCCAAAACTGCCGGTGGCCATGTTGAAGTCCCCGGCGACGACCAGGGGGAGGTCCGAATTCCGCAGCACCGCTTCGGCAAGCTGCCGGTGAAAGCGCTCCGCCTCTGGAAGATAGGGCCGCGGTAAGTGAACGTCGATGAGGCGGAACGTTCCGAAAGGTGCATCCACTTGCGCGGCCAGTATGTCCGCCAGCGGCTCGTTCCCTTGCGCCGGTGTCCTGATGCGGCGAAGCGGCCAGCGCGACAGGATGGTGATCGAGCAGTGCTGCTGCGGGCAGGGCTTCAAGCGGAAGTAGCCGGGGAGCAGAGCGTCGATGTGGGGAGCGACCGTGCCGTCGGTTTCCTGGAGGAGGGCGATATCGGGTGCTGCTTCTTCGACGACTTGCCTGATCCGGTCGGGTGTCGGGTTCGCGTGCCAGGTGCTCAAGGTGAGGATCCGCACTTCGGGACGGCCGCTATCCAGCGTATCGTCGTTCCGGCGCGCACCCGACAGGGCGCCCGAGCCCAATTGAGCGCCGGCCACCAGTGTCCCGAGGGCAATGATGCAGAGCGCGAGGCGGTCACGCGACCACAGGACCGCTGCCAGCAATAGGGCTAGTGCGAGGAGTAGCGGAACCAGCAAGCCGTTGACCAAGTCAAGGCGAGGGTCGAATCGACCGCCCTGTCCGACAAGGACAGTCAAAGTGCACGCCGCGCCCAGCAAGCGTAACAGCATCGTGCCCGCAACACCGCGCACGGTCACGGTCGTGCAGCCAGGCGGCTCCCGCCCAGCAAGTCGAGCAATGCGCCAAACGGCGTGAAACCCAGACGGCGTTTCACCAGCCATGTGGCTCCGCCGCCCGACACGATTGCCGCCAGCAGGTTGGCGATGGCCGCGCCTTCGCCGCCCATGAGCCAGGCAAGGAGGCAGAGCGCCGGGGTGTAGATGAGGATCGCCGCGCTGTTGACCCGCTCCATGGCTTTCTCATGACCGGTCATCCCCAGAAGCTCGGGCGCCGTCGCGGTGAGCATGAGGACCGCCTGGCCAAGCAGCAGCAGACGCAGCTCGACCGTGCCAGCGGAAAAGCCTTGCCCAAACAGTGCCAGGAGCCGCGGCGCGCCGATCGCCAGGATGAGGAGGGGCGCCAAGCCCATCGCCAGGACGAGGCCGAGCGACTGCGCGGCGGTGGCGCGCAGTCCGGCCTGGTCACCCCGCGCCGCGCTGTGCGCGAACCGCGGCGATGCCATCGCGGCCACCGCGACCACCAGCAGGTTGAGCACGAGAGCCAGGCGCCATGCCATGGCATATGCGCCCACGACCGCTTCGCTGGCGAAGATGCCCAGGATCAAGCCCGGCAGTCCGGCCAGCAGCAGTTGCACGATCTCGGTCGTGAACAACGACCAGCCCAGGGCCATGAGCTTCGACGGCGCCCCGGTCGCGGCGATGTCGTTCCTGGGGCGGTAGCGGGCCAAAAGCATGAGCGCGACGCCGGCTGCGAGCAGGTTCGCCAGGACAATCAGGGACAGCGTGAGGTTGGGAGTGAGCGGCAGCGTCACCGCGAACAGGCAGAACAAGGCCGGCCAGAGCCAGGAGTAGATCATCTGGCTCGCCGCCATACGATGCAGGCCGGCAAGGGCTCCCGCCGCGCCCGCGCTGAGGCACAAGGGGACGATCGCCACCGCCGCGATCGCGAGCGGGCCGGCAAGCCTCGGGCTCGAGAATATCCTGGTCGCCAGCAGGGGCGCCAGGCACGCCAGCAGCAGCGCTGCTAAAATCGAGAGCGCCGTGATAAGGCGCATGCCGCTGCGGATTGTCGCATTGGCGCGTTCGGGTTGTCCAAGGGCGAGCGCGCTTGCGACTTCGCGCGTGATCGCTCGATCGATCCCGAGCCGTCCAAGGCCGGCAGCAAGGGTCAGGACCGAGAAGACGATGTAGAAGGCGCCTGCATCGACTAGGCCCAGCTTCCAGGCGACCAGCAGGTGGAACCCATAGCGGCTCGGGATATCGATCGCGCGGGCGCCGATCGTGCTCGCTGCCGAACGCCAGATCGACGGGGTAGTGGCCCCGAGGGCAGGCGCCGCATCAATGCTCACTGGAGCGCACGACGTAGAGGGCTATGCTTTGCGGGGGCATGGTGTCGCTGAGTCTTTCTTTGTGGACCGCGAGCTTGCGCGGTCCCTCGAGCCGTCCGCCAGCGAGGCTGTAGACGCGCGATGTCGGGGCGCTGGCGAGGCCTTGCAGCCGGACCAGAACGGCGGCGGGTTCGTCCAGCGATTTATTGATGACGAGCAGAGTGAGAGCCCCGTCCGCCCGGCGGGCGGCGTAAGCCGAGAGGGTGTCGCGGTTGGGAACGTCGACCCGCAAGGCGCGGTCGCCGAACCCATGCCCATGCCCGTCCGGGTTGCGGATCAATCGCATGGCTTCGTAGACCGGCGTGCCTGGCTTGGGCGCGGCCCAGCGGATGCCCATGTCCAGGCCCTCGCGGCCGAAGATGCCCCAGATATCCGCCTGCGCGGTGGCACCGCTCATGCTGTTCTCGCCGCCCCAGTTGTATTCGGTGATGGCGATGGGCGTGTCGCGGGAATAATTGGTGTCGACCCAGCGCCGCAAGCGCGGGATGAGGGCCACGGGCCTGGCGATCCAGCTCTCGTCGCGATAGTTTTCATCCCAGAGAGCGCGCGTGGAACGATTGCGGAGCAGCTGGATGTCGCGGCTGCCCGCCGATGCGCCGTCGTACTCCCCACCTTGCGGGTAGAAGTGGACGCTGACGACGTCGATCGGATGCCCGGCCTCTCGCCAGCGCTTGAGCAGCCAGGGCAAGTGATCCATCCCTGCTGTCTGGCGTACCCGGTCGCTTTCGGCCGCGGGCCGACCCTTGGCGCGGCCCTGAACATCGAAGCCGCTATCGAAGTACTCGGACCACCCCCACGCTTCCGGCGCCAGGACCCGAGCGGTCGGGTCGGCCGCCTTGATCGCCTTGGCCACGGTGATCGTGCGCTCGGCGAGTTCGGCGGCATGCACCCCTTCCTTGCGCACTTGGCGGTGCGTTTCGTGCCAGAGCCCGGGTTCGTTATCGATGGCGTAGTAGGCCACGCCGCCGGCGCGCGCCTGGCCCCACTTGGCGACCAGATCGGACACGCGGGCCTTGGCTTCCGCGCCGATATCGACGGCTCGCGCTGCGTCCCGGGGATCGTTGACGGTGATCGGTGTGCCATCCGGATGCTTGCCGTTGCCGGCATCGGGCATCCACTGGGTGTCGGCCGCCTGCTGGGATCCGTATTTGGCGATCGAAAAGGCGGCGAGTTTGGTCCTGTTCGGGCCGAGCTTCGCAGTCCACCCGATGGCCGGGATGGCAAGGATTGCGCGGGCCCCTCCGGCTCGCGCCTGTGCGACGAAGCCATGGTTGAATTGGTCGAAGATGTCCGGACTGGCCGGAAGGCTCTCGAAGTAGAAGTCCGCCCCTGTGCTGCGGGCATCGCTGCGCCAGTCGTAAAGAGTGGCGCTGTTGCCGCCCGAGCGATCGAGAGGAAGGTTGAGGTCTCGCAACACTTGTGCGGTCGCAAAGCTGACGCCGTAGATTTCCGGATTGATGCGATGGAGCACCGATCGCGTATCGACCACGATCTCCACGGGCCTTCCGGCCGGCGTGCCGCCGTCCGCTTTCCCACACGCAAGCACCAGCAGACAGGCAAGAAGGCCAGGCGATCGCCTCATGCTTTTCGCGCGGTCCCCATGCCCTGGTCGCGCACGATGATGGACTGATAGACGAAGGTGGCGGCGATGATCGCGATCTCGCCGGGTTGCAGGGTCATCGTCGAGTACAGCGGCGACTGGATCAGCGTGAACAGGACATAGTCCTGCATTCCCGCCACGGCTGGACTGTCGATCGTGCGGCGCACGCTCCGAGCGAACAACCACGTGCGAACGAGCAGGAAGACCATGATCGCGGCACCGACCAGGCCAAACTCGAAGACGATGCCGAGCCAGCTGATGTCTGCCAGGAAGAAGTAGTGGTTGAAGAAGGTCGCGAGCCCGCCAGTGCTCAGCGATGTGATCGTGCCTACCCCGAACAGCCAGCGCAGCGGGTCTTGACCGAGAAAGGCGATCGCCTTTGCCGCGGTGACTTCGCGCACATTGAAGCCCGAGGCCGAACTGGTATCGAAAGCGCTCTGAACGTAAGGCACCTGCAGCAGCAGCAGGGCTCCCACGAGACTGGCCGCAATGGCTCCAACCCGCCAGCGGGGCGGCGCCGCCATCAAGGTCACTATGGCAAGGGTGGCCATGCTCGCCAGCACCACGGCACGCGTCCGCACGATCCCGATGACGATGGCGAGCGCCACGCCGACCAGCGCCCCGGTGCGCCATTCGGGTTGGGCGAGCAACCGCCGGTACAATGCGAACAGCACGAACATGGCAAAGAACATCGGCATGCGAATCCGATTGCCGCGGTCGTCGGCGCTCAGCAGCGGCGCATCGCCATATTCGATGCTGGTGACATACCAGGATTGCGGCGCCAGGGCCCAAAGCAGGAAGAGAGTGGCGAATGTCAGCACGCCGCACAGGCCGAACGCGAGCAGAAGCTCCTTCGACGTCGGGCGCACCAGCAGCAGCAGGCCCAGGAACGAAAGCGCGTACAACATCGGAAGCAGCTTGACCTGGGCGGTCAGGCCCAGGACGTAATTCTGGTCGAAGCTGAACATCGCGGCAAAGCTGGATACGAGCACCAGCCATATGAACGCGATCAGCCATCCACCCACCAGGGGCACATGCTGCCGGGTGAGCACGGGCAGGATCAGCGGCAGTGAGAGCAACGGAAAGGCCTTCGACAAGGCCCACAACGGCTTCAAATCTTTCATGTAATGAAAGGTCTGCCCGAACAGCGGCAGGACCGCGATCAGCAGCACGATCCGCCAGTTCCAGCCGGCTTCGTCTTCGCCGGCCCGATCTGCCCTGGAAATAGGGGCGAAGCCAAAGCCGCCAGCGCGTGATCTCATGGAGAGATAGCCGTCGTGGGCGTGCCGTTGTTGTTCCCCATGTTGACATTGAAGTGCAGGGCGTTGGGGACGATCTTGTTGATGTACTGATCGATGAACAAGTCGACCTCTGCGATCGTGGATTTGGGCACGAAGACGACATCGCCCGGAGCCAGCATGACCGGGGCCTGCCCGCCGGTCTTTACGATCTCGCGGACGTTCACGATCTCCACGCGCCGTGGACCGATCCCGGCCTGGCGAATGATCGCGACTCTCTTGCTCCTTGCGGTGTCGAGGAGGCCGCCGGCGTTGACTATCGCCTGCAAGGGATCGAGCGCGCGATTCAGCGGCACGGGGCCAGGCGTGCGCACCTCACCACCAACATAGACGAGGCCGGCATATTTCGAGACCACGATCCCGGGGCGGGCGTTGGCGACGACCTTCGCCGCATGCAGAGCCTGGGCAATGGCTGCCTCCGCTTGCCCAAGCGTCATGCCGCCGATCGCGACGCGCCCGGCAAGCGGTATGGAAAACCGGCCGTCAGGACCGATCGGGCCGTTGGTATCGAGCTCGGGGTTCAGAGGCATCTTCACGGCGATCTCGTCACCCGCCAGCAGCCGGTACTCGGGAGCTGCCGGCGACAAATCCTGTGCTGCGGCGCCGTTTGCGGCAAGCGCTAGCAGCAGGGCCACGATCCACGCGTTAATCATTGCCCAACTCCGGTGTCCCGTTGCGAGACCGTCATGAGTCAGGCGGGTTTGGGCGCTCACCTGTGCTTCTCCTACTGCAGCGCAGCAGATATACCCCAGCGGCGCACGAACAACAGCTTCCAGACCTGCGCGGTCTGTTTCGGGACATCTTTGCTCAGACATATGGATGAACACGCGACCAGTCTTCGGCTTAGAGCCGCGCCGATGGTGTCGCGTCAGAGCTGGGCCAGGGTCTCGCGTGGCGCCATCCGCCATGGTCCGAAGGCGTTGCTGGTCTTTCTGGCGACGGTACTGCTGGGCGTGGTCCTGGCTCTGGTCATGCCCGCCAAGTACCGCAGCGAAGCGCGGCTACTGACTTTGCCCGCCGATTATTATGCGGTGCGTGGCCGCGACAAGGCCGACAGCGGGGCTGCCGAGGCCTTCAAGCCTGAAGAACTTGCCAATGTCGAGATGCAGTTGCTGTCCAGTCAGGACCTGCAGCGCGATGTGCTGATCCGCTCCGGCGCTCCGGCGAATGACCCCGTTGCGCTTGAGCGGGCTCGCGAGGCCATGGCGAAAAACCTATCGATCGCTCGTGTCGACGGCGCCAATGTGATCGAGCTTGGCTACACCGCCGGGCGGCCGCAGGAGGCCATGGCGCGGCTCCAGGAGCTGCTCGACATCTACTTCAAGACCCGGGCGCGGGTGCTGACATCCGGGCGCTCGCAGTTGATCGCCCAGGAGCGCGAGGCAGCGCGCAGGCAGCTGGACAGTGCCGACACGGCGCTGCGCAGCTTCCAGGAACGCAACGGCATCGTCGATATCCAAGCGCAAGTGAATGGTGCCGTTGCGCTGGATTCAGCGCTTCGCCAGGATTTGGCGGCGACCCGGGCGGACTTGTCTCAGACGCGCTCGAACGCGAGCCAGCTGCGCAGTTCCAGTGCCGCCGTGCCTCGCAACGTCGAATTGTTTCGCGACGATACCGAAGCCACCAGGGCCATCGCGGAGATGCAGGGCCAAATCCTGGCACTGGAAGCGAAGCGCGCCGACCTGCAGGGGCGTTACATGCAGGGCTCGCCGCTGATCGAGCAGGTCGACAAGCAGATAGCGGGCCTTCGCACCGCGATCGGCAAGCAGGGTGGCCAATTGCGCGAAGCGCGCCGCATCGGACGCAACAGCTATTACGATGAGGCCAAGGACCGGGCCATGCAGAGCGAGGCGGCGGCAGTGGGGCAGGCGGCCAAGATCGGCCGCCTCGGCCACGAACTCTCCGATTCGCAGCTGCATCTGCGCAATCTCAACACGATCGCGGGCACCGTCTTCAAGCTTCAAGCCGAGAGGGACGCAGCGCAGGAACGGTTTCGCAGTCTCACGACCCAACTGGAAGAGGCCCGCGCCCGGGAGCTCGAGGCGTCCACAGGCAGTACCAACGTGCGGGTCATCCAGCGGCCATCGTTGCCCGAACATCGGAGCAATTCGCCGCTCATGTTGATCGCCGGCAGCATCGTCGCAGGACTGGCGATCGCGAGCGGCCTGCTCTTCTTTCTCATCGTCCAAGACGAGGGGTTTGCGGATGCCAGTGAGGTGAGCGAGAGTCTTGGCGTGCCGCTTGTGCTGGATCGGTCACGCGCTCTGCGCGACAACCGCCTGGCATCGCTGCTCGGGCATGCGGCCGATCGACATCGTGGGCAGGTCATCGCATTTGTCGCCACCGAACCGAGCGCTTTCGGTGAGGAATTGGCCAGCTTGATTGCCCTCGTGGAAGGCCGTGACGGCGGGCGGGTCGCCGTCGTGAGCTTCGAGGAAACTGCCTATGCGTTGTCGGGGCGGAGCCTTGCACAGCTGATCCCTGCGCGTAAGGGGCGAGCGTGGATCAAGGTGGGAAGCGTCGCCTGGACAATCGACTCTACCGGCGAACGTCTGCTTGCCTGCCTACGCCTTTCCTACCGCCGGACGATCATCCTCGTCCCGCCTGTCGCGGCATCGAGCGTGCAAGTCGCGTATGGGGCGCCGGGTCTCGTCGCCGCGGCCCTCGCGGACGACGTTCTCCTGTTAGTGCACAACGAGACTACCCGCAGGACTTTTGCCAAGAACCTCGTCGAAGCCTTGCGCGACATGCAGGTGACGGTACGGGGCTTCATCCTGTTGGGACATCGATCCTCGCCCAACCGATTTGCGGCTATGCTGGGGCGTCCCGAGCACTAACTGCGCGTTGGAACAGCCGGCGTCGTCAAGCGCGCGCGTTCGGACGAAAGCACATCGCTGAGAACGGCAGCCGCAAAGCCCAGCGATGCGCTCGCGTAGCGCCTGCTCAGCCGTCGCGGTTCCTTTATGATCCGCCACGCCCATTCCATGCGCAGCTTGACCCACAGCTCGGGTGGCGCGTTCACAAGGCCGAGCGCGACGCGTACCGATTGACCGATGCAGAGCGCCCAGCAGCCACCTAGCTGCCCACGGAACCGACTCGCGAAGAGTTCGCATTTGGGCGCGCCAAGCCCTAGAAACAGGATCGTAGTGCGCGCTTCACGGATGCGCTGCGCAAGCGCTGCACAGGCCACCCGATCCTCTCCGAAGCGGGGAGGCGCCACTTCGACAAGAACCCGTCCGGCAAGCTCGCGATGTCTGGCCCACTCCTTGACTGCGTTTGCCGTCTCGGCGCTGTCCACCAGGAAGAACAGCACATGGTCAGGTGCCAAGGGCGTGTGCAGCATCAGGCGCTCGGCCACTTCGCGACCAGTAATGCGGCCGGGAAGGCGACAACCACTAAGACGCGCATAGCTCACCAGAGGAAAGCCGTCGCACGTCAGAAGATCGGCTTCGTTGATCGCGCGCCGCAATTCCGGGTTTCGCCGCATCTCCGCCACATGCTGGATGTTCGGGGTCACATAGATGCGAGCGCTGTTCTCCCGCTTTGAAGGGAGCTGCGCGATCAAGGCGGCCGTCTCTGCAACGTCCGTGCTGTCAAAGGAAATTCCGAGCGCTTGAACTCGGGGCCGCGGCGCTGCCGCCACGATCGGGGTTGGAATGGGACAGGTAGAAGCCATCTGCCGATGGTATCAGGTTAACAAACTCCTAACAAATCCAATTAACCCTATGTAAATCAATCTAGTTAGGCATCGGGTGCCATTTCACGGCCGAGCCTGAAGTCTGGCTAAAGAAAAGCGAGATCATAATTAGTAATTTTTAAGGAGTTTGGATTTGCAGGTCGTAGCCTTTGACTACCGTCCGCAAATTAATGTCCAGAAATGGGACATTTATCGTATATTGGAGTAATTTAGGTAAGGCGGGCGAAAAGGGATTTCCGCATTATCCCCATGCAACCTGACTATATGTACAGTTGGTTCATTATTCGAGGTGCGACGTTCGAGAATTAAGAAAGGTCGCGATCATCCGGCTAGAGTTTTGTTAAGAGCATTTGTTACCACTTCCATGATCCCGGTGCGAAACCGGTCCATACCGAAGCGGCGTGCCCGGGCCTGGATTCGCTCCCGATCGAAAAAATGCTCCATCCCTTCGAATCGCTGGATCCCCCCGACAACTGCATCGACCGTTTGCTCGGGAAAGAGAATCCCGTCGGCCGGAGATGCCTCGTCACCCTCGCTCAGGATCTCGAGCGAACCGCCATGGGCATACGCCACCGCCGGCAGTCCATAGGACTGAGCCTCGGCAGTCGCGATGCCGAAATCCTCGTCCGCCGCAAACAGGAAGGCGCGTGCGTTTGTATAGAGGCGCGTGAGTTCCTCGTCGCTCACCCGTCCCATGATCTCGACAGTTGGCCCAGCAAGCGACCTTAGCTTCGTCAGCTCCGGCCCGGTGCCAGCGACGATCAGATGACACCCGAGCCGATTGCAGGCTTCCACGAGCAATTCGATCCGCTTGCCCGGGACAAGGCGTCCCACCGTGAGGAAGTAATCGAGAGGCCGCGTCGAGACAGGAGCGCTGCTGAGCTCCACTGGCGGATATACGACAGTGCTTTGGGCGCCGTAGTAGCGTGCGATGCGCTCTGCGATGTAGCGGGAATTCGCCACGAAAGTGTTGATCCGTCCTACAGCCGCAAGGTCCCGTTGGCGTTGTCGTCTTGCGGTGAGCGCGAAAGCGGGTCGCAATGCACGGGGCAGGCGCTCAAGCCACGTCTCATACTGGTCCCATAAGTAGCGTACCGGCGAATGGCAGTAATGGATGTGCGGGATGCCGGCGGGAACTCTCGCGGTCTTGGACCCGGGGCCTCCCGAGCTGATGACCAGATCGAAGCCAGAGAGGTCGTGGCGGGCCGTAGCGGCGTCGTACAAGGGCGAAAGATGCTGGTAGTAGCGCCAGGTGAGAGGACCACGATCTAGGAAAGTCGTATGTATCGTCCGGCCGATCAGTTGGGGCGATAGCGTGCTGCGATCGAGCATGAGCGTAAAGAACTCGGCGCGCGGGAAGAGCTCCGCGAGCGCGTCGATCACCTTTTCGCCGCCGCCGCGACTAACAAGGAAGGGGTGGACGATGGCGACGCGGAGTTGATCGGGATCGCAGTGAGCTTGCACAGTCAAAGCAGTTGCATCGGCCAAGTCATCTCATGCGCGTCCGGCGCGCGCCAGACGATCCGCTTGCCACGCGGGACGGTCTGCCAAAGAAGCTGGCGCCGCTCGCGTATGATCTGAGTACCGCAGCGCGAGCAACGGCTCACCATCAAAGGTCCGTTCTCCGCCACTGTTGCGCTCGGGCGGTGCAAGCGCAAGCGGCACATGAAAGCCGATATCGACATCGTCATGCGGATACAGCAGGCTTGGCGCGCACGAAAGCGTCGCCTGCGTAGTGTCACTTAATGGCACAGGCGCGGCCATTCGACGTCCTGATCCCGCGCCTTAACCGGTTGTAGACAAATAGCCCCGACAGTACATTTAATTCGTGTGGGGCGGGTTCATGACTTTCGACGCAATGGGATGGGCCAAATGGTCCGCGTACTGGCTGTTTTTGCCGAATATCATCATCGTCTTGATGTGGCCGATCGGCGGTCCGCCTATGTACCTCACCATATTGGTCACAGGCTGTGTAGCCATTCTTGTCTCGCGATCCAGGAGCATGATGTTCCTGCGCGCGGCGGCCATTCTCCTGCTGATCTACAGTTCGCTCCAATACGTGCTCAGTGCTTTCAATCTGGAGGCGAACGGGCTGCTTTCCCTGGCCCAGTTCGCCGAGCATGCAAGGCCTTTGGAAAGCCTGACCTATGTCGCCGCGGCGGGCATAGTGGCAACCGCGGCCGTTCTGGCGGTTCGCGGCGTCACGCCACTGCCTCGCGAAGGCCGCAACCTGCACATGATTGCCGCGTTTGTCCTCACTCTGGGATTTGCCCAGTTCGACAGCTTCGCAACGGCGGCAACGAGCAACAGCTACAAGCGCTTGCCATCCCGCGATATGCCGGTGCAATCGGCGACCAAGTCGACCGGTCTCTTTTCCCCCGATGCCCGGCATCGCAACACTGTCGTCATCCTGGTCGAATCGCTGGGCATACCGGTGGACGAGATGGTGGGTCGCCAGTTCAAGGCCGACTGGTTCAGGCCGCGCTGGGCCGAAGCGTACACAGTCAGTCACGGGGCCATTCCGTTTTACGGTTCCACGATCAATGCCTCGCTGCGGGAACTGTGCCTCGTTTACAGTAATATGGAGGACGTCGATTTCAGGCGTGCCGATTGCCTGCCTCGCCGCTATGCCCGAGCCGGCTATGAGACCGTGGGCTTTCACGGGTTCGACGGAGGCTTCTTCGAAAGGTCGACCTGGTGGCCGAAGGTGGGCTTCTCGACGATGGCATTCGGCGACGACTTGATCGCGCAGGGCGCCAGATCCTGTGGCGGCATGTGGCCGGGCGCTTGCGATGTCGACATCGCCGACATCATCGGGAAGCGACTGAGGTCGGCTCGTCGCCCGCAGTTGATCTACTGGGTCACACTCAACTCGCACCTTCCCGTCCTTGCCGGCGCCTCCCCCGGAATAGGTGTGTGCGACCAGGGAGGCACATACCTCTCGAGCAAGTCGTTGCTCGAATGCCGGTTGTCCCTGGCGCATCACGATCTTGCAGAAGCGATCACGCGACTTGTAATGGACCCGGCATTGCCGCCGACCGACTTTCTGATCGTCGGCGACCACATGCCACCGTTTCTCGCGCGCCGGGAACGTATGGATTTCGATGGCTACCGCGTGCCCTGGATCCTGCTCCGGAGCAAGGCGGAGACGCTTTAGATCAGGCCAGCACCCGCCGTCCGGTTTTTCCTGCCTGCCATGCTCACCGGCGCCGACGCGCGGGGCGCGACCACGCGCGTTTTGATCTTGAGCCGGGCCTGGATATAACCCGCAAGAACGAAGTCGCGGGCGATCGCTTATGAGTGCGATCCCCGGGCAAGATGTCATGCCGAGTCCCGTATCATGAGCGAGAAGTCCAGGACGACATCCCGGCTCCGTCCCCCGCCATCCGGGGCCATTGTCGAGGACAGCAGATCGATCGCCTTCTCGGCCATCTCGAACAGCGGTTGCCGGATAGTGGTCAGGGCTGGCCAGACCCGCGTGGCGATGGCGGTGTCGTCAAAGCCGGTTATTGCCAAGTCACGCGGGATTTCCAGACCGGCTCGATGGGCTGCGGTGATGACGCCCGCCGCCATGTCGTCGCTCGTGGCCATGATCGCGTCGGGCCGCTCTTTCAGGGACAACAGACGTTCGGCCGCTCGAAGTCCCGAGGGCATCATGTAGTCGCCTTGCACGACCAGATCGGGATCGAACGATAGCCCGGCCGCTTGCAGAGCGGCCTTGTAGCCGTCGAGCCTCGGAACGCTGTCGGAATGCTGCAAGGGGCCGGAAACAAGCGCGATACGCTTTCGGCCTGACTGGATGAGGCTCGTAGTCAATTGCATCATCGCCCCGCGGTTGTCGATCCGGACGGTCGCGATGGATACAAGCGGCGACGCGGTTGCCAGCGCGACGGCGGGCACTCCCAACCGCCGGAAGCGCGGGCTCTCCGCCAGCAGTTCGACGAAAGGCGGCACCAGGACGAGGCCCTCCGCACCGGCGCGGATCAGGGACTCGACGTGGCAAAGGACGCGATCATGAGAGAGCTCCGTCGCTTCCTGGACGATCATCTGCAGTCCTCGCGTCGAGGCGGCGATCGAAATGGCACCCACGGCGGTGTTCATGAACAGACTATCGGCTGCCGCGAAGAGTAAACCGACCCGTGCCACGTCGATCCCGGCAAGGCGCCGCGCCGCCTGGTTGGGCACATAGCCGGTCTCTTTGATGACGCGGAGGATCCTGTTGCGAGTCTCATCGCTTACCCGGCCCCGAGCATTGCACACGTTGGAAACCGTCATCGCAGAGACTTTGGCGAGACGTGCAACGTCTTGAATCGTGATGGTCTTCAAGGACTGGGAGCGGGGCATGAGCCTCCTGTCAGGCCAATTCCTGCCGGTTGCCGAACATCGATCCCAAATGCAAGTCCGGCAAGGAGCAGGCCCGCTGCCTTCGACCGGCAAGCGCGCGCGGTGCTCGGCGGCGGCTGCTGGACTGCCAATCCGTTCGATAATCGGCCAAGATTGCTAACAAGATGTCCGCCTGATGGTCAATATCATCATATGATTCCTCTGAGGGGAACGAATTCAGCATTACTGTGGGTGCGCGATATCGAACGCCAAGAGCATCGCGTGTGAGGTTTATCGCTAAATCAGGCAAGCGTTTTCAAACGAGAACGCTGGCAATTTTTTGATCGGAAAGCGCGAGTGCTGGATCGGCGGTGTTGGCGCCGTGATAAATGAATGTTGCCAAGCGCATCCGGCGCGGATGTCGCCGCGATAGTCCTCAGAATACTTGGTGCCGTGCAAGCTATTGCATCCGGAGGTTACATGAACAGGGAAGATTTTCGGTACTTTGGGGGTCAGGTATCTCGCCATGCAGTGGCGGTCGCATTGCTAGCGATCATCAGTCTTCCCGAGCAGGTCACCGCCCAGTCGGTCGATGGAGCTGAGCAGGCGCAAGGCGATATCCTGGTTACGGCGCGTCGCAAGGAGGAGCGCCTCCTCGATACGCCGATCGCCATCAGCGCGATCACCGGCGACGAGATCAATGCCCGGCGTATCACCAGCCTGCAGGATCTCGCGCAGAATATTCCCGGTTCCAACGTCATCAATCAGGCCTCCAACGGCGGACGCTCGGATCGATCCTTCCAAGCCGTCGTCTTGCGCGGCGTTTCCCCCTCGGCGTCGCAGCTTCAGACAGCATCGGTTTTCATCGATGGCGTGCCGGTCGCCTCGGCAAGCGCCCTTCAGACCATCACGGCGCCCGAGCGCGTGGAAGTGCTCAAGGGGCCGCAGTCGGCATATTTCGGCAGGCAGACGTTCGCGGGCGCGATCAACATCGTCAACAAGCTGCCTTCGGATGACTTGACCGCCGACCTTTCCGGTTTGGTCGGCTCGAGAGCGAACTACGACGCGACCATCGAACTCAGCGGGCCGCTGCTGGGCGATGCTCTGGGCTTCCGGGCCACCACGCGCGCCTATGGCAAGCACGGATCGTATCGTAACGCTGCGGATCCCGGGCAGACGCTGGGCGATCAATCGACCAAGACGGGCTCGCTGTTGCTCGTCGCTCGGCCGCTGGAGGGGCTGACGATCAAGGCGTTCGGCCTGCTGACCGACAACAAGGATGGTGCGCCGGCGCAAGGGCTCATCTCGGCTTACGATGTCGATGATGCGAATGGTGCGCTCGTCGTTCCCAGCCAGTCCAACTGTATCGTGAACGGAAATCCGTTTTTCTGCGGGCGCGCGCCCAGGCTCTCGTCCGCGACGCCGGCGCAAACGACGTCGCTGTCGCAAGCCACGCGCGCGTCCATTCGCCAGGGAACTAACAAACTGCTCAGCGCATCCGACAGTCCGGATGGCCTGGGGCTCGTAAGTCGCAACTATCACATTCACCTGAGTGCGGACTGGAAACTGGGTGACACCGGCCTGACCCTTTCCTCCAACACCGGTTGGAACCACGAGCGCTTCAGCGAGCTTGCCGATCTCGATAATATTGGGCCGACGAACTTCGCCGGATTCACGGCGCTAGGGGGCTACAATTTCCTTTTCATGATCGACTCCAAGTCTCGTGACTTTTCGCAGGAATTGCGCGCGACGTTCGAGAATGGAGGTCCGTTTCACGCGACACTTGGCGCAAGCTATCTCAATGCCAGGAGCAAGTTCGGCAATGGCAGTTCCGTCGCGATCAACTTGCCTTTGAGCTTCGCGACCTTCGGCGCTTCCGGATCGAAGACCTATGGTGCGTTTTTCGGGGTCGGATATGATCTCACGTCCCAGATCACTGTCAATATCGATGGTCGCTATCAAATCGACAAGCTGGCATCGTACGCTGGGCCGGGTGGGACGACTGTCACGAATGCCGGCTTTGGGGTCACGCCTGGCTTCTATGCCGAGAACGAGAAATTCGCAGGCGGCACCTACAAGAACTTCATGCAGCGCGCCATTGTCCAGTTCAAGCCTGATACGAACAGCATGGTCTACGTCTCGTATTCCAAGGGCGTGAACCCGGGCGCGTTCAACACGGGACTGCTCACCAGCACGCAGCAGGCGGTGGATATTGCCCTGGCAAACAAGATCGGCGTCATCGTCGATCCCGAGAAGCTCGACAACTATGAGATCGGCTTCAAGGGCCTGCTGTTCGGCAAGCGCCTGCGCTACGAAGTTTCCGCCTATTTCGAGAACTGGACCCACCAGATCAACCAGCAGGCATTCACCTATCTGGACGGCACGGGCACGCCGCAGCAATTGCTGGCGTCGACCAACACGGGTCACGTGCACATCAAAGGTCTGGAGGCCTCGCTGGGCTACACCCTGGCCAAGGGGCTGACACTCGATGTCGCCGGCGCACTTACCGATTCCAAGATCAAGGATGCCGTCAACGCCAATGCGACGGCACTGACCGGCATTACCGATTTCTCGGGCAATCAGATGCCGCTGACTTCGAAGTGGTCCGGCACCGCGGCGCTTCAGTACCTCACAAGTCTTGGAATATCACGCGATCTCGATGGTCTGGCCCGGATCGACACGACCTACAAATCGGGCGCTTACACGAATGTCGCGAATATCGTGAAGGGACCGGACGTCACCAATGTGAACGCCACGCTCGGTGTCCAGAACGATACGTTTTCGTTGCAGGCGTATGTGACCAACGTGTTTAACAGCAAGGCCTATTACAGCGTTGGCGATAGTGTGTTGATCGATCCAAGCTTTGCGCACTTCACGCCGAACTCGGCTCTCATTGCGCAGCTGCGGGAGCTGCGCACGTTCGGGCTGCGCGGCAGCGTGAAGTTTTGATCGATGGGGAGGCGGGTCGCAGGCCGATCGCCTCCCCGGTTCCGCGCATCCCGTTCGTCACATCGAAGGACTCGTTCGTATGCAACGCATTGCCATGCTTGGCATAACCGTCGCGCTTGCCGTCTGTGGTTTTGCCGTCGAGGGGCACGCTCAGGCAGCGAACACGGTATGTTCGCCCGAGACGGTGAACGCGCCTTTACCGCTGGTCTATCAGTCGCCCACGGTCCTCGATGACGGACGCGTGCAATTCCGCATCTGCCTGCCGGGGGCTGCGGCGGTCAAACTCGTCAGTTCCGAGATGCCCGGCGTCCCTCCCGGGACGTTCGGCAAGGATCCCGGCGGACAGGTCATGACCAAGGACGCCGACGGTTTCTGGTCGACGACACTTGGCCCGGTGGAGCCCGGCACCTACCGATATAGCTTCGATGTCGCGGGTGCACGGGTCCCCGATCCCAAGGCGCAAGTGTTCACGCAAGGGTTTTCCGGGGTAAGTTCGATCCTTGATGTGCCTGGGCGGCAAGTGGCCGTGCAGATGTTCGATCCGAATATCCGGCACGGGCAGGTCAGCGTGATCCAATACGCATCCAAGAGCCTGGGAATGACGCGCTGCGCACATGTCTACACGCCGCCTGGTTACGAGCGGGGCGGAAGTCAGCGATATCCCGTCCTGTATCTGGTGCATGGTGCCGGCGATACCGACGATGCCTGGACCACGATCGGCCATGCGAACGACATCCTCGACAATCTGATTGCCGCGGGCAAGGTCAAGCCCATGATCGTGGTCATGCCCTATGGCCACACGCCGCCGCGGGCCGGCGTGAATTGGTGGGCCAATACCGATTTCGGGAACGATCTGCTCAAAGACCTGATCCCCTACATAGACGGCAATTACCGGACGCTCGCGACCGCACGGGACCGCGCCATGGCGGGTCTGTCGATGGGCGGAAACCACACCATCCAGTTCGGCATCACGCATCCCGAGATATTTCAAGATATCGGCGTCTTCAGCATGGGCTTGTCGGACGACGAGCGAGTGAAGGCATACGTCGCGGAGTATTCCGCCAACCTCAAGCGCCGCGCTGCTTCGCCCGGATTGTTGTTCTATGCGATCGGCAAGGACGACTTCCTCTATCCCTCCGTCGCCCCGACGCGAAAAGTGTTCGACCAGTTCAAGATCAGGTACACGTATCGTGAAAGCACGGGCGGTCATGTCTGGAAGAACTGGCGGGAATATCTGGTGGAGTTTCTTCCTCAGCTGTTCTCCGGTGCGCAACAGGCCAACCATGGCGACGACAACCACGGCGACAAGGAGTAATCGGATGCTTGCGCGCCGCTTCCAGGAAAGATCCGCCATGGGGTCAACGATCAGGTCGTGTCACGCCGGTCGGCGCGTGTTTGCGCGACTGCTGGTGTCTGTCATGGTGGTGCTGGCGCAGGCCGGCGTGGTTCATGCGCGAGACGCGAGCATAGCGACGCGCAACGGTCGCGTGGAGATCGCGCCTCCGCAGGCCGACGGCATCCGGGTGTTCAAGGGCCTGGCCTATGCCGCGCCGCCGGTCGGTGACCTTCGTTGGCAGCCGCCCCAGGCGTTGCCTGCGTGGAAAGGCACGATCCGCGCCGACACGTTTTCCCCCGATTGCCTTCAGCCCGACAATGACGCGAGCCCAAGTTCACGCGCCAAGTCCGAGGACTGCCTTTACCTCAACGTGTGGACACCCCGGATAAAAGGGGCGGCCAATCCGGTGTTCGTCTGGATCCACGGTGGAGGCTCCCAGTTCGGATCGGGTGCGCAGCCGCAGTTCGATGGCAGTGCATTGGCCCGGCAGGGCATCGTCGTCGTGACGTTCAATTATCGCCTGGGTGCGTTGGGCTTTCTGTCGACACCAGACCTGAGCCGCGCCAGCGGATACGGAGCCTCGGGCAACTATGGCTTCATGGATCAACTGGCCGCCTTGCGTTGGATCAGGGACAACATCGCAAACTTCGGCGGCGATCCGCGCAGAGTGACAATCGGCGGTGAATCGTCGGGATCCGTGAGCACCGGAACGCTGATGGCCTCGCCGTTGGCGCGTGGGCTCTTTTCCGGCGTGATCGGCGAAAGCGGTTCGGTCATGCGGGTGGTCGGCGAGGGCAGCATGGGGGCCGACACCTTGGCCAGGGAGGAAGCCAAGGGTGCGTTGCTCATGAAGGAAATGGGGGCAGCTTCGGTTGCCGAGATGCGCAAGGCCCCTGCAAGAGAGGTGCTGGCGGCAGCGGGCCGGCTGTTCCCGAAGTATTTCTTCAACGTCCCCGTCGTTGACGGATACCTGCTTCCGGATGCGCCATCGCGCATATTCGCGGCACATGCACAGAACGACGTGCCCCTGTTGGTCGGCTGGAACAGCGGCGAGGGGTCCATGGAATTGATGTTCCGCGGCAGCTTTCCACCGGCCATGGAGCAACTGCGTGCGCACTATGGGGCCTACTCCGAGCAAATCGCCAAATACTACGCCAGGACACCCAGCGATCCCTTGAGTACCGGCCTCGCCATATCGGGCGATGCCGCGTTCGGATACCCGACCTGGAAATGGGGCTACGCCCAAGTCCGTTCGGGCAAGTCGCCGACGTTCATCTACCGCTTCGACTGGGCGCCTCAACTCGCCCCGGGCTTGTTCGGCCCGCGGTTCGACGTGCGTCACGCAGGCTCCTTCCACGGGGCCGAGGTCCCTTATGTGTTCGGGACGTTGCAGCACATGGCGGGTTGGAAGATCGGGCCCGACGACTTGCGCGTATCCGAGCAGATGACCCGCTATTGGACCAACTTCATCCGTTCGGGCAATCCGAACGGTGCGGGCTTGGCTGACTGGCCAGCTTACGCGCCGTCCGCCGCGCCGAAGCGCATGACACTCGGGCTGCTCCCCGTCGCCGCTACCGATCCCGACTTCGCCAAGTTCCGCGCGATCGACGCCTTCTACTCTGAGGCCGGTCCTGCGGATCCCGGTCCGCCGAAGCGTCCCTGAAGGCGAGCGTTCCCGGGCCGTGCGACCGGGATCGGCGCAAAAGCTTGTGGACGCGGCGTCGGTGTGAGCCCGTGCGATTGTTCCGCTGGATGATCAATCGCGGCGGCGATCGCGTTCACGCTTGCAATTTGTCATATACCTATGTCAATTGAAGTGGTTCGGCGCAGTTCCGCGCCCCTGACCAATCGGTGAAAGGTCTGGCGTGACCCTGTTGAAGTGCGCGACGCACACCGTCGCCGATGTCGATGCCGCCGCTGCGCGCTACGTCCGATGGCTCGATTACGCCATCGTCGAGCAAGGCCGGGTTCCTGCCGATCTCGCGCAGGCCTGGGGCGCTCCGGCGAGCGCCGGACGGCGCAGCGTGCTGCTGCAGCCCGCCTCGGGCGCGCCCGTGTTCCTGCGCTTCATCGAAGGCGACCCGGTGCCTGAGTACCTGCCCATCCGCACCTTCGGCTGGGCCGCGATCGAGATCTGCGTTCAGGACGTGGAGGCGGTGAACCAGCGGATGCTGGCGTCCGGCGATTTCGAGGTGATCGGCTCGCCCAAGCCGCTCGACGGCTTCCCGAACGTCAAGCCGATGCAAGTGCGCGGTCCCGACCAGGAGACCGTCTACCTCACCGAGATCCGCGTCGACGATCCGTCTGCGGGGTTGCCGCGTCCCCGGTCGTTGGTGGACCGCCCGTTTATCCTGGTACTGGCCTGTCCGGACCTGGAGAAGACGGCGGCCTGGCTTGCCGACGTGCTGGCGCTGGAGGTCAGCGAGCCGGTGGCGATCCGCTATTCGATGATCTCGCTCGCCTTCGACCTGCCGCCCGAGGACAAGCACGCGCTCGTCACTGTGAAATGGCAGGGGCAGACCTTCCTCGAAGCCGACCAGTATCCGGACGGCACGGTCGAGCGGCCCTGCCATCCGGGCGCGTTGCCGCCCGGCGTGTCGATCGTCTCGATGGTGTACCCCGACTTGGCACGGCTGGAGGGGCACTGGACCTCGCCGCCGGTGGTGCGTGAGGGGCCGCTCTATGCCGGCGCGCGGGTTGGCGTGCTGCGGACCCCCGAGGGCGCGTTGCTCGAAGTCATCGAAGGCGATGCCCTGCCCTGGGGCTGACGCGCGACATCATCCGGGAAGGACGCCGAAGACATGCAGCAAGTTGCCGAGGTGAAGCGAGGCTTTGCCGATTTGGCTCACGGGCAGACGCACTATCGCACCGCCGGCTCGGGTGCGCCGCTGCTCGCGCTCCACGCGTCTCCGGGCAGTTCGCGCCAACTGCTGCGCTTCATCCACGACATGTCCGACCGGGCCACCGTCTATGCCCCCGATACTCCGGGTAACGGCGATAGCACCGCGCTTTTCGACCGCGAGCCGCTGATCCGCGACCTGGCTGAGGCCGAGCTGGCCTTCATGGACGCGATGGGTCTCGCCAAGGTCGATGTCTATGGCTCGCACACCGGCGCCGCCATCGCCGTTGAACTGGCGATCCTGGCGCCCGATCGCATCGGCAAGGTCGTGCTCGACGGGATCAGTTGGCTCACGCCCGAGGAGCTCGAGGCGATCCTGGCGAACTACGCCTTCCCCTTCGTGCCCGATCGCGACGGCAGCTACCTGGTGCGCCTGTTCCAGTTCTGTCGCGACCAGTACCTGTTCTTTCCGTGGTACGACAAGGCGCGTGCGGCGCGCCGCGACGGCGCCCTTGGCAGTCCCGAGGACCTGCATGCCTGGGCTCTGGAAGTGATGAAGGCCAGCCAGACCTACCACCTCAATTACCGCGCCGCCTTCCGCTACGACGCCAAGGCGCGGCTGCCGCTGGTCACCGTGCCGGCGCTGGCGATCGCGGCCGAGAACGATCCCCTGCTCGCCATCACGCGCGAGTTGGCCACGCTGCTACCCGACGGCCGCTTCGAACCTTTGCCGCGCCTGGATGCCGCCGACTTCGCGGCGCGGCGGAAGGCGGCGATCGCCAGCTTCCTGGCCGAACCCGTTACCGCCTGAGGAGGGGCGAACATGGACCTGAGCATCGCGCTGCTGACGCTTCTGCACGTCCTGATCCCGGTCTACTGGCTCGGCGGGGATCTCGGCGCGTTTTACGGCTCCACCTTCATGACCGATCCCAAGCGTTCGGTTGCCGAGCGCATGATGGCGCTCAAGATCCTCAACAACATCGACATGGCCCCGCGCACCACGCTGATCCTGGCGCTTCCGACCGGCTTCGCGCTGGCCTGGGCGAAGGGCTGGCTCGACGTGCCGGCCGCCTATGTCGCGTTGGTGGTGCTCGCCTTCCTCGCCTGGCTCGTGCTCGCCTGGATCGTCCACCTGCAGCATGGTGGCGGAGCCGGCTTCAAGAAGCTCGACATCGCCATCCGCTATCTCGTGCTCGTCGCGTTGGCGGCGATCGGCATCGGCGGCCTTGCCGGCGCGATCGCGGTGCCGTTCTTCATCGCGCTCAAGCTGTGCATCCTGGCTTGCTGCATCGCCCTTGGCCTGGTCGTGCGCAAGCAGCTGGTGCCCCTGTTCGGTGCGATCCGCACGATGAACAGCACCGGCCCCACCCCCGAGAGCGACGCCACGATCGCCGGCGTGAATGCCAAGGCGCGGATTTCCGTGCTGACGATCTGGGCCCTCGTGCTTGCCGCGAGCTTTCTCGGGATCGCAACCCCCGTTTAACGGTCATCAGGAGAGCAGAGCATGACAGGAATGGTGCACCACACGGTCTCCGGCAAGATCCTCTACACGTCGAACAAGCCGGGTCGCGAGGGCGAGGAGCGCGGCCGCGAGTACTTCACCTTCACCAAGCACACCGATGGCAGTCGCACGCTGCGCGCGTTGTGCGAAATCGATGAGCCGGCGCCCACTGTGCTGCGCGACATCACCTACAGCCTCGATCCCAACGACATGCCGACCGACTGCTTCGTGCGCCTGACGGTCGGCGACACGTTCATGGGCGCGGGCCTGTTCTTCATCACGCCCGAGGCGGTCGAGTGCGAGAGCTATGGCCCGACAATCGGCCGCGTCTCGCAGCGAGTGCCGATCGTCGGCGAATTCGACGGCTTCGGCACGCACCCGATCTCGGGAGATGCCTATATCACCAAGAAGATGGACAAGACCAAGGGGCCGCACGACCGGCGCTTCCGCACCTTCCTGCCGTCGCCCGACCACCGCGGCGCGACGCCGCCGCTGATCGCCGAGACAAACCTCTTCCTGGCCTACGTCGGCGACGAGGAAGTTACCGTCAAGGCGGGCACTTTTGCCGCCTCGCACTTCAAGTTCACCGATCCGCACGCCACCATGGCCGGGGGGCATCCCGACTACGATTTCTGGGTGACTGCAGACGACGACGCGATTTTCCTCAAGGGCGGCGTCGGCGGCTACATGCAGACCTGGTACGAGCTGGTCGAGCTGGTCAGGCGCTGATCGGAACGCTCCACACACCTCGTCACCCTCGCTTTTGCGGGGACGACGAGGCGTTAGAGCCTGTCCGCTTGAAGCGGAATCGGCACCGGGCCTGTGCCGCTTAAACAGGACAGACTCTCGGCCTCAGTATGCCTCGGCCGGCACCCAGGTGCGGCCCCATTCCGCGGGCGTCCCATCGGGCAGCTTGGGGGCGTAGACCTGGCCGATCGGCAGCGGACGCGGGTCGGTCCAGGTGGTGCGCACGTAATTGGCGCCTGCGCGCATGATCTGGAAGAAGCCGCCGACCGACACATGGGGGCCGTGCTCGATGTGCGGCGGGCGATAGAAGTAGGCGCCGGGCCGGATCAGGCCTTCGGGCGTCCACATTTCGCCCTGGAGCATGAACATCTCCTCGAAGTGATCGTGCACCTCGGCGGGCATTTCCGCCTCGGCCGGCACTCCGTGCGGCAGGCCAAGCAGCAGGAAGGTGCGCGAGCTGTCGTTGGGACCCAGGCGCAATACCTTGCGGGCGAGGCGAAGGTGCGCGATCTGCGCGTCACTCGCACGCATGTCCCAAGGCACGTCGAGCGCGTCGACCGCCAGCGGCTCGGACACGCCGACGACGCTGTCGGGATCGTCGCGGCCATAGCGGAACACGATCAGCGTGGCGCCGCCGGCGCTCGCCCGCGTGCCGGCGCAAGCGCCGCGCGGGGTGAAGCCGTAGGCGTGGTAGCCGCGCTCCACATCGCTGACCGCTAAGCTGCCTTCGAGCACGAAGAACTCCTCCGCGCGATCTTCCGGGCCGAGCGCACCGCGCGCGAAGCCGGCGGGATAGCGGACCAGGCAAGTCTCCTCGCCATTGTCGGGATCATGGTTGAGGCGCTTCACCTCGGAGCCGTCGTCGTGCCGCTGCCATGCCACGTTCTGGGTCTGGACGAACTCGATGTGCGGGCGCGCCACGCGTCAGCCCGCCAGGCCGAGCGCGCCGGGATTGACCCGATTGCCGGGGTCGACCACGTGCTTGATGCCCTCCAGCAATGCCCGGGATTCCGGCCGCAGAATGTCGGCATAGCGATACGTGCGGCCGATCTGGTTCGACTGCGCACCGAATGCGGCGAACAGCTCGACGATCTCGGCGCGCACCTTCATCACGATGTCGCGTGCACCCGGGTTGTCGGCAGGCTCGGCCACCTTGCCCTTCGTCGCGGCGCTCAGCATGGCATGGTGGATCGGCAGCCAGGCGTCGTGCCAGTTGAACACCGGCTCGTAGCTGAAGACATGGTTGCCGATCACCGTCAGCAGCCGCGAGACCACTACGCCGCGCGCGTCGAGTTCGGGCTGATGACGAGCGATGAGCTCCTCCACGGCGTCGACCAGACGCTTGGCCTGGCTGTGCGCGACCTTGGCGTTGAGCGCGACCCAGCGGTCGCCCGTCGGCCCGATCACGGCATCGAGCTGCGAGAACGGATCGGCGCGTCCCGCCTTGGGTATCGAGTTTGGCAGCTCCTTGCCGCCCATCCGGGCGACGATCGCCCGTGCCAATGCTATGTCGCCTTCCACCGCCTCGCGAGTGCGGCCGGCGAGCACCATGTGCAGCGAATGGCAGCCTTCCTCCACGAAGTCGCGCCCGGCCATGGCCAGCTGCGCGCCAGCCTTGAAGCTGCGCAGCAGGCCCTTCTCCCGCGTCACCACCTTCATCAGCGTCTTGGCGTCCTTGACGAAGTTGCTGGGCGCGGAGAGCGCGGTACGCGTCTTGTCCGGATCCATCATGTAGCAGTCTTCGGCAAGCTCCGCCCGGCCGATCTCGCACAGCGCCTCGACCGCGGCATCGCGGTCCTGGAAGCCGAACGAGAGATAGTCGCTGTGCGCCGGCGCGCGCATCATCCGCAGCGTGACGACGCCCTTGATCCCCAGCGCGCCGGCATCGTGCGTGAACAGGCCGGTGGTGTCGGGACCGAACGTGCGGGAGAACGGCCGCTCGGCGGTACCGATCGCGGTCTGGCCGGTGTGCAGGATCGCGCCGTCGGCCAGCACCACTTGCATGCCTAGCACGATCTCGGCCGATGTCCCGTAGCGTGCGGTGCCCAGGAACAGCGCGCCGTTGGAAAGGCCGCCGCCGACCGTCGCGCCCCGGCCCGAGAACGTGCCGAAGAAGGGCAAACGCAGGCCCAGGGGCTTGAGCGCATTGTAGATCTGCATCCAGGTGACGCCGGCCTCGACCGTGATCAGCAGATCCTGTTCATTGATCTCAAGGATGCGGTTCATCCGGCGCATGTCGACCGCGATCGCGCCGGCGTTCTGGCTGACGTAGCCCTGCACGTAGGTCAGGCCGCCGCCGCGCGGCAGGAGGACAAGGTCGGTCCTGGCGATTTCGCGCACCGCGTCGCTCAGCTGCGCGATCGAGGCGGGGCGGATCACCGCGGCGACGAGGCCACCGGCGCCCAGGAGGTCAGCGCTGTGCAGCTGGCGGCTCTGCGTGTCGGTCAGCAGGCCCTCGGGCCCAAGGATCGCGGCGAGCGTCTCGTGCAGCCGGTCGCGCTCGAGAGTGGTGGTATCGATCAAGCGGCTTCCCTTTCCAGATTGGCCTGCACCGGTTCGAGCACGGCGGCGCGGAAGGCCGCGCGCCCGGACATGAGCACGAGCGTGGCGGCAAGGCCGCAGACGAAGAAGACGGAGCCCAGCGACCAGGCGATGCCGGAGGGCTGGGTGAACACCGTGTCGGACAGAAAGCCGACGATGAAGTTGCCGGCCGTCAGCGCGATCAGGCCGGACAGGATGTTGTGCAGCGCCATGACCTGGCCGCGCATCGCATTGGGCACGATGGCGGCGATGCCGGAATAGACGCCCGAGATGTTCCAGTTGAGGAACAGCGCGTTGAGCCCGTATCCGATCAGCGCCAGGATGCCGCTGGGCACCAGGCAGGCGAAGGTGCCGAACACCATCATCGACAGCCCGCAGCAGATCGCGGCCAGGATTGGCGCGTCCTGGTGCCCGCGTCGATTGAGCCAGGCGATCACCCAGCCGCTGTTGACCGCGGCGAAGATACTGATGGGCATGCCCACTGCGCTCAGGGTCCAGCCGGTCTGCGCGGCGCCCCAGCCGTGTGCGCGGATGAACATCGCCGGGAACCAGCCGACGATGGCGTAGACGCACACCAGGTTGAGCACGGTCCCCAGCATCAGCGCGGTGAAGGCGCGCGGGTGAGTCTTGAAGAGGCGCAGGATCGGCCTGAGGCTGATTGGCTGGCTGGTCGGCTGGCCGATCGGCGGGGTGATCGAGCTGGCGCCCCGGCGGCGCGGCTCGCGCACGGTGAGCAGGACCAGCAGGCCGAGCAGCAGTCCTGGGGCGCCGCACAGGATGAACACGATCTGCCAGGGCGCCATCGCGTGAAAGGCGCCATAGCGGGCAATCAGCAGGTCCGCCACGACCAGGAACAGCCCCGAGAACGCCATGGCCGAAGCGGTGCCGAGCGAACTGCCTGTGACGAACACGCCATACGCCTTGGGCCGTACTTGCGGCTCGAAATAGTCGGCGATCAGCGAGGCGGCGCAGGGCACCAGCGCGGCTTCGCCGATGCCGACGAGCATGCGCGCGAAGAACAAGTGGAGGAACGTGTCGGCAAAGGCGCAGCCGATCGTCGCCGCGCTCCACAGCATCAGCCCGGTGACGAGCAGCGGCACTCGCCGCGCGCGGTCGCACCAGATGCCCAGCGGCAGTCCCAGCACGCTATAGAACAGGCTGAACGCCATGCCTTGCAGCAGGCCGAACTGGGTGTCGTTGATGTGTAGAGCCGCCTGCAGGGGCACGATCAGCAGGCCGATCGACACCCGGTCGAGAATCGCGAGCGCATAGGCCAGCGTCAGCAGCGCGACGATGTACCAGGCGTAGGAGCGCTGCGCTTCGGTCTGCGTTTGCGGCTGCGTCTGCTGGCTCATGCGGGTACGGCCGACGTGGTCTGCAGCTGTTGCAGGAACGCTCCGGCGAGGCGCGCGGCGCTTGCCAGATCCTGGGGCCGCTCCGCCATCGTCGCCCGGGGGAGCCGGGCCGCGAAGCTTCCGGTCCCGGCATAGGCCGGGTCCGCATCGCAGCATAGCAGCAGAGCGGGTTGCGCGAAGGCGGGATAGCGCGCCTCGCGCGATGCCCGGCAGCCGGCGGACGCCACGTCGCCATAGTGGGCGGGTTGCTTGAGGATGCCGACCAGCGCGTCGTGAAGCGGGCGTGCGGCGAACTGCGGTACCAGGGCGCGATGGCTGTGCTTCGTGCGGTCGTGCCAGGGCCAGCTCACCTGGCTGTCACGCAGCATGTGCCAGATGCGATGAAGGTGGCCGCCGCCCAGGTCGAAGCCGAAGTCCGGGCAGAGGCGTTCGGCGAAGGCGATGCTCTGCGCGTCGGGCAGATCGTAGCAGCCGTCGAGCACGACGCTGCGAACCCGGTCCGGGTAGGCGCGTGACATCACGGCGCCGAGCGGTGTCGCGAACCCGCACGCGATCAGATCGACCTCGCCTACGCCAAGCTGTCCGAGCATGGCCGCAAGTGCTTGTGCGGCGGCGGCGAGCGAGGGTTCCGGAAGCGGGGTCGATTCGCCGAAACCGGGCAGCTCGGGCACCAGCGTCGCACGGTCGGGCAGGGCGGCCTGCCAGGCGAGCGCCTCCAGCGTCGTCGGCGCCGAGAGGATGAGCACCGGGCGCGCCTCGTCCGGGCCTGCGCGGTGGACGCGCATCGCGCCATGCTCGAGGTCGACATAGCGCGCACCCTGCCGCGGCTGGGGCGCCAGTTCGCTCACCGGGCGCTGCGACTGTACCGCGCTGTCGAGTTCGCCCTCGAGCCAAGTCATCCAGGCGTCGTGTCCTGGCCCGATGCGCTCGACCGTCAGCGACGGGTTCTCGTCCAGCGGAACGCGATCGAGGCTGGCGTAGAGCACGTCGTCGGGCTTGGCGGCGACGCGCACCGGGCAGGTGACCCGCAGCAGCGCCGGCATCGGATCGTACGCCATCGCCGCGCCGTAAGCCGACGAATACGACGGCCCGGCCGAGAGCAGGTCGATCAGGTAGCCGGCGATCCAGCCATCGTCGGGGATCGCGCTGGGCATGCGCGTGGCGGGGCGGTGATCGAACCAGGGGAACCAGCGCAGCATGTCGCGCATCCGCGTCCATTCCGCCGCCAGGTAGCCGCCCGCATCGTCGAACACGAACGGGCGCATGTAGGCCGCGATGAACCCGGGATCGGCGAGGGTGACCGGGATCGAAAGGCCGTCCAGGATCACCGGAACTGTGCGTGCCGGCTGGGCGGCGGCGTATTCCAGCGCGATCTTGGCGCTCGTGTGGGTGGCATAGAGCGGCGCCTCGTGCAGCCCCAGCGCGTCGAGAGTCTCCGTCAGGGCTGCGGCAAAGTCTGGAATGGAGGGGCTTTCGAGCGGAAGTGGAGTCGAATTTCCGTATCCCGGGGTGTCGAGCGCGAACACCTGAAAGCGCCGCGAGAGGCGGCGCGCGGTATCGAGGTGCAGGCGTGACGATCGCGGGGAGTCGTGCAGCATGACGATGGCGGGACCCGATCCCACCACGCGATAGTGCACGGCGCGACCCGCGACCTCGACATAGCGCCGGGGTACGTCGGGCTGGAGATCCGAGGGTGCGGAGTGGCGGGCGTCCATCGTCGGTGGCCTTCGCGGATGGCAGCCCTGCGCAATCAGGGGATCGCACCGACCGCATTTGATATATTAATATGACTTATCTTGTGGCAAGCCTGCGGGCTTGTCCAGTCCTGGAGTGCGCAACCGTGATCAGTCCGAATGGTGACGTTCAGGCGGGCGCTATGTCGCGCGAACAGCGGCGCGGCTGGCTGGTGGTCCTGGCCGCAATGGTCGGGGTCGCGGTGGGGCTGAGCCCGCTACCGTTCTACACGATCGGCATGTTCGCGCCCGAACTGTCGAAGGCGTTCGGCTGGAGCTTCGCCTCGATGATGGGCAGCATCGGCGTGCAATCCGCGGTGGTGATGGTCTCCGGGCCTCTCGCGGGCTTTGCGGTGGATCGCTGGGGCGCGCGGCCGGTGGCACTGGTGTCGCTGGTGCTGTTCGGGCTGTGCTTCATGAGCCTGTCGCTCAGCAACGGCTCGCTGATGCTGTACTATGCGCAATGGGGCGTCATGTCGGTCGTCGGCGCAGGCACGCTCTCGGCGACGTGGACGCGTGTCGTCAACGGGTGGTTCGACCGCAACCGCGGACTGGCGCTGGGTCTGGCGAGCACCGGAACAGGCTTGACCGGCTTCCTGATCAAGCCATTCGCCGCGTGGATCATTGCCGACTATGGCTGGCGGACGGCGTTCGTGGCGATCGGCCTGCTGCCGATCGTGCTGGGCGTGCCGGTCGTCCTCTGGCTGTTTCGCGAGAACCGTGATGCGCCGGGCGCTGTCGCCCCACAGGCGGGCGAGCCGATCGTCGAGGAATACGGCGTCACCCTGGTCGAGGCTCTGCGCAGCGTGCGGTTCTGGGTGCTTGGCGCGGCCTTCCTGCTGATCGCCTTCGCGCTCACGGCGCCCACGCCCAATCTCGAGAACATCTTCAAGACGTTCCACTTCAGCCTGTCCGAGATCGCCCGGGTCACCGCCGGCTTCGGCCTCGCGGTCATCGCCGGGCGCATCATCGGCGGCTGGCTGCTCGACCGGTTCTGGGCTCCGGCATGCGCTTTCGTCATCCTGCTGTTCCCGGCGTTCGGCAGTTGGATGCTTTCGGGCGAGACGCTGAGCGGGCAAGGCGCGCTGGCGGCGGTCATCTGCCTGGGCTTTGGCGCCGGGTTCGAGTTCGACCTGCTCGCCTATCTTATCAGCCGCTATTTCGGGCAGCGCCACTACGGGGTGATCTATGGGTGCTTCTACACCGTGATCGCGTTTGGCGGGGGGCTCGGCCCTGTTGTCTACGGATATGCCTTCGACACCGGCGGCACATACAGGGGAGCCCTTCTCGTTGGAGTGTGCTGCGTCCTTGCCGGCGGCGCCTTGCTCTTCCTGCTAGGGCCCTACCCACGCTCGGAGGATCGCGTGACGCATTTGCGCAACAGTCCTGAACTCGAGCGCTCCGCCCGCAATAAAGGTGCTTGACAGACCCGCCCGGGTATATGCCTTATTGTCATATCAATAAGTCATATAAAGACGCGAGGATCGAAGTTCGCGGGGGCGGATGCCGATCTTTTCAGAGGGACCGGCCAACCATGACGATCAAGCACACTCCAAGAGTTTCGCATTGCGCTCTCGCCGCGATCGCCGTGGCGCTCGCGGGCGGCACCGCCCAGGCGCAGGTCGCGGCCGATCCGGTCGAGCAGCAGCCCGCGGATGCGCCCGAGAGTAGCAATCTCGGCGACATCGTGGTGACGGCGCAGCGCCGTCCCGAACGCGTCCAGGAGATCCCGCTGGCCGTCACCGCGTTCAACGAGGCGACGATCCGCAACCTCAACCTGAACGACGCGATTTCGGTGTCGAAGTACGTGCCCTCGATGATCTCGCAGCACAACGCGGGCCTGGCGACGGCGAACTCGTACTTCCTGCGCGGCCTTGGCAATACGCAATCTGCGGCAACCTTCGATCCGCCCGTCGGCACTTACGTCGACGACATCTACGTCGCGCGCCAGAATGCCAACAACTACGCGTTCTTCGATACCGAGCGCGTGGAAGTGCTGCGCGGCCCGCAAGGCACGCTGTTCGGGCGCAACACGACCGGCGGCGCGGTGTCGATCATCATGCGCAAGCCCGCGGACACCATGGGCGCCAAGTTCGAGGGCACTTACGGCTCCTACGGCCGCGTCACCTCGAAGGTGAGCGTGGATATCCCCGTCTCGCAGCAGTTCCTCACCAAGTGGTCCGCGTTCTACGTCAAGGATGACGGCTACCTGAAGAACATCACCACCGGCGAGAATCTCAATGGCGAGCGCAGCTACGGCTTTCGTGGTGACCTCCGCATTCTGCCAACCAGCGAACTGACCGTCGATCTGTCGGGCGAATACACCAGGAACACCGGGACCTACTTCGGTGTCCGCACGCTGGCTACGCCGTCCTCCAAGTTTCGCACGACGACCACGCCGGTCTTCTACGAAGCGGCGACGAACATGCGCAAGGCCAGCTGCAAGGGCGATCCGGTCGACATCCTGCTCACCACGGGCAATGGCCTGTGCCTCAACTCGGAGAATTACGCAGGCTCTGCCAACATCTCGTGGGAACGCGAAGCCGGCACGCTCCAGGGCATCTTCGGCTGGCGCAAGCAGGACCAGGGCTACATCAACAACTACAGCTCGGGCACGGTCAACAAGTACGCCGGCTTCATCCTGGCGGACGAGATCCACAACGACCAGTTCTCGGGCGAGCTCAAGTGGTCCAGCGAGCTGATGGACGGCCGTCTCAAGTATGTCGCGGGCGTCTACTACCTCAAGGAAGTGAACAAGCTCCAGACAGCGCAGTTCACGGGCGGCACGACCTCGTACCGGCTGGCGACGACGACTGCCAACGGCGTCACCTACGGCGTCGACGTGCGCTTCCGCCAGGAGGTGGAAACCGCTGCGGCCTATTTGCAGGCCGACTACGAGCTGATCGACAAGCTCACCGCCACGATCGGCGCGCGTTATACCTGGGAGAAGAAGTCGCTCGACTTCTTCCAGTCGACCCGCTTTCTCAATCCACTGTGGAACGGAGGCGCCGCCGGTTACGACACCGCCGACGTCGAGGCGGCGGGCATCCCGCTCCACCAGACGCAGCGCCGCGTCACCCCGCGCTTCGCGTTGTCGTACAAGGTCGATCCGAACACGATCGTCTTCGCCTCCGCCACCAACGGCTTCAAGTCGGGCGGGTGGAACGGTACCAACAGCGTTCCCTTCCAGGTGCTGCCGTTCCGGCCGGAGAAGACTTGGTCCTATGAGGGCGGGTTCAAGTCCGACCTGTTCGGCCGCACGTTGCGCTTGAACGGGACCGTCTACCTGGCGGTCACGCAGGACCTGCAGGTCACCTCGGGCATCATCGTGCCGCCTTCGACGATCGTCTCGCAGCTGGCGCGCAATGCCGGCAAGCTGCGCACTTACGGCTTTGAGTGGGAGACGCTGTTCGCGCCGACCAAGCGCATCTCGGTGTTCGTCAACGGGTCGATCAATCGCGGCAAGTATCTCTCGACGGTGCTGACGCCCGGCGTGCCGGCCGCCTCGCAGATCCAGACCTCGACGGTCCCGCTGCGCGTCCCGCACTTCCAGCTTGCGAGCGGCGCGACCTACAAGGTGCCGGTCGAGGCGCTGGGTGGCGACATCGGACTGACCGGCGCCTATCGTCACAACTCGCCCTACCCGGTGGCGGCGCTGAACACGGCCTGGGCGCCCACCGAGGACTTCGTCGACCTCAACCTCACCTTCGAAGACGACGGCGGACGGTGGGGTACTTCGTTCGGGGTGACCAATCTGACCAAGCAGGAGACGATCACGGCGAACTTCATCTCGCTGTTCCCCGGCGAGCCGCGCCGCTTCACCGGCCGGATGTGGTTCAACTTCTGAGCGCGACAGCCGCGTTCGCTTCGGATAGGGGGCTGCCAACGGCAGCCCCTTTTCTGTTCAGGCCGGCTGCGCTCTAAGGGTCGGAAGGCATGCCTGGCACGACGCGGTCCCGGCGCGAGATGCGCTCGATCGGTCAGAAGGCGACTAGGAAATGAAGATGATCGATCGCGATGGCGCCGTACCGCTCTACCATCAGATCTACCTGCAGCTTCGTGACGAAATCCTGAGCGGACGGCGCGCTCACGGCAGTGCGCTACCAACCGAGCTCGAACTGTCCGAGCTCTACGCGGTCTCGCGCATCACCGCGCGGCGGGTGCTGACCGAGCTGGCACAGCACAACTTTGTGGAGCGCAAGCGACGGCTGGGCACGCGCGTCATCTTCCAATCGGCGAACAAGCCGCTCGAGGCCAACATCGACCAGGCGGTCGACTCGCTGCTCGACTTCGGCCGGCGCACCGCCGTGACCGTGCTGGAGGTCGAGCGCCAGCTGCCGCCGCCGGTCGTCAGCGCGGCGCTGGGCACGTCGCCGCACGAGCAGGTCGTCCGTGCGGTCCGAGTTCGTAGTCTGGGCGGCGAGCCGCTGGGCTACGTCCTCAGCTACGTTCCGCTCGCGCTGGAGGAGGTCATCACCGCCAAGGCCTTGGCGCGTTCGCCGATCCTCGAGCTGCTGGAGCGCGCGGGCCACAAGGTGGAGCACGCGACGCAGACGATCAGCGCGCTGGAGGCCGACCCGGTCATGGCCCAGGCGCTCGGCGTGGAGGCGCGCTCGGCGCTGCTGCGTATTTCGCGCACCAGCTTCGACCGCGACCAGAAGCCCTTCCTGCAGACTTTCGCGCACTACCGTGCAGACAAGTTCACGATCCGGCTCGACCTGCAGCACCTCAGTGCCGCACCTACGTCGACGATCGTTCAGACCGCCGGCTGAAGGGCGTGACAAGTCCGCATATGCTATATACGTAAGACAAATCGGCGCACGACAGGGCGCTATTTGTCCAACGCATGACGGCATCGAGCCGGGGAGCATCGCGGTGAAGGCTTTTCAGATTGGTGAGCAGGATGGACTGGGTGCGCTCACGGCGGTGACCCGGCCCGAGCCGAAGGCGGCGCCAGGCCAGGCGGTGATCGCACCGCGGCTCGTGAGCCTGAACAACCGCGATCTCCAGATCATCCGTGGCGCCTATGGCGCCAAGAAGCCGGGCGAGCGCGTGCCCGTGTCCGAGGGTGTCGGCGAGGTTGTGTCGGTGGGCGACGGCGTCACCAACGTAAAGCCGGGCGACCGCGTGATCAGCCCGCATTTCGTCAACTGGGCGGGCGGCGACTTCGGCTACCATGCCTTCGGCCTCGATGTCGGCGTGACGCATGACGGCTGGCTCGCCGAGCAAGTGCTGCTGCCGGCCTCCACGCTGGTCAAGGTGCCCGACGCGATCACCGACGAGGATGCCGCGGCACTGGCGTCGGCGGGCCTCACCGCGTGGCATGCCGTCGTCGAGGTGGGCAAGGTGAAAGCGGGCGATCTCGTGCTGTGCCTGGGCACCGGCGGCGTCGCCATCTTCGCGCTCCAGATCGCCAAGGCCAACGGCGCGCGCGTCGCGATCACCTCTTCGAGCGACGAGAAGCTGGCACTGGCGCGCGAACTGGGCGCGGACATCACCGTCAACTATGCGACGCATCCCGAATGGGCGGCGCAGATCCTTGCGCAGACCGGCAACGCGGGTGCGGATATCGTGGTCGAGACGGGCGGGCAGGGAACGCTCGGCCAGTCGATCGCCGCCGCTGCCGTGAACGGACGCATCGTCATCATCGGGGTTACGGCCGGCATGGACATGGCGGTGCCGGGCTATGGAACGCTGATCGGCAAGAACCTGACTTTGCGGGGCATCGCCAACGGCAGCCGCGAGATGCTGGTCAGGCTGCTTCGCGCGGTCGAGGCCAATGGCATCCGCACTGTCGTCAACAAGACCTTTCCCTTCGACGCTGCGCCCGAAGCCTATGGCTACCTCGCGGCGGCCGAGCATGTCGGCAAGGTTCTGATTTCCCTGCGATGAGCGTCGCGTCGCGGCGGATCGTCGATCACGCGCTGGCGCTGGAGTGGCACGCACTGCCCTCCAGCGCCCAGGCGGCGGCCCGCAACTTCCTGCACGACAGCATCGCCGTGGGCGTCGCCGGACGCCATGCGGCCCTGGCCGACGAGGCGTTCGGCACGGCCAGGCTGTGGAGCGGAGAGGGCGGCTCCGGCTTCGTCCTCGCGCGGCCCGGCGAGCGGCTGACCACCCCGCATGCGGCCTTCGTCAACGCCTACCAGATCCATGCGCAGGAATACGACTGCGTCCACGAGCCCGCCGTCGCCCACCCGATGGCCAGCGTGCTGGCGGTGCTGCTGGCCGAGGCCGCCCGCGCGCCGGCGCACGGGACGGACTTGCTCGCCGGAATGGTCGCGGGAGTCGACGTGGTCGCCACGCTGGGTGTTGCGGCCAAGTCCCCGCTCAAGTTCTTCCGTCCGGCCACGGCAGGCATCTTCGGCTCGATCGCTGCGGTGTGCCGGATGCGCCGTCTTCCCGCCGACGTGGCCTGCGACGCGATGGGCTATGGCCTCGCGTTCGCCAGCGGCACGATGCAGGCGCATGTCGAGGGGAAGCCGACCCTGGCCGTGCAGGTGGCCGCCGCTGCCCGCTCCGCGATTGAGGCGGTCGACCTCGCGCGCGCGGGCTTCAGCGGACCACAGGGATCGATCGACGGGCCGTTCGGCTATCTGTCGCTGTTCGAGGACGAAGTGGACCTGGAACCGGTCCTCGCCGAACTCGGCAGGCGCCACCGCGTCGAGGAGCTGAGCTGGAAGCCGTTCCCGACCGGGCGGGCGGCGCATGGCGCCATCGTCGCGCTGCGCCGGCTGATTGCGCAGCATAGCCTTGCTGCGGACGATGTCGCCGGCTTCACCTACCGGGCGCCGCCACTGATCCACCGGCTGGTCGGGCGCAGGCCCTATGCGGGGATGAGCATCGCCTATGCGCGGCTCTGCTTCGCCTGGCTGGCGGCGGTGGTGCTGACGCGCGGCAGCGTGGACCTGGCGGACTTCACGCCCGATCGCCTTGCCGATTCCGCGCTCCTGGCGCTGGCCGAGCGGATCGTCGTCGAGGTCGACGACAATCCCGATCCCGCCGCCTTCGTGCCTGCGCTCGGCACGGTGAGCCTGCGCGACGGACGCGTGCTGAGCGAGACCGTCTCGCGCCAGTTCGGCTCTCCGGAGTGGCCGTTGACCCGCGAGGAGCATCTCGCCAAGGCCCGGCGTTGCCTGGAATTCGGCGGGTTGCCGCAGGCCCACGACTGGCTCGTGACGCTGATCGAGCGCTTCGAGACGCTCGACGATGCCGCCACCGCTTTGATCGCGGTGCTCGAGGAGTCCTGATCTCTCGGTCGTCCCGAGCCGCGCCCGATCAGTGCGGCTCTTCGCCGCCCGAGACGTTCATCGATTCGGCGGTGATGTAGCCCGCGCCGTCCTGGCACAGGAAAGCGACGGCATTGGCGGTATCCTCGGGCAGGCCGGGGCGGCCCATCGGGATGCGGCCGGCCATGTCCTGCATGTACTGCTCGACCGACTTGCCCTGCTTGGCGGCGAAGTACGCATTCTGCCAAGCGCCGAGCCCGGTGGTGACGTGGTTGGGGCACACGTTGTTCACGGTGATGCCGTGCTCGCCCAGCTCGGTCGCCGCCGAGCGCACCAGCCCGACGAGCCCGTGCTTGGATGCGGTGTAGGCCTGCATGTTCGGAAAGCCGCTCTTCGCCGCCTGGCTGGCAATGTTGACGATCCGTCCGCCCCGGCCTTGCGCGATCATGCGCTGTGCCGCGGCCTGCACCCCGTAGAACGCGCCCGACAAGTTGACGTCCAGCACGGCGCGCCATTCGTCTTCCGACACTTCGGTCAGCGGCTTGACGATATAGCCGATGCCGGCGTTATTGACCCAGATGTCGAGGCTGCCATGCGTCGCCACCGCGTGGTCGGCAAGCGCCTGCACCTCGCTGCGGCTGCGGACGTCGCAAGCTAGCGCCGAGACAGCGACGCCGTGCGCGCGAATGGCTTGCGCGATCTCCTCCATCTCCGAGGACAGCCCGATCATCGCGTCCGGCGTGGCGGCGTCGCGCGACGCGCCGACGTCGGAGAGGACGATGTTCGCCCCGTCCTGGGCGAGCCGCAAGGCTATCGCCTCACCCAGGCCGCCCTTGCGGCCCGATCCGGTGATGACCGCGGTCTTGCCGGCGAGCGGACGGGTCACGCCGCCGCTCCCGTTACCGGGCGAGTCAGGATGAAGGTCGGTGTCGACCACTCGTTGAACTCGGCGGCGATGCGGCCCATCGCCTCGGTCGAGACCTCCTGGCCGAACAGGTTCATGTCCGCGACGTCGATGATCTCGATATAGTCGTAGGGTGGCTTGTCCTCGCTGCCGAGCACGCCGGTCGCCCGGAAGAGGGTAAAGTCGTTCACCGACTGGAGCGCATTCACGGTCGGCAGGTCGGTGGTGAGCGCCCACTGCTCGTAGTCGGCGGCGGACTTGCCCGGCTTCAGGCTCACGAGAACGATAATCCGAGTCATACGCGTTGGTCCCCTTGGCATTCGCGAATTTCGATGCCAATATGTTATATAGATATACCAAACGTAGGGAAGCTGCATTCGCCATGACTGTTTCCAATCATCCCGAGCAGCAGCCCTACGAAGGTCCTCCCGATTACCGCGTCGTCGGGCGTCACGGCATGTTCCCCGAGACCGACCACGACGAGATCGAGCGGGTCAACTTCCTGGCGCAGATGAACCGCCACCTCTCGGCACGGGTCGTGCCTGGCGTGAAGGCGGCTTACGACAACAAGGTCGCTCCCGCCTTCGAAAAGGCGAACGGAAGGCCGCCGGCAGACCGCCACGAGGCGCGCCGGGCCTTGCTCGAGGAGCCCAGCTTCCGCCTGTGGTCGGCGCTTCGGCGCATGACCATGGAGCAGCGCCAGCAGGCCGGGCGCTGGACCGCGATCCGCCAGCGCGAGGCATTGGCGCAAAAGGCGGCGGCGCTGACCGAAGGCGATCCCCGGCTCCAACTCGATCCCGCGCTGCCGATCCCGCGCTACGTTTCGGCGGTGGACCACCACTGCATGCCAGGCAGCTACCATGCCGAGGCGTTTCCGGGCGATGTCGCGAACGGCGCCAACTACGACCACGGCAACTTCGTTACCACCGCCGGCCTGCTCGGCAAGTACGCCGATGGGGGCGGGCACGCCGTGGTGCAGTGGGTGCGGCGCCATTATCCCGATCTTGCGCCCCGGCGGATCCTGGAGATCGGCGGCACTGTCGGTCATTCCAGTCTGCCGATCGCGCTGGCCTATCCCGATGCCGAGATGACGATCGTCGACCTGGGCGCTCCGGTGCTGCGCTATGGGCTCGCCCGCGCCAAGTCGCTGGGCGTCGACAACGTCCGCTTCGTCCAGGCTAGCGGCGAGGACTTGTCGATGTTCGCCGATGAGAGCTTCGACTGGATCCAGACGACGATGTTCCTGCACGAGCTGTCCAATGCCGCTCTGGACAACATCCTGCGCGAAACCCGCCGCCTGCTGAAGCCCGGCGGCATCGTCCTGCATGTCGAGCAGCCGCAGTACGCACCCGAGATGCCGCTGTTCGAGCAGGTCATGCGCGACTGGGATGCGTTCTACAATAACGAGCCGTTCTGGAGCCGCATGCACGAGCTGGACCTTGACCAGCACATGGTCGACGCCGGCTTCGCGCGCGAGAACCTGATCCACGGCGGGGTGACGGCGGTGGTCGACAAGGACTTGTTCCCCGACGCGGCCGACGACGAGACGGAGGACTTCGGGCGCAAGGCGGCGTGGCACGTCATCGGGGCGCGCGTCTGATGAGTATCGCCGACGCTCTCGCCGAAGCCGGCGCCAAGGCCGCCGGCAAGCGCCCCTACTTCCTCGACGAGGATGTGGAGACCGTGCTCGCGATCACCATGGCGGCGGTGCAGGAACTCGCCGTCGCCCGCCAGCGCATCGACACGCTGGAGCGTCTGCTGGAAGGCAAGGGCGTGCTCAGCAAGGCCGAGATCAATGGTTATGCACCCGATCCGTGCGCCGCGATCGAACGGGCGCTGTCCAATCAGGAATACATCGCCCGCGTGCTGCGCATCGTGCAGCAGCGCAACGAGGCGCACGTGGCACAGGACGATATCGCTTCGGAGGCTGTAGGCAACGAGATCGGCGCGCCCGCGGCATGACCTTGCGGGCGCAGGACTTCGAGTACAGCGTTCCGGTGCTGATCGCCGGAGCCGGCGCTTGCGGCGCGGTGGCTGCTCTCGCGGCGCACGACGCGGGTGCCGAGGCGCTGGTGATCGAGCGCGACGAGCGCGCCGGCGGCTCGACGGGAATGTCCCAGGGCCTGTTCTGCGCCGCGGGCACCGCCTCGCAGCGCGAGCACGGGATCGAGGACGACCCCGACACATTCTTCGCCGATATCATGGAGAAAGCGCGCGGGCAGGCCGACCCCGTGGTGGCGCGGGCGCTGGCCGAGGGCAGCGCGCCGGTGCTCGAATGGCTGCGCACCCGATACGACCTGCCTTGGGAGCTCGATACCCGCTTCCGCGCCTCCTACGGCAACAGTCGCCAGCGCGTGCACGGCTGGCCCGGCCATAGCGGGATCGATATGGTGCAGCTCCTCCACCGGCGCTTGGACGATGCCGGCGTGGACGTGCTGATGCGTGCGAGGCTGGTCGACATCTTCGGCGAAGGAGACCGCATCCTGGGGGTCGCGCTGGAGCGCGAGGACGGCGCGGTCGAGAAGGTCGGCTGCGACGCCCTCGTACTCGCGTGCGGCGGGTTCGGCGCCAATCGCGAGATGACCGATCGCTACATGCCCGAGATCGCGAGCCTGCGTTACAACGGGCACGAGGGCAGCCAGGGCGAGGCGATCGTCCTGGCCGAGCGTCTCGGCGCCGCGGTGGGCGACATGGGCAGCTACCAGGGCTATGCCATGCTCACCGATCCGCAAGGCATCTCGGTGCCGCCGCCGGTGCTGATCGAGGGCGGATTGCTCGTGAACAAGCATGGGAAGCGCTTCACCGACGAGTCCGAGGATATCGCCGGCATGGTCCACCCACTGGCAAGCCAGCCCGAGGGGCTCGGCTGGGTGCTCTATGATGCGCAGATAGAGGCGCGCTGCGCGGCAATTCCCGAGCTGGCGCAGTTGATGGCGCTCAACGCCCCGAAGGTTGCCGGAACGCTCGAAGACCTCGCCGCCGCGACCGGTACTGACCCGGACATGCTCGCCGCCGCCGTCGGTGACGTCCAGCAGCACGCGCGGATAGGGACCATCGACACGTTCGGACGCTCGTGGGCGAAGGATCGCCCCCCGCAAGGCGCCTACCGCGCGCTTCGGGTCACGGGCGCGCTCTACCACACGCAGGGCGGGCTCCAGATCGATGGTACGGCACGGGTGCTGCGGACCGACGGAACACCGTTCGCGAACCTCTTCGCCGGCGGCGGCAGCGCCCGGTCGGTGTCCGGGCCGTCCTCGTGGGGGTACCTGCCGGCAATGGGCCTTACCACCGCAGTCGTGCTCGGACGGCTTGCGGGAGCGGGCGCGGCCGCTGTCAGCCGCGGTTGAAACGCTACCCACAACATATGTATTATTGATATAACATAATCAGCGTCTCGCTGGCGCGAGTCGGATGGAGCTCAAGATGCAGGACCAACAGCTAGCCACCAGAACCGGTTCGGACGATCTCAACACGGTGCTGGCTGGCATCGTCGGTGCCAGCCACGTGCGGACCGACGAGGCACAGCGGCGGCTCGTCAGCGAAGACATCTGGCAGCCGGCCGCTGCCGTCGTCGCGCTGGTCGTCGCGCCCGGATCGACCGAGGAACTCCGTGCCGTCGTCGCGGCGGTGCACCGGGCCGGCTACGCCATCGCACCCCGTGGCGCCGGCATGAGCTACACCAGCGGCTACGTCCCGGCGAGCGACCGCACGGTTTCACTCGACATGTCGCGCATGAACCGGGTGCTGCGCGTGAACCGTGAGGACATGACCGTCACGGTCGAGGCGGGCACCACGTGGAAGGCTCTGAACGAGGCGCTCGCGCCACAAGGCTTGCGCACCCCGTTCTGGGGTCCGATGTCGGGCCTGAGCTCCACTATCGGCGGCGGCCTGTCGCAGCTGAACGCGATGTTCGGTGCCGGCCACTACGGCACCTCCAGCGAAAGCGTCGTGGCGCTCACCGTGGTCGCCGCCGACGGCAGCGTGATCCGCACCGGCGCGCGTGGGCCTGACGGCGACACGCCGCATTATCGCCACTTCGGCCCCGACCTCACCGGCCTGTTCTGCGGCGACTGCGGCACGCTGGGCATCAAGGCCGAGATCACCATGCGGCTGATGACGATGCCCGCGTTCGAGGACCACGCGTCGTTCTCGTTCCCGAGCGGCGAAGCGCTGCTTCAGGCGCTGGCGGAGATCGCCCGGCGTGGCATCGCGGCAGAGACCTGCGCCTTCGATCCCGGGCTCACGACCGTGCGCATGAAGCGCGCCTCTCTCACGGCCGACGTCAAGACGCTGGGCGCCGTCGTCGCCAAGGAGAAGAGCCTGGGCAAGGGGCTGCTGGCGGCGGCGAAGATCGCGGTCGGCGGCCGCAACTTCATCGCACCGACCGACTATCCCCTGCACGTCATCTGCGAGGGTCGGTCCAAGGCCGCGGTCGAGCACGACATGGCCGAGGCCCGGCGCGTCGCCGCTCAATTCTCGGGCTCGGAGATCGAGAACAGCATCGCCAAGATCATCCGCGCCATGCCGTTCCCGGCGCTCAATTCCATGCTGGGGCCGACGGGCGAGGCATGGGTGCCGGTGCACGGCGTGGTCTCGTTGTCGAATGCGCCCGCCATCTTCGCCGAGATCCAGGCGCTCTTTCAGGCGCACAAGACCGAGATGGATGCCCAGGAGATCTCTACCGGCTACCTGTTCACCACGATGGCGACGAACGCGATCATCATCGAGCCGGTCTTCTTTTGGCCCACCGGTTGGCGCCCCGTACACGAATCCGCGGTGGAGCCGGCGCACCTCGCGCGACTGACGCAGCGGCCCGAGAACCCCGCCGCGACCGCCCTCGTCACAGAGTTGCGCAAGGCCGTGGTGGCGATCTTCGCGCACTATGGTTCGGGGCATTTCCAGATCGGCCGCACCTATCCCTATCGCGAAAGCCGCGATGCGGTCTCGACGGCGCTGCTCGACGCGGTGAAGCAGGTGATGGACCCGGATGGCGCCTTCAATCCCGGCGTGCTCGGTTTCCCCATCCAGGACCGGGCATGAGCGCGACGTACCGCGCCATCCAGCTCCAGCAGTTCGCGGCCTCTTTCCGCGAAGGTGCGCGCATCGTCGAACTGGAGCACCGCGCCCCGGCTGCCGGCGAGATCAGCGTGCGCAACCGGTTCTGCGGCGTCAACGGCATCTTCGATACCCAGATTGCCCGCAACGCCGTCGACTACGTCAAGATCGGCCTGCCCACTCTGACCGGGGTAGAGGCGCTCGGCGTGGTCGAGGCGGTGGGGCAGGGCGTCAGCGGCTTCGAAGTCGGCGACGCGGTGGTCACCACCCGCTTTCCGGGCGGATACCGCGAAATCAACATCGCGCCCGTCTCGCACTTCGTGAAGGTTCCGGACGCGGGCCCCGAGTGGCTGGCGCTCGCCTCGACCGGCGTATCGGCGGCTATGGCGCTCGAGCACATCGGAGCGGTGAGGGAGGGCGAGACGGTGGCCATATCGGCGGCGGCAGGCGGGCTCGGCCACTTGCTGGTACAACTCGCGCACTTGCGCGGCTGCCACGTCGTCGCGGTGTGCGGCGGTGAGGCCAAGTCCGAGTTCGTGCGCACACTCGGCGCCGACCGGGTAATCGACTACCGCGCGGTCTCGGTGGCGGACGTGCTGCGCGCCGAGTATCCGGACAAGCTCGACGTCGCGATCGACACCGTGAGCGGCGGGATCTTCGACGCCTTCCTCGACAACGTCGCCCCGCACGGCCGGGTCGTGGTCGGCGGGGCCGCCGCCGACCTGGAAGGCCGACCCGAGATCGTCACCGCGCCGCGGATCGCGCACAAGCTCTACTACAAGGGCGCGTCGGTGCGCGGCTTCATGAACGGCCTGCTTTCGGAGCACTGGCCGCCGGCGCGCGAGAAGGTGTTCCACCTCTACGAGAGCGGCAAGCTGAAGGTGGTCTTCGACGAGGTGCGCTTTACCGGGCTCGAGGGGGTCTTCGATGCGGTGGAGCGGCTCTTGTCCGGACGCTCGATGGGCAAGGTCATCGTCGACTTGCGCACCTGAGCGTGCTGATCGCGCTGACGAAAAGCAATAAGCTAACCGCCTGAGGTCGCTGGTGCGTGTGTGTTCCGCGCGCTCCGGCCTCGCTTGCGGTTTAGCCGACATGCGGCCAGGCGACGATTTCGCCGCGACTGCGACGCCCGGCGCGGCGCTAGTCATTGCGGCGGCACAGGTTTGCAGTGCAGGAGGCGCGGGTTTCATGGCCAAGAAAATCAAGCTGGGGCTGGCACTGGTGCTCGCCGCGAGCGGAGGGGGCACGGCCCTGGCAAAAGCCGAGCCGCCGCTGTTCGCCGACGCGACGCCGCCGAGCGCGCCCGACTATGCCGATGCCCGCAGCTGGGCCGCAGGACCCGCCGGCCCCGGAGCCAGCGCGGCGGTGCCGGCCGGCGCCCTTCCTGCCGCCGGGAACGCGCCCGCCGACGTATTCTACATCCATCCGACCACGTTCCGCAGCACGACCCAGTGGAACCAGGACCTGACAGACAGCGCCACCAACGCGTGGACCGACGCCAGCGTCATCGCCCGCCAGGCCAGCGTTTTTAACGCCTGCTGCCGGGTCTTCGCGCCGCGATATCGGCAGGCGTCGTTCCTGGACCGGGCGGGCGGGCGGATGCAGGCGCTCGGACTCGCCTACAAGGACGTTGAGGCCGCCTTCGACTACTATATCGCGCACGAGAACAAGGGCAGGCCGTTCATTCTCGCCGGCCACAGCCAGGGCGGCTTCCTCGTCGCCGAGCTGCTGCAGAAGCGGATCACGGGCACGCCGCTGCGCGAGCGGATGGTCGCTGCCTACTCCATCGGCGTTGGCGTTTCCGGCAGCGAGGTCGCGGCGCGGTTTCCGGACGTGAAGCCCTGTCGAACCCCCACTCAGACCGGTTGCCTGCTGCAATGGAACGCCATGCAGTCAGACGCCGACCTGGCGACCGCGTCGGCGCGCTATGCCAAGTACTACACCGACCGCTTCGGTCCCGCCGCCGACCCTTCGCCGATCTGTATCAATCCGCTGACGTTCGACGCCAGCCGCCCCACCGCGCCCGCGTCGCAGGCCAAGGGCGCGGTTCCCGGCGAGCCTGGCGAGGGCGCGCCGCGGCCGCTGGTGCGCGGCGCGGTGGCGGCGACTTGCGTGGACGGACTGCTCTCGGTGCAGCCGGACGCGGCGCTGGAGCTCAAGTCCTTGCCGGGCGGTGTCATGCACTACCACGACTACGGCCTGTTCTACGAGGATATCCGCGAGAACGCCAAGCTGCGGGTCGCGGCGTGGATCAAGTCCCACAAGAGAAAGCGCTGAACATGCCCGACTATTCCGAGGCAACGGTCGATCCGACCTTCCCCGTCCTGTGCGTCTACGCCGATGCCCAGGGCGGGTCGCACCTGATCGACCTCGCCTTGCCGGGCATGTCGCGCAAAGTGCGTCCGGACGGCACCAGCGAGTTTGGCGGCGTGATGCCCGCAACCGTGTTCGGCGTCGTCACGCCGATGCACAACGGGCCCAAGTTCATCGACTGGCACATCTCCAAGATGGCGGGTCTTTCGGTGGTGATGAGCGGATCGTGGGAGATCGAGGTCGGCAGCGGCGAGCGCCGGCTGCTGAGCGCTGGCTCCGCGCTGCTGATGCTCGACACCACCGGGCAGGGTCATCGTGCACATTACCGCGAGACGGGCTGCGGCATCGGCATCAGCTTCGCGCCCGAGACCGAATCGGCTTACCGCGCCATCCTGGTCGAGGCGCTGGCGACCCGCGTCGACGGACCGGGCGCATAGATCGACCAGGTCGATCGGCATGGTGCCCGATTTCCAACGACGCATGCGTGCGCACCAGCACCCGGTATGATGAGCGAGTACCGCGGCCCGGTTTTTGATCAACACGCGGTTACGATAAGTTCGTCGCGTGGACAGGGCAGGGCCCGTGACCCAGCATCCTGATCATCAAGTGCGCACAAGTTCGCGAGAAAAACGTGGGCTTGAGAAGACACAATGCGACGAGCGGCGACTCTGTCCCGACATGAGGTAAGCCCCGACGATATCCGGGGCCACGGAAAATAACGACACTTCGGACCTTCAGGGGGTTTACTACTATGAGATCGTTTTCACGGTATCTGCAGTCCATGGGTTGTTCGCGCGTCGCGATCACGACCAGCATCGTTACTCTGGGCGCACTCGCGCTGCCGGCGCACGCGCAAGATGTCGCCCCGGCGGAGGACGCGATGTCCGCCGAAGGGACGATCGTCGTCACCGCGCGTCGCAAGTCTGAGGACATCCTCAAGACACCGATCACGATCAACGCGCTGACATCCGAGGAACTGACGGCCAAGGGGTCCGCGACGCTCCAGGATATCGCTCAGTCGGTTCCGGGCATGAACGTTCAGAACGCGGCCACCACCGGCGCGCGCGCCGATCGCTCGTTCACCAGCATCCAGTTGCGCGGCTTCGTCCCCTCGACGTCCTCCGCGCAGACGGCCTCGATCTTCATCGACGGCGCACCGGTCTCGGTCGCCACGGCGCTGCAGGCGCTCACCAATCCGGAGCGGGTCGAGGTCATCAAGGGACCGCAGTCGGCATTGTTCGGTCGCCAGACCTTTGCCGGCGCGATCAACGTCGTCACCAAGGCGCCGAGCGACCGCCTGTCGGGTTCGGGCGTGTTCTCGATCGGCACGCGCGGCAACTACGACATCCAGGGTGAGATCAGCGCGCCGTTGATCGAGGACGTGCTCGGCTTCCGCGCCAGCGGCCGCTACGTCGGCAAGAACGGCTCGTACAAGAACGCCGCTTTCCCGAACAAGACGCTCGGCGACCAGAGCACGCTGACCGGCTCGCTGGCCATCGAGTTCAAGCCGACCTCGAACCTGACCTTCAAGGCTTTCGGCCTCGCCACCGAGCTCGACGATGGCCCGGCCGCGACCGGCTTGATCTCGGCCAACGCCGTGCCCGGCGTGACCGTCGCCCAGGCGAACTGCAAGGTCCGCACGTTCAACTGGTTCTGCGGCGTTGCGCCGAAGCTGTCGAACTTGACGCCTGCGGCCAACAGCCTGGTGTCGCCCGCATTGGAAACCTTCCTGAACCTCAAGACGGGCGACCGCTACGGTGTGGGCACGGTGGGTCGCGTGCTCGATCCCAAGGACAGCGTCGATGGCTACGGCCTCGTCAATCACTTCCGCCATCTGCACGTCAACGCGGACTGGGAACTGGGCGACAGCGGCTTGTCGCTGCACTCGCTGACGGCGTTCAACTCGGAGAAGAAGGCCGAGCTGGCCGACCTCGACAACACCGACAGCCGGCCCCTCGTCGGTGCGCGTCCCGGGATCACCTACCCGGTCGAGGGCTACTACAACTTCCCGTTCATGATCGAGGCGCGCTCGAAGGACTTCTCGCAGGAACTTCGCACCAGCTTCGAGAACGGCGGGCCGCTCCATGCTTCGTTCGGCGGCAGCTACCTCTATTCGCGCGCGCAGAGCGACAGCGGCAGCCCGTTCCTGACCAGCCTGACCTACGGCGGCGCGGCGCAGTCGCGCACCTATGGCGTGTTCGGCAGCCTGGGCTATGACTTCTCCGACCAGTTCTCGCTAAGCGCGGACGCCCGCTATCAGATCGACAAGCTCTATGCCTTCGCGGGCCAGACCGGTTTCGTGGACCGCATCAACAACGTCACGATCGCGCCGAACGAACTGATCACCAAGGTCAGCTACAAGAACTTCCTCCCGCGCGTGATCGGCCAGTTCAACTGGAGCCCACGCAACATGATCTACGCGTCCTTTTCCAAGGGCGTGAATCCGGGTGCGTTCAACACCACGTTCCCGTCATCGCCCGAGCCGCAAGTGCGCGCCGAGGCGGACCGGCTTGGCTTCCGCGTCGCGGTGCAACCCGAGAAGATCACCAACTACGAAGTCGGCGCCAAGGGCCGGATCGGCCGGATGAGCTACGAACTGGCGGGCTTCTACGCCTTGTGGAGCGACCAGATCCAGAACCAGTCGATCACCATCATCAAGCAGTGCGCGCCCGGCCAGACGATCGCGCAGTGCGGTGGCAACGCGGCGCCGGGATCGCCCTTGCAGGTGACCGCGAACGTCAACTCGGGCAAGGTGCGGGTCTACGGTGCCGAAGCCGCGCTCGGCATCAATCTCGCCCAGGGCCTGAACCTCGACCTGAGCGGCTCGTACATCGAGACGTTCATCCTCTCGGCCAACAACACCACGGTCAGCAACTTCTACTACGGCATCCCGAACGCGAGCTTCCGTGGCAAGGAGAACCCGTTCGTATCGAAGTGGTCCGGCTCGGCGTCGCTGTCCTACGAGACGCCGATCCGGGATGAACTGCTCGGCTTCGGTCGTGCCGACTTCTCGTACAAGTCGGGCGGTTGGTCCGACATCAACAACGTGGTCCGCGCGCCCAACATGCACCAGCTGAACGTGCGCCTGGGCGTGAAGGACAAGACGTTCCTGGCCGAGCTGTGGGTGAACAACCTCACCAACGACACGTCCTACTACAACGTCAGCAGCCAGAGCCTGACGACCGCGGTGACGCCGGCCAACACCGGCGCATACGGTACCCTGGTCGCGCAGCTGCGGGACAAGCGCACGGCCGGCGTCCGGTTCGGCGTCAACTTCTGATCGCGGGCGGGCGGTGTCCGATCGGCTTCGGCCGGCCGGACGCCGCCGCTCCAGTCAGCAGACGCGGAGCGCACGCTCCGCTATCATCCAAGGCGAGACGATGCCCGTCGAAGTGACCGGGATCATGTCCCACCACCAGAGCAACGAGGATGCGGCGTTGCCGCCGCGTGCCTGGGACAAGGCAATGCTGCGCGAGCACGCGCTGGCGCACGAGGCGAGCGGCTTCGACCGCGTGCTGATCGCGCAGAGCTCGTTCTGGCCGGACAGCATGCCGATCGCGACTTATGTCGCCGCCATTACACAGTCGCTCGGCTTGATGGTCGCGCACCGCCCGGGCTTCGTCGCCCCGACCATGGCCGCGCGTCAGTTCGCCACGCTCGACCAGCTCAGCGAGGGTCGCGCCGCGATCCACATCATTAGCGCGGCGAACGATCGCGAGACGCAGTGCGACGGCGACTTCCTGACCAAGGACGAGCGCTACCACCGCAGCCGGGAGTTCGTCGGGATCCTGCGCCGGGTCTGGGCGGCAGACAAGCCGATCAGCCACGAAGGCCGCTTCTTCCGCTTCCACGAGACCCTGTCCGAGCTCAAGCCCTACCAGCGTTCGGCCTTGCCGGTCTACTGGGCCGGTGGCTCGCCGCTTTCGGTGCGCTACGTGGGCGAGTGCGCGGACGTCTATGCGATCGGCATCGAATCGCTGGAAAGCACGCAGGCGCTGATCGACACCGCGCAGGCCTCCGCGGCCGTGGCGGGTCGCCGCCTGGCGATCCAGGGCTCGGTGCGCGTCATCCTCGGGCGGACCGAGGGGGAGGCATGGGACAACGCGCGCGAGATCTTGCGCAAGTTCGTCGCCAACGGCGAGGAGCGCCTCCGGCTGACCGGGAACAGCTGGTTCCAGCCCGGCGGACGGACCGAGAAGGATCTCTCGAACGCCGGCGGCATCTCCAATCCGGACCGCTTCTCGGCACTGACGGGCTCGGCCACGGTGCTCGACGATTGCTTCTGGGTGGGGCCGCAGCGCGCCGGAATCCCGATGGCGCCGGCGTTTGTCGGCACGCCCGAGCAGGTCGTCGCAGCGATGATGCGCTATTACGACATCGGCATGCACGGCTTCCTCTTCCGCGGCTTCGACCTGCTGGCCGATGCACGCGAGTTCGGGCGCGACCTGATCCCGATGCTCAAGGACGCGGCGCTGGCGCGCGACGCGCTCGCCGCCGGGCGGCAAGACGCCCTTGCCTGAGCGCGACGAGCAGGGACGCATCCCGCTGAGCCTGGTGGTCGCCTGGGCGTCCGGTTCCTACTGCCAGACGCTGGTGATCTACGCGTTCGGGGTGCTGTTCTTCCGCTATCTCACCGACACCGTCGGGATCGCCGCGGCGATCGCGGGCACGCTGATCGCGGCGTCCAAGCTCTACGACACGCTGATCAACCCGTTGATCGGTTGGCTCACCGATCGCGTGGACACGCCCATGGGCCGCCGCCGGCCGTGGATGCTCGCCGGAGGCATCTTCATGACCCTGGCGCTGGTCCAGGGTTTCAACATCCCGGTCGGAGCCTCCACGAGCGTGCGCATTGCCTGCGCGGCGCTCGGCCTGTTCCTGTTCTCGACCGGCTATTCGCTGTTCGCCATTCCCTGGCTGGCGATGCCGTCGGAGATGTCGGGCGTGCCGCAGCAGCGCACGCAGATGATGGCTTGGCGAGTGGGCTTCTCCTCGCTTTCGCAGGGAACGGGATCGGTGGCGGGGCCGATGCTGCTCTCGGCGTTCGGCATGGGTGCGCTGGCTTACGGTCGGATGGGTCTGGTGATGGGCGGCCTGTGTCTGGTCGCCGCGCTCGCCACCGTCTTCGTCACGCGCAAGGCGCCATCGCGCGTGGTCGAGCGCGCCGCCCGGCCGGCGTTGCGGGGGCAGCTGCGGTTGCTGGCGCAGAATCGGCCCTTTGTGACCCTGATCGCGGTCAAGATCTGCCTCTACTTCGGCCTCGCGGTGCACTCTGCCGCGATGGCGCTGCTGACGCGCTGGGTGTTGCACGTGTCGGACTACTGGCTCGGCATCGTCACGCTGCTGACCACAATATCGGTCGTCGCCACGCAGCCGGTCTGGCTGTGGTGCAGCCGTCGCTTCGGCAACAAGGGCGGACTGGCGATCGCCCTTGCCGTCCACTCCGCCGCGCAGCTTTCGCTCGCATTCAACGGTGGACATATCTGGCTCCTCCTCGGCCAGGCGGTCTGGCTGGGAGCAGGAGCGGGCGGCGTGTTCATGCTCAGCCAGGCACTGTTGCCCGACGTGATCGAGCATGACCACCACCGAACCGGACTGCGCCGCGGCGGCGCCATGGCGGGCATCGTCGCCCTGCTCGAGACCGGGGCGTCGGCGGTGTCGATCTTCGTCATGGGTCTGATCCTCAGCGGCGCCGGTTACATCGAGGGCCAGGGCGGCGCCATCGTGCAGCCGCAAAGCGCGATCTGGGCGATCATCCTGAGCGCATCGCTGGTTCCCGCGCTGGTCGAGATGCTCGGCATCGTGTTCCTCAGCCGGTTCGACCCCAATCCCGGCTCCGCGCCGGGTGCCCGCCAAGCCGCACCCGCGTGATGGCGCGAGGCGCCGCTTCCAGGCGCCGATCGCTGCTATCCGACAGGTGGCCAGCAGCGGGTGCTGCGCTTACGCGGCGCCCGATTGACCATAGCATCCGCCCCATGAGCAACCTCAATCCCGCCCCCCGTCGCGCTATCGGGAGGCGCTGAGATCATGGCGTCTCCCATCCTGATCGCCGGCGGCGGCATCGCCGGGCTGGTCGCCGCGCTCGCCTTGCAGCGGCAGGGGCGCCGAGTGATCGTGCTGGAGCAGGCGCGCGCGATCGGCGACGTGGGCGCGGGCATCAGCATGGGCGCGCGCACCAGCCGTGCCTTGTATGGACTGGGGCTGGAAGACGCGATCAAGGCCGTGGCCGACACGCCGCAGGGCTCCGCCGCCTTCGACTACCGGACGGGCGAAGTGCTGGGCGGCGCCTATACCCGCCGCAACTGGTCTGCCGCGGACATGGTCGACGTCAACATGCTGCATCGCGCCGACCTGTTCGGCGTGCTCAAGGCGGCGAGCGACGCGAACGATCCCGAGGCCGTACGGCTCGCCAGCCGCGTGGTGCGATACGAGCAGGACGGGCAGGCCGTCACCGTCCATCTGGAAGACGGCGGCGAGGTCTCGGGCACGGCACTGATCGGCGCCGACGGGCTGCGCTCGGCGATCCGGGCGCAGATGGTGGACGCCGCCGCGCCGCGCAAGACGGGCCGCGTCGCCTATCGCTTCCTGGTGCCCATGGAACAGGCCGCGCCGTTCCTGAGCGCTGGCACCGCAGGCATCTACGTGGGCTCGAACGTGTCGTTCAGCCGGTACGTGATCCGCAAGGGCACGCTGGTCAATTGCCTGGCGCTCGCGCTCCAGCCCGAAGTCGAGGCCGAAGGCTGGTCGCAGCACGCCACCCGCGCCGAACTTCTTTCGCTGTTCGAGGGCTGGCACGAGGACGTGATCGGCCTCGCCTCGGCCGCACCGCTGGAGCGCACGGCGCGCTGGGCCCTCTACGACCGCGATCCGCTCGAGCGGTGGGTCGACGGGCGAGTGGCACTGCTGGGCGACGCCGCGCATCCGATCCTGCCCTTCCTCGGCATGGGCGCCGCGCTGGGCATCGAGGATGCGGTGGTGATGGGCCGCGCCTTCGCCGCCACTGCCGATCCGGTCGATGCCTTCCGCGTTTACGAGCAGGCTCGACGTGACCGCGCCAACGCCATTCTGCTGGAATCGCGCGCGCAGGGCGAGATCTTCGATGCCGGCCCCGGCGCCACCAACGACATCCCGGCCGGCGAACGCGAGAGCCAGGTCGACTACGATCCGGCGCACGTCCCGCTGCCGCAGCTCACCGGCGCGGCGCAGGCCTAGCCCGGCACCATCCGCTCAGACGCAATCCGCGCATGGCGCGCGACAATTCGGGGGAAACCATGAAGTCGATCCGCAAGTTCCTGGCCGCCGTGCCGATGCTGGCGCTGTCGTGCCTGTACCCGCTGTCCGCCGCGCAGGCCGAGGCGGATTCGCTGCTGACCTTCACCGATCTGAAGATCTTCCGCATGTACCACTCCTATGCGGCGAGCGACGGCAAGAGCTACATCGAGGAAATCGCTGTGCCCGCCAGCCTGCGGGTGACCGGCACCGGCGCATCGCAGACGTACTTCAACCTCAAGCCCCATCAGGTCGTCATCGGCCGCCAGAAGGCGGGCGCGATCATGGACTGGCACGGCGCGGTCGAGTATCGCCACCTGATCATCCCGATGCAGGGGAACCTGATGTTCGATCTGGGCGACGGCCGCGTGCTCGAACTCAAGCCGGGCGAGGCGATCCTGGCGGAAGACTGGACCGGCCGCGGCCATCGTTCGGGCTGCTCGGCCAAGAATACGGTCGAGACCTGCCTGGGCCTGGATATCCTGATCGACGAGAACCCGCATACCCTTCCACTGCGCGACCCGCCGAAAGCTGGAAAGTAAGCGGCGCGCGGCGTGGCACCGACAGCATAGAGGGAACGGACATGGACGCGGTGGCACACACGAACGGGGCGGATGAAGCGCAGTACCCTGGGCTGCGAGGCGCCTGGTGGCTGCTGATCCTGCTGTTCCTGAGCGCGAACCTGTACAGCATCGACAAGGCGATCGTGGGTGTGCTGGCAGAGCCGATCCGCGCCACGCTGCAGATTTCCGACGTGCAGATGGGCTTGCTGCTGGGACTCGCCTATACGCTGCTGAGTGTGCTGCTCGGGCTGGTGCTGGGCAACTTCACCGACCACCATTCGCGCCGGAAGATCCTCGCGTTCAGCATCATCCTGTGGAGCTTGGCGACGATGGCGGGCGGCCTTGCCCGCGGCTTCGGCAGCTTCTTCGTTTTCCGTGCCCTGGTCGGGCTGGGAGAGGCGGGCCTTGCGCCCACCGCCCTCTCGGTGATCGCCGACATCTTCCCGCCGCGCCAGCGCGGCCGGGCGCTGAGCGGATACTTCATCGGTGCCACCATGGGCACCGCGCTCTCGTCCGTGATCCCGGGCTGGATCGTCGCTGCCGACATTCACTGGCATTTGCCGGTCTTCGGGGTGGTGGAGCCCTGGCGCGTCGCCTTCCTGGTTTGCGGCGCGATCGGCCCGGTCATCGGGCTGCTCTTCCTGACCACGCCCGAACTGCCGCGCCAGGGCTCGCGCTGGGCTCCCGGCCAGCAGCCGCCGGTGCGCGAGAAGCTGGCGTACCTCTACGACCGCAAGGCGCTGCTCGCGCCGCTCTATGCCGGGTTCTGCCTCTACTACGTCGCGTTCGTCGGCATCACCGCGTGGACGACCGTATTCGTCATGCGCACCTACGGCGTGACCCTGCCGGAGTTCGCGGCGCGCATGGGCGTGATCGCGATGATCTCCGGCACGGCGGGCTACCTGCTCGGTGGAGTCCTGTCCGATTCCGCCATCGGCCGACGTGGCGGCGGCAAGCTGGCCCTGCTAGCGGCCCTGCCAGTGCTCGCCATGCCGGGCACCCTGGCCGTGCTCATGCCCGGCGTCACCAGCGCGCTGATCGCGCTGGCCGCGATCGCGGTGGCGACGCCCATGGTCAACGTGGCGATGAACGCGACCATGCAGGAGATCCTGCCCAATGACATGCGCGGCTTCTCCTACTCGCTGCTGGCGGTGGTCAGCGCGCTGCCGGCCGGAGCGGGCGGGCCGCTGATCTTCGCGCTGGTGACGGAGCACGTGCTGCACGACCCGGCGCGCATGGGCACTTCGTTCATGATCGTTGGCCTGCCGGTGCTGGTCTTGTCCTCGGCATGCTTCCTCTATGCGCGGCATGCCTATCGCTCGCAGACCAAGGCAGCCCCGACCGTCTCCTCTGCCCCGACGCTGACCGCCTCGCGATAGAGCGATCAACCTATCCGAACTGCGAGCAAAGATGTTGATCTGTCTGTCATGGCAGAGCCGCGGCTGTAGGCCAGCATCGTTGATCCAGGGGGAAGTCCGATGTCTGCCACGGATATGTCGCGTTGAGTTCGCTCAAGCTGTCGCGTCGCGGCTTCGTCGCCGCCGCCTCCGCTGCCACCGCCGCATTGCCGGTGCTGGGCCGAAGTGCCTTTGCCGCTGAAACGGTCGATGTGATCGTGGTTGGCGGCGGACTCTCGGGCCTGCACGCCGCGTTGACGCTGCAGGAGCTGGGCCTGCGCGCGATCGTGCTCGAAGCCGGGGCGCAGGCAGGCGGGCGGGTGAAGACCGTCACCACCGCCGAGGGCGCGATCGACGTCGGCGCCAGCCAGATCGGCCGCAGCTACGCTCGGGTCATCAAGGCTTGCGACACCTTCGGGCTCAAGCTGGTGCCCGAGGATCGTGACCTGCTCGGCTTCGGTGCGCATTTCATGGACAGCTGGATCGATCCCAAGACATGGGCCGACAATCCGCTGAACCAGTGCGTGGGCGAAGAGCGGGCCATCCCGCCGATGCTCATGGGCCAGGCGGTCGTGGCCAAGTACAATCCCTTACACGAGCTTGAGGATTGGCTGGACCCGCGCTTCGGGACTTACGACATCAGCCTGCGCCAGCTGATGGAGCAGAAGGGCTACAGCGCGGCGGCGATCAAACTGGCCAGCTACTCGGCCCCGGGCATCGGCATCGACGAGACCTCGCTGCTGCGCATGTGGCAGGAGGACACGCGCACTGCGCTCGACAAGAAGCTGGGCGGACCGGCGACGCAGGAAGAGCATCGCGACCATCCGTTCGGCGAAGCGAACAACCGGCAGCAGGTGAACGGGCTGGCGCGGATATCGAACATCGAAGGCGGCTGCCAGAAGCTGCCGCTCGCCATGGCGGCCAAGCTTGGCGACCGCCTGCGCCTCAACAAAGCGGTCGCTCGGATCGAGATGAGCGATACCGGCGCGTCGGTCACGTGCTCGGACGGCAGCGCCTACAAGGCGCGTTTCGTCGTCTCGGCGATTCCGTTCTCGATGCTGCGCGGCGTCGAGATCGTAGCGGCGCCAAAGCCGGCGGCGCGCCAGGCGATCGCGCGCATGCCTTACGCCAACACCGCGAGGATGTACGTGACCGTGGAGAAGCCGTTCTGGCTGGAGGACGGGCTACCGCCATCGTTCTCGACCGACGGGCCGATGGGCATGTTCTGGGCGATCGACAATCACAAGGGCACCGGGGCGCACCGTGCGATGATCGTCATGGTCGGCAACGTCGCGCAGGCGATCGCGCAGCGCCCAGGCGCGGGGGTCGAGCAGTTCCTGCTGGACGAGCTGGCGCGGCTGCGGCCGGCGTCCAAGGGCCTCGTCAGGATCGCGACCTACAAGGACTGGCTGCGCGATCCGCTGCAGCGCGGCTGCGGCTTCAGCCTGGCGCCCGGCCAAGTGAACGCGTTCGCGCGCACGATGGTCGAGCCCTGGCAGGTGATGCACTTCGCGGGCGAGCACACCCGTCGGCTCGACTTCGGCATGGAGTCCGCCTTCGAAAGCGGTGAGCGCGCCGCGCTGGAGATCTACGGTCGCGCCTAGCCCGGGTCGTCGCGCAGGGTCGTCGCGCCATCAAGCAAGCAGGAGCAACGGTGATGAAGATGAGCTGGATCTTGGCTTCCGCCCTCGTGGCGGCAACGCCCGGCATGGCCTGGGCTGGCGAGGCTCCCGCGGGCAACGCCGCGGTGGGGCAGAAGCTGTTCATCCAGTGCCGCGCCTGCCACACCGTCGACGGCACTGCGGCGCACACCATCGGGCCCAACCTCAACGGCGTCGTCGGCGCCCGTGCGGGCGCGCGCAAAGGTTATGCTTACTCGCAGGCGATGGCGGCCTCGGGACTGGTGTGGAACGCGAAGACGCTGGACCGCTTCCTCACCCGGCCGAGCACGGCTGTGCCGGGAACCAAGATGGCGTTCGCCGGCATCGCTGCGCCCAAGGCCCGCGCCGACATGATCGCTTACCTCGCGACGCTTAGGCGCTGACGGCGGACAGCGGGGCGCTGACGCAGGCGCGCGCCGCGGCGGAGCCCGCCTCGCCCGGAGCCGGCGAGTTCCGGCGCGGCTGGCGCATCGTCCTCGCATCGGTGGTGGGCATCTGCTTCGGGCTTTCGCCGATGCCGATCTACACCATGGGCGCGTTTGCTCCGCACCTGGCGAGCGCCTTCGGCTGGTCGATCGGCGAGATCATGGCCGGCATCACCGTCACCACCGCCGCGATGCTGCTCGCCAGCCCGATGGTCGCCTGGCTCACCGCGCGTCACGGCGTGCGGCGGGTGGTGCTGGTCTCGCAAGTGCTGTTCGGGTTCAGCTTCATGGCGCTGGGGCTGTCGACCGGATCGCTGCCGTTGTTCTACGCGAACTGGGCGCTCGTCACCTTCACGGGCGCGGGCACGCTGCCGATCACCTGGACCCAGGCGGTCAACCGCCGGTTCGACATCCACAAGGGCCTGGCGCTGGGCATCGCGATGATGGGCAGCGGCCTGTTCGGCATGCTCGGCAAGCCGATGCTCGGCGCGCTCCTTCCCGTGCTCGGCTGGCGCGCTTGCTACGCCGTCCTCGGCTTGCTGCCGCTCGTGATCGGGTTTCCGACCGCGTGGTTCCTGTTTCGCGACACCGACACCAAGGCGCCTGCGGCCCCGAGCGAGAGGGCGAACGCAAGCGGGCTGAGCCTGCCCGAGGTGCTGCGCCAGTGGCGCTTCTGGTTGCTGACGGTGGTCATCGTCTTCATCTCCTTCGCGCTCGGCGGACCGGTGCCGAACATGGAGACGATGCTGGCGCAGGCCGGCCTGTCGCCCACCACGATCCTGGCGCTGGCGCCGATGATCGGCTTCTCGGCGCTGCTGGGCCGGGTGGTCGGCGGCTGGCTGCTCGACCGGTTCTGGGCACCGGCAGTCGGATGCGTGATCCTGGCGCTGCCGGCGCTGTCCTGTCACTTGCTCGCCATGCCCGACCTCGGCGGCGGCGGGGCCATGGCGGCGATGTTCCTGATCGGCTTCGGGCTCGGCATCGAATACGACCTCATGGCCTACTTCGTGTCCCGCTACTTCGGCATGCGGTCCTACGGGGGCGCCTACGCCCTGCTCTACGTCGCGTTCTCGATAGGAGCGGGCCTGGGTCCGGTGCTCATGGGCTGGGATTTCGACCGCAACGGCAGCTACCGCCTCTCGCTCGGCGTCAGCTCGGCGCTCCTGCTCGCCAGCGCCATGTCGCTCCTGCTGTTCGGCCGCTATCGAAGGTGGGCCGGTGCCGCTTAAACAGGACAGGCCCTAGGCTCGCGGCGAAAGGCCTGACGCACCACCCTCGACGTCCCCGTTGTCGTTGCCGTCACGCCCAGAGGCTTACTTGGCCGCAGGCGGCGGCTGCGGCGGCGTCCAGCCCGCCGGCACCGGTGCCGGCTTCTGCGTGCGCGCGTAGTTCTCGAGGCTCGAGAGCGAGGGGCCATAATCCTCGGTGGGGGCGTGCAGCCACTTCTCGCCCATCGCGCGGGCCGCCGCGACCAGGTCCTGCGGCAGTCCGGCGATGCCCTGGGGCACAGTCGCGAACGTGCAGAAGTAGTTCACGTGGCCCGGCGCCTGGCCCATGAGCATCCACGGCAGCCAGGGCGTGACGCGTGCCCACGAGCCTTGGTGCGGGATGTGCGTCAGGCGCGGATTCTCGGCGTCCTCGCGCTTGAACACGTAGACGAAATGCTCGGACACGCGGTTCATCGGACCTGCGGATTCACGCGGCCATTTGTCCGGCTGCAGCGCGCTGGGGTACATCATGTCGACGCCGGTGCGCAGCACCAGCGTGCCGTCCGCGCCATGCTCCCAGTCGAGCAGCAGCGGCTTGCGCGCTGGCTTGTCCTTGTTCAGCCCGCCGTAAGAGGGCGGCTCGGGCGCGAATTCGCTGATGGTGTAGTTGAACGGATCGTTGGCGATCGGCACGATGCGGACCGTCTCATCGGTATAGGGATTGTGCCAGGTCTTCAGGATCTCGTGCGTTTCGGGATCGCGATAGAACATCACTTCGCGCAGCAGGCGCCGCCAGCTGCCGTCGGGAAGGCGCTGGGTGCGCACAACGCTGAAGCCGTCGACGTCGAACAGCGTGCGGATCTTTTCGTTGTCGCGCACGCCGAAAGCCTTGCCGCGCACCCAGCCCACCTTCTCGCGCGAGGGATCGAGATCCGCGTCCAGCCGCACATAGGTGTCGCGGTTCCACTTGGGGTTCTTGAAGTCGATCTCGGTGAGGAAGCCGGGTGTCGCCGTCGCCGCCAGGGCCGGGCGGGCGATCGCCGCCGCTCCCAGCCCCAATGCAGCCAGGCCCAGGCCTTCCCTTCGCGTGAACGTCGCATCGGTCATATGTGTAGCCCCACTGTGTTCCTTGCATAACGATCGCACGATGTTCTGCTGTTTACCCATGGCGTGATGAAGATGATCGAAGGGCGATCAATTTTCTTGTTCGCCGAACCGCGCGCGGGACCTTGGCCTACCAAGGCGCGGCAAGAACGCAGGAGGTTTGACCATGGTGAACAAGTCGTCGCAACCCGGACTTCGCGAAGCCATGCCGCTTCTGTGCGAAAACGAAGGCGTTTGGGAAGGCGTCTACCGCTACTACGACGCGAGCACCGGCGCATTGACCGACGAGCACGCCTCGCGCCTCGTGTGCCGCCTCGTCGGCGAGCCGGGCCGTGAGGAATACCACCAGACAAACCATTACTTCTGGAGCGACGGGCGGGTCGAAGTGCGCGACTTTCCGGCATGGTACGAAGACGGGCGGATCTGGTGGGACAATGACCTGATCACCGGCTGGGCTGCGGCGATGCGCCCCGATGATCACAACCGCTCGACCTGCCTCAACTGGACCCGCCATGGAGAGCCCGGCGTCTACCTCTACGAGATGATCCAGGTGAACGAGGAGCGCACCCATCGCTCGCGGACCTGGCAGTGGTTCCGCGATGGCAAGTGCTATCAGCGCACCCTGATCGACGAGCACCTGGTGACTCGCGACTGGCGCAACTTCGCGGATGTGAACGCGCCGCTCGCCTTGGCCTGAGGCTCCGTCGCCACGGCGCGGCCATGCGGCGAAGCGCGCTTGCACCCGGCGCGATAGCGGTGTTGGAGTGCTGGCATGGACCTGCAGAAACTCGAGCGGATGGTGGCGATCTACGAGGCGGGCAGCTTCCGCAAGGCCGCCAAGGAGCTCGGCATGTCGCAGCCGGCGCTGACCTGGAGCGTGCGCCAGCTCGAGGAATCGCTCAACGCGCGCCTGTTCGAGCGCGGCCCACGCGGCATCCGCGCGACCGACTTGTGCGAGCGGCTGGTGCGCCGCGCGCGACTGATCTTCCGCGAGCAGGAGCGGATGATGGGCGATGTCGAGCGGACCGCGCGCAGCCAGGTGATCAACCTGGGCGTCCACTCGATCTTCCTCACGGAGGCGTTTGCGCGTTGCCTGGCGATCTTCTCGGAGCGGTGGCCATCCGCGACGCTGCGAGTGCGCGAGGGGTTCAGCTCCGACCTGATCGAGCGGTTGTCGCGCGGCGAGCTTGACTTCGCCTGTTGCGCTTTGCCCGAGGATGCGCCCGACGAGAGCGAGTTCGTCGCGGAATCGCTCGGCTTGCTCCACTACTCGGTGGTCGCACGCGCGGACCATCCGGTCTTCGCGGATCTTGCCGCTGGTGGGCCCCTCGACGAGCACCCTTGGGTCGAGTTCGACAGCGCGATCGTGGGGCGGTTTCCCGGCGGTGACATCGATTCCGTCGTCGATGCGGTGGGCCGCAGCCAGGGACGGCGCAGCGTGCGCACCGCCTCGATGGCACTGATCAAGCAGTTGATCCTCGACGGCGGCTTCATCGGCCTGATCGCGGACGAGCGCGTCGCGGGCGAACTGGCCACTGGCACCCTGGCGCGCCTGCCGGGCACCCAGGTCGTGGCCAGCCGGTTCGGTCTGCTCGGCTCCAAGGACGACTTCGAGACCGAGGCGGTGGCGGAACTGAAGCAGCTCCTGCGCGAGCGCGCTTTCGCGCCGCTTGCCCTTTCGGCCTACGGCTGAGGTCGACTTACGGCCGGTGAAGCGTCACTCACAGCAGGTGCTCGAGCGTGAACGGCGTCTGGTAGAGCCGCCGGCCGGTCGCGTTGTAGATCGCGTTGGCGATCGCGGCGGCGGTGCCGGTAATGCCGATCTCGCCAACGCCATGCGCGCCCATCGGAGCCTGGGGATCAGGCTCATCGACCCAAGCCACGTCGATCGCGGGGACATCGGCGAGCGTCGGGATATGGTACTCCGACAGGCTCGGGTTCATGATGCGACCGCCGCGCTCGTCGAACAGGGTTTCCTCCATCAGCGCAAGGCCGATGCCCATGATCATGCCGCCGCGGACCTGGCTGCCCGCCGTCCGCGGGTTCAGCACGCGGCCGCAGTCGAACACGCCGGTCATGCGGCTGACGCGCGTTTCGCCGGTGACTGCGTTGACACGCACTTCGCAGAACATCGCGGAGTACGAGTGCATGGACCAGGCGAACGCCTCCTCGGCGGCAAGCGGCTCGCCGATCACGCTGATCTCGTCCAGCCCCGCGCGCTCCAGGATCGTGCGATAGCTTTCGCGACAATCCGGCGCGTCGATCCGGGCCAGTCCGCCGTCGATGCAGCCGACTTCGCGCGCGTCGAGCCCGGCCAGCGGCGAGCCGTTCCCCGCCAGCCCGAGCAACTCGGCCACCAGATGCTGCTGCGAAGCGATGATCGCTCCGCCGATCGCGGCGGTCTGCTGCGAGGCGCCGGCGACCACCACGCCGGGCAGCGAGGTGTCCCCCACCGTGATCGTGACGGCTTCTACCGGCAGGCCGAGACGGTCGGCCGCGTGCTGTGCCTGCACGGTCGCGGTACCCATGCCCATCTCGTGCGCGGCGATGGCGATGTGCGCGCGGCCTTGCGCGCTCAATGTGATCCGCGCGGCGGCGCCCGGCATGCGGGCATAGTGATAGCCGCCCGAAGCGCAGCCCAGCCCGACCAGCCACTCGCCCTCGCGCCGGCTGCGTGGGACGGAGGTGCGATGCCTCCATCCGAACCGCTCGGCTCCGATCCGATAGGCTTGCGCAAGGTTGCGGGTGGAGAACGGCAGCCCGGAGGTGGGATCGCGCTCCGGTTCGTTGCGCATCCGCAGGTCGATGGGATCGATGCCGAGTTCTTCGGCCAACTCGTCGATCGCGCTTTCGAGCGCAAAACTGCCGACCGCCTCGCCCGGCGCGCGCATGAAGGTGTTGGCCAGCATATCCATTCGCGTCAGCCGGACGTCGAGAGCGAAAGCGTCGGCGGCGTAATGGGTGCGCGCGGGGGCGATGAACGGCTCGGCCAGCTGATTGTGCCGACCGATGGCCACGGTGCCGGTATGGATCAGGGCGGTGAAGTGGCCGTCCGCCCGAGCACCGATCGCCACGCGCTGCTCGGTCATGGCTCGGCCGCCGACGGTGCGGTAAACGCCCTCGCGCGATAGCGCCAGGCGCACCGGCCGGCCGGCCAGAAGCGAGGCGGCGGCGGCCAGCGGGTGATGCTGCCACAGGAACTTGCCGCCGAACGCGCCGCCCACGAAAGGCGAGCTGACGTGTACCTTCGCGATATCCAAGCCGAAGATCCGCGCCAAGCTGTTCGCCATGTACGAGACCCCTTGCGTGGAATCGTGGACGAACAGCTCGCCGTCCTGCCAGCGCAGCGTCACCGCATGAAGTTCGATCGCATTGTGATTGTGCCGCGGCGTGCGGTATCGCCGGTCGACGCGGAACGGTGCCGCCGCCAGGTCGGCCTCGGCATCCGCGATCATCACCTGCTGCGGACGGCCGAACATCATCGCCTGCTCGGTCTCGGTAGCCACGCTCTCCACAAACGCCGTGCACGCGGGATCGACGTCATAGGTCACGCGGACCAGCGAGCGGGCATGGTCCGCCTGCTCCTGTGTTTCGGCGAGCACCACTGCGACGGGTTGGCCGTTCCAGTGGATCTCGCCGTCCTGCATCGGCGCCAGAGTGTCGCCGCCCGCCGCCTGCCGCTCCATCATGAACAGCGGGGACGGGTTCATCGGCGGCGCATTGCGGTGTGTCATCACCAGCACCACGCCGGGCGCCGCCTCTGCCGCCGCGGTGTCGATGCTGGCAATGCGCCCGCGCGCGACGGTGCTGTGGACCAGCGCCGCGTATGTCATGCCCTCGTAGCGGAACTCGGCGGCGAAGGGCGCGGCGCCGGTTACCTTCTCGAGCCCGTCGCGGCGCGGCAGGGGGCGGCCCACATGGCTCGACTTGAGATGGGCGAGGGGGTCGACCCAAGGGTCCTGCGTCCGGCCCGCCGCCTCGCGGACGCCCCGCGCATCGCCTTTGCCGTCACCCATGCGACCAGTGTGCCACCGCGCGCGCCGGTCACCATCTGCCTCGTGCAGCTGTCCGTCAGGTGGCTAGTTCCGGCGCGTCCCCCCAACCGCCTGCCATCACGCGGCCACGAGCGGCCGGCTGCGCGCCATCTTGCGCAACAGCGGGTTGATCTCCGCACCGAACAACGGAATGTCGCGCAGCGCGTCGAACCCGGTCATCAGGAAGCCGGTGATGCCCAGGTCGTAGTAGTCGCCGATGGCGTCCACCACCTGCTCGGGCGTGCCCACCAGCACCGGCGGGATCATCGGCGTGGCGAAGGTCTGGCTCGCCTTCATCGCACCGGTCCAGAGCCGCTTGTCGACCACATCGCTGCCGTCCGCCAGCAGGGTCAGGCGGTTGACGCCGCTGCCGCCCTTGCTGGTGGTCAGCGCGTCGTCGATGCGCATGCCCGGCACGCTCGCGGTCTTGCCGCTCTTGCGCAGCGCCTCCTGCCGCTCGGCGGTGGCCTGGACGTTGTCGAGCACGTCCTGCGCCTTCTTCCACGCGGCTTCCTCCGTATCGCCGATGATCATCTTGACCGAGGCCTGGAGCTTGATCGGGCGGCCGGCCTTCGCTGCGGACGCCTTGATGCTGTCGGCGAAGGTGCGCATCTGGGCGAGCGGCTGCAGCCCGCTCATGGCGTGGACGTCGGCGCTCTGGCCGCCGAACTCGAGCGCGAGCGGCGATGCGCCGCCCCAGTAGATCGGGATCGAGCCGTTGTAAGGGCGCAGTTCGCTGAGAGCCCGGTTGAACTTGTAGAAGTCGCCCTCGAACGTGACCGGGTCGGTCGCGCCCCAGATCAGCCGCAGGACTTCGACGTATTCGCGGCTGCGGCGATAGCGCTCGTCCTTGGTGAGGAAGTCGCCATCGCATTGCGTCTCGACGTCGTTTGCGGCGGTGATGATGTGGACGCCGGCGCGCCCCTGGCTCAAATGGTCGAGCGTCGCGAACAGGCGGGCGGCCATGGTCGGTGCGATGAAGCCGGGGCGGTGTGCGACCATGAACGCCAGCCGCTTGGTGATCGCGGCGACATAGCTGGCGATCGGCAGGGGGTCGGCCGCGAAGCTGTTCTGCAGGATCAGCACCCGGTCGTAGTCGTTCTCCTCGAACAGCCGCGCCAGCTTGCCGATGGTCTCCAGTTCCAGCGGCGCGCCGCCGGCCTGCTGCCCGTCTTCGGAAGAGTCCTTGTAGAACAGCACCCCCAGAAGTTCGATGTCCATGATGTTTTTCCGTGCCTCTTCTTGGTAACCGATCGATGGGGCGGCCGCCCGCCTACTTGGAAGGCTTGGCGTCCGTGGCCTTAGCTGTCTGCTCCTGCCTTGCGGCGGCCGCCGCCTGCTTCGCGGCGACGCATTGCGCGGCCGCGACGCCGGGCGGGCAGGGGTTGAGCTTGGGCGCCAGCGGATCGTCCTTGGGCAGGCGGACGGTCAGGCTGCGCACGATCTCGTTGCCGATCATGCGCGAGGTGTGGCCGCGCCCGGTGGTGTCGGCCGCCAGCACCATGTCCCCGGCCTTCAGGATGTGCTTGGAGCCATCGCCCAGACCGATCTCGATCTGGCCCTGCAGCACGATCAGGAAGCGCGGCGAGCTGACCCCGTGCCAGTCCACGAACGCCCCGGGAGGGGCCTCGCCGATCTCGATGTCGGTGGTGTAGAGCCGCGATTGCAGCATCTTGCCGGGTATGCCGCCGACATCGGGCAAGGCGATCTTCTCGATGTGCGATTCGCCGTCGGCGCCGCCGTAGAGCCGCATGACCGTCAGCTTGTCCGCCAGCACGGGTGCGCTCGCCGGCGCGGGCTTCGCCTCATCGGCCAGGGCGGGAACGGCGAGGCCATACGCCGCCAGCGGCGCGCAGGTGAGGGCAAGAAGGCGGCGGATCATGGCTGCTCCTGTGGTTCGGTGACGAGGATGCCGGCGCGGCGCATGTTGGCGATCGCCTCGGCAATGCCGTCGGGATGCGTCTCGGGCGTGATCTTGGCTGCGTGGGTCTCACCCTCGACGTAGCGGTCGGGCGGGAAGATCGTCAGCTGGTCGTAGTGGTGCGCCATGGGCTGAGTGCGCAGGCGCGAGATCAGGTTGAGGTAGTCGTCGTGCAGCGGCGTCGCGCGGGCGGTCCGCAGCGCGGCGATGTCGATCGTCGCGCGGGTGACGTGCGTCTGCGCACCGGAGGCGCGACCGATCGAGGCCCCGCGCCAGTCGGTCGCCCCAGCGGCGATCATGCCGTCGGTGGGCGCCGCGTCGGTGGCGCTGGCGCAGAGCAAGTACATCATGTTCTCGTGCGCGCGCGCCCGGTTCATGTAGGCGAGCCGGTCGCTCGAATAGGCGGTCAGGTGGAGCAGGGTCTCCGCGCCGCGCAGCATATAGGTGCGCGCGATCTCGGGGTACATGATCTCCATGCTGGACATCAGCGCGAGATTGCCGAGGCGGGTGCGCGCCACCGGGAACACCCCCTCGATCCCGACCGCATCGAGGTAGCGTTGCCAGAAATCGTGCGGCGAACTCGCGTGGTTGGTGATGAGACGGTAATAGCGCGCCAGCATGTCGCCATTGCTGTCGAACACGAACGAGGCGTTGAAGTAGCGCCCTGGGAAGCGCGCATCGGTGACGTAGAGCATAGCGCCCAGGATCACCCCCAGAGCCTGCGCCATCGCGGCGAGGTGCTCGAGCTCCGGCCCGTCGCCATCGGCGACGCCGATGAGGTTGTCTTCGCAGTGCGCCACCGCGAACTCGGGCAGGAGCACCAAGTCCGCCGGCTCAGAGGCAATCGCATGGGCGACGGTGGATCGCAGCGCGGCGATCCGGTCGAGCCGCATGCGCGTCGCCTCCGCCTTGTCGGCAGCCTTCGCCACCGAATGCGTGGGCACGTGGAAGACGGCTGCCTGCCAAGGCGCGATGGTCATGTCTGGGGTCCTTCGCGAGAGCTCAGGGCTGGTCGCGCCAGATCGCGGTCACGTCCGAGCTGCCGACCTTGGGACATCCTTCCTTCGGCAGCTGCACCGAGACCATGAACGAGCCACCCTTGCCCGAACGCGAGATGTGGCCCTTGCCGGTGCAATCCTCGGCGTAGGCGAGGTCGCCATGCATCAGCGGATAGACGGTGCCGTCGTGCAGTTCGATGTTCATGACGCCGAAGATCGGGATCAGCAGCGTCGGATTGTTCGCGACGTGGAAGTCGAAGCCTGCGCCTTCCGAGGACCCGCCTATCGTCACCCGGAACGCGGTGCGGCGCAGCAGCTGCGCAATCTGCTGGCCCTTGGGCGCGTTCGTAGGCAGCTTCTCCGCGCGGGTGAGCCCGTCAGGGCCGCTGTAGAGATGGTAGATGTTCTTGAACCACGGGATCGGCCCCTTGCCGGGGTAATCCAGCGGGATGTTGCCCTTTGCGATCGGCGCCGGCGGCGCACCCGCGGGTGCCGCCGCTGCAGCCGAGGCGAGGCCGCCCAGGCCCATGGCGCCCAGGAGCGCGAGAAAGTCGCGTTTGTCGAGGTCGGTCTGCATGTGCGTGCTCCGCAAGAAAGGAGGGGTCAGCCGACGGCGGCGAGCGGACGAAAGGCCCGGGGTTCGTCGGCCGGCCGGCTCCAGATTACCGGCAGGCCTTCGCTCGGTTCCGGGTGCACGCCTTCGGGCTGCGCCAGCAAGTCGATCCCGGGGATCGGCGTCAGCCCTTCGCGCGGGCACCAGTAGCTGTCGTCGCCGATCACGCGCACGGCGAGGCCGGTGCGCGGCATCGTCTCGGACATGTTGCCCTTGGAGAAGTGCGGGATGTCGACGTGGAACAGCACCGCGTCGCCCGGTTCCAGGTCCCAGGTCACGAACTTGAACGGGAACTCGGGGTTGTCACGCTCTTCCTCGAAGTTGGGGAAGCGGAAGCTGCCGTCGCCGGCGGGGCCGAAGCGTGATCCGGTCTCCATGCACCACTTGTGGTAGCCGGCAACGAACTCGATCTGGCCGTTCTCCTTGTTCACCGGCGACAGCGCGATCCAGATGTTGGGGATCATGGTGCCGGTGAAGGGCCAGAAATGATCGGCGTGCCACTGCATGATGCTGGGCGAGAGCGGCGGCTTGTGGAACAGGTGGTCGTGGAACATCTGGATGGTGTCCGCGCCGATCGTGCGCCCGACCACTTCGCCCACCGGACCGTTCAGGATGAAGTCGCGGAAAGGTCCTTCGCGCCGCCAGCTGTTGGCGACGCTCGTCATGGCGCCGTGGGAGGGGCCGGTGGTGCCCCAGGAGAGCGGGTCGGCGATGACCTGCTCGGCGCCGGCCTGCAGGCTTTCGATCCATTCGGCGTCGAACATCTGGCGCAGGCATACGACGCCGTCGCGCTCGTAGTCGTCCTTGTGCTGCTGGGTGATGGGGTTGAGGGGATGCTTGTTCACGTCAAACTCCAAGGATGGATCGTGTGCGAGGAAGAGGAAGGGCGCTGCGGACCGGCCCCTTCCCATTCGGGAGAGTCTGTCAGGCGGGATCGACGATCAGGCGCGTCAGCACCGTGCCAGCACCTTCGCGCAGGGCCTTGCCCGCCTGGTACTGCGGCGACTTGGCATAGGCGATGGCCGACTCGGCGTCGGGGAAGCGCGAGACGACCACGCGCTCCTCGGGGTCGACGTCGCCCTCGAGCACTTCGGCGACCTTGCCGCGCACCAGGTACTCGCCTCCGAAGCTTTCGCTCAGCCCGGCGATGGCCTTGACGTATTCGCCGAACTTCGCCGGGTCGCGGATGGTTACGGTTGCGACGATGTAGGCGGCCATATCCGAATATCCTGTGTTGTTGTGACGCGTGCAGCCTAGTGGGCCGCCGCCTCGCCGGGGCGGCATTGGCGGGTGAATGATCGTCTGTCGGTCAGCCTGCGCAGGGTCGAACTCACGCCGATGCGTGGGCGAGGTCGCCGGTCATGAGATCGTCCTTCGCGAGATCGTCCGTTATGATCGTACCCGCGCGCGAGCCGCTGCCGGGCGCGTCGTCCAACTTCATCCGGGTCAGGAACAGGCAGGCGACCAGCGCGCAGACCGAGGGGATGAGCGAGATGGCAAGGACGATCCCGGTCTTGACGTTCTCGGGCTGAACCGTGCTGCCTGAATCTTGCGCGGATACGAAGCCGGCCCATCCCAGGATCAGGCTGAAGACGAACGTGCCAAGCGCGGTGGTCGCCTTTTCGACCATCACGAAGACGCCGGCAAGGATGCCCTCGCGCCCTTCGCCGCTGGTGCGCCGGGTGAAGTCCATGGCGTCGGTCAGCACCGTGTAGAGGCCGAAGAACAGCCCGCCGCCGCCGATGCCGTTGAGGCCGCCGGCGATCTGCAGCCAGGGCGTGGGCTGGCCGGCCGGCAGCAGGAACCAGAAGGCCATCGTGCCGATCTCCAGCATGCCCGCGGCCAGCAGCGCGTTGCGCCGGCCGAAGCGCCCGGCAAGGCGCACCCACATGACCTGCGACAGCATCATCATGACCGTCTGGCTGAGGAACAAGCCGCTGAGGCTCGCATCGGAGACGCCGAGCACGTGGCGGGTATAGTATGGGATCGCGGTCGCGTGCACCGAAAGGCCGGTGAACATCGTCACCTTGAACCCGATCAGGCACTGGAACGGCCGGTTCTCCTTGAGCGCGCGCAGAGTCTCCTTCACCGATGCGTGCGGGACTTTCGGGGCGTCGGCCGCCGGCATCGGTTCCGCGCCGATCAGCAGGAAGGTCGCGCAGCCGCCTGCCGCGATCAGCGCGGCAAGGATCCAGGCGATCACGCCGTGGCCGGCACGGTCGCTGCCGATTTCCGAAAGCAGGTAAGGCGCCGCCGACATCGCCGCGAGGCTGCCCAGCGACGAACCGTAGACGCTGAAGGTCATCAACTTCGATCGCTCGCCGAAATCCTGCGTGATGGAGCGGCCGAGCGCGAGATAGGGAATTCGGAACAAGGTGTAAGCGGTCGAGAACAGGAGCAGCGTCGCCGTGACGAAGGCCACCAACGCGCCGCCCTTCAAAGAGTAGGGCACGTTGAACAGCAGGATCATCGACAGGGCCGCCAGCAGGCCGCCGCCGATCAGGTAAGGGCGATAGCGCCCGTACCGCGTCCGGGTGCGGTCGCTCAGAACGCCGACGATGGGGTCGAGGACAGTGTCGTAAACGCGCGAGACCACCACCAGCGCGCCTGCCAGCGCAATCGACAGGCCAAGCGAGTCGGTCATGAATCGCAAATGCAGCAGCCCCACCGCGCTCACCAGAGACGCGGACGAGAAGGATCCAATTCCCCAGCCGAACATAGCCCTGCGCTTCATCTACCCGAGCCTCCACATACTTGCGCACAAGCTCTCATAGCGGAGCGCCGCTTGGTGGGCCGATTCAGATGTTCCTAACAGGCGAGCAAACAGTCCCCTTGGCAATGCAAAGAGCGCAGTCCACCCGAGCTACTTCCAATTCAGCTGCAATGGTCGGCTTTGCTTACATCGCCAAGTTGGACTTAGCTAAATCCCAGAGCAGCGCGCGAAGCATTCGCCCTTCCTGCCATCCGCCAGCAATCTCCACGAACGAATAACGCGCGTCTCGTGAGGCGAAGCAGGGTGGCGATAGGCGCAGCGTTTTGCCGAGTGCGTCCCGCAGGTTGTCAACTTGCGCAACACCCGGTTGTACCGTCTTGCAGGCGCCTGGGAACTCGCGTTGCCGTCAAAGGTTTCGGGCTTGCCAATTGGGGCGAAGTCACACACGATTGGCATGGACGTTTTTGGATCGCGCTTGTCATGTATTCATCGAGCTTCCAAGGCGTCGTAACGAAGTTTGAGCGGCCACGGGGCGCTTGCGTGGAAAATGGTCGGTAATGTTTTTTTGATCAGGTGACTGCTAAGCTGTTGCCAGATGTCCAAGTGCGAAGGAGACGTGAATGTCAGAACCCGAGTCCACCAACGATGTGGCCGCGCTCGCGGTCCAGTTGTTGAGCGTTTATCTAGCCAACAACACGGTCGCATCGGAGGACCTTGCCGGGTTGATCCGTACTACCAAGGAGGCGCTTGGTGCAGCCCAGGAAGCGGCGGCGCCCGCAGAGCCGGACAAAGTCACACCCGCAGTCTCGGTGCGAAAGAGCCTTGCCTCGCCCGACTTCATCATCAGCCTTATCGACGGTAAGTCCTATAAGACGCTCAAGCGGCACTTGATGGCGCATGGTCTGACGCCGGACGATTATCGCGCCCGCTACAACCTGCCGAAGAGCTATCCGATGGTAGCTCCGACGTATGCCGAGCATCGCCGCGCAGTGGCGCAGCGGACCGGGCTGGGCGGAAGAAAGCGCCAGGCAGTCCCCGCAGCGGAGGCTCCAGGCAGCAGCGAGGATCAACTCGAAGGTGCGGTGATTGCCGATGCGGCCGTCGCCGATGCGGGCGCTGCAACGCCGGCCGCGGAGCCTCAGAAGAAGCCTCGCCGCGCGGCCGTCGCGAAGAAGGCTTCGGATGGTCGGCGCGCCAAGTCTAAGGACGCAGGCGAAGCGCCTGCGGCTCCTGCACCCGATGTGGCGCTGCCGACCCCGGCCGATGATGTGGCCGAGATTGAGCAAGTGGCGGATATCGCGACGTCGGCGCCAGAATCCGCTCCCGAGAAGCCCGCGAAGCGAGCGACGAGGGGACGTCCGCCCAAGACGGCCCAAACCAAGGCACCGGCGAGCGGACGTGGCAAGGCAAAGACCCGCACCGAAGAAAGTGCGGTTGCTGCAGCCGATGGGCCAAGTGGTGACGCGACCGCTCAAAAGTCCAAACGCCGCTCTACCCTTGGCCTGTTCAAGAAATCGGAATCGGAGCCGGACGCGACGGCACAAGCTACGAGCAGCGACGGGTCCGAGCCCGCTCCTCAAGTGGCGGAGCCGGTATCGGAAGCGCCCAGCACCGACGCTCCCGACGCAAGTGCGAAGGGCCGTGGGCGCAAGCGAACGGCTCGCTAAAACCAAGACTAACCAAGATCGGTGGGCGCTTGATCTCTCCAGCCGGAAGCGGCGAGATCGCGCCCACCAAGCATCCCGCCCTGAGCGGCGCGGTATTCCACAGATATACGTAAAAGACCCGCGAGATCGCGCGGCAACCCAGATGGGACCACTTCCTCGGGGCGGTCCAGCGCGAGACCGACGGTTCTCCTGCGCCCCGCTGAGGAGGCATCTACGTAAAGAGCGTCCCACAACTCTCACGCTTCCATGTAAATTCAGCGAAGTTACGACAAATTCATGAAAAGTCTTTGCTAGCGGGGCGCGAGTCCCGCTTGACTCCGCTTGGGCTGTGGTCAATTAAAAGCTTACTCGAGTACTAACGGGCTGCTTGGGGACATGTCGTGAGAGGGGCTCGTGACGTGGGGTGACGGGCGGGGGGCAAAGTCTTGAGCAAGATCGCATTTGCGACATTCGCGGGCGTCATGGCGCTTGCGGTGTCCACCCAGGCTCTTGCGCAAGATGCGGGTGCGCCCCCGGTGCCGGTGTTTGAGCCGATCCCGTCGACCACGCGGGAAGTCGTCAACCCGCCCGCTCCGCCACCGCCAGCTCCGACAGAAAAGTCCGTGCGCATCTCGGGTGGGCTCGAGGCCGGGCCTTGCCCGCTCGCCGATAGCGACGTTCGCACGACCATCACCTCGGTCCGCTTCGCGGCGGCGCGCGGCGGCGAGCTGCCGCCTGAGCTGGCCCGCTTGCTGGAGGGCCTCACCCCCCCTTCCGGCGAGCAGCCGATCAAGGTGGTCTGTGAATTGCGGGATCAGGCGCAGGCACGACTTGCGGCCGGGCGCTACGTCGCCAGCATTCAGATACCGCAGCAACGCATCAGCGACGGCGTGCTGCAGCTGAACGTCGTATGGGGCCACATTACCGAAGTGCGCGTGCGCGGCGATGCGGGTCCCTACGAGGATCTCGTCCGCCGCCGGATCGAGGCGCTCAAGGCCATCGATCCGCTCAATCAGAGCGATGCCGAGCGCGTCCTGCTGCTGGCGAACGATGTTCCCGGCCTTACGGCGACTTTGGCGCTCAGCCCGGCGGGTGGCAGTCCGGGCGACCTGATCGGCGACCTGACCGTCAGCTTTGAGCGGCTGCGTGTCTACGCCAACGTGCAGAACTACAATTCCAAGTATCTCGGGCGCGAAACGCTGATGCTGCGCGCGGAAGCCTATGGCCTGACCGGCCTGGGCGACGTCACCTCGCTGGCGCTGCTGTCGACCGCGCAGCCGAAAGAGCAGAAGATCGCGCAGCTGCGCCATACCTTCCTGGCGGACGATGCAGGCGACACGGTCTCGCTGGTCGGAACGATCGCGCAGTCGCGCCCGGATCTCAAGACGCTGGACCTGCGCACGCTGTCGCGCATCGCCGGGATCGAGTTCAGCCATCCGCTGGTGCGCACTCTGCGCGATCGATTGTCGATCTCCAGCGGCTTGGAATATTCGACGCAGCGTACCCGGGTCTACGGCGAGGGGCGCTCCAGCCCGCTCAACCTCGATCGTATCGCCGCTCTTTATGTCAGGCTCGACGGCGCGACCCGCGCGCTCGCGTTCGACGGGTCGGAAAAGGCATCGCTGTCGGGCTCGCTGCAATTGCGCAAGGGCCTCGACATCCTTGGCGCGACCACCAGTCGCACCACGAAGGGCTACTACCTCTCGCGCTTCGACGGCGATGCCACCGCTACGATCATCCGCGGGAATCTTGCAGGATCGGTTCACTTCGGACCGGTGGCGGAACTTTTCGGAGCCGTTTCGGGCCAATGGTCCGACCATGCGCTGCTCAACTACGATGAGTTCTCGCTCGGCAACCTGACGATCGGGCGCGGATACGATCCGGGCGCGAACTCCGGCGATCGCGCGATCGGCTTCACCATCGAGCCGCGCGCCAATATCGTTCTGGGTCGCGATTCATCGGCGCAGTTCTACGGCTTCTACGATGCGGTCCAGCTCTGGAACCTCGATCAGGGCTCGACCGAGAAGAAGCGCTACATCGAATCCATCGGCGGCGGCGTGCGCTTCAGTCTGCTGCGCTCGATGCGCCTCGATCTGACTTACACCCATCCGCTCGACCCGCCGCTGCTGACGGGTGCCAACGTATCGCCGCCAGGCGATCGGGTGCTGCTATCGCTGACCGTCCAGCTCGTTCCGTTCGGCCGCTGACCCAGGAGTTTTCCGAGATGACCGCGAACACGAAGAACCGGCGCCGGACCCTCCAGCTTGGAACCGCCCTTGCAACCTGCCTGGCTTATGCCGGTGGCGCGCAAGTGGCGGGAGCGCAGGACATTCCGACCAATCCGGTCATCATCTCGGGCGGCTTGACGGCGGGTGACATCACCACGGTCCCCAACACCAGCGTAAACGTCGACCTGAAGGGCGCGAACGCGGTCGTCCATTGGAACACCTTCAATCTCAACAATGCCTCGAATAGCTTCAACGTCGTCTCGACTGTTCCCGACGGAAGCGGTGGGACCATGGCGGATGCGACCGCGCGCACGATGGTCAATCAGGTCGTCGGTACGCTCAATGCCGACGGCGGCCAGACGATCAGCGCGTCGCTGATCAACGGCGTCATCAATGCGAGCAATCCGGGCGGCGCGCCGATCAACTTCTGGCTGATCAACCCGGCCGGCATCACCTTCGGTGCGACGGGCACGTTCAGCGGCAACAGTCTTGTCCTCTCCACGCTGCCCACCGGCTTCAATTTCGCGGCGGCGGGTGCGAATCCATACGGCACGGCGGTGTCCTTCTCGCCGGCGACCGTCGGCCCCAACGACGTGCTACCCGCCGCCGCGGATCGCACGATCAATCTGAGTGCCAGCTCCAAGCTCGGCACCGCCGCCAGCCCCCTCGCGGGAGGCGTTCTGGTCGTAGCGCAGGAGATCACGGCCGGGGGCGAGATCCACGCCGCCGGCAAAGTCGGCCTGGTCGCCGCCAGCGACGTTTCGTTCCCGAGCGGCGTCGGCAGCCCGCTGTCGTTCGTGATCACCACGGGCACCACGCTCAAGGGCGTCCATGTGCTCGGTAGCGCCGACATCAACGGTGCCGCGGTCGTGGTCGGCGCCGTCTCCAAGACGACTGCGCTCGACAACCTGCTGCAAGTCGACAATGCCAAGCTGACCGCGACCAGCGGCACCGACGGCATCACCCTTACGACAACGTCGCGCGCGACCAACGGCGATGGCATCGCGGTCGCTTCGGGCGCTTCGCTGACGACGGGTGCGGGGACGGGAGCGCCTGTCCAGATCGTCGCCGACGGCGCGTTGTCGTTTGACGGCAACATCGCGTCGAACGGCGCCGCCAGCCTCGTGAGTCTCAACACGTCGACGACCAATTCGGTCGCAGCGGACAACGCGAACCTCGATGTCGGTGCGAACGCGAACGTCACCAGCGTCGGCAACCTGACAATCACGGCCGCGGGGACCGGTGGCAAGGCTGTCAGCCTTCAGCATAACTCGGCCTCCGGCAGTACGGGGCTGAAGACCACCGGTGCGACGGGCAATGTCTTGATCGATGCCGGAACGCTCGATCTGGTTCAGGCGGCCGACGTCGCTTCGGCGAGCGACTACACGGTGAATGCGAAGTCCGTCATCCTGGGCAATGGCGCAACGCCGGTCACGCAAAGTGCGGTCGGCAAGGTTCGCATCACGACGACCAGCGCGGCGGGCATCACCGGGGAACAGGGGCTCACCCTGCGTTCCAACGCCACCAACGAGGATAGCGGCAACACGCTGATCCTCGATGCCAACGACGACGGCAGCGGTGGGCCGTTCGGCGTGATCAACTTCGCCCAGGGTTCGCTGATTTCCGCCGGCGATTCGTCCGACGTGACCAAGAATGCGGCGATCGGGCTTCGCTTCGACCGGACGCCGCTCGATCCGCTCGATCCGACCGACACGGTGCCGCAGCTCACGCTTGGCAGCGCGCGCGGATATCAGATCGGCGACTTCGATGGCACGGATATCAACGTGCCGCTGACGGGTGAGGGCGCGTTCACCGCGCAATTCATCACCACCGACAATCCCTTCCTCGCAGCCTTCAAGGACGCGATCTCGATCACCGGGTCGGTCAAGACGGCCGGCAGCGACATCCGCCTCTCGGCCGGTAAGGACCTGCTCGTGGCGAATGCCGCCACGACGCTTGCGGCAGATCCCGTCGCCACGCCGCCGACCGCTGGCTCGATCATGCTGCAAGCGGGCGGCAAGATCACCTCGAACGGCGCGCTGATCGCCGGCGAGGACGTGCTGGCGCGCAGCATCGGCGTGGCGCAGCTCGGCACCGTTCGCGCCGGCGATGACATCGCCGTGTCCGCGACGGGTGCGATTACTGTAACCAATGCCATCACCAGGGCGGCGATCAACGGCACCGGCGATGCCAGCTTCGACGATGCGCAAGCCGGCACTGCCGCCGGCATCACGCCGACCTCGTTGGCGCCAGCAGACCGCTCGAACATCCTGCTCAGCTCGGCCGGCGACGTCACGCTCACCAACGCGAGCGCCGGCGCGACCGGTGCCTTCGGCTCCATCGCCCTGCTGTCCGGCGGCGCGGTGCGCTCATCGGGCACGCTGACGGCACGGGAGGACGTTCAGGTCCGCAGTGTCGGGCTCACCGATCTGAATGCGGTCACTGCGGGAGACGACATCGTCGTCTGGTCGGGCGGCACGCTCGATCTTGTCGACGGCCAGACCACCGGCGCGGGCAGCGACGCGCGCAATGTCACTTTCAACACGGCCAACGCCGGCAAGCCCGGATCGATCACGTTCGCCGCGCTCGACCCGTATGGCGCCTCGAATATCCTGCTCAGCGCCGCGACCGACCTCACGATCACCGATGCGACCATCGGCGGAGCGGGTGCGTCCGGGACGATCGCTCTTCTGTCCGGCGGAACGACAGACTCGACCGGCACCCTCACGGCGCTCGAGGACGTACAGGTCCGCAGCGGCGGCGCGGCGACACTCGGCACGCTCAAGGCGGGCGACGACATCTACGTCCATTCGGACAGCGCCATCGATCTTACGAGCGCCGAAACGACGGGTTCGGGGAGCAACGGGCGCACGGTCAACTTCGCCGCACCGGCGAGCGCGGGACAGGTCGGCTCGATCACCTTCGTCGCGCCAGACAACAATGCGGCGCTCACGCCCGGCGCGAATATCGTCCTCGAAGGCACCGGGCTGGGCGGAACGGCGCCGACCGAGATCGGGCTTTCACTCGGAAACACCGATACCGCCTCGCCCTTCGTCACCGGCGAAGCGCAGCTGATTGCCGACACCGGCGACATCCGTATCGGAACGCTGCGCGCGGATACGAGCGACATCTTCGTCCAGACTCAGCAGGGGTCCATCACCGGGCTAGCCGTGAGCGGGTTCGCACCCACGACCGGGATGACCCTTACGTCGGCGGGCAATGTCGTCCTCAACACCGGCTATGCCACGGTCGGCTCGATCACCGCCAACTCTGGTTCGGTGACCAGCAACGGGTCGGCGACGGCGATCCGCATTGGCCGGGTAGATGCCGCGAGCGTCGATCTCCGCACCACTTCGCTGCTGCGGATCGATGCGGGCGACGTGGCTGGTCTCACCAGGCTGCACACCAGCGGCGGCGCGCCGAATGCGACCTTCGTGCCGGGCTTGGACACCCTCGCACCAGCCTTCAGCGATGCCAATCTCTCGGTGACTGGAGCCGGCAGCACGATCACCGTGGACGGCGCCAATGCGCTGCTCTTGGATGGCGTGCACGCACCCGTCGTCAAGCTGGGCGCGGTGTCCGCCAACGTTGCACCGCTGGTCGGCAATCAGGTCTTTGTCGACGGGTACGACGTCTCGGTCGGCTCGGTGCGCGCGCAGGGCGATATTCGCGTCCAATCGAACACCGACCTTCTCACCGGCAACTTCGGCGAGGATACGCCGGTCGTGGCCGGCGATACGCCCGGCCTGTTCTCGAGCGCCAACGGCGACGTGACACTGGTCGCCAGCGCCGGCTCCGTTCACGGACGTTCGCGCGCGGCGCAGACGTTTGGAACCGGTTTCGGCGCGATCCATGCGGACGGCGATCTTTCCGTCGATACCGTCACGCCAGGCTACGGCGACTTCCGCGTGAACTCGCTGACTTCAGTGAAATCGCTGACTTCAGATGGCAATATCAGCCTCGACATCGCGGGCAGTCTCTACGGCTATGGCAACGCGCCGTCGGTTTCCGGCGCCAAGCTGCAAGCCGTCAACGGTGCGGTTTCGGTGACCGCAGGCGACACGATCAACCTCAAGGAGATCGAGAGCCCGTTCCCGATCTCGCTGGATGCGCAGCATGTCGGCATCGAAACGGTTACGCTGAACAGCGCGGCGCCGACGACCTTCTTCTTCTCGACATCGGGCTTCGCGGCACCAAACGTCTACGTCGGGCAGTTGCGGTCGAACCGTGACCTTCGTGTGACCGGCGACTTCGGACCTCGCGCGATTGCCACGGCAGCCGACTTGGTGACGCCCACCCTTACATTCGCTGCTCTCGGGACGAATAAGACGACATTGTCGGCGGATGGGACGATTTCCGGAAGCGTCGGCGATGCCGCGCAGATCGATACCGCCACGGCCGGCATCGATATCGATTTGACGACGGGTGCGCTCACCGCCTCCCGCCTGACAGCTACAAACGGCCAGCAGATCGTCACCGCGCAGACGGGCACTCTCGCGGTCGACACGGCGGAGGCCAAGCTCGTCGTCGAACTGATCAAGCAGCAAGGCTCGGTCGACACGTTCGGCGACGAGCTTCGCGCCGGTATCGTCACGGCCGGGACCGTGCCCGTGCTCGGGCCTGCGGTGATCCTCGACAGCTTCACTCACGTGCGCACCAACAGCGTTACCGCCACGAACTCCGACATATCGGTGACGGCGCGCAACGGCGATGTCAGCGGCTTCTACACGAACGCGCCGACCCCGCCGACGCTCCTGCGACTAGACGCCGACAACATCACGCAGAACGACGCGTTCTCGAATGAATACTTGAAGGCGGACCTCACCGCGCAAGCCCGCAATGGCAGTATCACGGTAACCGCACTCAATGGCGCGGTGCAGTTGGGCGCGGTCAACCAGGCTACGGCCCTGCCGGCCCTTGCGACCGATCGCGGCAACATCACCGTCGATGCGCTTGGCATTTCGGCCGACACCGTGACAGCACGCACCGGCACGGCGACGGCGGGAACCAGCAACGTCAGCTTGACGGCTCGCGCCGGCACGCTGGTGGTCGGCGACGTTACGGCCGTCGACGCTGTCTCCCTTGTCAAGCAGGGCAACGCCGCCACTGCTGGCAACACGCTTCGCTTCACGAGCGTCAAGGGCGGCCAAGGCGAGACCGATCCGACGGTGCTCGCCACCGACAGCCTCAACAACCCGGTGGTCCCGCCGATCCGGCTTGGCGTGGTCATCGACAGCGCCACGTCGGTGTTCGGCGATACGGCCCAGGCCCGTCTCGGTGGCGTTCGCGTCGATGCGCGCGATGGTCAGGTCGGCGGCCGGACCGGCGGCACGTCGCGGCTGGCGATAGACGCGACCGGCGGGGCGACCGCGCAGGATATCCTCGTCCGCTCGCGCGGTGCGGTGCTGCTGAGCACGGTCGATGCGACGAATGACGTGTCGATCATCGCCGGGGCTTACGCCGGGTCAGGCACACCCGCCGGAACCATCGATCTCACCAGTGCCACGTCGCAATTGGGCAGTGTCTACCTGACCGCCATGAGCAACTCGGCGGCGCAGGCGGACATCACCTTCGGCTCCCTGACGGCAGATCAGGGCTCGCTATACCTGCTCAGCAGCGGGAGCCAGACCGGGACCATCACCGGCACAGACCTGGCCCGCGCGCGGGACATCATCTTGATGGACGGTCGGGCGATCAAGCTCGATACGGCGCGCATCGTCAATGCTCCCGGTTTCGGAGACATCGCGCTCTATGCGCATGGCTCGGGATCAACCCCGAGCGACAGCACCGTCACGGCGAACCTGCTCGAGTCGCCGGGCGACATCGGCGTCATCGCAGAGAGCACCATAGACATCGGCGCGATTTCCGCCGGCTTCGATGTCGCTCTCCGCTCGCAATCGGACATCGATGTCGGCAGCATCGACGCGACGTCCGGTAGCATTGCCGGGTTGGCCAGCCAGTCGATCACAGTTCGTCATGCGTTCGCCGGCGGCGACCTCGTGCTGAATGCGGGTGGTACGCTGACTATCGGAGACGACATCAACCCTGTCGTCTACTCCGCGCAAGCAGGCGACGATATCGTGCTGCAGGGCAGCAGTGTCTTCCTGACAAAGGCGGTCTCGACCGGCCTTGCCAGCGCGAATGATCCCATTCCCGGCAATTTCATCACGTCGCAAAGCTTTCGCGATCCGTACGATCATGGCGTCTCCGGATTTGCGCCGAGCGTTTCGACCGCTTTCGGTCCGTCCGACACGCCTGGTCATAACATCGGCATAACGGCGATCAGCGGCGATGTGGCCGGCCTTGCCAAGACCGTATCGCCGGTGATGAACATCTACAGCACCGATGCGAGCGCACCGGGCAACAAGCTCTCGAACGACTTCGGCGCGGCGGTCCTCACGGCCCAGGCCAAGGACGGCAGCATCACCGTCTCGGCCGCGAACGGCTCGACGCAGCTCGGCACCGTGGTGCAGGGAACTTCCGCCTCGGGCACCGGATCGGGCTCGATCAACGTCAGCGCGCGTGCCGTCGGCGTCGACACCGTCACGGCCAACACCGGCGCGGTTACGCTCACGGCCACGCAGGGAACGCTGGTTGCCGGCGATGTCAGCGCCTTCGACAAGGCGAGCCTGCTCAAGACCGGCACGGCGACGAATGCGGGCAACGAGGTCCGCTTCACGAGCGTGAAGGGCGGGCAGGGCGAGACCGATCTGACGAAACTCGTGGACGTGCCCGGCGAAGCACTGGGCGTGTCCATCGACAGCGCCACCGACGTGCTGGGCAACACTGTCCTGGCCTCGCTCGGCGGGGCGCGGGTGATCGCCATGTTCGGCACTGTCGACGGGCGCACCGCGATCGTGTCCGCGCCCAACGCGGTGATGAACATCACTGCGACGGGCGCTCCCGACACGGCGCAGAATATCACCGTGCGCAGCGCGACGGCCATCGATCTTGGCACCGTGACCGCGCGCGACGACGTATCGATCATCGGCGGCGCGACGGCGGCGCGCAGCGGACTCAAGACCGGCAGCATCGCAGTCGTCGATACGACAGCGCAGAATGGCTCGGTGTACTTGACCGCGGTGAACGAGGACCTGTCTAGCACCTCTAGTGACATCAGGTTCCATACCATTGCGGCACCGAACGGATCGATCAGCCTAATCACCAGCGGTTCCGCGCGAGGCAGCGTCGCCTTCCGGCCGGGAGGGGCCGTCCCGTTCGCAATCGATGCGCGTGACGATGTCGGCATCGATGCCGTGAGCTTGGACCTCCAAAGCGTGCGGGCGCGGAGCGGCAGCATCGCCCTCAACGCAGCCGATGGGATCAGCGCGGGCGAGTTGAAGGCGGGTCGTTCGATCGCCGGGATTGCAGGCGGCGCGGTCACGGTCCTCACCGCGACGGCCGATACCGGCGACATCGCCCTGAGTGCTGGGGATGCCTTGCGTGTCGACCAGAGCACGGCTGCCGATGATGTCATCTACAGTGGCCGCAGCGTCCAGCTCGTCAATGTGACTGCCAGGGGCGCCGGCGACATCGGCGACCCCGATCTTGCGACGCTCGTTTCGATCAAGGATCCGGCGCCGGACGGCGTGGCGGGTTCCGTCCCGACTGTCTCCGGACCGTTGGACAGGATGACCGGGGGCAACATCGTCGCGACGGCTACGGGCGGCGACATCGGTGTCAGCGACTTCGCCACGGCGCAGGCAAGCGCCCTGTTCGGCGCAACCGGCGCGGTCACGATCAAGACGGGCACGGCGAGCGGCGGCTCGTTCGACATCAACGCCGGCGGCGATGTCGGCAGCGCAGACTCGCTCAGTGCGGCCGACGATCTGGCGATCCAGTCGGGAGGCGCGGTCACCCTCGGTACCGCGAACGGGGCGAGCTTCACCGCGACAGCCGGCACGAGCTTCAAGGCGAACGGTGCGATCTCTGCCGGGAACACGACGCTTGGGCCGGACGGCGCCGCGACCACGGTGGCGATCACGGCGAAGAACGGCGCGCTTTCAGCAACCACGATCGACGTGGCGGGAGCCGGACACGACGCGACGCTTACCGCCACCGGCGGTATCACGCTCGACCGCGTGACCGCCGCCCGGTCGATCACCGCAAACGGCGGCACTCTGCTCAGCGCCAACACCCTCACGGCAACGTCGGGTGCACTGACGGGCACGGCTGGAACGATCGGCGTGGGCGGCTCCAGCTCCGGCGGCGCCACCAGCTACTCGTCGAGCGCGAACACGACCGTCACGACTCTCAAGGCCGGCACGACGGCGACCGTCACCGCCGGCGACGCGGTCTCGCTTTCCGGTCTCGAAAGCGGGGGCGACGCCAAAGTCACGGCGGGCACCAATGTCGGTCTCGGCACCTTCAAGGCCGGCGGTGCGGCGGACGTTGTCGCCCGAGCCGGCGATGTCACGGCCACCGGGGCGTTCGCTTCGGGGGGAGCGACGCGCATCACGGCCGGCATCGATGGCGCCGGTAGTACCCGCACGCTTACGCCGGACCGCAAGGTGACGCTGGCTGCGGTCACGTCGGCTGGCGATGCGACCGTGGCTGCGACCGGCACGGTCGCGCTGAACGGCGCTTTCACCGCCACCGGCAAGAAGGTGACCATCACTGCCAAGGACGCTGAGATCGGTGCGGACGTGTCGGCTTCCGCCATCACGGTGGTCGACGAAGCCCCCTCGACGAACAAGCTGGTTGTCGGCGGCAGTAACAACAGCGGCGGCTTCGCGCTTACCAACACCGAGATCGACCACCTCAAGGCGACCGACACGCTGGTGCTCGATGCCGCGTCCGGCACGACCAAGCAGGACGTCGCCATCGCTGTCATTGACTTCAAGAACACGCGCGATGTGCAGATCCTTGCGAACGGCACACGGATCGACGTGACCGGGCGGATCACCCAGACCGATCCAGGCCCAACCTCGTCGACCACGCCGCTGCATTTGCAACTCGGCGGTTCGGGAGCCTCGACCGGGCGCGCTTCGGTGATCGTGGTTTCGACCAATCCGACCGGCACGGCGGGCGGCATCCTAGCCACCGCATCGACCGTCGAGCTGCGCGCCGACAACATCGCCTTCGGACAGGAGGCGAACTTCCTGTCCACGTTGGGCGTCACCGGCACGGGTACCGGCAATGCGGCTCAGGCTCTCGACCTCAACGATCGCGGCAGCAGCACGCTGTACGTTGCCGGGGCACTCGACCCCAGTCAGCAGTACACGCTCGGGACCCCTCCGGTTTCGCTGCTCTCGGCCAAGAGCCTGACCCTCGCCTACACCAACTTCGCCTTGTTCCAGAACACGGGCCTGCAGGGCCAGACGAGCGGCGTCGACATCGCCGACACGCTCACGCTCGATCTCGCCAGTGCGACCCGGCCGGTGCTGGGCCTGTTCGGCACGCTCGCGACGCGGACGGGCACTGCCGCCGCGCTGCTGCTGGGGGTCAACATCAAGGTCATCAACCTCAACGACCGCAGTTCCTCGCGCGTGAACGGCTGCATCATCGGCGAGGCATCGGGCTGTATCTCGACGCTCGCGTTCTCGCCCAACTTGTCCGCGATCGACGCGGTGCGGCCGGGCGTGTTCACGGTCTCGAAGGACTTCGAGGTGCCGTTCAACCCGCTGCTCGCCACCAACAACGATGCGCTGTTCGGCGACGTCGGCACTTTCGGTCTCGAGACGGTGCCGCTGCAGCCGATCGAGTGCAGCGATCCCAAGAACCCGCAGTGCCCCGTTCAGAAGAAGGACGCCAAGTGATGCTGCGCCCCATGCTCGCTACGCTTTCGCTTGCGGCCCTGGCCGCCGGGTCCGTGGCCGTGCCGGTGCGGGCCGCTCCCCGAGCGGCGGAGTTGCCGGACCAGTTCGAGCTGGGGCGCAATGGACTTGGCAATCCATGCCAGGCGACCCGCAACTGGAAGGATCCCGCGGCGCAGGACCCCTTTGCCAGGAGCTACTCCTTCACGTGCCGCGAAGCGGTGGGGAATCGCTTCCTCGGCTTCGTGCGCCAGGTGAAGGCGAGCGAGCAGGCCGCCCTCGACGCGACGCTTGACTGCGGCGCGGCTTCGCCGGTCACCGTGCCCGGGCTTGGCGAAGTGCGCAGCCGGCGCTGCTTCGACAAAGTGCTCGGCCTCGAGACGATCGAGACGCGTCTCATCCGTGGCAAGTACCTCTATTCGGCGAGCACCTACCAGATCGCGCAGGGACCGGCCGAGGAAGGGCTGCGCGTACTCCTGGGCGTGACCGCGCCTACGGGTGATCGTGGACGAGCCGTCGTCGCGGCCGTCGACCCGGCCAACCTTGCCGCTCCGCCTGCCGGCGTCAGCGCGACCAGCGCCGCCGTCGCCGACGCTCAGGCGGCGTTCGACCAGGGTCTGCGGCTGGTGCGGCAGGGCCTTAACCTGGAGGCGTCGCGCGTCCTCAACGAGGCGCTCAGCCGCCTGCCCGAGAATGCATCGCCCGCGACCCGGGTCGACCTGCTGCTGCTCGCCGGCCTCGCGGATTCGAACCTGCGCTTCTTCGGTTCGGCACAGCAGTACTTTTCCCGCGCCGCCGCCGTCATCGCGCAGAACTCGAACATGCCCGGTGCCGAAGTGCTCGACCGCAAGCGGCGCAACTACATGGCGCTGGACCTGCTGAACCAGCGACAGTTCTCGTCGGTGGCGACCAGCCTCAACCAGGGGGATGCCGCGGCCGTCGACCGGGATCCGCTGATGATCCCGACGACCGTACGCGAGCTCAACGTCGGCAAGCCCGGAGCGGGATCGACGGGCGACTTGCTGACGGTCGCGGATCAGGACGTCCTCGTGCAGTTCATCATCGACGCACAGGCCAGTCTCGCCCGCAGCATCGCGCTGCTCGCGGAGAACAAGCCGTCCGAGGCGAACCTGGCCCTGAACACGGCCGACACGTCGTTTCGGGCAGCCACCGCCGGACGCGTGAGCAGCCGGCAAGTGCTCTGGTTGGCGGCCAAGATCGAGCGCCAGCGAGCCCGCATCCTGCTGAGGCAAGGCGATCGCCCGGGCGCCGAACGGGCGCTGCAAAGCGCGATCGCAAGCTTGCAACAGGCCGCGCTGAACGGAGATGCCGGCGGGCCGGCCCTTGCCCAGACGCAGTTCGAGCTGGCCGGCGTGCTGGCTGGCGGCGATGCCAGCAACGACGCGATCTTCGCGCCGTTCGATGCGGCGCTGACCAGCCTGATGAATGCCGACAGTTCGTCGGACCGCTTGCCGTTCTCGGCGGAAGTGACGCTCAACCGGCTGGTCTCCGAGCCCGGCGCGCAGGAGGACCAGGCGCTCAAGGAGCGGTTCTTCCGTGCGCTGCAGGTCGCGGCCGATCCGGCGATCGCCCGCCAGTTCGTGCAGCTTCAGTCCCTGGTCACCGCGGATCCGGCGCTCGCCTCCAAGGTCAAGGACAAGCAAGAGATCGACCGCGAGATCGCGCGTCTGCGCTACGAGGCGCAGAACAACCCGGCGGAGGCCAAAAACCTCGACGCCAAGCGGAGTGATCTGGAAGCCAAGTCCCTCGCGCTCGCGTCCGAGCTGGAAGGCAACAAGGCCTACAAGCAGGTCAACGACGAGCCGGTCACCATCGCGCAGATCGCAGGGGTGCTGGAGGATGGCGAGGCATTCTTCAAGCTCGCCCGGGTGAACTCGTACATCTTCGCCATTCTGATCGACGGACAAGGCTCGGCGATCTACCGGGTCGAGAACCCGGCGGTCGAAGTCGACAAGATCATCGGCCTGGTGCGCACTTCGATCGACCGCACCGACGAGAACAAAGTGCCGGTCTTCTCGGTCGGCGGCGCGCATGCCCTGTGGAAGATCCTGGCCGGCCCGGTCGGCGACCGCCTGGCCCAGGAACGCTCGCTCGTGGTCGACGCGTCGGGCGTGCTCGATCGTCTGCCGATCGGCGTCCTGGTGACCGACGACCAGAGCGTGGCCAGTTTCGCGGCCACTCGGAAGGCGTCTCCATACGACTACCGCGCCGTCAAGTTCTTCGCCAAGCAATTGCCCATCGCGATGGCCCTCTCGCCACGTTCGCTGCTCGTCTCGCGCTCGATGCCGCCCTCCAGCGCGCCATACCCGTTCATCGGCTTTGCACAGCACATGCCGGCACAAGTGAGCGCGCAGGCGGCAGGGACCGTCGTCAGCGTCGGCAACGGCTGCACCGCCGAGCTGGGCCAGATCGCATTGCTGACGCAGGAATTGCAGCCGATCAAGGCGCGCGAGCTGGTCGAGGCGGCGGATGCCCTTGGGGTGCCGAACGCGCCCGAGATGACCGGCGAGGCCTTCACCGACACCGCCGTCAAGGCCCGGGACGACCTCAACAAGTTCCAGGTGCTGCACTTTGCCACCCACGGTCTGACCGAAGGGCAATGGGCTTGTGACAAGGCGCCGCCGGCGCTGGTCACCAGCCTGGGTGCTCCCGGTTCGGATGCGATCCTGTCGTTCGATGAAGTCGCGCAGCTCAAGCTCGACGCAAACCTCGTCGTCCTCTCGGCCTGCGACACGTCGGCGGGCGTCAGCATCGCCGGTGCGCGCGCCTCGGGCGAGGAGGACATCGACGCCTCGCTCGACGGTCTGGTGCGCGCCTTCCTCGCGGCGCAGGCCCGTGCGGTGCTCTCCACCTACTGGCCGATCTCCGATGCCGGCGAGAGCGAGGCCCTGATCACCGACTTCTACGGTGCGGCGCGCACCGGTACGATCCAGTCTGCTTTGCAGACGGCGCAGACCAAGCTCATGAACAGCGCGGACAGTTCGCACCCGCTGTACTGGGGCGCGTTCTTCCTCGTCGGCGACGGGCAAAAGCCCTTGCTGACCGGCGAGGCGAAAGTCGCGGTCGCTCAGCCGACATCCCCGCCCCCCGCGATCGCGGCGCGCTGATCCTTGGCACGTCGGTCTCGCCACGATGGCTGTGCTCGGCGTTACGGCTCTTCGGGTTGTCTTCGCACCATGAGGGACTAGTCTGACGTCATGGGCCAGCCCGCCGCGAGAGCCAGCGATATGCACACCTGCCCGATGGTGACGGGCCTGGTGCCGCACGTCGGCGGCCCGATCATGCCGCCGTGCGCGGTCACGGTCCTGACCGGTGGCTTGCCCCAGGCACGCGTCGGCGACCTGGCAACGTGCGTCGGTCCACCCGACACGATCGTCAAGGGCTCGCCCACGGTCCACGTGAACGGCATGATGGCGGCGCGCATGGGCGACCTCACCGCGCACGGCGGCGTCATCGTGCTCGGCTGGCCCACGGTGCTGATCGGCGACGCCGGCATGGGCAGCGTCAGTGCCGGAGGCATGTCCCAGGTCGTCCCCAAGATGGCGCTGGAGGGCGAAGCGGCGGATGCCCTGGCGATGATCAAGGCGATGATCGCGGCCGCGAAGGAGGGCAAGCCCTTCTGCGAGCAGTGCCTCAAGGCCGCCTTGGCCAAGCTGGGTTCGGCCTGAACCCGCGCGCGCCATGCCGCAGAACTGGTACGCCATCATCGACTGTGCGCAAGATCCGCGCCTCGTCGATCTGGTGCGCTCGTGCGCGGAGCATCTGTGCCTGTTCAAGGGCCGCGATCTCGATCCCGGGTTGCTCGCGGTTGCGCCCTGGTTGGTCCGGATCGATCCCGCCGAGCCGCTCCTGCCCACATGGCAGCAGCATGGCCATGCCCTACATTGGGGGGTGATGGCCTTGTCGGAACGGCCCATCGACGAGTTGCAGCGGCATTTTCGCCGCTTCCTGCAGGCCAAGCTGCCCGACGGCACCATCGCCTTGTTCCGCTTCTACGATCCGCGCGTGTTCAACACTTACATCCGCGCTGCCACCCCCGAGGAACGCGAGCCCTGGTTCGGCGCGGTCCAGCAGTTTTCGGTCGAGGGCGAAGGCGGCACGGCGATGCACCATTACCGGTTGCACGAGGGAGGGCTCTACGATGGCACAGTCCGGATCGGCTGAAACCGCGGCGCGGCCGTCCCCGAGCAGCGGATTGGCCTGGGCCGTGATCGTCGCCGCAACGGTCGCCGCCTGGGCTTGGGTGAAGTTGGCGGAGAAGCTCGGCGCGGCGATCTCGATCGAGTCGGAAGTTACCGCCAACGCGCTGTTCTACCTGATCCTGTTCGCGCCCCTCGCCGCGATCGGTATCGGGGCGGGAGTCTTGCTTCGCATCCGGACCGTGCGCGTCGGCGATGCGCCCAGCCGATGGATCGGCATCGGCGCGGCGCTGGGTCTTGGCGGCCTGCTGGCCAGTCTCGCCTTGAGCTGGATCCAGGGCGGGGTGGTGACCGGAGCCGGGAGCGGGGTTTCTGCGGCCGTCATTCTGCTTGGGATCGTCCTCACGCTTTTCCAGACCGGCGCGGAAGAGGTCTTCTTTCGCGGCTGGCTGCAGCCCGCGCTGGTGGAACGCGTCGGGCCTGTCGCCGGCATAGCCGCAGGAGCGCTGTGCTTCGCGGCATTCCATGTCGCGGGCGGTGCCCGGGCGCCTGTGTCGTTGGTGAGCATCACCCTGGCAGGCGTGCTGTTCGGCCTGCTCGCCTGGCGCAGTGGCGGCGTCCTGGCCGGAATCGCCGCGCATTTCGTCTGGAACGTGGTCGAGAGTTCGGTCCTGGGCCTGGTGCCGAACCCCGGCGTCGACGTGTTCGGAGCGGTGATCGACCTCGATCTCATGGGCGCGTCGCTGTGGGGCGGCCATGAAGAGGGGCTCAACGCCAGCATCGGCACCGTCGCCGTACTGGTTGCGCTGATCGTCCCGTTGGCATGGCGGCCGCAGCCGGTGCCGGTACTGGAACAGGCTCCGGCCTGAACAGGGACCTCAGTATGCCTGCTGCGCGCGGGCTACGTCGATCCGGTCCCGCTCGCGCAGGAAGGCCGCCAGCGAGGCGCCGTCGAGCCGCTTGGCCGTGCCCGAATCGACCGGGATGCTCAGCGGGTCGATGTGCTCGCCCTTGACCAGCGTCTCGTAATGGAGGTGCGGTCCGGTGGTGCAGGTGCCGGTCACCCCGACGTAGCCGACAGTTTCGCCTTGGGCCACATGCTCGCCCGCATGCAGCCCGTCGGCATAGCGGCTGAGGTGGAAGTAGCGCGTCTGCATCTGCTTGTCGTGATCGATGATGACCCAGTTGCCGCCGCACTTGTTGGGTGATGCGGTGGATACGATCCCGTCCGCCGCCGCATAGATCGGCGTGCCGATCGGAGCGGCGAAGTCCACGCCCGCGTGCAGCCGGGTGTAATGCAGCACCGGGTGGAAGCGCATGCCGTACTTGGAGGAGATCCGCGCGCCGTCGATCGGGGTGCGCATGAAGCCGCGCTTGATCGAACCGCCATTGCCATCATACCAGGCCGGCTGCTCGCCCGGCGCCTGGAAGCGGTAGAGCGCCTTGCTCTTCTGCGCCGTCGTCAACGAGGCGTAGAGCAGTTGCGGAGGGCCGACCGCTTCGCCGCGGCCGTTGACCGACTGCTCCAGCGCGACCTCGAAGGTATCGCCGGGCGAGACTTCGGACGCGAGGTTGAAGTCGTACGCGAAGGCGTTGATGAACTCGGGCACCACCGAATCGACCAGCCCCGCCGCCACGGCCGAGGAGTAGAAGCTTTCCGAGTCGAGCTCGCCGCGGATCGCCTGGATCTTGCGGGTCAGGTCTGCGGCGACGCGGTTCGCCGCGAAGGTCCCGTCGGGCCTGCGATCGATCGTTGCGCCGGACCCGTCGACGTAGGAGGCCTGCAATCGCAGCAGATGCATCGCCGCGCCATCGGGAGTGAGCAGCATGGTCGCATGGATCTCGCCCGGCTGCGTCAGGGCGGACGCGGCGGCGGCAGTGGCCGCGCTTGCCTCGGCGGCAGCGACGTTGGCCGAGGTCAACGCGGCGGCGAGATCGTGCGGGCTCGACAGCGTGAGCGAGCGCTCGATGGCTTGTGGCGGCGCAGGGGCTTGCGTCGCGGCTACCGCGGAGGGGGTCGAGTCCGTGTCTGCGTCCGGTGCCCGCGCCGGCTGACGGCTGACCGCGGCAGCGACCATCGCAAGCGCGAGGATGGCGGCGGAAGCGGCATAGGGCCAGAAGGTACGCGCCGCCGCGCCGGATTTGACCGGCCCGGCAGGAGGAGGCGTGTCGCCGGGGCCGGCCGCGTCGCCCGCCGCCATCCGCCAGAACTCGGGCAAAGTGGAGGATACGGGACCGTTGGTGGGAGGTGTTTGCGCGGGTTTACCCTGCAAACCCCACTGTCGTGGGTCGAAAGAACCATCCTCCATCCCGTTCTTTCCGCCTAGCCCGCCCACGACGCAAAATATTGTCGTGCCGCTATAACCTTCCTTTTGCTCACGGTGAAGCTATGCTTTACATCGCGGCATCGATCCATGGGGGGTTTGATGTCGTTTGGTAGCCGTGTCGCCTGGCGCGAGGGGCAATTTCTTCGGCCGCAGCACTTTCAGCAGGCGGATCGTGCCGCCGCCTGGCAGATGCGCGTCCGCGCCGAGGGATTGCGTCCTTACCCTTGGGGATTGACGCAGATCACCATCGACGAGGACCTTGCCGCGGTCGGCAAGTTCACGGTCGTGCGGGCGAGTGGTATCATGCCCGACGGCACCGCGTTCTCGATCCCCGACGACATGCCGCCGCCGCCGCCGCTGGACGTGCCGCCGGATACGCGCGATGCCACCATCTACCTGACCCTGCCCGCTGCCCAGGCCGGGGCGCAGGAGTTCGCCGAAGCCGAGCGCGTGGGGCCCGACGTGCGCTACCTCGTCGCAGAGAGCGAAGTGGTCGATTGCTTCAGCGACGATCGCAGCCGCGAGCCGATCGAACTCGCCCGCCCCAACTTGCGCTTCGGCGTCACGCGCGACCAGACGTACGGCCGTATCCTGTGCGGCATCGCCCAGGTGCGTGAGGTCGACAACAAGCGTGTCATGTTCGACGACCGCTACATCCCGCCGGCACTCGACATGGACACCTCGCGTCCGCTCAAGCACGGCCTGATCGACATCATCGGCCGCTGCGATCAGCGTATCGACGAGCTGGCGGTCCGCGCGGTCGAGGCGACCGACGGCGGCAACGAGACGTTCGCCAGCTTCCTGCTGCTCCAGGCGCTCAACCGCTGGGTCGCGGTGCTGCGACACCTGGAATCGCTGCCGATGGTCCATCCCGAGCGGCTTTACGAAGAGCTGCTGAGCCTCGCCGGCGAAGTCGCGACGCTGGTCAAGCCCGAGCGCAAGGCGCCGCCGCTTCCGCCGTACACGCACGAGAACCTGCGCGGCAGCTTCGAGCCGCTGTTCGCGCTGCTGCAGTCGATGCTGTCGATCTCGATCCAGGGACCGGCGCGGCAGCTGCCGCTGGAGCCGGCGGGGCCGGGCGCGTGGGTGTCGACGATCCTCGACCGCAACTTGTACCAGTACGACTACTTCTACCTCGCCGTGCGCGCCGCCGCGACGCCGGACGAGGTGCGCCAGATGTTCCCCGCGGTCGCCAAGATCGGCGCGGTCGAGAAGATGCGCCAGATCGTCGATTCGGCCTTGCCCGGCGTTCCCTTGCGCCATGCGCCGACCCCGCCGCCGCAGCTGCGGGTGCTGCCCGGCTACATCTATTTCGAACTGGACCGCGGCGTGCCCGAGTGGCGCGACTTCGCCAATGCGACGGCGCTTGGCTTGCACGTCGCAGGTGAGTGGCCCGAGCTACGCATGGAGCTGTGGAGCGTGAAAAGGTCTGCACGATGAGCGGTTCGGACGGCTCTTCCGACAATGGCAACCGGACGGTGTTCCGTCCCTCGCCGCTCTCCGGCATGCGCCCCGGCGGCGCGGCGCCGTCTCCCGGCGCGATGCCCCCGCCGGGCTCCCCGCCGGCACCCCCTCCAGCCGGCGCGTGGGGCACGCCCGCACCTTCGTTCGCCTCGCCACCGCCCGCGCCGCAAGGCTTTGCGCCACCTCCCGGCAACTTCGCGCCCGCGCCGAGCCCGGGCTACCAGGCTGCGCCCGATGCCTACCTCACGCCGGGTCAAGGCCCTGCCGTGGCGCGCAACACGCGCCTCAACGACGACGATATTCCGGTGCCGTCGATCGCGCGCGACACGCGCAGCCCGTTGGTGGTCGAAGCCGGCCCGGTCCTGGCGCTGGCTGCCTCGGTGCGATCGGGCCGAGCCCGGATCGCGATGCCCGACTTCCACCGAGAGGCGACCGAGGCGATCGCCGCCTATGACCGGGCGATCGCGGCGCTCTACCCCGAAGAAACGCGGATGCGCGCGCGCTACGCGCTGTGCGCCACGGTCGACGACATCGCGCAGAACCTGCCGGGGATCGGCCAGGACGGAGCCGAGTGGGCGCGCCGCAGCCTCGTCGTCACCTTCTTTCGCGAGAACATCGGCGGCGACCGGTTCTGGCAGCTGGTCGACGACGTGCTGGCCCGCCCATCGCAGAATGCCGAGCTGATCGAGCTGTTCGCCGACTGCATCGCGGCCGGGTTCGAGGGCCGCTTCCGCACGATGCCGGACGGGCGGGGGCGGCTGCAGCAGATCCTCTCGAACCTCTACGGCGCGCTCGATCATCCGCGTGGCCAGTCGATGACGGAGCTCTCGCCGCAGTGGCATGGCGCCGCCGCGCCGCTGCAGAAGGTCAGCCCCTGGAACCGCATCGTCCTCGCCGCGGCGGTGGCGCTGGCGTTCCTGCTGCTGGTCTTCATCGTGCTGCGCCTGCTGCTGATGAGCGCGGGTGCGGACCCGTGGAAGGCGGTCCGCAGCCTGATGCCGACGCAGCCGCTCAGCCTCTCGCGCGTGGGCGCCCCGCCGCCCGAAGTGCCCGCGAGCGGTCAGCTCCAGCGCCTGCGCGAGTTCCTGGCGCCCGAGATCCGGCAGAAGCTCGTCGTCGTGGAAGAGGACGGTTCGACCGTGCGGGTGCGCACCACCGTAGGGCAGCTGTTCGAGTCCGGTTCGGACCAGCTCGCCGACGGACGTGCGCCGCTGTTCGAACGGATCGGCCGCGCCGTGGAGGGCGAGCCGGGACAAGTGACCATCGAGGGTCATTCCGACAGCGACCAGATCTCGCCCTCGTTCGCCTTCCCCGACAACAACGCGCTGTCGAAGGCGCGGGCGCAGAAGGTGGCGGATATCCTGTCATCGGTCCTGTCGAACCCGGGCCGGATCAGCGTCGAGGGCTATGGTGACAGCCGGCCGATCGCGTCCAACGACACGGCCGAGGGCAAGGCGCTCAATCGCCGGGTCGAGATCGTCATACCGCGCCAACCCTAAGTCCGCAGCATCGGCACAACCCGCGCTTACAGGGGCAAGACACGTGAAGAAGTTCCTCGCCAATTGGTGGTTCCTGACCGGACTGGCGGTGCTGTGCCTGGTCCTGGTGCTGTGCCTGGGCCTGCCGCTGTTCGTTGGTGCCTTGCGGCCCTGGTGGGTGCGGCTGCTGCTGTTCGTGCTGGTCGCGGGCACTTGGGGCCTGCTTGCGTTCCTGCGGGTGCGCAAGGCGCGCAAGGCCGCCGCCGCGATCGAGGCGGAGCTGGCGACCCCGTCCGCCGCCGACGAGGAAAGCCGCGCCGTCGCCGCGCGCATGGCCGAGTCGCTGGCGACCCTTCGCACCGGCTCGGGCAACAAGCGCGACTACCTCTACAATCGGCCCTGGTACGTGATCATCGGCCCGCCGGGCGCGGGCAAGACGACGGCGCTGGTCAACTCCGGCTTGCGCTTTCCCTTGTCGGAGCAGTCGTTCAAGGGGGTCGGCGGCACGCGCAACCTCGACTTCTGGTTCGCCGACGAGGCGGTGATGGTCGACACTGCCGGCCGGTACACGACGCAAGATTCCGACGCCGCGGCAGACACGCAAGGCTGGAAGAGCTTCCTCTCGTCGCTCAAGCGGCACCGGCCGCTCTCGCCGATCAACGGCGTCATCGTCGCGATCGGCGTCGACGAGCTGCTGAGCGCCGACCGTGCCGGGCTCGATCGCCATGCGTCGCTGATCCGCCGCCGGCTGACCGAACTGAAGGCGACGCTCGAGGTTTCGGCTCCGGTCTACCTGTTCCTGACCAAGGCGGACCTGATCGCCGGCTTCAGTGAATTCTACGACGACCTCGACGTCGAAGGCCGGCGAGCTGTGCTCGGGTCGACGCTGCCGATAGAGGGAGGCAAGCCCAAGCTCGACGATGTCGTCTCGGCCTTCGACACGATGGTCGCGGCGCAGCAGTCGCGGCAGGTCCGCCGCCTCTACGAAGAGGTGGACCAGAGCCGCCGCAGCCTGATCCTCGGCTTTCCCTCGCAACTCGGCGCCTTGCGCAATCGCCTGGCCCGCCTGGTCGACGGCGCCTTCATCGCCGGGGACCAGCCCGCCGGTACATTGCGCGGCTTCTATTTCACCAGCGGTGTCCAACAGGGTACGCCGCTTGACCGCATCCTTGCGGGCGTTGCCGACAGCTACCAGACGACGACGGCGCAGCGCGGCGCCACCGGGCGCGCCTACTTCCTCAACCGCGCGCTCACCGAGGTCATGTTCCCCGAAGCGGGGCTGGTCGTCGCCGATCCCGCCGCGCGGCGGCGCCAGGCGACGCGCACCAGCGCCGGCATCGCGGCCGTTGCCGCCGCTGTGGTCGTCGTGCTGTTGCTGTGGGGCGTCAGTTTCTTCCAGAACCGCGCCTTTCTTTCGCACCTGGGCGAGTCTTCGGCGCAAGCGGCGACGCTGACGCGCGAGACTGGCATCGATCTGGTGCAGGTGCGCGACAGTGATCCCGACCTCGAGCAGTCGCTCGGTGTGCTGAACGCGCTGCGCAACCTGCCGCAAGGCTATGCCGATCAGGAGGCGGGCGAGCCCGGCCTGTTCAAGCGCTTCGGCCTGTTCCAGTCGAGCCATGCCGATGCCGCCGCCGAGGCCTACCGCGACGGCTTGCGCCGCATCATGTTGCCGCGCCTGCTGCTGCGGCTCGAGCAGTACATGGCGGGCAACGGCGGCGATCCGATGTCGGTCTATCAGCCGCTCAAGGTCTACCTGATGCTGGGCGGGCAACACCAGATCGATCCCAAGACGGTCAGCACCTGGATCGAGCAGGACTGGGCCAACGAGCAGTTGCCCGGAGCCGATCGCGCCCAAGTGCGCAAGGAACTCGCGGGCCATCTCGCCGCCTTGCTAGCCGACCCCGACATCGCGGCCGACTGGCCCAACCGCCAGGCCCCGCTCGACGGCACGGTGATCGCCAATGCGCGAGCCTCGCTGCAGACCCTGTCGCTCGCCGATCGCGCCTATGCGGTGCTGCGGCAGAAGGCGCTGTCCGGCGAAGGCCAGCCCTGGCGCGCTAGCGCCGCGCTCGCCTCAGGAGACGCGCAGGCCTTTGCCAATGGTCCCGAAGTGCTCGGCCTGACAGTGCCCTACTTCTACACCCGCGCGGGGTACGAGAAGGCGTATCTCGTTGGGCTTGCCACGGTGGCGCAGGACTTGAAGAACGACATCTGGGTGCTGGGCGAGGGGGCCGAGACCACCGGCGTGCAGGCGCAGATCGAGCAGATCCGCCCTGGTGTCGCCGCCGCTTATGCGCGCGACTATGTCGCGGCGTGGGACAAGGTCGCGGCCGCGCCCAAGCCGGCGGCCTACTTCAACGACCCCGCCGCGCTCGGCGCGTTCTCGAAGTCGCCGTCGCCGTTGAAGGTGCTGCTGCTCGAACTGCGCAAGAACACGACGTTCGCGGGGGGCGCCGCGGCGGCGCAGAAGGCGCTCGGAGACAAGATCGCATCCTCGCAATTCGGCAAGGTCGCCGAAGCGGTCGGCGACATGCAGACCGGCAACGTCGATGCCGCGACCGAGATCAGCAATCACTTCAAGCCGCTCCAGGACTATGTCGGCGACGGCAAGGCGCCGGCCCCGATCGACGATTTCGTCAATGCCGTGAAGCAGGCGGGCGCGGCGGTGAATTCGGCCAAGCTGGCGGGCGGCGGCATGGGCGCGGACGCGGTGCAGAGCCAGGTCGCGATGGCGATGGGCTCGGTCGCGGCAAGTGCCGGCGGGGCGCCGCAGCAATTGCAGGGCTTCGTCTCGGCAGCGACCACCGGCGGCGTCGCTTCGGCCAACCAGGCGGCGAGCGGCGCGCTGGGCGACGCCTATTCCAAGTCGGTACTGCCCGCCTGCCAGATGGCGACGCAGGACAAGTACCCCTTCGTGGGATCGTCCACCACCGATGCCTCGATCGTGGATGTGCAGCATGTCTTCGGCTTCAACGGCACGTTCGACACGTTCCTGACGCAGCGGATCGTGCCGCTGCTCGACACCTCGGGTCCGGTCTGGCGCTGGCAGAACGGCAATCCTCAAGTCGCCTCGCTCAATCCGTCCTCGCCCGACGAATTTGTCAAGGCGCAGCAGATCCGCGATCTGCTCGCCGGCGGCGTCGACGTGAAGATCCAGCCCAAGGCGTTCGGCGCGGGCGTCGATGCAGTGGACTTCGTGGCCGGCAACACCCGCTATCACTTCGAGCGCGCCGATGCAGGCGGCGCCGATCGTCCGGTCAGCTGGTCCGCGCAAGGCAACCTGCCGCAAGCCTCGGTCACGCTGTTGTCGGGCGGGCAGAAGGTCGCCGACACCACGGTCGAGGGGCCATGGGCGCTGTTCCGGCTGATGGATGCGGCGCAAAAGCAGAACGCAGGGCCCCAGGCGCTGCTCGCGACGTTCGGCTCGGGCGCGCAGACCGCGGTGTTCAAGATCACCTTGCCGACGGATCGCAATCCGTTCGGCCGAGGCGGTCTATGGAGCTTTCGATGTCCAGTCACGCTCTAGATCGCTGGCTCTTCGGCAAGCTGCCGGCCTTGGGTGACTTCGTGTCGCGCGGGCTCGACATGACGACGCGCGACCGGCTCGACACGTGGCTGTCGGCGCAGATGGAAGCGGCGCGCGCGCGCTGGAGCGACGACTTCGAGGCGCGCTACGACGCCGCGCCGGCCTGGACGTTCGTCGACCGGGACGCCGACGGCAACTGGTGCGGCGGTGCCTTGTGCGCCTCGATGGATCGGGCCGGACGCCGCTTTCCGCTGGTTGCCGCGGCGCCGGCCGTCGATGCCGAGCAGGCCGCGGCCACCAGTGCCGCCTGGGTAGACGTCATGTACCAGGGATTTGCGGAAGGGTGGGACGCCGATGCGTTGATCGCGGCACCGCTCTCGCCCGCGGCGCTGCCTTGGCACCCTGGGCAGCCCGAATGGGCGCTGGTGGGTGAGGCCGGGCCGGCGGTGAGCCTGCCAGGCTCCTACCCTGCCGGCGTGTTGGACAAGATGCTGGAGTTCGCCGCGTGACCCCATATCGGATCGAGGACAGCTCGGTCAGCCACGTCGGCATGGTCCGATCGGAAAACGAAGACAGCCACTACAGCGCCCACGACCATGGCCTGTGGCTGGTCGCCGACGGCATGGGCGGTCACGAGAACGGCAAGATGGCCTCTGCCGCTCTGGCGGCGGCGGTCGGCGCGGTGACTCTTCCGGAGGCGATCGAGCCGGCCTGCACCACGCTTTCGAACGCGATTGCGCAGGCGAACACCGCCATCTTCCAGCAAGGGCGGAAGCTGGGTGTGCAGATGGGCACCACGGCGGTGGCGCTGGTGCTGCGCGGCGAGCACTTCGGCGTGCTCTGGGCGGGTGACAGCCGCGCCTATGTCTTTCGCGACGATGCGCTGATCCAGCTCACCCGCGACCACACGCAAGTCGAGGACATGGTGGAGCGCGGGTTGCTCAGCGCGGCGGAGGCGGCCGACCACCCGATGAAGCACGTCCTCTCGCGCGCGGTCGGCGTGCAGGAGGCGCTGGCGGTGGACGCGGTGTACGATCGGGCTTTGCCGCGCGACGTGTTCCTGCTGTGCACCGACGGCCTGCACGGCGTCGTCAGCGATGCCGAGATCGTCGCCATCCTGCGCCAGGGCGGCGCCGCGGCGAGCGAGGCGCTGGTTGCCGCGTCGCTGGAGCGCGGCGGGCCCGACAACGTGACCGTGACCCTCGTCGCCATCAGCGAACCGACGCTGCTGGTTCTCAATGGAGCCCGTGCGTGAGCGACGACAAGATCCCGCCTCGCGAGGAGCCGCGCACCGTGTTCTCGCCCGGTACGCTGCCGCCGGCGCCGAGCGCGCCACCTTCGCAGCCCGAGCCGCAGCAGGCCGAGCCGCTGCAGCCCCAGACCGAGCCGCCGCAGCAGCCCGGCCCTGGCGCGGGCATCCAGACCGGCTTCGCGCCCGGCGGATTGCTCGCCGGCGGCCCGCCACGCCAGGTGCAGGTCGGCGACGTGCTCAACCATCTCTACCAGGTCGTCCGCCACATCGACCGCGGCGGCATGGGCGAGGTGTTCGAAGGCGTGAACATCAATCAGGACGACGAGCGGGTGGCGATCAAGGTGATCCTGCCGCACCTCGCCGCCGATCCCAATGTGCTCGCCATGTTCCGCAAGGAAGCGCGCACGTTGACGCGCCTCAGCCATCCGGCGCTCGTGCAGTACCGCACGCTGGCGCAGGAACCGCAGCTCGGTGTGTTCTACATCGTCACCGAATTCATCGACGGCACCAACTTGTCCAAGATCCTCGGGCAGGTCGAGGCCACTCCGGAGCAGTTGCGCGCGCTGATGCGGCGCCTCGCCGAAGGGCTGGCGGCCGCGCATGCCTTGGGTGCCATCCACCGCGACATGTCGCCCGACAACATCATGCTCGAGGCCGGGCGGCTCGACCGGGCCAAGATCATCGACTTCGGCATCGCCAAGGACCTCGACGCGGGGAGCCAGACGATCGTCGGTGACGGTTTCGCCGGCAAGCTCAATTACGTCGCGCCCGAGCAGCTGGGCGACTTCGGTCGGCAGGTGGGCGAGTGGAGCGATGTGTACAGCCTGGCGCTGACGATGCTCGCCATCGTCAACAAGCGCGACGTCGACATGGGCGGGACGCTGGTCGACGCGGTCGACAAGCGCCGGGCCGGGCCGGACCTCTCGTCCGTCCCCGAGCCGCTGCGCCCCGTCTTCGCGCAGATGCTGCGGCCCAACCCGGCCGATCGCCTGCGTTCGATGCAAGAGGTGATCGCGGCGCTCGACGGGCGCGGGACCTTGCAGCACGCGCCCCCATCGGAAAAGGCCAGGAAGGTCAAACCGCCGCGCCCGGTTGCGGACAAGGCACGGGAGGAGGGCGGCCAGCGCAAGCTCGCGCTGTACGGGGGCATCGCGGCGGCGGTCGTGCTGCTCGCCGGGGTCGGCTATTTCGCCACGCGCTCCGGCGGGGGCGATACGGCGCCGATCGCTACCAGCCCGCAGGCGAGTGGAACGGTCGCGACCGGCGATCCCACGGGCACGGCACAGGCCGCGCTGGCGGCGGGTCTGCCTGGCATCGGCTGCTCGTGGCTCGACGTGACGGACCTCTCGGCCAAGGGATCGGACATCGATGCCGCCTTCCGCGGCGTCTCGGGCAAGCCGGGCGACGCGCAAGGCAGTATCGGCCAGCTGCTCTCGGCCAAGGGCCTGCGCGCGGCCAACCTCGACTTCAGCGATGTCTCGCCCATCGACTCCGGCTCGTGCAGCGCGATCGACGCGTTCCGGGCGATCCGCGCGGAGGGCCAGTCCCACATCGCCAGCGCGCAACGCAAGTACGAGATGGACGTCCTTCCGCCCGAGAGCGACCAGCACGGCAAGCTCGGCGCGAGCGCAGTGGTCGAGCTCAACCTCGCAGGGGTGCAGGGCGACGTGGCGCTCCTGGGGCTGGAGGACAACGGCCATGTCCAGCAGTTCGTAAAGACGCGCAGCGACCTTGGCGCGCCCACCCGTCCCGACTTCTACCGCATCCCTACCGACACCACGCATCAGGGTTGGTCGGGCGTCGTCCTCATCAGCGGCAAGGGGCCGTTCAACCTGGGTCTGCCCGAAGCCGATCCGGGGCCGCTTCCGGCAGGGTGGGCCGACCGCTTCCTCGCGCAGGCCAAGGCGAACGGCTGGAAGGCGGAGATGGTCTGGTACAAGCTGGCCGACGAGCTGCCGAACAAGGCGAGCTGAGGCTCGCGCCTCAGACGCGCCGGGCGGCCTCTTCGTAGGCCTTGCGGAACTCCTTGGCGAAGACGTCCATGAACGCTTCGTCCGAGCCTTGGGCGACGCCGCTGAACTCGCGCTCGTAGGCCTTCCACAAGGCGGCATCCTTGGCCCCGGGCAGGACCTTGCTCAGGAAGCCGCCGCTTTCGGCGCGCGCGCGGATCGCCTTGGGAGAGAAGCGGTCGAGCGTGGCGCGCAGGGCCCCCTGCATCGCCGCGAGGGTCGCCATCTGGTGCGCCTGCAAGTCCTTGAACGCGTCCTCGATCGCCTGCTCGGGACCCATGAAGCCGCGTTCGGGCGTGTTCAGCAACTGGGCGAGCGCCTGGTCGGGCGTGCGCGCGAACTTGAGCGGGTTGTTGCCCGCGAACTCCAGGCTGGTGCCTTGCGCCCCGAGCTGGCTCTTGGCGCGCGCGCGGGCCTCGAGCATGACGACGAGGCCCGAGATCAGCCGGCGCAGGAGATTGCCGGCGAGGGAGAGCGTCTCCGCTTCGCCTTGCTTCAGCCGCTCGGGCGTGAGCTCCAGCCCCTGGGCCAGGGGGACGATGCCCCCGCCGCTCGGGCCGCCAGGCGCGGGAGCCGGGGCTTGTGCGAGCGGCGCCGTTGCGCTCGGCACAGCGTTTGGCACAGGGCTCGGTACTGGCCCCGGGGTGAGCGGCGCGGGCGTCGGTGCTGCGGGCTTGCCGAAGCCGCCGCGTGCCCAGTCGACCACGTTCGAGGCGTTGAACTTGCCCCAGATGTCCTCGCCGCTCGGCGGGGGCGGCGGCGTTGCCGGCGAGGACCAGGCTGACGGTCCTTGTACCGGCGCGGGCGCTGCCACGTCCCAGGTCGAGGGCGATGCTTCGGGCCTGGCTGCGGGCGATGGTGTGCTCACGCCCCAACCCGAAGCGGCAGGGGGTTCGACCGCAGGACTGCCCCAACCGGAAGAAGGCGCTGGGGACGCTGGCGCCGGGCTGCCCCAGCCGGGGTTTTCCGGGACTGGCGCTGGGGCGGGCGCGGGCGCGCCCCAGCTGGCCGATGCCGGCGGGACGCTCGACGGCGCTGCGCCCCAGGCCGAGGCGGTGGCGGACGGTGTCGGCGCCGGCTGGCTCGCAGGATCGGGCGCCGGCGCTCCCCAGCCCGAACTCGCGGACGAACTCGCAGGCGAACTCGGGGAAGCCGGAGGCGGCGCGGCGCCCCAGCTCGAAGCGGCGGGAGACGATGCGCTCGGCGGCGTCCAGGCCTGCGACATCGCGCCCGAGCCGGTGATCGCCGCACCTGCCGGGCGACGATCCCAAGCGGACTCGCTGATCGGCGCGGCAGCCTCGCCGCTGCCGGCGGCCCAGCCTTTCCACTCCGGTACCGGCGGCGCGGCGCTCGCGGCCTGCGCCGCGGCGGCGGCGGCCTCGTCTAGGGCGGCGGCGATCTCGAACGGGCCGATCACGAAGACCTCGCCCGCGTTGATCGTGTGCGGTCCTGCGAGCCGGGCCGAGTGACCCTGCAGGAACGTGCCGTTGGTCGAGATGTCGTGCAGCTCGTAGCGGCCATCGACGAACTTGATCTCGCAATGGCGCGAGGAGATGTGCAGCGACGGGTCGGGCAGGCACCAGTCGCTGGTTGCCGCGCGTCCGATCAGGGCGCCTCGCTTGTCGAGCACGATCGAGCGCGGCGACCCGTTGTCGAGCGAGCCGGCATTGCGGATTGTCAGGGTCAGCGGCACATCGAAATCCTAGCGTTGCGGCTGGCCCTTGTCATCCGGCGCCGCGGGCTCACTCGCCGCATGCGAGGGCTTCGCCGATCGCGAAGGCCCGCTCGAGCACGGCGGAACTGGGCGCCACATCGGCGTAGGCGCCCGTCAGCACCGCGCCGGAGGCCATCCGCGCACAGACATGCGAAGGCGGCTGGATCGCGGGAAGATCGGGCGGCGCGATCGACCCGCCCGAGTAGAACACCGCCTGGCACAGCATCTCGCCGGCGCGGGCACGTCCGCTCTCGTCGGCGACGGCGCCGGCGGCGCGACGCTGCCGGTCGGACGGATCGTCGATCCAGCGCAGCGCCGCGGTCGCGAAGGGATCGCCGCGGTTGAGCACGCCGGTCTCGATCAGCGTGCGCGTCGCCCACAGCACGCACTCGTAACGCGGCAGCGCATGCGCCAGGAAGCTGACGGCCTCGAACAGCTTGCCTTCGCCGCGCAGCGTGGCGAACCACTGCGAAGGCGCCACGCCCTGCGACGCCTGGGGCACCTTTTCGCGGTCGATCCAGGCGGCGAGCTGCGAGGCGTCGGTCCAGGTGCACAATGGCCACGGGCGCACGATCTGGGTCTGGGTCATGTCAGTTCAGCGTGATCATGGCTGCGGTCACCGCGACCTTGGCGGCACCTTGCACATCGACGTTGGTGCCGGCCAGCTTGGCGCCGACCGATCCTTGCATTTCCAGATTGACCGTCTGGATGCTGATCTTGGTCGGTTCGATGGTGATCGTGCTCCCGCCGACGCTGAGGGTGATCTTGCTGTTGGCGGTGATCGAGATCTCCGACCCCGCGTCGATCTTGATGTTCTTGGAGACCGAGAGGTTGTCGTTGGTGTGCACTTCGACCTTGCGGTCCTGCTCGATCGTCACCGTCTCGGTGCCGAAGACGTGCTCCTCGCGCTTGCCCTTGATCTCGATCGTCTCGTCGGCGCCGACGTATTCCGTGCGGTTCTTGCCCACTTTCACGTCCAGGTTGCCGCCGGTGTGCTCGGTCTGGTCGTTGCGCACGCGCGTGTTCATGTCGCGCTCGGCGTGGATGAGGATCTCCTCGTGGTCGGTCTTGTCCTCGAAGCGCAGTTCGTTGGCGCCCGGCATTCCCGTGTCGAGCGCCATGACGCCCGGCAAGTCCACGCCGCTGTCACGCTTGTAGGTCTTGGTGCGCCAGACCGCCTTCGTCTTCTCGTCGGGCAGCGTATAGACCGGCATGACCGACGCATTGTAGACTCGCCCGACAACGAGCGGGCGGTCCGGATTGCCGTTCTCGAACACGATGACGACTTCCTGGCCGATCCGCGGATGGATCATGTTGCCCAGCGCCCCTGACTGCGAAACGCGAATCCAGCAGCTGCTGTTGTCGTCCAGCTTGCCCTCACGGTCCCAGTGGAACTGGACTTTGATCCGTCCGTACTTGTCGACGTAGATCTCCTCGCCTTCCGGCCCGGTGACGCGCGCGGTCTCGGGCCCGTGCACGACCGGGCGCGGCGTGACTTGCGGCGCACGGAAGGCCACGTCGTGCGGAATGGCTGTGAAGTCGACGAACGTGTCCGAACCGGCCCCGCCCGAGCGATACTGCTCGTTGGCCAGCACCGTACGGCAGCGCAGGATCAGGTACTGGCGGTTCAGGCGCCCGAGCGAATGCTTCTGCACCGCGATCCGGTAGCCGGGCTGGAGGCCGCTGAAGCGGCTCGTGCCTTCGTAGCGCAGCCGCTGGGCGCGCCGGGATTGCAGCTTCACCTCGCTCAGCTTCTTGCCGACCTCCTCGTCCGAGTAGCGACCCGGCCAGGCGTAGACTTCGACCTCGTCGGCGGAGTGGGCCTGGGTCTCGTCCTTGGACGCCTTGCGGGTCCGCTCCGACTTCTCGAAGTCGAAGTCGTGCAGGGTGACGGTGGCTTCGGCGCCGCTGGACGCTCGCTCGTGCCAGGATAGCAGGTAATGTCCCGGCACCCGGCCGCGCTGGGCGGAATCGCTCATCGCCTGCGATCCGCTGAGCGGATTGTAGACCAGCGTCCCGCCGGGGAGCATCTCATGATCGCCTGGCTTGTCGCAGAGGATCATCTTGTGGCCCTCTTTGGTGTGCCGGTAGTAGTAGTAGAGCCCTTCCTCTTCCATCAGCCTTGAGATGAAGGCGAAGTCGCTCTCGCCATACTGCACGCAGTACGTGAGCTTGCGCTTGCCGCCGCTCGCCTTGACCTCGTGATCGATCTTGCGCTCGTTCAGGATCTTGGTGACGATGTCGATCAGCGTCATTTCCTGGAAGATGCGGTGATTGCTGCCGAACTCGACGAAGTGAGCGGCCGGAGCCAGGCTCAGGCGATAGACGTAGCCCTTGCCGTGCATCTGCTCGAGGAACTCGGCATCGCTGACCATGCCGTGGAACCAGCGGTGGTGCTCGCCATCGAGCCTGCTTTCGATCACGGCCGGACGGCCGATCGCGGGCAGCAGTTCGAGCTCGGTGAGCGAGAGAACTTCGAGTGTGATCGAGAAGTGCTGGCTCATGCCCTCGAAGGCATCGAGCCGGATCAACTTGAGCTGGTCCTTGCCGTCGCCGAGGCGAAGCGAAAGGGATGTCTGTCTGTTCGGACTTTCGGGCAACGCTATTCCCCCAAAGGCGAGTGCCGCTCGCGCACGATCCCGGTCGGTTCCGTATCGACCCGGGGCCGGTGTACGACCCCCGATCTCAGCCCTTTGCACGGCGCCGGAATCGTTTGCTACCAAATTGAAAGGTCTATATGAAGCGCGGCATTCAAATAATCCCTGACATGCTTGTTCTTTTGGAGGGGCAGTCAACTGGGGGGCTCTACTCATGTCGTTCAATTTCATAGTCCCGGCGGCTGTTCTGCTCTGTGCGGTTTCGGCGCATGCGCAAGCGGGGCCGACTTCGGTGAAGTCCGCGGAAGATATCACCTGTGAATTGACTGGCGACTGCGAGAAGGCCGATTCCTCGCTGGTGACGAAGGACGCCGGCGAGTCGCGCGGGTTCAGCATCCGCCGTCAGGCCTCGGGCGGCTCCGCCGTGCAGGCCGCGCCGCGTCCCGGCAACGTCATCGCGCCGTCCGTCGGACGGGCGCCGGCAAACCGTCCGACCGCGGCGACGACGCACTATGTGGCGCGCCCCGCGGTCGCGGCCGTTCGTCCCGGTCATTCGAACCTGTCGGTGGGCTTCGTCCTCGGTTCGGCCGAGCTCGACGCCTCGGGCAAGGCACAGGCCGCTCGCTTGCTCGAGGCGCTGCGCGGCCCCAAGCTGGCGGGCAAGAAGATCGAAGTCGCCGGCCACACCGATTCCATGGGCTCGCGTGAATACAACCTCGACTTGTCGCGCCGCCGTGCCGACGCGCTCGTGGAGTATCTCGCGCAGAACGGCGTCGAGCGCTCGCGTCTCGATGCGAAGGGTTACGGCTTCGATCGTCCGCTGGCCAACACCAGCCCGAAAGCCGCGGCGAACCGCCGGGTGGAGATCTCCGTCGTAAACTGATCGAGCGAGGCGACGGGGGGATCGATGGCACTGGATATCGCAGCGCTGGTCGCGCCGATCAGCGAGGATGTGCCTTCCGGGCCCGACCTCAGCTACGACGACGCACGGATCGAGATCGAGTCCGCGTTCGAGCGCTCGATCAGCGTGGAATCGAGCGACGACGACAGCACCGACTGGCGCGCGGTCATCAATCGCATCGTTGCCCAGGCCGGGCAGACGCGCGACATGTGGTTGCCGGTCTATCTGATGCGTGCGGCCGCTGCCTCCAAGCAGTTCGAAACGGTGGTCGATGGTGCGCTGCTGCTGGCCGGGCTGGTGGAAGAGCGCTGGGGCGATGTCCATCCGCAGCTTGAGGAATACGGCTTCATCGGTCGCAAGACGCCGTGCGAGTCGCTGACCCGCATCGGCGATTTCCTGGGGCCGATCGTGCGCGTGCCGCTGATCGAGCATCCGCGCCTGGGCCGCTTCGCCGGGGAAGACCTGATCCGCTTTCGCGAAAAGGGTGCGTCGGCGGAAGGCTACGGCATGTTCCGCAAGATCCTGGAGGATATGCCGGCCGAGGATCTCGAGGCGATCCTCGACCGCTTCGATGCGCTGGCGACGGCGATCCGCCGGGTCGACGGAGTGATGACCGCGAATGCCGAAGGCGACACGGCGACCAACTTCAAGCCGACTTACGACACGCTCGATTCGATCCGCAATGCACTGGTCTCGTTCGTGCCGAGCGCGGCACCGTCGGAACCCGTGGCGCCGGAGGGTGGGTCCGGCGACGATGGCTGGGGTGACGGAGCGGCGCCGTCCGGCGCTCCCCAGGCGTCCGCATCGGGCGCAGCGTCCGGACCCGCGTTCAGCGGCGCCATTCGCAGCCGCGCGGACGCCGTTCGCGCGCTCGACGCGATCTGCGCCTACTTCGCGGCGTACGAGCCGGGCAGCCCGGTACCGCTGGCGCTCAATCGCGCGCGCGATTGGATCGGGCTCGATTTCATGGCCGTGCTGGAGGACATCGCCCCCAATTCGGTGGGCGAGGCGGGGGTCGTGCTCAAATCGCGGCGGGTTGCCGAGAGCGCGGCCGCGCCGGCCGAAGAGTGGGCGCCGGCCCAAGCCCCAGTCTCGGACGATTCAGGTTGGTAATCGGGCGAATTGTTCTTGCATGAGAGTCGTTTGTGTAGTTGATGCGAAGGAATTCGTCGGCGGTTAGGGGAAGCCCGCCCGTAAATCCAAGTATCGGTGTGTAACGGCGAATTCGGAGGGTTCCATGGCGAAGAGTGGTCAGCGGTTCATCAAGGAAAACCGGGCGCCTCGCGTTCACATCGAGTACGAGGTCGAGACCTACGGCGCGCTGCAGAAGGTGGAATTGCCTTTTGTAATGGGGGTTATGTCCGATCTTTCCGGCAAAAGCCTAGTCGAGCGCAAGGCGATCGGCGATCGCGACTTCATCGAGTTCGACATGGACAACTTCGAGCAGCGCATGGCCGCGATCGCCGATCGCCTTGCGCTCG
>Ga0268266_10000125_pt1 | contig 151647 bp, 133 predicted proteins | sample KBSS13metaG_FD_190356 | JGI IMG/M metagenome (GOLD analysis project Ga0268266, IMG submission 190356) | Switchgrass rhizosphere microbial communities from Kellogg Biological Station, Michigan, USA - KBS S1-3 metaG (SPAdes) (version 2) | ecosystem: Host-associated > Plants > Roots >...
CGGCACCGCATGGAAGCCCGCTGGCCACCGGTGCGATCGAGGCGGCGGCGATCTGCGATCCCTCTCCCGACTGCGCCGGTGAAGCGTCCCGGCTGGCGCCCGACGCCGTTGTCGCCGGATCGTTCGAGGCGCTGCTCGACCAGGACCTCGACGGCATCGTGATCGCCACCCCGAGCGCGCTCCACGCCGAGCAGTCCATCGCCGCGCTGGAACACAGCCTCGCGGTGTTCTGCCAGAAGCCGCTCGGCCGCAATGCCGCAGAGGCGCAGGCCGTCGTCGAGGCGGCGCGCCGGGCGGACCGGCTGCTCTCGGTCGACTTCTCCTACCGCTACACCGCCGCCGCGCAGGCCATCGCGCCGCTGATCCGCGAAGGCGCGCTGGGCCGGGCGTTCGCCGCCGACCTCGTGTTCCACAACGCCTACGGGCCAGACAAGCCGTGGTTCTACGACAAGGCGCAGTCGGGCGGCGGCTGTGTGATGGACCTTGGCGTCCACCTCGTCGACTTGCTGCTGTGGCTGTTCGATTTTCCGGAGGTGACGCAGGTCTCCTCCACGCTGCTCGCCGGCGGCGCGCCGGTGCCCGCGGACGGAGTGGAAGACTACGCGCTGGCCCAGCTCACGCTGGCGAACGGCGTCACCGCGCGCCTCGCCTGCTCGTGGCGATTGCAAGCCGGGCAGGAGGCGGTGATCGAGGCCAGCGTCTACGGCACCGGCGGCGGCTTGGCCCTGCGCAACCTCAACGGCAGCTTCTACGACTTCGAGGCGCGCTGGCACGAGGGCACCGGATCGCACTTGCTCGTTTCCCCGCCAGACGCCTGGGGCGGCCGCGCCGCCGCCGCCTGGGCCGAGCAACTCGCCCGCGACCCGCGCTTCGATCCCGCGGCAGAGCGGCTGGTCGACGTCGCCCGCGTGATCGACCGGATTTATGCCGGGTGAGGAGCGCCGTACCCCCATCGAGGGGGAAGAAGGTTCAATCCCTCCCCGACTTCCTCGGATCGATCAGCCGGTCCACCCACTTGCCCAGCCTTCCGCGCGAGTAGGCGAGGCCGTGATAGGCGGACTGCGCGGCGCGGCCCCATGCTATGTAGACCTGCGGCGCGCCTGCCGACCGCGACAAGCGGAAAATCGGGTGGCTCCAGCGGCTGATCGCCTGGCGCATCCGGTAGATCAGCTTGCGCCGCACCGGAATCTCACGCGAAGGCGCCACGCGCTTCTTCGGCTGCACCGGCAGGCGCACCCGGGCCAAGCGATAGGCGAGCCCCTCGCGCCGCTGGCGTAGCCCGGCGGCCTGCGTCTCGCGCACGAAGGCGTCGTCCACGTGCTCCAGCGCCAGGCGACCCGCGGTAATCGCCCCCTCGACCAGCGCCTCCATGCGCGGCGAGCGCACCACGACCACGTTGGTGCCGCGACCATCCGAGGAATAGGGCTCCACCCAGGCGTCGCCCAGCGCGATGTCGGCGGTTTCGGCCACCACGTCGTCACAGAAATTGCACGCCGAGTTCATGAAGAAGCCCGAGCCCCAATCCCCCTCGACCAAGTGGAACCAGTCCTGCGAGCGCGCCGATCCGTCCTTCAAGGTGAGGTTCGCGGTGTACCAGTTCGCCGGCCGATCGGGGTTCTTGAGACGATAGTCGATCGCCGCGACATTCTCCGGCGCCGCATCGAGCTGGAGCGCGAAGCTGTCGACCAGGCGCGCACTCTTCATGTGGCCGCAGAACAGGCCGATGGTGTGCGTGATGCGCTCGGCCAGCACCGGGTCGTTGCGTCGCTGCAGGTTCACCGCCTTGATGAAGCAGGGAATGCCGACGATCGCATAGCGCCCCGGCGTCGCCACGATCTCGGACAGGATTTCGGCAAGATCGACCGGATAGTAGCGCGATTTGGCGCCCTGCTGCACCGCCGCCACGCTGCGCGAGATGCGGTAGGCGAACAGGCGGCCGCTTTGCGGCGCCTGCGGCACCACGTGGGCGACGCCGTCCACGTCGCCGCGGCGCAGCAGTTCGGCCGCGATCCAGCTGACCATGCCGCCCGAGCTGCCGCTCATCCGGTAATCGTCTTCGGCGACATGGCCGACATAGGCGGCGCGGTAGCGGCCGATCAGTCCATCGGTTTCGCGCGCCCAGGCAAACCGCTTGGCGGCAATGGCATCCTCGTTCGCGGCCAAGGGCGAAAAGGGGCACAGCGCCGCGAAGCTCTCGTCGCGATCCTCGAGCCAGCGCGGATTGCCGACGGGCTTGAGCTCTCCGTTTTCGTCCCAGTCCATCGTGGCGGACCATTCCAGCGTGGTGCAACTGCCGCAGCCGATGCACAGCCCCGAACGGATCACCTCGGCGGGCGAAGGTAAGAGTTCGGGCACGCTCATGCGCCGGCTGCTTGGAGGTACCGCTCCGATTGCCCCCGAAGCGCGTCGATGCGGGCGGCGATCGCCGGGTCGAGGGGCCGGTCGAGCGCTTCGGCGACCTGCTCGGGCGGATCGCTCGGGTACACCAGCAGCCCCTCGGCGCCGACAGCGGCGGCCAAGTCGCGCACCTTGTTCATGCGATAGGGCGAGACTTCGCACGCGAACGGCTTTTGCGTCACCAGCGCGAACACGCAGCCATGGAAGAAGTTGGTGACGACCGCGCTCGAGCGCGCGATCAGCGCCGCGAACTCAAGCGGGCCGGTGGCGATGCGCTGCTCGTGCGCCCAAGCGTTGGCATAGCCGATGCTGACGAGGCGCAAGCCCCGCCGATCCGCCCAGGCGCGGATCGCCTGCGCGAAACCCGCGCTAAAACTGTGACCATAGAGCGCCACGAACGGCGTGTCGGGCTCGGCGGCCCACCGAGGATCGATCGCGGGAGGGAATTGCAGAACCGGATCGAGCACCAGCGGCGGCTGCCTGCCGAGCGCGGTGCGCACCAGGCGACGCGAATTGTCGTCCCGCACGGAAATCGCATCGAACCGCCGAAGGAACCCAGCCCACATCGCATCGATCCCCCCGTCGGCATCGTAGTTGCCGAAACTCGCGGCGTAGGAGACGATGCGCGGCGCGGCAAGACCCTGGCCCCAGAACAGCGCCTGGCCACCATACCAGGGATGCCACAAGTTCCACACCTCGTCGCTACCGACCATCACGAGGTCGCAAGCCTCCATCTGTTCGGGCGCATGGAGAGGGAACCGGCCGGACAGCGGCAGCGCTTCGATGGCCTCGCGGAAGGCGCGCGCCTTGCGGGCATAGAGGCGAATGTCCCCGCGCGGCGAGCGGGTGGGCAGCAGCGGCTGCATCGCGCAGCGCAATTCGATGCGCTCGGTCCGCTCGCAGTCGTAATCGAGCAGGACGGCATCGTTCCCCCGGCCGCGCAGCCCTTCGACAAGGCACCGCGCCTGCCAGTAGGAACCGTAATTGACGCAGCGGTGGAACGTCAGCACCCCGACCTTGGGCGCCCGCCGTCGACCGTTCTCACCGCTCCCTTCGCGGAACATCGCTAGCTAGAGGCCCTTACGGTGCGAAGCTGCCGGACACCCTTGCGACATCGAACAAAAGCAAGTCTTACCAGGTACATAGGGACTCCTGAAATTGGAGAACTGCATCAACCGCCATCGCCCCCACACGTTCCCCGGCGCACGTTCCCTTAGAGACGTTCAGTCCTGCTCGATGTCGAACAAGTTGCGATACTGACGCGGCTGGGAGCGCAAGTACTGCGGCGGCGCCTTGACCTTCGCGCCGAGATGCGCGGCAGCGTGCCAGGGCCAGCGCGGATCGTAGAGCACCCCGCGCGCGAGCGCGACGAGGTCGGCATCGCCCGTGCCCACGATCGCCTCGGCCTGCTCGTAATCGGTGATGAGCCCCACCGCCACGACCGGGATGCCCACCGCCTGCTTCACCGCGCGGGCGAGCGGCACCTGGTAGTTGGGGCCGACCGGGATCTTCTGGCGCGGATCGAGGCCGCCGCTGGAAACGTGCACGGCGCCGCAGCCGCGCTCTTCCAGCGCTTGCGACAAGGCGATGCTCTGCTCGATGTCCCAGCCGCCCGCGACCCAGTCGGTGCCCGAAATACGCACCGTCACCGGGCGATCCGCCGGAAACGCCTGGCGCACCGCGTCGAAGACCTCGAGCGGGAAGCGCATCCGGTTCTCCAGGCTGCCGCCGTACTCGTCCTCGCGCCGGTTCGACAAAGGCGAGAGGAACTGGTGCATCAGATAGCCGTGCGCCATGTGCAGCTGCACCGCGGCCAGATCCAGCCGCGCGGCGCGCACGGCCGCGTCGGCGAAGCCCTGGCGGATGCGCGCCAGATCCTCGCGCGTCAGCGCCACCGGCGGGTTTTCGCCGTGCTCGAACGGCAGGGCCGAGGCCGAGACGGTTTGCCAGCCATTGGCATGGTCGGGCGCGATCTGCTTGCCGCCAAGCCACGGCAGGTCGGTCGAGGCCTTGCGGCCGGCGTGGGCCAGCTGGATCGCGATCGGCATATCGGAATAGCGTCGCACGCTCTCCAGCACGCGCGCCATCGCCGCTTCGGTGGCATCGTCGTAGAGCCCCACGTCGCCGTAGGAGATGCGCCCCTCGGGCGTGACGGCACTGGCCTCGATCGTCAGCAGCGCCGCTCCGGAGAGCGCCAGCTGGCCGAGATGGATCGTGTGCCAGTCGGTCATGCAGCCGTCCTGCGCCGAATACTGGCACATCGGGGCGATGACGATGCGATTGGCAAGCTCGAGGTCGCCGACGCGCAAGGGCTGGAAGAGACGGGGCGTGGCCAGGGGAGTTCTCCTGCTTTGCGAAGGTGGGCCGGGACGAAAGGCTGGGCGAAAGGCGGGTGCTAGAGGCTGGGCGTTCGCGCCTCATCTGGTGAAGCCCTCTGCCCCCGGCAACCCCCGGCGCCCGCTCAAGTGCTGCCGATAATGCTGCCGGTGCGCGCAACGCAGGCAACACTTCGTTACCGTTGCGCACGACGCAAGACACAGGGCGGACACTAAGTGCACACTTAGCAACCCAGATTTCAGGAGACCGCCATGTCACTGCTCGCCCTTCTTGCCGTTTCGTTCACCGCCTCGCCCGCCCTTGCACCGCAGAGCGCCGCCTTCACATGCGTCGTCACCGGCGAAGCCAGCCCCTCGTGCGGTGCCTCGCCGCTCGTGGTCGCCGGCGGCAAGGGTGTCGTCGCTGCCCGTCCGCACAAGGCCCGCGTCGTCTCCTCCGATGCCGTGTGCCACTCCGACCCCAGCAAGGGCCGCGCCTGCCGCCACCACAAGCTCCAGGCCGAGAATGCCCCGGCCGACAAGGCGCTCGGAGTGCGCGAAGCGCTGCGCTGAGCCTGGCTCACCAAGCCGCCGATTTGCACTGACGCCGGCGGCGTCCTAAATCCCGCCCATGCCAGAGCCCGAGACGCCGATCTTTTCTCTTGCCGACACCATGGCCGCGCCCCGGATCCTCCTTGTCGAGGATGACGGACCGCTGCGCACGCTGACCGCCCGGGCCTTGCGCCAGAGCGGCTTCACCGTGCTCACGGCCGCAACGGGCGCGGAGATGTGGGTCACGCTGCGCGAAGGCCCGGTCAGCCTGGTGATCCTTGACATCATGCTGCCCGGCACCAGCGGCCTCGAACTGTTCCGCCGCTTGCGCCGCGAGAACGACGTGCCGGTGATCTTCGTCAGCGCGCGCGGCAGCGAGGAGGATCGCGTGCTCGGGCTCGAGCTCGGCGCGGACGACTACCTCGCCAAGCCGTTCAGCACGCGCGAACTGGCCGCACGGGTCAGCGCGGTGCTGCGGCGCGGCGGCGTCGATCCCGCCTCCGAGGCGACCAACCCGGCCGCGCCCCCCGCCGACACCGTGCGCTTCGACGGCTGGAGCGTGTCGATGGCGCGGCGCGAACTGCATTCGCCGAGCGGAGCGATGGTCGACCTGACCGGCGCCGAGTTCGACTTGCTGGCGACCTTCCTCAACAACCCCCAGCGCGTGCTCGGGCGCGAGCGGCTGATCGAGCTGTCGCGTACCCGCCTCGCCGACAGCTCGGACCGCAGCATCGACGTCCTCGTCAGCCGCCTGCGCCGCAAGCTGCAGGCGGTCGGCAGCGAGACCCCGATCGTGACGGTGCGCGGCGTGGGCTACATGTTCAAGGCGGAAGTCGCCAGAGCTTGAACGGGAGCCAAAGCGCAGGCCCCTACCGAGGCCTGAAGAGCGCCCTCGACGGTAGCCTCAAACTGCTGCGGCGCTTCGGTCTCCCAGAGCGGCTGCTGGCGGTCCTGCTCCTGGCGGCGCTGGTCGATTTCGCCGCCAACACCATCGTCTTCAACCGCGCCAACTCGTTCGAGCTGCGCCGCGACGATGCCGAGCGCATCGCCGAGAACCTTGTACTCGTCAGCCGGGCGCTGGAACAGACGCCGGCGCAGGACCGGCCAGCGGTGGCGCACTCGCTGAGCTCGCAGCGTTTCGCCCTCGACTGGTCGATGCCGCAGAGCAACCGGCACGGCTCGGTCAGCCTTTCCAAACTGCGCGCGCAAGTGATCGACATCGAGCCGCGGCTGGCCACCGCCGACCTTGAACTGCACCTGGAGGGCCTGCCGTCGGGCGGCAATATCGGCGGCTCGATGCGCCTTTCCGACCGCAGCCTGCTCAACTTCCGGACCCACGCGCGCTCCGCCTGGAAGTTGACCGCCGGGCGCATCGCCGGGCTCGTGCTGCCAACGCTCCTGCTGGTGACGTTCGCCTGGGCGTTCCTGCGCGCGACGCTGCGGCCGCTGCGCTCGCTGATCAAGGCGGCGCACCGCCTCGGCTCCGGCCCCCCCGTGCCCGTGCTCGAACGCGGACCGGACGAGATGCGCGAGCTGATCCGGGCGCTGAACTCGATGCAGGAGCGTGTCCACCAGTCGCTGGTGGAGCGTACCAACACGATGATCGCCATCGGCCACGACCTCAAGACCCCGCTCGCCCGCATGATGCTGCGGATCGACGATCCGGCGATCGATCCCGCCGTCCGCGAAGGCCTGTCCCACGACCTCGAAGAGATGCGGCTGCTGATCGGCTCGATCCAGGCCTATGTCGAAAGCGGCGGCACCGACATCCCGGCCGAGCGGATCGATATCGCGATCATGGCCGAGACCCTGGTCGACACCGCCGCCGACCAGGGCGCCGACGCGCGCTTCAGCGGCTCTCCCGGGGTGGAGGTGATGGCGCGCGCCGTCTCGATCCGCAGGGCCCTGGCGAACCTCATCGACAACGCGCTGCACTATGCCGGAAGCGTCTCGGTCGCGGTCCGCGCCGTCGGCGACCAGGCCGAGATCCTGGTCGAGGACGAAGGGCCCGGCATTCCGGAGGATCGCCTGGGCGACGCGCTCGTCCCGTTCTTCCGCATGGACACCGCCCGCGCGCGCGACACCGCCGGCATGGGTCTGGGCCTGCCCATCGTCGATCGCTCGGTGAAGCTGGAGGGCGGCACGCTCGACTTGCGCAACCGGGCGGGCGGAGGCCTGGCCGTGACCATCCGCCTTCCGCTTGCGCCGCGCTGAGGCGTTTTTGCAGCGCAGCAAAACTTCGTCACGTCCGCGCACCAAACGCGACAACCTGGTTCCTTAGCTTGATGGTTCGCAGCGGTGCCTCCCGGGGCGCCGCTCCCCGGCCCCAAAAGCAAAAGGTGACCCGTGAACGAGCTCATCGGACGTGTCTTCCGCTTCGAGAAGACGACTTATCCCGACAACGGCGAACTCTACGCCAAGCTGGCGAACCACGGCCAGGAACCCAAGGCGCTGATGATCTCCTGCGCCGACAGCCGCATCGTGCCCGAGCAGATCATGCAGGCGCAGCCCGGCGACTTGTTCGTCTGTCGCAACGCGGGCAACATGGTGCCGCCATACGCCACGCAGAACGGCGGCGTCACCTCGACCGTCGAGTATGCGGTCATGGCGCTCGGCATTCGCGACATCATCGTGTGCGGCCATTCGGACTGCGGCGCGATGAAGGCGCTGAGCAACCCGGTCGGCCTGGAGGCGATGCCCAACGTCGCCGCCTGGCTGCGCCACGGCTCGGCCGCCGAGCACATCGTGAGCACCTGCCAGCCGGACCTCGACGCCGGCGAGCGCGTGCGCGCGGTCAGCCTGGAGAACGTGATCGCTCAGCTCGCCCACTTGCGCACCCATCCCTCGGTCGCTGCGGCGATCGCGCGGGGCGAGATGTCGCTCCACGGCTGGTTCGTCGACATCCACGCCGGCCAGGTGCTCGGCCTGGACGGCGACACCGGCCAGTTCGTGCCGCTGCGCGAGGATGCGCCGCTGCCCGTCGCCCTCACCGCCCACAACCGGTTCGCCACCGAGTACGCCGAGGCCGCCGAATGAGCGCCACGGCTGAACCCGCCGGCCGCTTCCCCCACCTCGCCCGGGACCTGACGGCCTCGATCGTGGTGTTCCTGGTGGCGATGCCCTTGTGCATGGGCATCGCCATCGCCTCGGGCGTCCCGCCCGAGAAGGGGCTGGTCACCGGCATCATCGGCGGCCTCGTCGTCGGCCTGCTCGCCGGCTCGCCGCTGCAGGTGAGCGGCCCGGCCGCGGGTTTGGCCGTGATCGTCTTCGAGTTCGTGCGCGAGCACGGGCTCGACGCGCTCGGGCCGGTGCTGCTGCTGGCCGGCGTGCTCCAGCTCGTCGCCGGTGCGCTCAAGCTCGGCGGCCTGTTCCGATCGATCAGCCCGGCTGTCGTCCACGGCATGCTCGCCGGCATCGGCGCGCTGATCGTGATCGGCCAGTTCCACATCCTGTTCGACGCCAAGCCGCTCTCGAGCGGTCTGCAGAACATGGCGATGATCCCCACCCGCGTGCTCGGGCTCGACTTCGCCAACGTCGCCTCGACCGAGCTGGCGCTGGCGCTGGGCCTGCTCACGATGGCCGTGATGCTGGGCTGGGAGAAGCTGCGGCCCAAGTCGATGGGACTGGTGCCCGGCGCGTTGCTCGGCGTCGTCGCCGCCACGCTCGTCGCCTGGGCCCTCAACCTCGGCGTCGCCCGGATCGACGTGCCCTCTTCGATCGCCTCGGCCTTCGCGCTGCCTACGAATGCCGGCTGGTTCGCCCCGCTCGCGAGCCCGGCGGTGCTGGTCTCGGCGCTCGCCATCGCCTTCATCGCCAGCGCCGAGACGCTGCTGTCGGCCGCCGCGGTCGATCGCATGCACGACGGCGTGCGCACCGAGTACAACAAGGAACTGCGCGCGCAGGGGGTGGGCAACGTCCTGTGCGGCCTGTTCGGCGCGCTGCCGATGACCGGCGTGATCGTGCGCAGCTCGGCCAACGTGCAGGCGGGCGCCCGCACCCGGCTCTCGACGATCCTGCACGGCGCCTGGATCCTCGGCTTCGTCGCCCTGCTGCCCTGGTTGCTGCGCGAAGTGCCGATGGCCGCGCTCGGCGGCGTTCTGGTCGTCACCGGCTGGCGCCTCGTCAGCCTTAAGCACGTGCAGCACTTGTTCAAGGTCCACGGACCGCTTCCCGCCGCGATCTGGGCCGCGACGTTCGTGCTGGTCGTCACCACCGACTTGCTGACCGGCGTGCTCGTCGGCCTCGCGCTCTCGCTGGTCGAGCTGCTGCCCCACGTCCGCAACCTCAAGCTCAAGGTGCACGAGCACGAGCCGGAGCCCGATGTGGCGGGAGCGCGGCGCGTGTCGCTCGACGGCGCGGCGACGTTCCTGGGTCTCACTCGCCTCAATGCCGTGCTGGAGAAGCAGCCGGCCGACCAACCCGTCCACCTCGACCTCCACGGAGTCAAGGTGATGGACCACACCACCGCCGAGACCATCGGCGAGTGGATCACGCGCCGCCGCCAGCGCGGCCAGCGCGATGTCGTAACCGGCCCCGAGCCGATCCTCAGGCCTCTACCCCTGCCTGCCTGAGTACTCGGGGCCCACGAGGCCAAGCGAGGCGGACACCCTCACGTCCGCCCCGCCACTACTGCCGGACGGATCGCCCACGGTCCGTCCGGCTTTTTTTTGCAAGTGCCGCCGCGACGCAGCAATCTTTCGTCACCAAGCGGCAAATCTGCAGACAACCGGCGAGGGTAGCACCGCCTCGTCCAGCGCGACACGCCCCGCCTCGAAGCGAAGGGTGAGCCGCTGGGCCGCAGGATGGAACGCGATTCAACAACAAACATGAGGGCGTTCCGTATGAAGCTTCGTCTGCTGGCAGGCATCGCCTGCCTTGCCGCCGTATCCACTCCCGCCATGGCGCAGGAGGAGGCCCCCGGTCCCGTCACCGTATCGGGCAGCGTCGCCGTCGTCAGCGAGTACCGCTTCCGCGGCGTGTCGCAGAGCGACCGCAACCTCGCGGTGCAGGGCGGCTTGACCATCAGCCACGAGAGCGGCCTCTACATCGGCACCTGGGGTTCGAACCTGGCCGGCTGGGGCACCTTCGGCGGCGCCAACATGGAACTCGACCTGATCGCCGGCTACAAGGCGGACCTCGGCAACGGCGCTGCGCTCGATGTCGGCGCGACCTGGTACATGTATCCGGGCGGCTTCGACAACACCGACTTCATCGAACCTTATGCCAAGCTCTCGGGCACGGCCGGCCCGCTCTCGCTGACCGCCGGCGTCGCCTACGCGCCCAAGCAGGAAGCGCTCGGCGCGTGGTACGCGACCGGCCTCGATGCCTTCGACGGTGTCTACACCGATCCCGGCGACAAGAACGACAACCTCTACTTGTGGGGCGACGGCGCGGTCGGCATTCCGAACACCGGCCTTACGGTGAAGGGCCACATCGGCTTCTCGAAGGGCAACAAGGGCCTCGGCCCCTTCGCCACCTCGGTCGCGCCCACCGGCGAGTACTGGGACTGGCTGATCGGCGCCGACTACGCGATCCCCGGCCTTCCGCTGACCGTGGGCGTCGCCTATATCGACACCGACATCTCCAAGCGCGAGAGCGCCTACCTCCAGCCCAGCTTCTCGCGCGGCCAGGACGGCACCGGCACCATCGCCGGCTCGACCATCGTCGCCTCGCTGACCGCTTCGTTCTGACCCGATCCGCCCCTCCCCCAACGGGGAGGGGTACACACCATATTGGGACGAGCGTCGGAAGGCGCGGTTATCTGCCGCAATCCCGCGCCGCACGCACCACGGGGGCGGGGAGAGGTCTAGCACTGCGAAACGTCACAGTGGTTCCCGCCCAGCCTGAGCTGAGTGAGAGGCGCTCGTTTGGGCCGATGAACGTCGCTCCTTGCTCAATTCGTCTGAGCAGGACTTCGGTTAGCCTCTCTCGAATGACCAAGTCGCGTATACCGCTGCAACGCGTGATCTCGGTGTAATACCTCGCCGTGTGATATCGAAAGCGAATGGGCCCATCTGCTGCTTGATCAGGCCACCTGCAAGCCGACGTAAAGAGTGTCAAGCAGACCAAAGATGGAAGGGCGGCGTTCACATCAAGCACTGTATCTTCGTGCTTGGCGTACGCAAGCGCGTGCCCGTCTAGTTCAAGTTCCTACAGCCTAGAACCCGATCTTCTGCCGCTCCTTGGGCAGTGCCAGCAGTCGGGGGATGAGCGGCAGCAGCTCGCGCGCGAGGAAGCCGATGTTGCCGATGCGGCGCGTCAGCTCCTCGCCCGCGCGACCGTGGGTCCATGAGCCCCAGGCGGCGGCTTGCAGCGGCGTCGCGCCGCGCGCGACGAGGCCGCCGATGATCCCCGCCAGCACGTCGCCCGAGCCGCCGGTGGCGAGGCCCACGCCGCCCGCCGTGCAATGCAGCGGCTCGGCGCCCGGCGCGGCAATCACGCTGTCCTTGCCCTTGAGCAGCACCACTGCGCCGAACCGCTCCGCCGCCTCGCGGGCGTGGCGCTCGGGGTCGGCGGCGATCGCATCGCCCTCCACGCCGGCGAGCAGCGCCATCTCGCCGGGATGCGGAGTCATGATCACGCGGCCCTCGTGGCGCGCGATCACGTCCGCAAGCTCGCGTGCCGATGTCAGCGCGGCGGCATCGAGCACGACCGTCAGCGCCCCGTTCGGCGCTCCGAGCACGTCGGCGACGAGTTGCCGTGTCGCATCGGTCGCGCTCATGCCGGGCCCGAGCACAAGCACATCGCATCGATTCACCCGATCGAGGATGATCGTGGCCGCCTGCGCCGCGATCTCGCCCTCCTCGTCGGCGGGAAGCGCAATCATCGCGGCCTCCGGCACCCGCACGCCGAGCGCCATCGCCGCGGCCTTCACCGTCGCCAGTTGCAGCTTGCCGCAACCCGCCCGCAGCGCCGCCTCGCCCGTCAGCTGCAAGGCGCCAGGCACGAACTCGGCCCCGCCCACCACCAGCACCCGGCCACGCCCGTTCTTGTCGGCGGCATCGTCCACTTGCGGAAGCGGATTGGCCGCCAGCCAGGCTTCGTCGATCAGCGTCATCCGCGCGCTCCGGCGATGCGATCCGGCTCCTGCGTCACCGGCGTCGCATCCTCGACCAGCGGCGCGGTGACGTTGTAGCGCTGCAGCGCCAGCCCGCCGCTCGAACCCAGGCCGGGATCGAAGACATATTCGGTGATGGCGCAGTTGGCGACGTCGCCCGCCCGGTCGATCTCCAGGATTTCCGCCTCGGTCAGCTTCTCGATCACGTAGCGCAGGCACAGCACCACGACCTGGTGCGAGAAGATCATCACCCGCCGCCCGGCATAGTGCAGCGAGATCGTGTCCATCACCGAACGCAGCCGCAGGATCACGTCGCACCAGCTCTCGCCGCCCGGCGGCCGATGGTAGAACTTGCCCAGCAGGCGGCGAAACTCGGCCTGATCGGGAAAAACGTTGCCGATGCCCATCGAGGTAAGGCCGTCGAGCACGCCGAACTCCTTCTCGCGCAGCCGCTCGTCGAAGCAGATCGGCTCGTCGGGCATGGCGGCGCCGCCTTCCTCGCGGAACAGCTGCGCCGTCTGGCAGGCGCGGTGGTAGGGCGAGGCCAGCAGGATTTCCGGCCGCTCGTCCGCCGGCGCCTCGGCGAACCAGCGCCCGAGCGAGCGTGCCTGCTCCTCGCCGAGTGCGCTCAGCGGCACGTCGGCGTCGCGCACCGAAAGCGCGATGCGATCGGCCGAGGCGTCATGCGCGGCATCGCGCGCGACATTGCCCGCGCTCTGCCCGTGACGAACGACCACGAGCCGGCTCGGCCAGTGCAGCGAGGCCATCAGATCGGGCCGAACACGCGAAGTTCCATGCGCGTTCAAGTCCTTGGCAAGGCGACGGTTCCCTCCCGCCGCCCCGCCGCGCCCGCTCAGCTTTCGGCGAGCGCCGGCCGGTTGGCGAGCAGGTGGTCGACCACGCCCGGATCGGCCAGCGTGGACGTGTCGCCTAGGTTGGCCGTGTCGTTCTCGGCGATCTTGCGCAGGATGCGGCGCATGATCTTGCCCGAGCGGGTCTTGGGCAGCGCCGGCGCGAACTGGATCACGTCGGGCGTGGCGATCGGGCCGATCTCGGTCCGCACCCACTTCACCAGCTCGGCGCGCAGGGCCTCGTCGGGCGTCACTTCGACGTTGGTGGTGACATAGGCGTAGATGCCCTGCCCCTTGATCGGATGCGGCATGCCCACCACCGCCGCCTCTGCGACCTTGACGTGGGCGACGAGCGCGCTCTCGATCTCGGCGGTGCCCATGCGGTGGCCCGAGACGTTGATCACGTCGTCGATGCGCCCGGTTATCCAGTAGTACCCGTCCTCGTCGCGGCGGCAGCCGTCCCCGCTGAAGTAGTAGCCCTTGTAGGTCGTGAAGTAGGTCTGGAAGAACCGCTCGTGATCGCCCCAGACGGTGCGCATCTGCCCCGGCCAGCTGTCGGCGATCACCAGGCTGCCTTCGGTCGCGCCTTCCAGCACTTTGCCGTCGGCATCGAGCAGCAGCGGCTGCACGCCGAACATCGGCCAGCTGGCCGAGCCCGGCTTGAGCGGCGTGGCGCCCGGCAGCGGCGTGATCGTCGCCCCGCCGGTCTCGGTCTGCCACCAGGTGTCGACGATCGGGCAGCGCTCCTCGCCGACGACGCGATGGTACCACTCCCACGCCTCGGGGTTGATCGGCTCGCCCACCGAGCCGAGCAGGCGCAGCGACTTGCGGCTGGTCTTCGCCACCCACTCGTCACCCTCGCGCATCAGCGCGCGCAGCGCGGTCGGCGCGCCGTAGAAGATCTCGACGCCGAACTTGTCGACCACCTGCCAGAAGCGGCTCGGGTCGGGGAAGTTGGGCACGCCCTCGAACATCACCGTGGTGCCGCCGTTCAGCAGCGGGCCGTAGACCACGTAAGTGTGCCCCGTCACCCAGCCCACGTCCGCGGCGCACCAGTAGATCTGGCCGGGCCGGTAATCGAACACGTACTCGTGGGTCATGCCCGCCCAGACCGCGTAGCCGCCGGTGGTGTGGAGCACGCCCTTGGGCTTGCCGGTCGAGCCGGAGGTGTAGAGGATGAACAGCGGGTCCTCGGCGCCGATCTCCGCGGGCGCGCACTCGGCCGACTGCGCCGCCACGCCGCTCGCCCAGTCGACATCGCGCCCGTCCCGCATCGGCACCCCGGCGCCGGTATGCGCGAGCACGATCACCGTCTCCACCCCCGTCGCATGCGCCAGCGCGGCATCGACGTTGGCTTTCAGCGGCACTTTCTTGCCCCCGCGCAAACCCTCGTCGGCGGTGAGGACGATGCGACTGTCGCAATCCTGGATGCGCCCCGCCAGCGCCTCGGGCGAGAAGCCGGCGAACACGATCGAATGGATCGCCCCGATCCGCGCGCAGGCGAGCATCGCCACCGCCGCCTCGGGCACCATCGGCAGGTAGATCGTCACCCGGTCGCCCTTGCCCACGCCCTTGCTCTTGAGCAGGTTGGCGAAGCGGCACACGTCCTCGTGCAACTGGCGGTACGTGATCCGCCGTTCCGGGTTGGCCGGATCGTCGGGCTCCCACAGGATCGCGATCGTGTCGCCCTTGTCGGCCAGATGCCGGTCGAGGCAGTTGGCCGAGAGATTGAGCGTGCCGTCGCCGAACCAGCGGATGCCGAAGTCGGCCTCGTGGAAGCTGGTCTCCTTCACCGTGGTGAACGGCTTGATCCAGTCGATCCGCGCCGCTTCCTCGCGCCAGAAGCCCTCGGCATCCTCGACCGAGCGGCGGTACATGTCCTGATAGCGGTCCTCGTCGATCCGCGCGTTCTTCGCCCACTGCGGGGGAACGGGGTAGACGGCCTGGGACATCTTCACTCTCCTGCGCTTCTTGCCGGCGTGCGAACTCTCACGCGCGAGACCGTGTTGTCCAGCGCTTTGCGTGCATGCGCAAGCGCGAGGAGCGGCACGCCCGATCATGGAGGCCGCTGCCGAAGGAGAACTTGCGCGTCGTCAAAAAGCGCTTTCTCGACAATACTCCATTGGATGAATAGACATTCTCCTGTCCGGACGGCTCGCCGTTCGGGCCGCGGCTTTTGAAGGATGTCAGCTTGCTCCGCGTCACCAACGGCTAAAGCGCACGAAGCCCACGCGACAACGCCGGGTTCGTGATCCGAGAAACACGGAGAATGAATATGGCGCACCCCCTGCTGAAGAAGACCCGCCGCAACCGCCCCGTCCAGACGCGCCGTTCCGACGCACCCTTGCCACACCCGTCATGGCGAGTGGCCGGCGCCAGCCCGGATGGGACCGCGCAGACGCTCACCGCTGGCGACTTCTGGGACCGGTTGGGTCTCTAGAGCCGCTTCCAGCCCAGGGTAACTTGGGTTAGTCTCGACTTTCGCGAACTTATGCCCACACGCAAAGCCTTGATCATCCGCCACGTACCCTACGAAGGGGTCGCCGCGTACCGCGAACCGATCGAGGCCGCGGGTTACGAGATCGACCGGGTCGACGTGGCCGATCCGGTCTTCCCGACGCTCGACTTGCGCGAGCCCGACCTGCTGATCATGATGGGCGGCCCGATGGGCGTCTACGAGCAGGAGGCGCATCCCTGGATCCGGTGCCAGCTGCGCCGCCTGGCGCAGCGACTGGATGCCGACCGGCCGACGCTCGGCGTCTGCTTCGGCGCACAGCTCGTCGCCGCCGCGCTCGGGGCCGAGGTCTATGCCGGACCTGCCCAGGAGATCGGCTTCCACCCCGTGGCGCTGCACCGGGCCGCAAGCGCAAGCCCCTTGCGGCACATCGCCGACGTTCCGGTGCTGCACTGGCACGGCGACACCTTCACGCTTCCCGAGAACGTCGAACCGCTCGCCTCGAGCGAGCTCTACGAATACCAGGCCTTCCGCCGGGGCGCCAACTTGCTGGCGCTGCAATTCCACGCCGAGATGGGCCTCGACGAGCGCTTCGAGGCCTGGATCGAGCAAGGTTCCGAGGCCATCGCCGCCGCCGGTACCGACCCGGACAGCTTGCGCGCCGCGCACGAGCGGCACGGCCCGGCCGCGGTGCGGGCGGGACAGGCGATGATCGCCGAGTGGCTGGAGGGCCTCTGACGTCGCCCCGGACTTGATCCGGGTCCGCGCTCGTCCGCGAAGCGGGGACGGTGGGGTGCAGGCGCTGCAAGGTCGCGACATGGCGGAACCGGTCCCGGATCAGGTCCGGGACGACGATTGCGCTTGACATCTTGTGCCAATTCGGTTATACGCTCCAGCACACGGCGGGTGTGGAGGCGTTGAGACGTCGGCGCTACCAACCCCGCACCATGCGGCCGGCGGCTCCGACGGGACCACCACACCGTAGCGATGAGCCTAGAAAAGTCCGGCGGCAAGCTGCGAGCCCGTCCCGCCGGGTGCTCATCGTGACAGGGCCGAGTTGGACCACGCTTATGCTTTCCTGGGTCCAACCGTTCGCAACCCGTGGAAGGCCAGCCAAGCCTGTCGTGCCCAGGCAAACACCGGCCGTAAACGCCGTGTTCTCCCTCTTGGCGTAACCCCGCACTCGCCAGCGGACGACGAGCCGCGTCCGCTCCATAACCCACCGTCACCCTGAACTTGTTTCAGGGTCCATCGTGCCGCAAGCCCGGCCGCTCGATCGGCGAACCGCGCCGGCGGCTGGCGTCTCTACCCCCCCGATCGAAGACGACAAATGGCCGCTGAAACAAGTTCAGGGTGACGCGCCAAGGTTCACCCCAGACCAATTTCGCCGTGGGGATACCCAAGGCGAGGCGTCCGCCACTCAAGCAGCCAGCGGCACGGTCGCGGGATCGTAGCTCATCAGTTGCTGCTGGTTCAACGGACGCGCGGAGGCTCCGGCGCCGCTCTGGTCGGCGAGGCCTTGCGCGCGCGAGGCGAGGAGGACGCCGTTGGCGCGCTCGAGGCGAGTGGCCTCGAACACCTTGAGCGCTTCCACGGCGGGCAGGCCCGAGGTCAGCGCACGGGCCACGACCACCGCGTCCTCGATGCCCATCGCCGCGCCCAGGCCCAGGAACGGCAGCATCGGGTGCGCGCCGTCGCCCATCAGCGCGATACGCCCGACCACCCACTGCGGCAGCGGGTCGCGATCGAACAGCGCCCACTTGCGCGTGCCATCGAGCGGGGCGCGCGACAGCAGCTCGGTCAGCTCCCGGTTGGCTCCGGCGAACTTCTCCAGCAGCTCCTCGCGCGGCGCCGGCGTCGACCAGCCCTCTCCGGTCCACGATTCGGTGGGCACGAAGCCGACACCGTTCACCAGCGTGCCGTGGCGGATGATGTAGCGCAGGACCGTCTTGCCCACGCCGGTGTACTTGACCGAGGCGCCATGGCCCAGGAACCCCTCGACCTCGGCGACAGGCACCAGGAAGCGATAGGCCACCTGCCCGGTGAAGCGCGGGTTCTCCTCGCCGAACAGCACCCCCCGCACGCGCGAGTTGATGCCGTCCGCGCCGAGCACCACGTCGCCGGTCTCGATGGTGCCGTCGTGGAAGTGGGCGGTCGCGCTCGTGGCATCCTGCGTGACGTCGACCACCCGCTTGTCGAGCGCGATCGTCGCGGGATCGCCGGCATGGACCGCATCGACCAGGATCCGGTGCAAGTCGGCGCGGTGGATCTGGTAGAAGTAGGGGATCTCGCCCGCGTCACGCGCGGTCTGCATCACGTCGGGCCCGGGCTCGCGCTCGCCCGAGGCGAAGTCGACAGCCCCGGCGCGGTCCGGGATGTCGGACGCCGCCTCGATGGCCTCGCGCAGGCCCAGCGCGAAGAGCCCGCGGCTCGCCGGCTGCGACAGGGTGATGCCGGCCCCGACTTCGCCGAACTGCTCCGCCTGCTCGAACAGGCGCACGGTGATGCCCTGCTGCTGCAAGGCCAGCGCCGCGCTGAGACCTGCGATACCTCCACCGACGATGACGACGCGTTCCACAGTGCTTTCTCCGGATGCCTTGTTTGGGCCATCCCTAAGCCAAAACGCGCCATCCGGCATCGTCGCGCGCGGACGGATGATCGCCTCGTGAACACCCGTCCGCCCGCCGGACGCGATCGCCTGCCCTGTCGCTGCTCCGCCCCCGCTTGTCCGGCGCGTTTACCCGCTACGCCGCGCCAGCAGGTTGCGGGCCTGGCTGGCGATCTGCGCGAGCATCGCCGGCGCCGGCGGCACGGTCGCCTCGGCCCGCTCGACCATCGCGCGGAAGGTTCGGATCGCGCCTTCGTGGCGGCCGGCCCAGTTCTCGACGGCGGCCACCGGATCGTCGCGCGTCGCCTTGGCGCCGGCCAGTTCGGACAGGAACTCCAGCCGCATCTGCTGGAAATCGCGCGCCAGACCCGCGACCAGCAGGCGCTCCCACGGATCGGACGGCGTCATCACCGCCGCCGTGGTCTGCGCCCAGTCGAGCCCGAGCGCGGAGCCGAGGCGGGTGAAGGCGGCGACCAGGCGGCGCGGCGCGATGTCCGTGGCGTCGGCCAGCAAGGCGATGCCCACCGCGCCGTCGAAGTCGAACAAGTGCGTCACCGCCGCCGCCTCGGCCTCGGGCACGCCTTCGTCGACCAGTGCCGCGCTGATATTGCGCGAGTGGGCGCGGCCGCTTTCGCCGAGCAAGTCGCGCGTGTCCTTCGCCAGCGCGCGAGTACCGGGCTCGAGCCGTCGGATCAGGTCCTCGGGCGCGAGGCGTCCGGCCCCGGCCCGCAGCAGGTCGGCCATGTGGCTGCGCACCGCGTGGGCGGTACGCTCGAACAGCGCGAGCCGGGCCGTCTCGCTCATCGGCGCGCTCTCGATGCGACGCCACAGCTCGGTGAGCCCGAGGAGCTGGTCGGCGAGCACGAACGCGGTCGCCACCTGGCCAAGGTCGGCGCCCTCCTCCTCCGCCAGCTCGAAGGGATGCACCACGCCCAGCCGATTGACGATGCGGTTGGCGAGCTTGGTCGCGACGATCTCGGGCGCCAGTCGGTGCGCCTCGATGAAACCGGCGAAGGACTTCTGCATCGCCTGCGGAAAGGCGGCGAGCAGCAGCGGCTCGGTCGCGGGGTCGCGGGCGATCGGGCTGGCTTCGATAGCGCCTTGCAGCACCAGCTTGGCGCTGGATAGCAGCACCGCCAGCTCCGGCCGGGTCAGTCCGCGGCCGTCGAGCGCGCGGCGCGACAGCGTGTCGTTGTCTGGCAGGCCCTCGGTCCGGCGGTCGAGATTGCCGCTGTCCTCCATCGCGTCGATCAGCCGCAAGTAGGACGGGATCGCCTGCACCCCGCCGCGCTCGGCGATCGAGAGCGAGAGCGCCTGCAGCCGGTTGTCCTCCAGCACCAGCGCGGCGACCTCGTCGGTCATCTTGCGCAGCAGCGTGACGCGCTTGGGCTCGGTGAGCTTGCCCGCGCGCTTGGCGGCGGCGAGCGCGATCTTGATGTTGACCTCGTTGTCCGAGCAATCGACTCCGGCCGAGTTGTCGATGAAGTCGGTGTTGATCCGCCCGCCGACACCTCCGGCGCCGCGCAGCGCGAACTCGATGCGCCCGGCCTGGGTGACGCCGAGGTTGCCGCCCTCGCCGATCACCCGCGCCCGCACCGTCGCGGCATCGACGCGCATCGGGTCGTTAGTCGGGTCGCCCACGGTCGCGTTGTTCTCGCTGGAAGCCTTCAGGTAAGTGCCGATGCCGCCGAACCACAGCAAGTCGACCGGCGCCTGGAGGATCGCGGCGATCAGCGCCTCGGGTTCCATCTCGGCCTCGTCCGTGCCGAGCAGCGTGCGCACCTGGGCGCTCAGCGGGATGCTCTTCATCGAGCGGGCGAAGACGCCGCCGCCCTTCGAGATCAGCGCCTTGTCGTAGTCGTCCCAGCTCGAGCTCGGCAGGTCGAACATCCGCTGGCGCTCGGCCCAGCTCTTCGCCGGATCGGGTTCGGGATCGAGGAAGATGTGCCGGTGATCGAAGGCGGCGACCAGCCGGATCGCCTTGGACAGCAGCATGCCGTTGCCGAACACGTCGCCCGACATGTCGCCGCAGCCGGCGACGCGCACCGGCTCGCTCTGCACGTCGACGCCGAGCTCCAGGAAGTGGCGCTGGACCGAGAGCCAAGCGCCCTTGGCGGTGATGCCCATCGCCTTGTGATCGTAGCCCTTGGAGCCGCCGCTGGCGAAAGCGTCGTCGAGCCAGAAGTCGCGTGCCTGCGCGATGCCGTTGGCAACGTCGGAGAACTTGGCGGTGCCCTTGTCGGCGGCGACGACGAAGTACGGGTCGTCCCCGTCGCGCACCACGACGCCTTCGGGATGCACCACGTCCGCGCCGACGATGTTGTCGGTGATCGAGAGCAGCGTGCGCACGAAGATCTCGTAGGCGGCCTGGCCCTCGGCCGCCCAGCCGGCGCGGTCGCGCGCGGGATCGGGCAGCAGCTTGGGGTAGAAGCCGCCCTTGGCCCCGGTCGGCACGATCACCGCGTTCTTGACGCGCTGCGCCTTCATCAAGCCCAGGATTTCGGTGCGGAAGTCGTCGCGCCGGTCGGACCACCTGAGACCGCCGCGCGCGATCGGGCCGGCGCGCAAGTGGATGCCCTCCACCCGGCGCGAGTAGACGAAGATCTCGCGCCACGGCACCGGCTTGGGCAGCCCCGGGACCAGCGCGGAATCGAGCTTGAACGCCAAGGCCTCGGCCGCGGCCGGCGCGAAGGCATTGGTGCGCACGATCGCTTCGACCAGGCTGCGAAAGAGGCGCAGCACGCGGTCGTCGTTGATCGCGGCGACATCGGCCAGCCCGGTGCGGATCGCCTCGCCAGCCTGCCTTTCGGCCTTGGCCCGGTCGCCCTTGAAGGCGGGATCGTGCCGGGCGCGGAACAGGGCGATGAGGCCGCGCGTGATCTCGGGCGCGCGGCCGAGCGCGTCGACCACGGTGTTGATCGTGTAGCTCACCCCGGTCTGGCGCAAGTAGCGGTAGAAGGCGCGCAGCCAGTCCGCCTCCTGCGCTCCGATCGCGGCGGCGACGACGAGGCGGTTGAACGGATCGTTCTCGCCATGGCCGTTGATCACCGCGGCAAAGGCATTCTCGATCGCGTCGGCACGGTCCAGCAGCGGCGCGGCCGGTTCGCCGGCGGGCAGCTCCAGCAGGAAGTCGTGGATCGTGCCCATCCGGCCCCGGTCGAGCGCGGTCGGGATCTCGTCGAGCACGCGGAAGCCGAAGTTCTCCAGCGCCGGCACGGCGTCCGACAGGGGCAAGCTGCCTTCGTTCTGGTAGACCTTGGCGCGCAGCCGCTCCGGCCCGTCACCCGGCAAGCGGAACAGACGCACGTCCCGGCGGCTGTGGGCGACCGATACGAGCTCCGCCTCGCTGCCCGACAGGCTGCGCAGATGGCGGATGTCGATCGCCGCCTCGGCCGCGCCGTAGTCGCCGCGATAGCCGATCGGGAAGGCCTCGGCGTAGCGCGCCGCGATCGCCGCCGCGCGCGAACCCTCGCCCGCGTCGGTGAGCGCCGCCTCGACCGCCTCGCCCCACCCGCGCAGCAGGCCGCGCAACTGCTCGTCGAGCACGGCTTCGTCGGGAGCTTCCTTCGCCTCACGCATGTCGAGCACGAAGCGCAGCATCGCGAGCGTTCCGGCCTCGATCTGCATCGTCCAGTCGAGCACCTCGACGCCTTCGGTCTGCGCGAACAGGGCCTGGATGCGCGTCTGCATCTGGGTGGAGAACTGGTCTCGCGGCAACCACACGAAGGCGAGCAGGTGGCGGGCCAGCGGCGCCTCGACCAGCAGCAGCCGGGGCCTGGGGCGGTCGACCAGGCCGGTGACGGTGGTGGCGACGCGCTCGACATCGGCGGCGCTGAAGCTGACGACGAGGTCGTGCGGCAGCGCGGTCAGCGCATGGGCCAGCGCCTTGCCGGTGTGGCCCTTGGGATCGAAGCCGAAGCGCCCGGCAAGATCGCTGAGCTGGCGGCGCAGATAAGGCACGCGTTCGGGCGGGGTGTTGAGCGCGGCGCTGGTCCACAAGCCGGCATGGACCGAGATCGCGCTGACCTTGCCGCCCTCCATCACGGGCACGAGGATCAGGTCCAGCGGCACGCGCCGGTGGACGGTCGCGATCTCGTTGGCCTTGATGATGATCGGCATGGCTTTGCCGGCCGGAGCGGCATCGAACGCGGCGAAGGCGCGCTCGTAGCTGGCGTCGGCGAGGATCGCCTTGAAGCCGCGCCGGCACAGGCCGAGCACGTGGGCATGGCCGCCGCCCCGCTTGCGGGTGACGTGGCCAAGCTGGGTCAGGTTACCTTCCGCGAACCAGCGCAGCAGCGCGGCGGACTCTTCGTCGGACAGGCGCGCGGCATCCTCGTTCAGCGCCGCGACCATGCGCGGCCAGTCGTCGACCGCGGCGCGCACGTCGGCGAGCACGACCCGCAGCGCGCGCACCAGTTCCTGCCGCTGGCGGGCATCGGCGCGCGCGGTCTCCAGGTAGATCATCGATTCCGATCGCGCACCCGGCTCGTCCTTGCCGGGCAGCCCGGTCAAACGGCCCGCCTCGTCGCGGCGCACCGGCATCACGGGGTGGACCAGCCGTTCGATCTCGATCCCCATGGCCGTGATCGCGGAGGCGACGGAATCGACCAGGAACGGCATGTCGTCGTTGATCAGCGCGATCCGCAGAAAGCGCCGCCCGGTGCTGGCCGAGGCGACCTCGATGGTGGGCTCGTCCTGGGCGCGCACCTGGGCGGCGCCGAGCAGGAAGGCGGCCGCCGCCTCCACCCAGCCGGCCTCGAACGGGCCATCGCCGGGAAGCAGCGAGTCGCGGATGTTGGCGGCGATCTCGGTCGTGAAATCCCCGCGCGAGCGTGCCTGGCGGCCACGCCCCCCGGTCTTCGCCCTGGAGGGTTCCTTGGCCTTCGCCTTGGCATCGGTAGCGGTCATCGATCTCTCCACGCGCAAAAAGCCGGCCCCCGCTCGCCGTTCTGCGCCGTCTTTGTGAACAGATGGCATATAGGCCCTCGGCACAAGCCCGGTAGCCACGTGTTTACGGCACGCCGCGCGTGGCGCGCGGGCGGCGCCGAGTTGGGGGCTCAGTCCCGAACGGGAGGCAGCGTGCCGGTGCGCGCCGTATTCGCCTGCGGAAAGCGCACGACGCGCACGATCGGGCCGCCGACTTCGCCGGGGACGGGCGCGAAAGTGGCGACGATCACGCCCCGGTGCAGCAGCTCGCGATAGGCGGCATAGGCCTGGGGGAACGTCTCACGCTCGGCGGCATAGCGGTCGTACTGCGTCAGCACCGCCCAGCCCGGCCCGCAGGTGCCGCGCACTTTGGGGTTCATCGTGCCGTAGTCGACGTTGGAGCGCTGATCGCGCGCATTCTCGATCTGGTCGTACTGGACTTTGCCGCGGAGCATGTCGCGCACGTCGACACAGCCGGCATCGCCGACCGGGAACAGGAAGTTCCAGGGACCTTGCAGCAGATCGAAGGCGAAATGCTCGACCAGGATGCTGCTGTGCGGCGGCACATGCGCATAGACCCAGGCGGTGGCGGCCTGACGCGTGTCGTGCCGGCGCACCCGGCCCTCGACCAGCGCCTGCGCCACTTGCGGCGCCAGCACGGCGAGCAGCGCCACCGCGAATGTCGCTCGGCGCGCGTTGGCCGGGCGGTGGCGCAGCAGGGCGTCGTGAAGCCACACCAGCGCCAGCGCGACGAGCACCGACAGCGCCGGAGTGAGCGGCAGGGCCCAGCGCTCCCAGATCAGCGTCTGGAAGCAGAACAGTGCGAAGAACGCCAGCGGCACCGGCAGCACGATCGCCGCCGCCTCGCGGTCGCGCGCCATCAGGACGAGGCCGCACAGCGCCGCCAGCGCGCCCGCCCAGCCCACGCTCGAGAGGATCGGGCCGGAGAGATACCAGCCCGCATTCCACATCGGGCTGCCGCCCGAGGCGCCAAGATGATGCGGCTGCGCCTCCCCGGCCAGATTGCGCAGCAGCATCGGATAGTCGAGCAGGATGTAGGGCGAGGCGACCAGGCCGAAGCCCGCCGCAAGCACCCCGAACAGCGCCAGCTTGCGGATCGTGCCGCCCACGCTCTCCTCGCCCCGCGCCAGGCGCAAGGCATAGGCGCCGCCGATAGCGAGCCCGGCAAGCGCGAAGGGCCACTTGGTGACGATCGCCAGGCCCAGCCACAGCGCGCCGAGCACCAGGTCGCGCCGCCCTCCCCCGCGCGCGATCCGCACCGCGGCGAGCGCCACGAGCAGCAGGAAGCACACCGCCATCACGTCCGAGCGGATGATCTGCGAGTAGGCGATGTGGAGCGGGTTCACCGCCAGCACCCCCGCGGCGACGAGGCCGACGCGCCGGTCGAACAGCTCGCTGGCCAGGCGGTACGTCAGCCAGATGCTCCACAGCCCGAAGCCGACCATCGCCAGCCGCCCCGGCAGCATGACCCAGGTCGGATCGAAATAGATCATGTCGGCGAAAGCCTTGGGGCTGACCCACAATCCCCCCGCCCAGCCACTGGCGAAGACCAGCACGTCGACCAGCGCGAGCGCGTAGATCGTCGTCGTCGCCGGATGGCCGAACCAGCCGGGGTTGAGCGTCGGCCCGCTCAGCATGCGGACCGCGCCCATCTGGAACATCAGCTCGTCGGGGTCATTGAGCGCCGGCAGCCCGAAGTTGACGCCGTTCAGCCGCAGCGCGAGCGCCACCAGCAGCACGAGCGCGATCGGCCACGACCGCCGAGCGAAACGCAGCGGCGCGGCCATGCGATCAGATGCTCATCTTCTTGAACTGGAACTCGGGGATGTGGCGGATGATCAGCATGACGATCTGCCAGATCGGCCGCACGTAGATGACGTTACGGCCCTTCTCCACCGCCTTGACGATCGCGTCGCCCACTTCCTTGGGCTGCGCCGTCAGCTTGGCCGGCAAGTCCATGCCCTGCGTCATCTGGGTGTAGACGAAGCCGGGCAGGACGGTGACGACGTGGACGCCGGTCTTGTCCTTGGCAAGCCGGTTGCGCAGGCCCGAAAGGAATGCGCTGAACCCTGCCTTGGCCGAGCCGTAGACGTAGTTCGCCGCGCGTCCGCGCACGCCCGCGACCGAGCTGATGCCCACCAGCGTGCCCGATCCGCGCGCGGCCATGCGGTTCGCCAGCACGCCCAGCAATGCCGCCGGCCCCTCGAAGTTGGAGCGCAGGACCGTCGCCATTTCGGTCAGGTCGGTCTCGTTGCGCTTCTGCTCACCCATGTAGCCGACGGCGCAGACGACGACATCGGGCAGCACCGGCAGCGCGTCGACGAAGGCCTCGAGGCCGGCGAGGTCGAGCGCATCGATCTCGTGCAGGCTCGCGCCCTGGCTCGAGCGGATCGCCACGTCGGCGCGGTCGTTCTCGAGCGAGGCGGCGTTGCGCGCGGCGAGCTGGACGGCGTAGCCCTTGGCGGCGAAGGCCCGGGCGACGGCAATGCCGATATCCGAGCGCGCGCCGATGACGAGGACGGTCTTGGTCATAGGGCAAGTCTTTCGGATTGCAGGGAGTGGAAGCGCGCGCCGGCCCCGCTGGCGCTGCGCATCGCGGTGAACGCCTCGGTTCGCGCATCGGCGGCGCGCAGGCGCTCGGCGGTGAGCTGGCTGTCCTTGGCGAGGTAGAAGCGGCCGCCATGGTCGATCGCGATCCGCTCCAGCTCGGCGAACAGCGCCGGCGTGCTGGCCCGCATCGGGAAGTCGAGCGCCAGGGTGTAGCCTTCCATGGGGAACGAGAACCGGCTCTCCTGCTTGCCCATGCGCTTGAGCACCGCCAGGAACGAGGCCTGGCCCGAGCGCGCGATCTCGGCCAGCAGCGCGGTCAGCCCGGCCTTGGAGGCGTCGAGCGGCAGCACGCACTGGAACTGGGCGAAACCCTTGCGGCCATAAATGCGGTTCCACTCGAGCATGGCATCGAGCGGATAGAAGTACGTGTCGAAATCGATCAGCGCCTCGCCCGTTTGGCGCCGCCCGTTGGCGTAGTACAGCAGGTTGAAGGCCTTCACCGACCAGCGATTCAGCGCGAAGCCGGGGAAGTCGAGCGGCACGGCCTTGGCGCGCTTGCGCTTTTCCACCCAGCGGTCCGCCCGCTCGCGCTCGCCCAGCTCGTCGAGACGGGCGTGCTCGCCCAGCATCACCAAGGAGCGACCCGTGGAGCGCCCGGTCGCCAGGCAATCGATCCAGCCGACCGAATAGGTCGCGTCCTGCGCGTGCTCGAACAGCGTCATCGCCCGCTCGAGATTGGCGGCGGGCAGCATCGTCTGCCGGATCCAGCCGCTCTCGACCGGGGTCAACCGAACCGCCGCGCGCAGGATCACGCCGGTCAGGCCCATGCCGCCGACGGTCCACGCAAACAGCTCGGCGTCGTCATCGGGGCCGGCGCGGCGGATCTCGCCGTCCGGGCACAGCACGTCGACCCAGTCGACGAAGGCACCGAACGAGCCGTGCGTGTGGTGGTTCTTGCCGTGGACATCCGAGGCGATGGCGCCGCCGATCGAGACGAACTTGGTCCCCGGTGTCACCGCCGGAAACCAGCCGCGCGGCAGGAACACGTCGATCAGGTCGGCGAGCAGCACGCCGGCCTCGGCCACCACTTGCCCAGTCGCCGGGTCGAACGCGAGGATGCGGTCGAACCCGCGCATGTCGAGGGTGCGAGCGGGATTGAGCGCGCTGTCGCCGTAAGCCCGGCCGTTGCCGCGCGCGATGAGGCTCTCGCCGGCCTCGCCGAGCGCCGCCTGCAGCGCGCGCATGTCGCGCGGGCGGCGCACCTCGCACTCGGCGCGCGGATAGCGGCCCCAGCCTGAAAGGATCACCGCAGCGCCTCTGCCGCCGGACGGTGCAGCACCGCGTCGGTGAACACGAAGCGCCGGTCGAGCCGGTACTTGACGACATAGCCGACCGCCAGGCCCAGCACCGCGCCCAGCTCGCGCATCGCTTGCGTGTGCCAGACGAACCAGAACAGGCTCTCGGTACCCCAGAAGATCGCGGTCGTGACCAGACCCATCGCGGTGTAGAGCCCAAACTTGGCGCCGTGCTGCTTGAGGCCCGTGCCGGTGTCGAAGAAGATCCACTTCTTGTCGAGCACGTACTTGATCACCAGGCCGACGAACGTGCCCAGGATCATCGCCGCGCCGAACACGGCGGTGGCATAGAGCTTCTGGGGAACCAGGCCCTCCAGCCACCCCGGCATCCAGTCGGCGAGAGGCATCACCAGGCGCTGGGTGCCCAGGTTCGCCACCGTCGCGATGACCGCGAACAGCGCATAGCGCAGGACGAGCGCCGCCAGGGTCATGCCGCAAGCCTCATGCCAGAAGCCTCATGCCACAAGCCTCACGGCAGCGACGCCGCGACCGCGAAGCCCGCGATCAGCAGACCGCACACCATGCTCACCCGGTCCTTGGCCGCGAACACGATGGGATCGTCGTGCATCTCGCCGCGATGCGCCTTGAAGATCACGCGGCTGATCCAGAACAGCAGCACCGGGGTCACGCCCCACAGCGCCTTCGGGTGATGATAGATCTGCGTCACCACGTCCGAGCTGAGATAGAGCGTCATCACCAGCACCGAGACCAGGCCCGATCCGGTCGCCATCTGCGAGACGAGCTCGAGATCGTCCGGGTGGTAGCCCCGGCCGTGGATCGTCAGCTTGCTGGCCTTCACCGCGTCGACCAGCTCGGCCTGGCGCTTCACCGCCGCCAGCGAGAAGAAGATGAACAGCGAGAACGCCGCCAGCCATACCGAGATCGGCAGGCCGGTCGCCACGCCGCCGGCGATGACGCGGATCGTGTAGAGCCCGGCCAGCACGCAGATGTCGATGATCGGATAGCGCTTGAGCGAGAGCGAGTAGGCCGTCGTCGTGACGAAGTAGATCGCGATCGTCAGCAGGAACCAGGGCCCCAGCAGCGCCGAGATCGCGAACCCGGCCAACAGCAGCAGCACCGTGACCGGCAAGCCCAGCTCGATCGCCGCCGTGCCGCTGGCGAACGGCCGCTTGCGCTTGCGGGCATGCGCGCGGTCGGCCGAAAGGTCGAGCAGGTCGTTGACCAGGTAGACGCTGGAGGCGACCAGACTGAACGCCACGAAAGCGCCGATCGCGCGGACCAGCAGGTCGAGGTCGAACAGCTTGTGCGCGCCGGCGATCGCCAGGAACACGAGCACGTTCTTGGCCCACTGGTGCGGCCGCAGGGCCTTGACCAGGCCCATCGCGCCGCCCTTGGGCGGCTCGATGGCATGGAAGCTGGCATGCGCGCGCGCCTTGGCCCGCACCGCGCCCGAGCGGCTCTTGACCACGGCGTGGCCGGACTGGCGCCACACCTCGGCATCGGCATGGGTGTCACCGACATAGGCGTAGTTGCCCGCGCCATAGCGCTCGACCAGGAAGCGCGCCTTGTTCGGCCCCTTGAGGTTGCGCACCCCGTCCGAGCCGTAGACTTCGTCGAACAGCCCCAGATGCGCCCCAATGGCATCGGCGAGCCGCTGGTCGGTCGCCGTGACCAGCGCGACCTTGCCCCCGCGCGCCCGCCAGCCCTCGATGAAGGCGATCACCTCCTCGTCATAAGGCAGCACCGCCACGTCGACCGACGCGCGCTCGGCGAGGTAAGCCTTGAGCTGCGCCTTGCCCTTGCCCAACCGCGCCGCCGCGCCGAACGGGGTGCGCCAGTCGGACGCGAAGGCCGACCAGAACGTCTCGTGCAGCATGTTCGACCGCAGGAGCGTTCCATCGAGATCGACGGCGAGGACCTCGGGAAGACTGCCAGGCGTCGTCTTCGCAACGGTCAGGCTTTCGGCGGCCAAAGTCATGCGATCCCCCGCGCCAGTCGGCCCTGCCCGGCCGTCGATCCCACCGCACTGAACGACGGGCGCCGTCGCAGGATCAGCGCGACATAAGCCCCGGCGAGCAGCAGGCCCGCTGCCTGCAGCGACCAGTTGAGCGAGCTCCCGTGCGGATGCTGCGTCGTCCCGGCGAGTAGCACCGCGCGGAAATGCTGCGCAAGCCCGCTGCCGGTGCCGATCCAGGCGAGCGCGTAGAAGGCGATCACCTCGCCCCAGCGTGCACGGGCGAGCAGCTCGGGCAGCACGAGCATCACCGCCACGGCCAGGCAGGCGAGATCGTAGTCGTAGTTGTAGGGGCTGACGAACAGCGTGACGAAGGCGGCGAGCGCCATCAGCCGGTTCGCCGGCAGCCCGCGCGACCAGCCCAGCGCCAGGAGTCCGAGCGCCGCGACCGCCACGAGGATGTGGATCGCCATCGCCTTTTCCGGCGGGAAACCGAAGCTGCGCACCCCGGCATAGACCGAGGACATGCGGTAGAGCGGATAGAGGCCCTCCCGCAAATAGCCGCCCGCGTCCTTCACGCCCGTCAGGAACGCGCTCCACACGCCGATGCCGAGCACACCGGTCGCGAGCGCGCAGGTGAGCGCGGCCGTCACCGCCGCGATCGCCAGCACCGCCCAGCGGCGTTGCAGGAGCGCCAGGAGGCTGGGCCCGAGCGCCAGGTGCGGCTTGATCACCATCAGCCCCAGCGGCACCCCCGCGCCATTGCGCCGCTGCACGAGGCCCAGCAGCGTGAGGCCGATCAGCGAGCCGGTCAGCAGCCCGTTCTGGCCAAGGCGAATGCACAGCACCAACGCGGGATAGACCGCAAGCAGCCCGGCGCCCGCGCGCTCCCACCCGAACCGCGACAGCGTCCACAAGTACAACGCCAGCGTCGTTGCCATGAACAGCAGGTAGGACCAGGCCAGCCCCAGCATCGGCAGCACCGGCATCATCGCGGTCAGCGGCGGCGGATAGGCCCACGGCATGAACGTCGTGCTGCCGGTAAAGCGCTGCTGCGAGGCGGTCAGGTAGTCGTTGTCATAGGCCCTGACGATATCGCCTTCGCGATAGAGCCGGCCGACGACGTAGAAATCCTCGTAATCGTTGAGGATCCGCGCATCGCTGACCGCAGCGTCGGCGATCAGCATCGATCCGGCCTTGCCCAGCTCAGCCCCGCTCTCGGCCTCGATCTTGCGGTACTGCAATGTCGTCAGCACGATCATCGCCGCGAGCGGCAGCACCAGCAGCCACCCAAGCCAACGGTTGACGAGCAGGCGATGGAGGATCGGGCCAAGCTTCATGCCCCGGCTCCCGGACCGGCTTCGACCGCCGCGAACGGCTGCCGGGGACGCCGCACGCGCGGCAGGATCGGCGCATCCTTGCGGAACCGCCAGCGATCCCGCCAACCATCGCGCCGCACGTCACGCCAGACGAGGGCCATGGTGTCGATGGCGAACAGCGAGGTGATGAGGATGAGGCCGAAGGGACGCAGGAACATGCCGATGCCAAGCCCACGCTCCACAAGCACGAAACCGTTCGCGATGTAACTGAACTGCAGGAACCACATGCCGTTGCCGAGCATGATGTCACCCGGCAACGACACCAGGTATGTCAGAATAATCGCCATCGGCTTCAGCCAGCCCTGCCACCGCTCCATGAAGATGAAGAAAAACATGATCGGCTGCGTATAGGCCGAAGTCTCCTGCGTGATCATCACGAACGAAATGGCCATCAGCGTCAGGCGCTGCGGCGAGACTGCTTCTGGCCGCAACCACGCCGCGGCCAGAGAGAGCAACGCCAGGATCTGACCCGTACGCATCGCCAACTCGATCGCGAACGTACCCCAGATGACGAGGTCTTCACCGATCAGGGTGGTGACCGGCGCGTAGGAGTCGCTCAGGACCAAGTGCAAGGGGTTGAAGGTGTTGGGATACCAGAACGAAAGGATCGACGCCTCGCCGCTGTAGAAGCCCTCGGCGAAGTTGAACAAGTTGTCGACGATCTCCTTGGGCGTGCCCTCCCCGAAGATGAGGAACGAGACCAGGTAGACGAACACGATCGCAAGCACCGATGCCTCGACCCAGAGCCAGCGGCGCCGAACCAGTTGCACCAGCACGGCCGCGATCATGTAGACCTTGAAGTTCACCACCATGCCGATGTTGAGCCAGCGCAAGCGCGCGGAACGCAGCAGCGGTCCCCACCCCAGCATGACGCAAGTGATGCAAAGGAGGATGACGTTCCCGCGCTCGAGCCCGAACAGCATGGGCATGCCCACCGTCAGCGCGAATGCGCGCGGCAGCGCGGTCTTGCGGTCGATCCGCATGTAAGCGATCGATGCGAGCACCGCGTTCACGACATACGCGAGATGTATGACGGCGATGCCCACCCAATCGCAATCGCGCACGGTCGAGAGCGGCGCGTATTCGTAACAGGCCGGAATGCCGACGAATTTCAGGATCGCGAACGTCAGCGGAGGATAGACCGACAGCCAAGTGTCGTAGGCGCCTTCCTCGTGCGCCCAGATGACCGTGCTGTACCAATCGCGGAAAGTATCGTCGGTGTCGTAGAAAAAGGGCTGCGGGAAGTACCGGTATGTGATCGTCTCGTAGGCGACGACCAGACCGCATCCCAGGATGGCGAGCGCAAGCACCCACTCCAGCCATTGCAGCTTTGCGCGAGGCTGCCGGTCCGCGCTCATGAAGGCCGAGCCCGGAACACGACGAACTTGAGCGCGAAGTAGTTCACGATCGAGACGAGAAACGCCGACAGAAAGCCGGCCGCGTAAGGGTTGGCGATGAAGCGCGCGATGATGGCCAGGGACGCCAAGCTCAGCAGGTAATTGACGGCGTAGGAGAGCACGAAGCGCCCCTTGGCGGGCCCGGCATCGCGAAACACGTGCCGGCTGTATGTCATGTAGTTGAAGGCCATGCCCGCCAGGTGGGCGATGAGCTGGGCCGCATAGATGCCCAGCCCCGCCCATACCAGCGCTGCGTAGGCACCAAGTCCGAACAGCGTATTGACGATCCCCGCCTGGTAATATCGAAAGACCTCGATAACCCGTCGGGACTTGAAGGACGCGAGCACCTCAATAATCCGCCGGGAAATTGATGCGCTCGCGCTCCAGAACAAGCGGCGTTCGGCGGGTCCTCTCGGAGATGAGGCGAATGTGATCGCCCATCAGACCGATAAAGCCGAACAGCAGGGCGAATTGCGCCTGCAAGATCATCGCGATGAACCAGCCCGCGATCGGCCTGTCGAGGAAGAAGGCGGCAATCCCGCCCACGAACATCACGAAGGTCGCGATCGCCCCCAGGACACCGATGTACAAGGGCACGCGCAGCAGCCGCTTGGACGATGCGGTAAGCCCGCCCACGGCGAAGTCGAGCAAGGCGAAGAAGTTGTTGTTGGACTTGCCCCGCGCCCGCTGCGGACGGTGGTAAGTGATGGTCTCCAGCGGGTATCCGGTCTCGACCAGCATGCCTCGAAAGAACGGCTCCGGCTCGTTCATCGCCCGGATCGCGTCGACGACCTTGCGATCGTACAAGCCGAAGCCCGTTGCGTTCGGAATGATCGCGTGATCGCCGAAGTTGCGTGCGAGCGCATAGGACAACTTGCGGGTGGTATCGAGGATGACGCCGGACTTCTCGGACTCGCGAACGCCGAGCACGATGTCGACACCCGCACGCCAGCGCTCGACGAAACGTGGGAGCAGCGCCGGCGGATCTTGGAAATCGGCGCACATGCCGATGACCGCCCGCCCCCTCGCCGCAAAGATTCCATGCGTCGGCGAGCGCATCTGCCCGAAGTTGCGGGTGTTGACGATCAGGCGAATACGGGGGTCGCGCCGACACATCTCCCGGATGATGGGGACGGTCTGGTCGCTGGACTCGTTATCGATGAAGATGATGTCGAAGGTGATGGAGAGCGGTTCCAGCTCGGAAATGACCGCAGCAGCGATCGCCTCCGCGTTCGCCTCCTCATTCCGGCAGGGGATGACGACCGAGATATCCGGAACGGAAGGATCGCTCACAATGCCGCTCACGCGCTCAGCGCCTCGTCCCCCACGGGCGGGCGCAGACGATAGAACTCGACGGTCAGACCCGTCAAAAGGATCAGGATGCCAAGGCACAGCGGCAGCAAGTTGAACTGACGCGCCGGGTCCAGATAGGTCGGCTCGAGGATGCGCATGTTCGCAGTGGCCGTCATGTTCTCGAGCAAGGTGCCCTGATAGAAACGACGATAGTTGTAATACAGGTCGCGTGAGAAGAACAACTCACGGCGCAGGCGTTGCAGCTGGTTGGTTTGATCGATGACCTCGCCCAACGTTCCCTCGCCGCTTCCCGCCGCCTTCGCGTCGGCAAGTTGCCCCTCCAGAGCCGCAATCTCGGCGACGACCGTGCGCACCTGCGGATTGCCATCGGTGGCAAACTGGCGGAAGGTCTCGAGCTGGCGTTTCTTCGCCAGGATTTCCTGTTGCAGCGAAGGAATTCGACCCGCGACCTGATCGACGGCGGATTGCGGTTCGGCGTACTGGCTGCTGCGCCGGAAAGCGTCGTATGCGTCCTGCGCACGGGTCATCCGGTCACGCGCGGAACGAAGCACATCCTCAAGCACCCGCCGCTTGTAAGCGGTTTGCTGCTGCGCGATGAAACCGAGCCGCTCGCGGATCGCGACGGGGTAGGCATTGACGACGCTGTAAGCGAACGGGCCGTCCATGTTGTACAGCTCGATCTGGATGATGCCGCCACGCAGGGCGCGCATTTTCACCCTGTCCTCCAGCCAACGCATCACGTGCTTGCGATCGCGATGAAGCCTTTCCTCAAGGTGAAGCCGCTTTGAGATTACGTCCCTGACCATGACGCTGCGGCCGACTTTGACGGTGAGGTCGATCGCGGCCTGAGAGCCGAACACGTTTCCGCTCGCGCCCAGCTGGCCGATGGTGTCGCCCAAGCCGAGCGCCCCCGGATCGGTCGGCGTCAATGTTACAACCGCGCGCTCGGGCTCGGGAAACAGCGTGAAGATCGCGCAGAGTACCACGAGCACGGCGACCACGATGCGCCGAATCTTGTCGTTGCCGAACCAACGATTATGCGAAAGTCTTCCGACGATACTGGGACGTGGTGTCATTTGTTGATGGCCGCCACGGTCGCGGCACCCAGGCCGAGTTGGAATACGATCTGCACGATATCCTTGATCTTCGCCCAGACGGAGCTCGACTGCGCCTTGACCGGAACGAAAATGACGTCGCCCGGCCTGACCGTGGCGGAGAGCGCGCCGGTCTTGCGGGAGAGGACATCGCCATTGGCGCGCACAAGGAATATCTGCCCCTTGTCGGCGAAGCGAGTCACGCCGCCGGACCGCTCGATGTAGTCGCGCACCTTGGCGCTCCCTGTGCCCAGGCGGAACGAGGCGGGACGGAAGACCGCGCCGAACACGCCCACCGTGTCGATGCGCGGCGGTACCACGATGTGGTCATTGTTCTCGAGCAGGAGATCGCCGGGGAGCGTGTTCGCCGTAAACGGCAGCTCGAGCACCAGCCGACCGTCCGGCTCGTTCGCGCGCATCTTGTCGAGCAACTCGCGCGCCGCACGCATCTGCGCGTCCCGATCACCCTGCGCGATCGTGGTGTCGGCACTGAGCGGCGCCGCGGCGAGCATGGCCTCCAGCTGATCGATCGCCTCGGCATAGCTGGCGCGCTGCTGTTCGCGCACGGTCACGCGCGTCAATCGGGTGCCATAGACATAGGCGCGCGATGTCAATCCGCCGGCTTGGTCGATGACCTGGGAAAGCGGCGTGTTGGGCGCGACGAAGTAGTTGCCTGGCTTGTTCACTTCGCCTTCGAGCCTGACGACGACCGATTGCCGCTCCAAGGGATGCAACAGCGACCCTTGCGACAGGACCTGCACGATGTCGCCCGCGACGGCGGGTTTCGCCGCGATCTCACCGAGCGCCACCTCCCGGCTGCCGACGGTACCCTTGTCGTCCAGCGCATAGAGGATGACGCGCGAGGAATCCGCCAATTCGGTGGAACCGCCAGCTACCTTCAGCACGTCGGCGATGCTTTCGCCGGGCTTCGTTTCGTAGATGGCCTCTTCGTTCACGCTGCCCAGGACCGCCACCTGGCTGCCGACCGGGCTGATGAAAATGACATCCTCGTTCTGGAGGATGGCATCCCGGCTGCGGTCGCCGTACCGCAGCAGGTCGTACAAGTCGAAGTCACGAACTTCGCCGCCGTTGCGGTAAAGCTTGATGGACCGGAAGCTGCCGCCCGACGACGGGCCGCCCGCCGCCATGACGGCGTTCACCAGCGTCGAGAGACTGTTGACGGTGAAGGCCCCCGGCTGATTGGCGAAACCGGTGACATAGACGCGAATGCCATGCAGTCGCTTGACGCTGACGGTCACGTCGAAGCCGCGATACTTGGTCCCGATCGCAGCGGCCACCCGATCCTTCAAGTCGCGGTAACGAACGCCGACAAGGTTCACCTTGCCGACCTGCGGCAAGAAGATCTGGCCGCTACGATCCACGGTAAAATCCGCGCTGCCCTCGATCGAACCGGTCGTGTTCACCGACACGAGATCGCCGATCCCGATCGGATAGTCCCCGGGGATCGTTGCCGTCGCCGGAACATTGAAGTTCGCCTGGCCGGGCGTCACCAGATCCGCCCCGAACCGCTTGACGTCACGACCGGTCACGGTCCGCACGTAGTTCTGGAACTCGTTGGGGGGGACGGGCTTCGCGATACGCCCGCCGACCGCCTGCTCGTCCCGCGGTTCGTACAACGGCTGGGCAGTCGTGGTGCTGGAAATGCTTCCCTGCTTGAACGCGGGGATCGGTGAAACACTCGAGATGCTTGATCCACCCGATTCCGCTCCCTGACCGAGCGTGGGCATGTCGGAGACCGAGGAACTATCCCGCGACAGCGGAGAACCGCTGGGCATCGAGTTTGGATCGATGATGATCGCTTGCTGTGCGAAACCGGTCTGGACCAGCGAGCATGAAATGAGCAGCGTCAACGTCGCTGAGGGCAAACCGCGCAGCGTGTGTTCAAGGCGGCTCCTGGAGTGCCGCGCATTCGCATTTGTCATTCTATTTCCGCTCGATAGCCGAATTGCGGCTGGTCCCACCAGAGCGTCGGAGCGCTCGCACTTCGATCCCGCATCGGCCGTGCCTGCTATTGCTGGCGGCGCAGATAGTCAATGGTCTTGGCGATCTGGGCGTCCAGCGCGGTGGCCGGGATGTGATGCCTGGAAAGCATCGCCGCGTAGGCTTGTGGGTCGCCATGATAGACATCCGGCACGCTCTCCACCACGTCCGCCCGCGTGACTTGCGCCCCCGGCACCTGCGCTGCGACCACGTGTGCGACATCGCCAAGCTCGAGCGGCAGCCCGCCGCTGTCGAATCGGCTAACACCGTCCGGCGCCGCCATGACCTCGGCCAGGGCGAGGGACATGAGTTCGCTGATGGCGACATAGCCACGCACGACGCTCCGCGGCGCGCGGACTGTGATCGGGCGGCCCGCCAGCCCGTCGAGGATGAAGCTCGCCAGAGCGTAGGCCTGGTGCTTGTTGATGTAAGGACCGCTCACGTTGAAGACGCGGGCGATCACCGCGCGCGTGCCATGCGCTTGCGCCCAAGCCGCGAACCGGTCCTCGTCGGCCTCCTTGAGTTCGCCGTAGAGCCGCATCTCCGGCGCTGCGGTCAGATCGCGGGCGCGGTATGCCGCACCCGAGGAGGCGACGAATATCGCGTCGGCGCCGATGCGCTCCAGTTTCTCGGCGACCGTCTGGCTGATGCGAGCATTCGCTTGCCGGTAGTCGGCTTCGCTCATCTCGACCGCACGGTCCTTGGTCAGGAAGGCGAAATGCAGGACCATGGTGGGCCGCTTCGGCAGTTGGCCGATATCGTCCAGGGCGATCTGCTCGATAGGCCGGCCGTCTTCCAGCGTGAGCATGCGGCGGCTCGATCCGACGCAAACCACACGGTCGCCGAACTGGTCACCCAGCGCAAGGACCAGATCCTGGAGCGTGCACAATCCCAGCCAGCCGCCGGCACCGGTGACGACGATACGACGCGGGTCGGCCGCCAGCCGCCGGGCGACGCCTGGGTCAAGCATCGGCGCGCCGCGCCTCGTCCGCCGAGGGCGCCTCCAGCATCTGCCTGACGATGCCCCAGCCCAGGAGCAACGTGGCGAACAGCATCGCCCCGCCCAGCGTCGCCAGCACCGGCAGCCCCTTGCCCATCGCATAAAGGACGATGGTCGGCTGCAGCACGACGAACGCGGCCGCGCCGAGTGCGATCTGCGTGTTCCACTTCATGCTCACCAGGAAGGGGAGCAGCACCAGGAGATAGTGGAACCAGGCGAGGGGAGATGCGAGGATTCCCGTCAACAAGCCGAGCATTGTCGCCCACTGCGCGTTCGGCCGCCTGATCCAGGCAAGCGCGCATGCACCGGCGAGCACGAGCACGGCTGTGGCTGCGCCGATCTCCTTGAGGCCAAGCCGCTGGAAGTACGATGGCAGCGACACGGTCGTGGTGAAAATCCAGTGATTGTCCTGGCTCAGCGCCAGCAACCAGTCGCGGTAGATCTGCGGGCCGTACACCATCATCGGCAACGCCGTGAACAGTGTCGCCGCCACGCCAATCAGCAGTGCCAGGCGATAATGCCGCGCCAGAAACAGGATCGGCATGAGCAACGCGAAGTTGGGCTTGAGCGCTACCAGCAAGCCGAGCGCCACAGCGGCCAGGCCGTGGTTGGACGCGCGCAAGGCCGCCCAGGCGGCAAGGGCCAGCAACAGCAGCAGGATGTAGTTCTGGCCGATAATGATGCTGTCCCACACCGGCAGGAACAGAAACGCCCAGGCCGCCTTCGCCCAGTGTGGCTGGACCCGGCGGTTCAGCCATCCGATCGCGGCCGCGAACCCGGCGCACAGGGCCACACCCCAAGCCGCCGCCGCCGCCTGCAACGGTATGAGGCTGATCAGCCGACAGAACGGAAGGAACATCGGCGGATTGAGATTGATGTCCCTGACGATGTCTCCGCCCTTGGTGCGGAACACCCAGACTCCGGGGTGGAAAGCATAGGGATCGAGACCCTCTGCCAATTGCCGCCCCGACGCCCAATAAGAAGCGAAGACCTTCGCCCCTGCATCCCCATGCAGATAGAGCTGGGCCAGATAGATCATCAGGCTGAAAGGCAGGATCGCCGCCGCAAGCCAGGGCAGTCCCCTGACGACGAAGGACGGGACGCGCCCCGAAACCATCGATGGGATATTGGACCGAGGGCGGGTCAAGCCGCGCGCGCGGGCGCCATGCGGGTCGCCACGGCCTGGCTCATCGCGTGGAAGCAGTCGAAGCTGTCGGCTTGCGCATGGGTGAAGGCGGGCGCCGCATAGCCGTAGGACATGAACACGAACGGCATTCCCGCCTCGACCGCGAGCTGATGGTCGATCTCACTATCACCGATGTAGAGACACTCGCCCACGCTGGCGCCCAGCGCGTCGAGTGCCGCGTTCAGCATGTCGGGTGCAGGCTTGCGGCGCAGGCCCTCGCGCAAGCCGACGACGGCGTCGAAATGCCCGGCGATGCCGGTGTCCATCAGGACCTTGTCGCACAGGTTCTGCGGCTTGTTGGAGCAGATCGAAAGCGTGAAGCCGGCCGAGCGTAGTTGCTCCAGTCCTTCGACCACACCGGCGAAGAGCGAGTTGCTCGGCGTCAGCATCTGCTCGTAGCGCGCCCGGAACTCGGCGATCTCCTGTTCGGGATCACCGCAAACCGGACCGAGCAAGGCCGCGACCATCTTCTCGCCGCCGATGCTCATCCACGGGCGGGCCGCCACCGGATCGATGCGGTAGTCGCTGCCGCGATCCACCAGCATGTCGCCCAGGATCTGCACGCAGATGCCGCAGCTGTCGACCAGCGTGCCGTCGAGGTCGAAGATGAGCTGCCGGATCACCGCAGCACCTCGCACGGCGCCATGGCCTCGGCCAGTTCCTCGGTGGCGAGAAACGGGCTCAGATCTTCCAGCGGCGGCGAGATCATGGTCCCGTCCTCGAGCCGGCGCGAGCTCAGCTTGGGCGCGAACTCCTGGCGCTTGTCGATCATCACCTCGCACAAGTGCGGCCCGTTGCTGTCGAGCGCGGCACGGATCGCGCTCGCGAGGTCGGCGTCGCGCGCCACCTTGCTGCTGGCGATGCCGAAGCCTGCCGCCAGCCGGTCGAACTCGGGGAAGGTGAGACCGCTGTCGGGGCCACAGCCGACGATGTTGTCGGGAAAGTGGTTCTGCTGCGACTGGCGGATCGAGTGGTAGCCATCGTTGTTCAGCACGAACAGCTTGATCGGCAGATCATGCCCGGCGATCGTCTGGAGCTCCTGCAGGTTCATCATGATCGAGCCGTCGCCCGCCAGGCAGATGATCCGCTTGCCGCCGGCACCGTAATAGGCCCCGATCGCACCGGGCAGGTCGTAACCCATCGAGGCGCAGCCGGAGTTGGTGTAGAGTCGCTGACCGGGCTTGAGCTGGGCGGCCTGGAAGATCGTGACGCACGCCGTGCCATCGCCACTGACCACGATGTCGCCTTCCTCCAGCTCGTCGAAGAGGACCTTGCCGAAAACGTAAGGGTTGATCGGGCCTTCGTCCGACCAGTACTCGGGCAGCACCACCGGGTACTTGGCACTACGCTCGCGGCAGCGGCGCAGGAACGCGGCGCGAGCCTCGGGGTTGTCGCTCGCAGGTGTCGCGATCGTCTCTGCGGCGGCGAAGAACTCGCGCAAGTCCGCATGGATCGGGCGATGGAGCGAGAGGGTCGGCTTCTCCAGTTCGGCCCGATCGATGTCGACCATGGCGACCTTGCCGTTGCGGGCGAACGACTGCCAGTTGTAGCTGATCTGGCGGATGTTCAGCCGCGATCCGAGCACCAGCACGTAATCGGCGGTCTGCACCGCGAAGTTGCCGGCGCGATCGCCCACCGATCCGGGACGACCGGCATAGAGCGGGTGTTCCTCGGGCAGGTTGTCATGCGCGTTCCAGCCGGTGACCACCGGCGCACCGAACCGCTCGACAAAGCGCAGGAACGCCTCATGCTGACCGGAGAGGCGCACACCCGCGCCGGCGAGGACCACCGGCCGCTCGGCCGCGCAGAACTCTGCAAGCATCGTCGAAACTTCGGCATCGAGTGCGGCGCCGGTGAGCGCGCCCAGTTCCGCAGCGGTGTTCGGCGCTTCGCCGGCATCGTCCAGCTCGGCCGGATCGAACGGTTCGAGCGCGTCGAAATCGACGGGCGCGGCCTGCACGTCGATCGGCACGTCGATCCAGACCGGACCCGGCCGGCCGCGGCGGCACAAGTACAGCGCCTTTTCCACGACCTTGCGTGCCTTCAGCGGATCATCGAGCACGACCGCGTACTTGGTGATGCCGCGCACCATGGAGACGATGTCGATCTCCTGGTCGCCGAGTTGGCGCAGCGGCATCGGGAAGTTGGGCGCGCACGTTTCGCGCTTCACCTGCCCGGACACGACCACCATCGCGATGGAGTCGACATAGGCGCCGTAGACGCCGTTCAACGCATTCACGCCGCCAGGGCCGGTGGTGACGTTGACCGCCGCGGGGCGGTTCGTCAGCCGGCAGTAGCTTTCCGCCGCGATCGCGGCCGATTGCTCGTGATGCGTGAAGACCTTGCGCAGGCCCTTCTCACGGCCAAGAGCGTCGTTGAGGTGCATGGCACCGCCGCCCGTGAGCATGAAGACATCCTGGATGCCGTGCTCGACGAGCAGGCGCGCGATGAGGTCCGCGACCCGAAACTTAGCCATGACGCGTTCAGCCGACCGGCTGGAAACTGCTCTGCTGGCGCGCTTCCATCATGGAGATGCGGCTCTCGTCCTCCGCGGCGATGGCGCGATAGTAGTCGCGCTTGTTCTTGAGCCACAGCAATTCGAACTCGATCGCCAGTTCCATGCCGCGCTCGACGTCGCCACCGTCCAGGCAGCCGGCGTCGAAGATGATCTTGCGCGTCTCGAAGCGGTCGAGCCGGATCTTGCGCACCCGGCGCAGCGGCACGATCGAATCCGGGTTGACGCCGCCGCCAACGACCAGCTCGAGATTGCGGCGCGCCGCTTCCTCGGCGACCTTCTCGACGCAGCCCATCGTTTCGGGCGCGTTTACGATCTCCCGGCCCTTCCCCAGCGAACCGGCGAAGTCGACGCGGCCGAACACGAAACCGGCATTGCCCTTCTGTGCTTCGACGCCCAGGCCTTCCAGGTTCTGGAACGAGGCGTGGGTTTCCAGGTTGAACAGAAAGCGCATGTCCGCCTGCTCGTCGGGCGAGTAGACCTTGTTCTTCGCGGCGACGTACTTGGTCAGCGCGTAAGGCGTCTCGACCATCGGCGCGATGATGTAGTCGACGCCGAACTGACGCGCCTCGATCAGATCGCGAACCGCTTCGCAGCCACCGATCTTGAGGGCGACGCCCAGGTTGGCCCGGCGCGCGAGTTCTAGAAGGCGCAGGAATTCGTCGTTGCGGGTGCCCTCGGCCTCAAACTCGGCCTTTACCGCGACTACACCGTAGTCGCGTGCCGCCTTGAGGATCTCCAGCATCTTGCGTTCGATGTTGTTCACATTGTGCTCCCTGCAACAGACACCGGGGCTCCCGCTTTCTGAGAGTGTACCAGCCGTGAAATGGTTTCCACGGCGTAGGACAAGTGAGCCTCGGTCAGACCGGGGTAGAGCCCGATCCAGAATGTATTGGTGGTGACGAGGTCGGCGTTGGTAAGGTCGCCAACGACGCGATAATTGCGGCCCTTCATGTAGGGCTGGCGCAGCAAGTTGCCGCCGAACAGCAGGCGCGTGCCGATCTTGTGCTCGTTCAGGGCCTCGACCAATACGTCGCGGTCGACCCCGCTTCCCGGGCGGATGGTGATCGGGTAACCGAACCACGACGGTTCGCTGTTGGACGTTGCCTCGGGGAGGATGAACACGTCCTCGAGCGAGCGCAGCATTTCGGTGAGCAGCGCGAAGTTGCGCTTGCGGGCGGCGATGAAGTCCTCGAGCCGGTCTAGCTGCGCGAGACCGACAGCGGCCTGCATGTCGGTGATCTTGAGGTTATAGCCTGCGTGGCTGTAGGTGTACTTGTGATCGTAGCCCTTGGGCAGTGTGCCGAGCTTGCGGCCGAAGCGCTTGCCGCACGTGTTGTCCATGCCCGGCGCGCACCAGCAGTCGCGGCCCCAGTCGCGCATGGACTCGATCACCCGCTTGAGGCGCGGCTTGTCGGTGAAGACCGCCCCGCCCTCGCCCATGGTGATGTGGTGCGCAGGGTAGAAGCTGAGCGTACCGATATGGCCGAACGTGCCCACGCCCTTGCCGTCGTACGTGGCGCCGAGCGCGTCGCAGCAATCCTCGACCACCCACAGGTTATACTTCTCGGCCACGCGCATCACTTCGGCAAGGTCGAAGGGATTGCCCAGCGTGTGCGCGATCATGATCGCGCGCGTCTTGTCGGTGACGGCCGCCTCGATCATGTCGGGCTTGATGTTGTAGGTCGGGATGTCGACGTCGACGAAGACGGGAACGAGACCGTACTGAAGCGAGGGGTTCACCGTCGTCGGGAAGCCGGTGGCGACAGTGATCACTTCGTCACCGGGCTTGAGCGCATCGCCCCGGAAATAGTGCGAGGTCAGCGTCGATAGCGCGAGCAGGTTGGCCGAGGAGCCCGAGTTGGTGCTCAGCGCATGCGCCACGCCCAAGCGTGCGGCGAGGCGCGCCTCGAACTGGTCGTTGAACCGGCCGGTGGTGAGCCAGAAGTCCAGGGCGGAATCGACCAGCAACTGCATGTCGGTGTCGCCGTAGACCTTGCCCGAGACCGGCACCGGGCTTTCGCCGGGGACGAAGGGTTTGGGCGCGTGGAAGCGCCGGGCATACTCGCCGGTGAGGTCGCGGATCAGGCCACGCAACTGTGCTTCGTCGCAGTCCGCAGCGAGGTTGGAGATACTGGCCTTGGCATTCTCAATCGTCATTCACTTCAAACTCCGGCCAGCACCGCGCGAAACTTGTCACGATATGCATCCAGTTGCGAGCACGTTATGTTCTTCGCCGCTTCGCCTGCGGCGACGTCACGATGCCAAGCCACGATCAGATCGAGCGTCGTAGCCAGATCGAGCGCGGGCCGCCAGCCCAACAAGCTCCGGGCACGCGCGCAGTCGAGCTTGAGCACGTTGGCCTCGTGCGGACCGGGCTCGTTGCCGCGCTCCCAGCCGGGAGTTCCCCACTTTGCGGTCATCCGGTCGGCAATCCAGTCGACCCTCTGCACGTCGCCGTCCGCAGGCCCGAAATTCCAGGCCGTGGCCGCCCAGTCGCATCCCTCGATCAGCCGGGCCGCGATCAGCAAGTAACCGCCGAGCGCCTCGAGCACGTGCTGCCAGGGCCGGATCGAGCCCGGTGAACGGATCAGCGGCGACTCGCCCGCGATGAGCGCGCGGACGATGTCCGGGATCAAGCGGTCCTTGGCCCAGTCCCCCCCGCCGATGACGTTGCCCGCCCGCACCGAGGCAAGCCGCACGTCGCCGGTGAAGAAACTGCGGCGATAGGCCGAGATGACCAGCTCGCACGCGCCCTTGCTGGCGCTGTAGGGATCGTGCCCGCCCATCGGATCGCTCTCGCGATAAGGCCAGACCCATTCGTTGTTCTCGTAGCACTTGTCCGACGTCACGCAGACGATCGCCTTCAGGCTCGGCATCCGCCGACAGGCGTCAAGCAGGTGGACGGTGCCCTGCACGTTGGTCGCGAACGTCTCGACCGGGGTGACATAGGACTCGCGCACGAGCGGCTGCGCGGCCAGGTGGAACACCACTTCCGGATCCGCGCCGGTCATCGCCGCCTCGAGAGCGGCGAGATCGCGGATATCGCCTTCGACGTGCGTGATGGCATCCGCGACTTCGGCCATGGCAAACAGGCTCGGCTCTTCCGCCGGAAGCGCGAAGCCGGTGACTTGCGCTCCCATGCGGGAAAGCCAGAGCGCGAGCCAGCTTCCCTTGAAACCGGTATGCCCGGTGAGGAAGACGCGTCGGCCCTGCCAGAAGCCGTCGCTTACCAGGTCTTCCAAGGCGCGCCTTTCTGCCAGAGCTCCTCCAAGTGCTGCTTGTCGCGCAGTGTATCCATGGGCTGCCAAAACCCATGATGAACGAATGCTACAAGCTCGCCGGAGTGTGCAAGCGCCTCGAGCGGCTCGCGCTCCCACAAGGTCTCGGGGCCGTGGATCAAGTCGATGACCTCCGGCTGCAGCACGAAGAACCCACCGTTGATCAGGCCTCCGTCCCCCGCCGGCTTCTCGCGGAAGCTGCGGACCAGGTCGCCTTCGAACTCCAGCGCACCGAAGCGCCCGGGCGGCGATACCGCCGCGATCGTGGCCTTGCGGCCATGCTGCTTGTGAAAGGCGATTTCGCGCGTGATGTCGACGTTCGACACGCCATCGCCGTACGTGAAGCAGAAAGGCTCGTCCTCGGAGAGAAAGTGCCGCACTGCCCGCAAGCGTCCGCCGGTCTGCGTATCCGCGCCAGTGTCGACCAGAGTGATCCGCCAGGGCTCGCTCCAGTTCTGGTGAACTTCCATCGAATTGTTCGTGAGGTCGAGCGTCACGTCCGACGCGTGAAGAAAGTAGTTCGAGAAGAACTCCTTGATCACGTATCCCTTGTAGCCGAGGCAGATCACGAAGTCGTTCACGCCATGCGACGCGTAGATCTTCATAATGTGCCAAATGATCGGCATTCCACCGATCTCGACCATGGGTTTGGGACGAACGCTCGTTTCCTCGCCCAGACGGGTCCCCAGTCCCCCCGCCAGAATCACCGCCTTCACGAAAGAACCCTCGCTGAACCGCATAGGCCGCGCGTCACCCAAATCGATCGCACAGCAGCCCTCAAAAACTTGTATTTTTCAACACGAAACTTAACCACTTTCGCATAAAATCGGGCGCGTAAGCAACACCGCGCCGACATTCGCCTGCATCCCACATTATTCCCCGACATCCTCCCCGCAGAGGGCGTCGGAATGCAAGCGGACGCCTAGAGACAAGAAAAATGACCCTGGCAAGTCACTTAGTTTACGACCCGATGAAAACAGTCAATATGGGGCGTTTCTACCACAGGACGATCGTCAGCGAAAGTCTTCCAGCACGCCTGCTGTCCGCTTCTCTCTCTGCTGGGAGCGGCTGAAGGTGAAGGGCGCCACGGGAAGCTTCGCGCTGCCCTCGAGGGCAACTCGCGGTATCTCGGCAATGCTCGGCCAGCCCAGGACATGGCAGACACCGCGCCCGCCACATAGCAACTCGGCGGCCTGGCGTCGTTGCGAGCTACTCGTCTGTGGCGGCACGATGACGAGGAAAACACCATTGTCGCTGAACGCGCGGGCCAGCCGCACTCCGCCCGGCAGCTCTGGAGCGGCGTCCGAAGTCGCGACACGCTCGCCCTTCGCTACGGACAAGCGCCGGGCTTCAGGAATGAGGGCCGAAGACGCGGAACCGGCTCTCTCGAGTGCTGACGATACGGGTTTCCGATCGAACGCCGGCATCGACGGGAGCAGCGCCACCGCTGCATCCTCGACACCTTCGACGGTGGCCCCTTGCGCACCAGCAGCGACCAGAGTGGACCCGGGATCGAAGCGGGCCAGCAGCGGCGCGGGCGGCTCTGGCTGCTTGCGCTTTGCCGCCAGGGCGGCGGGCGAGCCCCAGAACCCCCGCCAGCGGAAGAACAAGTGCGGACCCACTTGCGCGATCTTGTCCAATTGCGGGCTCCACCAGGGGTACACCGCCTCGGTGTGGTAGTGCGTGGCGAGCCCGACGCGCCGGAAGACATAGCCATCGAGCATCAGGTCGGCATGAAGAAGAGCGCCGGCCACCGCTGCCGACGTATAGCTACGAGAAAGCGAGCCATCGCAGGTAAAGGTAAACTGGCACCCGTCCGCGCGCTCGCTGCCCTGCAACACTACGCCGCAGACCGACCCGGGAAAGGCTGGATGCCGCACGCGATTGAGCACGACTTGTCCAACCGCGAGCTGCCCTGCCGTGCTCCCGCCAGCTTCGTAGAGCATCGCTGCGGCGAGGCATGCGCGCGCGCGCTGGCGCTCGACGGGCGGCCCGGCGAAACGGAAGGGCTGTGCCGCAGTCCCGAGCTCGACGAACCGATCGGCGGCGTTCTTGGCCACGGCATCATCACCAGACAGCGGTGCGGGCGTGGGCTCGAGAGCGCCTGTCGTATCGTCAGGCGCTGCCGGCAAAGCTGCGAGGGTGAGCCGCGAAACCTCGGTCCAATCGCCCGGAGCAGGGAGTCCTCCGCCGCTGCTGCCCGAGCGCACGATCAGCGCCACGCCGGCGGCCAGGAGCAAGCCGGCAAGAGCAGCGACGGCACATGTGAGGAGCCGCACGCGGCGGTCGGTCAACATGGCGAGCCAGGTCGCAAGTCGGCTCACCCGCCGCCTGTAGGACATCACGGTCCTCGGGGTTGCGGCGGGCACAGTCGGCGTACTCATCGCGAACAGAACCGCATAGGGGGAATGGCCTTTGTGCACGTAGCGGCGGCGATCGCTTCGCGAGGCCTGCTGGTGATCGGATTGGCGTTCGCAAGACCGCGCTGCGAAATAGCGCCGCTTTGGATGAAGTGGGGGGAAGCACGGAGGGGCGGCCACTCCATATCGATGCTATAAGTCGTTCCAAGAATACGAAAGAGGATGCCAGAAATGAAATCTTGCTCGACGGGGAGCTTGTGGTCGCCCGATCCCAGAATTGATGATCCCTCGCCCGCCCTCCGGCTTGGAAAGCTCGCCACGGCGGCCGCCCTGATCGATGCCGCTTGCCTATCCGCATTGATCTGGATGGTACTGGCCAACGCGCTGAGGTGAGCGACGCGCCGCAGGGCGATCAGGCATCGGCGGCCCGGGGATGGCGATCGCGCGGTGGGCTCTGTGTGCTGCGGCTTGCCAACGCGCCCCGTGCTCGTTCGCGAAAACGAAGGGTGCGCAATCTTTGCGCGGTTGCCCCACAGCTCAGTTTCGCCAGGCCGGCCCCTTGGGCATTCCAACTTCGCCAGCTTTCCAACGAGGCTCTGGCTCTCGCCCGCGCCGGACAATTGCTGGCCATCCGATATCCAGCCGCCCCCTCCAGTATCGAAGGCACAGGGCCACTTCCACGTGCAAGCTCGCGCCTTGTGCGCCTTGGAGGTTGGCGCCTCGGGTCCGCTCGGGGCGCCAACCGTGACCAGGCGCGCGCCGGCACCATGCGCGCCGCCCTCGGAAGACGGAGTGATGCGCTGCCGCGAGGGTTGTAAACAACCGCGGTCAACCATAACGGTCCGATCGGATCACGGGGCACGATCCAACGGGCGGATCACGAACCAAACGTACAGCAGCGTCACGAACATCAGCGCCGTTGCGGGCAACGCCGCGCCCTCGTTGCCGATGCTGTTGGCGATCATGCAGCCCAGCGCGGGCGGCAGGTACTTCCACAAGGCATCGTGCGCCGGGCGAACGCCGACCGATCGCTGCAGGTAGACAAGCGCCAGAACGCCGAAGATCGCGACAGTGAGCCAGTCGAACACGGTCTTCATGGCGCAACCTTCCCGAAGAAGCGGCCGCCTGCCGTCAAGACCCTGAGAGACGCTGGCAAACGCGCGCCATTCGCCTGGCGGACGGCACGAGGCGGCAGTCGACGGTGCCGACCGACCCTTGAACGAATGCACCCTCGAAGGCGTCCGAACCTCGCGGACGCTGCCGCAGCAACTGATCCACTACCGACCGGCCGCAGCGTCGCCGAGCCCATCCCCTCGGACCGCTGACGCTGGGGGCGGCCCTCGTCTTGTGTTGCGCGTAACATCGCTCAGCTTGCCGCGAAGCGCAGGCGCCGCGGCGCGCTCTCGGCATAGCTGCCGAGCATGATCTCGCTGCTCGCCGGCACTTCCATCAGCACCAGACCCAGCACCGGGCTTCCCGCGCGAGACAACAAGGTGATCGCAAATTCGATGGCTTGGCGCGAGGTGTGCTTCCACCGGGTCAGGAGCACGGCTCCGTCGGCGACGGCGGCGATGACGCGCGTCTCCGCCACCTGAAGCACCGGCGGCAGGTCTAGCAGCACCAGGTCGAACTGCGACCGCGCCTGCGCGACCAGCGCCTCGAGTTGGTCGAACTCGAGCGATTGACCCGGTTCGATGTGGGTGCCCACGGGAAGGAACTTGGCCGGAGTACGGCGGTCGCCCACGATGCAGTCGCCGAGCGCCGCCGCTCCGCTCAGCACTTCAACAAGCCCGGCACCACCTTGGCCAAAGCCGAAGCGTGGCTGGAAGGTCGGCCGCTGCAGGTCGCAATCGATCACCAGGACGCGCCGTCCGCGGAGGGCCTGGCTCCGGCCCAGCGCGATCGTCGTGCTGGTCTTGCCCTCTCCCGCCTGCGCCGAGGTGAGCGCGATGACGCGCGGTTGCTGCTCCTGTCCCGGCACGAACAGCCCGGCGGCCAGCGTGCGGATCGATTCGGCGTAGGGCGACCCTGGCGTGTCGACCACTTGGTCGATTATCGTCAGGTCATCCTCACCCCGCACGCGTGGGATCGCGGCGAGGAACTCGATGCCGAAGATCGACTCCACCTCCTCGCGCGATCCGACGCCGACCGCGAAGATCTGCTTCACCAAGGCCACGATGGTGAAGAGGATCAGCCCGAGCACCGCTCCCACCACCAGGTTGACCGCCCAGATCGGCGACGAGGGCTGGATCGGCAGCGGCGCGAAAGCGACGACGCGAGCGTCCGGCTGCTCGACACCGGTCTGCGTCGAGATCTGTGCTAGGCGGGCCATGTAGGCCTCGAGCAACTGCTGCGGCGCCGCCAGGTTGGCCTGCAGTTCCCGCAAGTGCACCGCCGCCTTGTCGGCGCCGGCAAGCTCTCGCTCGGTCGAAGACAATTTGGCCGAGATCTCGGCGGAGCGCCCCGCCGATGCCTGGGCCTGCGTCTGCAAGCCCGAGACCACGCGGGTGCCCTGGTTGGCGATCAGACGGTCGATGTCGGCTAGCTGCTGGCGAGCCGTGATGAGCTCGGGGTGGTTCGGTCCGTATCGGCTCGCGAGTTGCGCCACGAGGGCGCTTGCAGTCGCCTGCTGCGCGCGCAATTGCTGCATGCCCGGCGCGTTGAGCTCGCCCAGCTTGTCGACGCCGCCAGCGATCTGCGAGCGTGCTGAGGAAAGCCGTTGCGAATCTTCCGCCGCCTGGGCGCGCGCCATCGCCAAGGTCTGGTTGTAGCTGGAGATTTCCTGCTCGGTGAGCGTGCCCGCCGCGGTGTTGCCGTTGAGGCCCGTCCGCGACTTGTATGCGGCGATCGCAGCGTCGGCGTCCTTCACCTGGACCTGCAGCTTGGTGATCTCCTGCTGCAGGTGCCGCCGCACGCGATCGCTCTCCTCGACCCGGACGCCAACTTGGGAGGCCAAGTAGGTCTGCGCATAGAGGTTGGCCATGCGCTGCGCCGTTTGCGGGTCGCTGGCCGAGTAGTGGATGTCGATCAGGTACGTCAGGCCGACCCGTCCGATCGAGCGATGCTTGAGCACGTCGCGCACGACCAGCGCCGCATCTTCCTGTTGATCGGGCGACAGGCGATCGGGCGGTACGTCGGGGATCAGCCCCGCCGCCCGCGCCACCTGGAACGCCATGCCCGAGGAGGACAGCAGCTCGACCTCGGTATCGACCACGCTCGAATCGGCAGGCAGCGGCGAGACGACATCCTCCAGCCCCTGAACCACCTGCTTCTTGCGCTGGTCGAGCAGGACACTGGCCTTGGTCTCGAAAACGGGCTCCTGGCGCGCGGTGTAAAGCGCGGCGAGGCCGATTGTCGCAGCCATGATCGCCAGGAACAGGCGATAGTTGTCGCGCACGAACTTGCCGAAGCGCGAGCCATCGATCTGGGTCGCGTAAGTGCCCGAGCCGCCATGGCTTCCGTCCTCGCCCGGCCAAGGCCTGCGATCCGCCAGCGCCTGGGAATGTCCCGCTGTGATCTCGTTGCTCAAGGTCGCGTATTCCCTCTGTGTTGGCTGCTGATCGGGACGGGCGGCGGCGGCGCTTTCAGGGCCGGATCGCCACGCCCAGGAGGACCGTGTTATCGGTGAAGCGGCGTCCCGCGCTTGCCGGGGCGGTGCTCGCCCGAAGGTGGTCGGCCCGTGCGATCACGGTGAAGTGACGGTCCAGGATGTACTGCATGCTCACGCCGAAATGCGTCCGCCGCTCGGTACGGTCGGGCAACTGGAAGCGGTCGCGCTCGTAGTCGGCATTGGCCGAGACGATGAGATAGCGGAACAACTCATGGTCGACCTGCAACTCGGCCCGGGTTCGGCGATAACTGGGCGCAAAAGGATTGCCCGCCTCGTTCTGCGTCCGCGACACGCCCAGGCGAACCGTGGTGAGGCGAGTGGGAAAGTACTCCACTTGCACGCGACCGCCGAAGCCGCTGAAGTCCTTGATCCGCGCATCCTTGAAGTTCTGGGCGATGTAGCCGGCGGTCGCTTCGCCCCGCAACAGATCGGTGAATTCGAAGCTTACGCCGGCAAGAAGCTCGGTCTTGCGCGAACTGAAATCGAGGGCGGTGCCGGGCGTGATCCCGGGGTAATCGATCCAGGTCTCGGCTCCGATTGCGACCACGGCCATGTTGGCGGACACGGCATAGTCGGCACGGCCGCTTGCCCGCACGATCCGCCGCCCCAGCGTGCCGGAGTTGAGAGCGTTTCCGGTGCTCGTGACCACGTCGTCGTAGTACGTGCGGGAAAAATTGGTGTCCGCGGCAAGACGCAAGCTGTTGCCCTGCCAGGTGAGGCGCCCGCCTGCATTCGCAGTGTCGTAGCGGACGGGACGCAGCGTGTTGCGCAACGCTCCGGGATCGGATCGCCGCTCCACGTCGCGGCGATATCCGACGATTCCGTAGAGCCGCCAATGCGCGTCCGCATCGTAACGCCCTTCGGCGCGGACATTGAATGTCTCATAGTTTTCGCGCGATCGGCCGAAGAAGCGCGACGCCACGCCGCTGGCGCTCAGCGCCGCCTGGTGCCGGCTCCAGTCGCTGCGCACCCGCAGCGTGGGCGCGAGCAGCACGCCGGCTCCGCTCGTGTGATCGTCCTGCGTGGCGTAGACGTTGTCATCGGCGAAGGCGGCGATCTCGAGGCGGGGCTGGATGTAGAAGCTGCCTTGGCGCAGGCCGATCTCCTCGTATCCCGGTTGGACCCGCTCCTTGACGGCGGTCGTCCGGCCCCGATCGAAGCGCGTGCCCGCATCCGGTGATGCGGACACGTCCTGCGCATGTGCAGCATGTCCGATAAGCGCCGCGGCGAGGCCTGCGGCCGCACACAGTTGCTGAAGTTCCCGCCGTTGCATGGGACTAGTGCATATTCCCCACCGGGATAACGGCAACCGTAACTTCCACGATGATCGATCTAATCATTGTTGCGGCTGCACATAGAGGGTTTACCCTAGAGGGATGAAGCTAGTCCCATATTCGACCAGATCCACGTATTTCTACGACTCACCGGTCAGAGTTTCGGGATTTACTCATACATCCATAATGGATGTACCCCCGACAGGGTGTGAAACGAGCTCCCCTTTGTCATCATTTCAGGAGTAGAAGACCCATGCGTTTGTCTCGCACGACCGGACGGATCGCTGTCTTGCTGGGCCTCGCGCTCGCCAGCTCGGGATGCGCCACGGGGCCTCGGCATGAGGCTCCCACGACCGCCGTCGCCCAGGAGTATCGCGTCGGCAGCGGCGACGGGCTGCGTCTGATCTTCTACGGCGAGGACAAGCTCAACGCAGAGTACCGCGTGGGCGGCGATGGGCGCCTCGCGCTGCCCCTAGTCGGGGAAATCCAGGCCGGCGGGCTGACGGTGCCCGAGCTTCAGGACGCCATCCAGAGCGCTTACGCGCGCGGCGGGTTCCTGCTCAATCCCAAGGTCGCGGTCGAGATCATCGAGTACCGGCCCTTCTTCGTGCTGGGAGAGGTGAACGCGCCTGGCCAGTACCCCTTCATTCCGGGCATGACCGTGCGCCAGGCGATCGCCACGGCCAAGGGCTACACCTATCGCGCCAAGCAGGGCACGGCGATGATCACCCACTGGGGGGAGCACACCGAGATGGCCTACGACTTGGGGCCAGGGAGCGCGGTGGCGCCCGGCGACACGATCCGCGTGCCCGAACGGCACTTCTAGCGGAACCCGGCGGCGATCACGTGTTCAGGCGTGGCTCGCCGCCGGCTGCTCCCCGCACCCGCACACCACACACCGTACAAGTGACCCGAGAAAGCGGAAAGGGTCGCCCAGCGTTGCCCACCGCCTTCGTCGCTTCAATCTGGAGACTCAAGCAGATGGCCAGAGCCGCACCGGCGAAACTCCACGCCCCGTTCGCCGTTCGCCCAAGGTTCGACCGGCCAAGGTTCGACCGGCCAAGGTTCGACCGGTCAGAAGAGCTGCCGAGGCCCTCGGCGGCGCTCTATCTCGAGCTCGGCTTGCTGATGCTATCCATCTGCGGCTCGCTGCTCGGTTCGATCCTGGCGGTCCATCCGGAGTGGTCGCTGGTGGCCTTCGTCAACTACATCTGGCTGTGCGTGCTGCTGTTCCGCCTGGAACCGCGCGGAACGGTCCTGGTGCTACCCCAGCTCATCGTCCGCGGCTCGGAGATGATCGCGCTGATCATGATCGAGTACGGCGCCGAGATGTTCGAGCTGGGCACGGTGGGCCGCCCCGGCCCCTGGTCGAGCGCCTTCAATCTTTACAATCTGCTGTACTGCATGGGCCTCCTCATCGTGGCACGGCCGTTGCTGCGCGCCCTGGACCGGACTGACGGCAATGGCACCTCGATGCTGCTCGATCGCTTCGCCCGCCCCATTGCGACGGGCGTGCTGTTGATCGTCGGCCTGATCGCGCTCAACCTTTTGCTACGGGGGCTGCAATCGGGGTTTCCCCTGCTTGCGGGCATCGACCGCTTCGTGTTCCGCCGCTTCGCCGCCGACAAGGTCACGCTCTACGCGCTCAACCTGAAGTTCGTCCTCGCCTACGCCCTCGGCTTTATCGCCTTCGTTTTGCCCGTCGCGCAGTGGCAGCGGCGCGCGGCGGGCTTTGCCTTCATCGTCATGATCGTGCTGTTCTTCCTGTTCGGGGACAAGTTCTTCACCCAGCTCGTGGCGGTCTCGGCCTTTGGCGCGCCCTACCTTTATCGCCACCATGCCCAGGTCATGCGCAAGCTTGGCCGGTACCTCGCGATCGGAGCGCTTTCGATCTCGGCCGTGGCCGCAGTCTCGCTGTACATCTACTCGGACGGCCTCGCGCAGACGCCTGCCGCCACCGCCAAGCGCGTGAGCGGCCGGATGGTCGGCCAGGGCGAGTTGTGGTACCTGCAATCGAGCATCGGGGCGCCCGCGCTCGATTGGAACGCCGATCTCCTCACGCGCTATCTCGCGTCGCTGCGCAAGAAGGAGATCGACTTGTTCTCGCTGCAGAACTCGATCGGGCCCCACTACTTCTCAAACCGCTATTCGCCCGACAAGCTACGCGCCTCGCTCGAGCGAAACGGCGGCACCGTGACGTACACGATGGTTGCCGAGCCCATGGGCCTGGTGCTCTTCGGTTGGGTCGGCCTGGGCGCCTTGGAGCTGGCGTTGGGAATGCTGTTCGCGCTGGCCGGCGGGTACATCGCGTACGCCATCCGGATGCGCTCGATCGTCAGCGGCGTCCTCGCGTCCTACATCTTCCTTCAGCTCAACACGTCGGTCGTGCAGGCCGCGCCCTGGGTGATCGGAAGCATCTATTCGCTGCGCTGGCTGACGCTGATCCTGATCATCGAACTGCTCCAGGCTCTGCCCGGACGGGGAGCGTTCCACTCTGCCAGCGCGCGGTCACCCCTTCGGCATCGCCGCCCGCTGCGCCGGGGACGCACGACGCACGAGTAGGGCCCGCAGCCGCTGGTCGATGGGGCGCTCGATCAGCACGTGGACCGCATAAGCGCCCAGGATGACGACCGCGAGCACGAGCGTGATGAACACCCACGGCTGCTGCGGACCGCCGAGCCGCTGCCATGCGAGCGTCGCGGCGCGGATGCCGAACGGATGCAGGACATAGATCGCGTAGGACGCTTCCCCTCCTGCCTCCAGCAACTTCTGGAGGCGTCCGCGCTGGTGATCGAAGGGGCCAACCACCACGCCCAGCACGATCATCCAGGCCGGCACGCCACCGAACACCGCGCGATCGACATGAGCGGATAAGCCTGAGAGCCGCAGCGCCACGAGCAAGGCGACGCCGCCCCCGATCAGCAGGCAGCTATGAACCGCGGTCAACCGCAACCCGCGCCGGAAGAGGATGGCAACGAGGATGCCCCCAAGGAACTCGAAGACGATCGGCTGGCCCCAGAAGGCGATGACCAGCGGAGGGTGTGGCAGCAGTGCGGCGGCGGCCACCACGGCCCCCAGCACCAAGGTCAACGCGATCAATCCCATTCGCCGTGGAAGCGCGATGGCCACGGCAAACACGGCGTAGAAGTACACCTCGTAGTTCAAGGTCCAGCCCAGCTTGAGCACCGGCGCGACGATCCCCTCCTCGTTGAGCGCGGGTAGGAAGAGGAAGGACGCGACGATATTGGCGAAGTCGGGCCGGTCGATGGACACGGCGCTACCGACTGCGTGAGTGGCGGCAAGCATGAGCAAGGTCGCCAGATAGTACAGCGGCGCAACGCGCAGGAAGCGGCGCAGCAGGAAGTCTCCGGATCCGCCCGGCTTGGCGAACTTGTCCGCCGACACGTGGTACATGATGAAGCCGGAAATCACGAAGAAGAGGTCCACGCCCACGCCGCCGTCGATCGCGGTGAAGGGATGGAACGGCGCGTCGGGCATGAGGCGCTCCTGCACCTCATGCTGCAAGTGCGCGAACAGCACGGCGGTCGCGGCGACGAACCGCAGCACCTGCACACGTCCCAGATAGGTCTTGCGCTCAGCCATCGCGTGTCCCCGCTAGCGCCCCGGGCGCGGTGTTGGCGAAAGGGCGGAGGTGGCCCCATCCTGTCCAAGAGCTCCAATGTCGCGCAATGCTGGCGCTGGCGCTTCCCGAGTTGCCACCATTTCGGCGGCCCTCATCGGGTGAGCAGCAAGTCGATCAGCCGCCGCGCGCTCGACCCCCAGGTGAAGTGCGCCAGGCGGTCGGCCGCTGCCGCCTTTGCTGCGGATGCGAACGCAGGGTCGTCGCAATGCGCACGCATCAGCGCGGCGAGCGCGTCAGCGTCGCGCGGTCGAAAATAGCTCGCCGCCCCTGCGCAGACCTCGCGCACGACCGGGATATCGGATGCGATCACCCGGCAGCCGCTCGCCATCGCTTCGAGCGGCGGGATGCCGAAGCCTTCGTAGACGCTGGGAAAGACATGGGCGATGGCGCTCGCATAGAGGGCGGCCACTTGCGCGTCACTTCGGCCCGGCGCGACGATCAAATCCGCGCCCGAGGTCGCACCGGCTCCGCCGAAGACCGCCGGATCCAGGGAGCCGGCGACGACCAGCTTCGTGCCCGGCCGGTCGAGCCGAGCAAAGGCATCGAGCAGGACCGTCAGGTTCTTGTTGGGAGCGGGCGTGCCGACGAAAAGGAAATAGCCCCCGGGGCTCAATCCGAGCGAGCCGAGCACGGCCTCGTCCCGATCGCGGCCGAGGAAATGGTCGCAGCCGTTCGGCACCACGGCGATATCGCTGGGGGCCACGCCCAGGACTTGGGAAAGCTCGCCGCGAGCGAACTCCGAAACGGTGGCAATCCGCCCGGTGCGCGCCATCGCCCGGCTCAGAAGCCGATGCACGAGGGCATAACGCTCGCCGAAATTGCTCGGGGTCCGGAACACCGCGGCGTCGTGGATCACCACCAGCTTGTTGCCATGGAGCACGGGCCCGGCATTGCCGAGGTTGAGGAGGCGTTGGTTCCTCGCCGCGCCGGCCAAGTCCAGTTGCTCCCAGACATGGCCACGGTTCCGGCCCACGGTCTCGCTCTCGATCGCCTGGAGCGGCAGGCCTTCGGCAACGCCCGGCGGCACGAGCAACCGCCACCGCGCCCGCCGTTGCAGATCGGGCTCATTCTGGATCAATCGATCCATCGCCGAAAGCAGCTCTCGACTGTAACGCTGAACTCCACTGACCCTCTGGGTCAAAAATCGACCGTTGATCGCGATCGTATCGGCTGATCCATCGAGAGAATTCAAGAATAATGCTCACAGAAAATCGCAGGACGCGACTGACGATACTTCACCTTAGCTCGGTTTATCCACCCCAAGCCATTGGCGGCGCGGAAAAGGTCGCATCCGTACTGGCGGAAACTCAGGTCCATAATGGACATCGGGTCTTCGCGACCTCGCTGGTCCCGCATCCCCTCCCCGCAAGCCTGCAAGGAGACGTGATCACCCGCCCGCTTGCTTCGCGAAATCCATTGTGGATCGCCGACAGCGCGCGCCATTCCGCGCCGGTGCGCCTCGCCAACAAGGTGGCGACGATCTTCAACCCGCTGGTTAGCTCCGAATTCGCGGCGCTTCTCGACGACATCCAGCCCGACGTTCTGCACACCCATTCCATGGTCGAACTGACACCCGCCGTGTGGGACCAGGCCGCGCGCCGCAGCGTGCCGGTGGTGCACACCCTTCACGACTACGACTTGCTCTGCATCCGCGGCGCGCTGTTCAAGGACGGGCGCGCATGCCAGCCCCGGCATCTCGCCTGTCGCGCCTTGTCCCTGCCCAAGCGTGCGCTGCACAAGCGGATCGACGCGGTCGCCGCGGTCTCACGCACCGTCCTCGACACGCACCGCGAGCACGGCCTTTTCGCGCACCTCCCCGCCGAGCGCGTGGGCGTGATCTGGAACCCCTTACCCACTCGATCCGGTGCCGTGGAGCGCATGCCGCGCCGCGCCGGCATGCCGTTGCGGATCGGCTACCTCGGCCGTCTGGTGGAAGAAAAGGGCCTGGGCGTGCTGATCCAGGCCTGCCGAACGCTTGCCGCTCGAGGTTGGACACTCAGCATCGCCGGCGAAGGACGCGACCACCAGCGCTTCGCGGCGCTCGCGTCGGGGCTGCCCGTCTCTTTCGAGGGGTACGTCTCCGCAGACCAGTTCCTGTCGAAAATGGATGTGGTCGTCTCGGTTCCGCTCTGGGACGAACCGTTCGGGCTCACCACTGTGGAGGCCTATGCCGCCGGATGCCGGGTGATCGGCAGCGACCGCGGCGCGATCGGCGAATTGGTCGACCGGATCGATCCGGGCTGGACGGTGCCAAGCGGCGACGCCGGGGCGCTCACACAAGCGCTGGCGCGCGCAATCAAGGCCGGAACGGCGCTGCCAGAGGAGCGCAAGGGCGCAGTCGACGACTTGCTCGCGGAACTGCAGCCGTCACGCGTCGCCGCGGCATACGACGAACTCTATCAGCGCGCGCGCGACGCCGTGCTGCAACGCCTCTCGGGCCGGAGCTGAACCAATGCGCATTCTGCACCTTGGCATGCTCTATCCCCCTCACATCCTGGGCGGGGCCGAGCGTTCGATGGCGATGCTGGCCGAAGCGCAGACCGCGCTCGGCCATGATGTGGCGGCCGCATGCACCACGCCGGGCGAATTCGTCGTCGAGACGCGCAACGGCGTGCAAGTCTTCCGCATGCCGCACGAGACCCGCTTCTGGGCGGAAGAATGGCCGCAGCACAACAAGCTCGAACGCGGTTGGCGCAAGTTCACGCAGCAATTCAACTATCGGCTCGCCAAGCACTTCACGCGGGTGATCGAGACGTTCGCGCCCGATATCGTCCACACCCATTCGCTCGTCGACGTGTCGACGACGGTCTGGCGGGCCGCCGCCCAATTGGGCAAGCCGATCGTCCACACCCTGCGGGACTACGACCTGCTCTGCGCCGACGCCTCGATGTATCACGAGGGTCAGCCTTGCGGCGTTCGCTGCCGCGCGATGACGTTCGCCAAGGCGCCGCGGCATCGGCTGGTCGATGGCGTGGCCGCGGTGGGCCGCGAGACGCTCGATATCCACTTGCGCCAGGGCTTCTTCGCGCATCTGCCTCCGCGCCTGCAGCGGGTGATCTGGAATCCCGCCATCGTCGAAGGCGCCGGCGAGAACTACGTCCGGCCACGGCGGGACGGGCAGCCCTTCACCTTCGGCTACCTGGGCCGGATCAACGAGGAGAAGGGGGTCGGCACGCTGATCGAAGCGGCGCGCCTGCTCGCACCCGGTGAATGGCGGGTGGTGATCGCGGGCAAGGCGAACAATTCGCTCGATCCCTTCGTCGCGCAGGCCGAGGGTCTGCCGATTTCCTTCCCGGGCTTCGTCGAGCCGCGCGCTTTCTTCGAAAGCATCGATGTGCTGGTGGTCCCCTCGATCTGGGCCGAACCGCTGCCGCGCACGATCCTGGAATCCTACGCCATGCGCGTACCGGCCATTGGCGCGCGGTCCGGCGGTATTCCGGACTTGATCGGCACCCAGAACAGCGAGTGGCTCTTCACGCCCGGAAGTGCCGAGGAGCTCGCGGCGTCGATGCGCCAGGCTCTCCAGCGGGGGCGTGCCGATCTCGCGACTTTGGATCATTTCTCGCCCGTCCTGCGGGAGACCCGGCCGGACATCGTCGCGCACCGCTACCTCGACTTTTACAACGAGGTGCTGGCAGCCCGCCAGGCACGCGCGGCCTAGACCGGTGCGCGTCCTCCATGTGGCGGAGTCCATCAAGGGCGGCTGCGGGACCTATCTGAACCAGCTCGCCCGCGCGCAGATCGCCGACCCGGCCTTCGAGCGCGTGCATCTGCTGGTGCCGGATGTGCACTTGTTGCAAGTCGCAGGCCTGCCGGCCGCACACCTTTCGACTTTCCGCAGCAAAGGCCGGACCCCCGCATCGTTCCACTCGCTGTGGCGCACGATGGCGGCCTTGATTGCCGAGATGGAGCCGGATTGCGTCCACCTGCACTCCACGTTTGCAGGTGCGATCGGCCGCCTTGGCCTCGCGCTGCGACGACATCGGCCCGCACTCCTGTACTGCCCGCATGGCTGGGCCTTCGACATGGCCGGTACATCCAGCCGGCAGCGCGCCATGGCGGTGGCGGAACGAGTCCTCGCGCCGCTGTGCGATCGCATCGTCGCGATCTCGGACTATGAGCGGGAGCGCGCGATTGCGGTGGGGATACCCGCAGGGCAGATCGTCACCGTCTTGAACGGCATGGCCGACCTGCCCCGACTTTCGCCGAACCCCGCCCCACGGCGGCACGGATCGCGACGCCGGATCCTGTTCGTCGGTCGCTTGGACCGCCAGAAAGGGGTCGACGTTCTGCTGCAAGCCGTGGCCGGACTTCACGACCGTATCGAGACCAAGGTCATCGGCTCAGCCGTAGTCGGCGGGGCTTTGGGCCCCTCGCCCGTGCCCGGCATCTCATGGCTCGGCTGGTGCGATGAAACGCGTATCCGCGAGGAACTGGCCTGGGCCGATTGCCTCGTCGTGCCGTCGCGATGGGAGGGATTTGGGCTGGTCGCCCTTGAAGCGATGCGAGCGGAACGGCCCGTCATCGCCTCCCGCGTCGGCGGCTTGCCCGAAGTCGTCGATCACGGCGTCACCGGTTGGCTGGTGCCGGCCGAGAACCCGGAGGCGCTGCGCGAGGCGATCCTCGCCCCGACGGACTCAGAGCTTGTCGAAGCGGGCGCGGCGGGGCGCCGTCGTTTCCTCCAGCGCTTCACGGCCCAGCGCATGGCCGACCAACTGCTCGCGCACTATCGCGAGGCCAGGCGCAGCGGCCATCTGCAGGCAGCGCGCGCTTGACGGCGACCAGTCCGAGCGCCGACCTGCAAAGCTCCCGCCCCGCCTAGTCCGCTGGTCGTCATGCAAATGCGCGCTCTCCCCCACGCAAGCGCGGGACGAAGGGTGTTGCCCCCCGAAAGTTTCTACCGGGTACGAGCAACGCCCTTACGCGAGGCGAAACCTACTGGGCTGCCGGGACTTGGCGAGCATTCGCCGGCCGATAACCGGGCTGATAAGCGATGTCAGCCGACTTCCTGAGGTCGGCGAGCTTAGCGGCTATGGCCTCCTGCTTGAGCGCGTTCACCGCCATGTCACGCATCCGGTCGGCCGGCACCGGTGCGTCGCGTGCTTCCACCACGGCGAACATCGTTGCACTGCCGTTCTGAACGAGGGCTACGGGATCGCCGGTCGTGTCAGCCATGATCTTGCGGTAGAGCGCCGGCGTCAGCGTGGACGTATCGAGAATAACCTGCTCGCGACGAAAGCGCTGGTTCTGCGCCTGCAAATATTGAGCGATCGCATCGATCGAGTGCAGGGGAGCGATCGCCTTCTCGTCAAGCGACGAGGCCGCCGTCTCAATCCGATCCACCAACAGAAGCTTTCGGCCCGAGAAGCGCTGGGGGTTGGCATCGACATAGCGCGTGATCGCCGCGGCGGACGGCGGCGGCACACGGCTCGCCCAGCGTTCGAACAAGGTTCGGCTGAGGACCACTTCCTGAAGCCGGTTGGCCTGGGCCACGAACTCCGGCGTTCGGTCCAGTTTAAGGCGCTTGGCTTCGGCGACTGCAAGCTTGCGATCTATCACCCCCGAAAGGGTCGCGCTGACGGCGGGTCCGGATCCACCTGCGTCCGCCCCATCCGTCTGCGGCTCGGCAGCCAGTTCGCGACGTGTGACTTCCTCTCCGTCCACCACGGCGACAACCTGGCCCTCGGGTGTCTTGTGGCCGCATCCCGCAAGTGTGCCCGCGCAGCAAAGCGCCATGAGCATATGCCCGAAAACACCCGAGTTCCTGAAACCTGTCACCTGCCGATCACCCCCTGTTAGCTTCTCCGAACACGATCCTGCGGCCCAGAGGCGGCAGCTTCGCCGCAAGGTCGCTCATGAACCGGCCCGCGACGCGCAGCGCCAGGGCGCGGTCTCCCGTGGGCAGCGACAGACGCACGAGAATGCCGTCGGGCATGCGTCCGGCGAAGTTCTCCCGAGCGACGATCAGCGATTGCGTCGTACGGTCGGGCGGAAAGTGCGGGCCGATGCGAGACCAGAACAGCAGCTGCTCGACATATCCGTCGGGCCGCCGCGCGGTCAGAAAGCTCGCGGGGATGTCATGCCCATCGAGGCGCAGCGGCATGCGTTCGGCAGCCCCGATTTCGAAGCCTTGCTGCGGATAGCATTCCTCGGGCCGGTGCAGTTCGAGCGAGAGATTCTGGACGCTGCCGTACGCGAAGAGCGCCATCACCGGTATCTGCCCTGGCGCCAGGTAAGTCCGCGTCAGCACTTCATCGTAGAGCCGGTCGGACAGTTCGTCGCGCGGCGGGAGGACGAGCCCGGACGTCGTCGCAAATCGATAGGGCCCGACTGCCTTCGGAATAGCCGCGTCCAATTCGCCATGGGACAGCTGCGGATAGAGCCGGACAGGCCGCAGGGCGAGCGAAGCCGCGGTGATCCCGAGCAAGAGCCCGCCAAGCAGGAGCTCGCGCCGGTTCGGCCGGGCCAGACGGACGCCGCCGGCGAGAGGAAGCGCGCGATCGCTCACGCCGCGCGAACTCTATGGAGCAACACCCGCGATAGGACGGCGTCCAAAGCAACCAGGGTGATCAAGGCCACAAGGAAAATGAAGAGCCCGGCGACCTCGTGCAACAAGCCCTGCCCCGCCGCGTCGCCCAGATGATACGTGATCAGCAACAGCATGATGACCCTGACCATGTTCGCGAACAGGGCGATCGGCACCATGAGCAAGGCCAGCAGGAGAGCATAGCGCCAGTGCGCCCGGTGCAGCAGGTAGACGTAGAAGATGCCGATCGCGGTGAGGCTGATCAGCGAGTTCATGCCGGAGCAGGCAGCCGCGACGACCAGCTCGTACGGCCCGATGTAGAGGTTCACCCCCTCTCGGGCGACCGGGTACCCCAGCCCCGCAAGCACCGCGACGGCGGCATTGGCGACGCTGCCCTTGAGCGTGTGGGTGAGCGGAACGACAATGTTGTCCGGCGGGGGGATCACGAAGGCGAGATAGACGATCGGGGCCCAGAGTCGGCGCATTTGGCGGTCGCCGATCATCCCGTAGAGCACCGCCAGGAGGCAGGCATAGATCCCGAGCAGTTGCAGCCACTGCTTGGCCGTGACCGAGGCGACGATCGCGAACGCGCCAAAGGCCAGGACGGCCGCCACGACCGGAATAATCGGCACCGAGCGCTTTCCCCGGACCGCACCCTGCGCCTCGTGCCAGAGCAGCCAGAGCCCGCTGATCAAGATGATCGGTCCGGCCGCGCCTTGCTCGGTCGACCAGTAGTTGCGCGCGAGCGAGGCAAGCGCGGGCGATGCGGCGGCGATGGCGCACATGAGAAGGAACCAGTGCCTGATCCACCACGGTTGGGCCGCGCTGCCTGCATGCAACGCGACCTGCGCATAGCCTGTGCCTACCTGAACCGTGTTCCGCATGGGCTCCCGCTAGCCCTTCACTGTGCCTTTCACCTAGGGACGTAAGGTCCATCATGGTGGCAAGCCCCCTCGACCATCGGGGGGATGCGAGGCGGGGGACCGGGCGCGTAGATGCGGCCGATGCCGCTCTGGGGTGAAGTCGGCGCACCTCGGGGCTCTTCCTCGCGCCCGAAATCCCGTGCCACTTGGTCCATCATGGACTAGAACCTTCCTTGGTCCCGTTCTCAGGATTTCTCCGCTCTTGCCTCTTCATCGGCCGGACAGCCCTTCTCGTCATGCTTCGTGCACTCCCGGTTCCTCGGCGGGAATCGAGGGGGATCGCGAGAAGCGAGCGGAGGACGACGTGCGGCATGAAAAGCACTTTGCGCATGGCGTGGATGAAAACTTCCACAGTCGCCACGCAAACGGACGTCCGGCCCGAACCCCAAGAGCTTTCCTGGCAGCGCTGGGCATAGCCGCCCTGATCTGGTTCGCGATCGCAGCAGCACTCCTGTCGGCCTGAGAACATTCCCGCCGCCTTGGCCATGGGCGGCCGGCGGTGCCGACTCACGCCCTTGGCGGACAAATGGTCCAGAATAGATGCACCGCGGCATCAAATGATCCAGATTGCTCATAAGCATGCGCCGATGTACGGGCATCTCCTTATACAATATTACGTAGACACTCTGCCAGAAATCGCAGAACTCCTTAGACTTTTCTGCTCTCCTTAGGGCGGATGATCGCCAGATCCTCCTTCCCCTGCCCCTGTTGCAGTGCAGTACAAACCATGACACCTTCCGAGAAGGCACAGAACTTCTTCTGATTCGCCTTGGTAACTCTAGAAGTTTTTACCTAAGGGGCTTTGTAATATGAGACATAGGATAGCCTTACTTGCACCAGTGGCCCTCGCCGCCGGGCTGGCGGTCAGCGCCCCGGCGGAAGCCACCTCGTTCACCGGCAATGGCGCGGTGAACATCACCAACGGTTCGGGCGCATTCTACGATGCCGCGATCCCGAGCGGCGGTTTCACCGATACGATCGACTTCTCGGTGCCTTCGGTGGGCACCGCCGACGTCGGCATGATTTACTTCCTGATCAAGGGCGGCCTTTCGAGCCTCTCCGCCACCTTCAATGGCGCGCCGATCACGTTCGGCTCGCTCGGCGGCAATCTCTTCGGCGGAGGCATCAGTGCCTCGGTGGCGCCGGGCCCCCAGCAGATCATCGTCACGGGCACGTCCGAGGGCGCCGGATCCTACTCGGGCAACGTCACGTTCTCGGCCGTCCCCGAGATCGCCACGTGGCTGATGATGATCGCGGGCGTCGGCCTCACGGGCGTGGCCTTGCGGCGTCGCAAGCAGGCGTACACCGTCAACTACGCCTTCTGAGGGACGGCCCCGGCTGCGTGCCGGGGCCGGTCTTCCGACAACATCGGTTCAGTGAGGACGATCATGCAGGTGGGCGCATCGCGCGAGGGCTTTGCCCTTAGCAAACAGCTAGTCGAGGCAGTTCGGCCAACGAAAATTGCTTCTCGCGATGCCCTGCTGACGCGTGCGCTCGATATTGCCATCGCATTCAGCGCGATCGTGATCCTGCTGCCGCTGCTGATCTTGATCGTCGCGGCCTTGAAGATGACGTCTCCAGGCCCGGTCCTGTTCGCGCACCGCCGCGTCGGGGCGGGAGGGCGCATCTTCCCTTGCTACAAGTTTCGCTCGATGGTCGTGAACTCCGCCGAGCTGCTCGAGCGGCACCTTGCCGAAAACCCGGACGCACGCGCCGAGTGGGCGCGCGACCAAAAGCTTCGCGACGACCCCCGGGTAACGCGCGTCGGGCGCATCCTGCGCCGCACGAGCTTCGACGAACTGCCACAGATCTTCAACGTACTTCGCGGCGACATGAGCATCGTTGGCCCACGGCCCATCGTCGAGGCCGAGATGATACGCTACCGCCAATACATCCACGAATACATGGCCGTGAAGCCCGGCATCACCGGCCTGTGGCAGATCAGCGGACGCAACGACACCACCTACCGCCGGCGTGTCGCGCTCGACACGGCCTATGCCCGCAGCCGCAGCATCCAGCTTGACGTTGCGATCATCGCCCGCACAGTGCCGGCGGTCCTGTTCGGGTCCGGCTGTTACTGACCGAACCGTGGCAAGAGCCAGAGTATCGACGGCCAGAGTATAGCGCCTTTTGGGTAGAGCGCTGGTTAGCTCGGCAACTCCTCGATCCAGCCCGAGAAATGTCCTGATGTTCGCGCAAAATCGGCTATGGCGCCAGCATGGCCGATACCCCCGAACCTCATCTTGAGGCCGCGTTCGCTCGGAACGCAGCCCGCCGGATACGCTGATGCTGCGCATATCCGGACTCAATCTTCCGCTCGATCATGACCCGGATGCGCTGGCGCCCGCGCTGTGCGCCAGGCTCGACATCCCGCGCGACGCACTGCGCACTTTCAGCATCTACCGCCGCGGCAACGACGCGCGCCGACGCAGCGCGATCCAGCTGGTCTACACGCTCGACGTGGACCTCGCGAACGAGGCCGAGGTGCTGGCGCGGTTCGCTGGCGACAAGGATGTCCGCCCTACGCCCGACATGGCCTATCGCTTCGTGACCCGCGCGCCGGAGGGCTGGTCCGGCCTGCGCCCGGTCGTGATCGGCGCCGGACCTTGCGGGCTGTTCGCGGGTCTGATCCTCGCGCAGATGGGCTTTCGCCCGATCATCCTCGATCGTGGCAAGGTCGTCCGCCAGCGGACCAAGGACACCTGGGGCCTGTGGCGGCGCGCCGAGCTCAACCCCGATTCCAATGTCCAGTTCGGCGAAGGCGGCGCGGGCACCTTCTCGGACGGCAAGCTCTACTGCCGGGTCAAGGACCCGCGCTTCCTGGGCCGCAAGGTGCTGGAGGAATTCGTCAAGGCCGGCGCGCCCGACGACATCCTGTGGCAAGCCCACCCGCATATCGGCACCTTCCGCCTCGTCACCATGGTCGAGAGCATGCGCGCCCACATCGAGGAACTGGGCGGCGAATACCGCTGGCAGACCCGCGTCGACGATCTCGAACTCGAACGGCTTGGAGATGGTGGACAGCGCGTCCGGGGTCTTCATCTGCAGGACGGCAGCTTCCTGGAGACGGACCACGTCGTGCTCGCCGTCGGCCATAGCGCCCGGCCGACGTTCGAGATGCTCCACGCGCGCGGCGTCCACCTGGAGGCCAAGCCATTTTCGATCGGGGTCCGCATCGAACACCCGCAAAGTTGGGTCGATCGCGCGCGCTACGGGCAATGCGCGGGCCATCCGGACCTGGGCGCGGCGGCTTACGCCCTGGCGCACCACTGCGCCAACGAGCGTACGGTCTACAGCTTCTGCATGTGCCCGGGCGGCCGCGTCGTGGCGGCGACCTCCGAAGTCGGCCGGGTCGTTACCAACGGCATGAGCCAGTATTCGCGCGCCGAGTTCAATGCCAACTCGGGGCTGGTCGTGGGGATCGACCCGGCGCGCGACTATCCGGACGGACCTCTAGCCGGCATCGCCTTCCAACGCCACTGGGAGTCGCTGGCGTTCGAGGCGGGAGGCGGCACTTATGCGGCGCCCGGCCAGCGCGTCGGCGATTTCCTGGCGGGCCGCCCTTCGACCGCGCTTGGCGAAGTCACGCCCTCGTACAAGCCCGGCGTCACCATGACCGACCTGTCGCGCTGCCTGCCCGCGTTCGCGATCGAGGCGATGCGTGAGGCCCTGCCCGTGTTCGGCCGGCAGATCGCGCGCTACGATCATCCTGATGTCGTCATGACCGGCGTCGAGACCCGCACGTCCTCCCCGGTGCGGATCACGCGAGGCAAGGATTTCCAGAGCCTCAACACGCAGCGGCTGTTTCCGGCCGGCGAAGGCGCGGGATACGCAGGGGGGATTCTCTCGGCGGCGATCGACGGGATCAAGGTCGCCGAGGCCGTGGCACGCAGTATCATGGCGATCTGAGCGCCACCTGGACGGAACCGAACTACTTCGTTCTGTTTTTGTTCTTGACAAGGCGCGCCATTCCGGTTAGGCGTAGAGGATGGCATTGGTGGTCCTCTTCCTCGCGCTGGTGCTGGCCGGTTTCGCCATCATCGCGCGCCGGCGAGCGGGTGGTGTCCCGTCAGATACCCTGGCGGGTCCCGAACCGGCGCGCTCACCGGCCACGATGCGGCGGCAGCGCCAGGCCCCAGTGGATTGCCGCGGCGCGCAGGACGAAGCCTGTCGCCGTGGCAAGGTATGCGGGCCATGGGGGCGCCAGTCCGGTGAGCGCGAGCAGCACGAAGGCGCCGGCCGCGGCGAGCGCGGCGGTGACGTAGAGTTCGTGGCGCATCAGCACCGAGGGTACGCCGGCGGTGATGTCGCGGATCACCCCGCCCAGGCACGCGGTGATGACGCCGGCCGCCACGGCGGACACCGGCGAGATGCCGTAGGCGAGCGCCTTGCCGGCACCATAGACCGCGTAGGCGGCAAGACCGGCGGCATCGAGCCACTCCAGCGCCTTGCCGGGCCACCAGCGCAGCGGGACGATCCAGGCCGCGAGCGCGACGGCGATGCAGACGATGACGGGCGTGCCGTTGCGCATCCAGAAGATCGGCGCCCCGATCAGCAGGTCGCGCAAGGTGCCGCCGCCGGTCGCCGTGATCAGCGCGAAGAAGCAGGCGGCGACGAAATCCAGCCGCTTGCGCGCCGCCGCCAGCGCGCCCGAGGCGGCGAACACCGAGATGCCGATCAGATCGAGCCAGGGCAGGAAGGCGGACAGCGGACTGGACATCGCCGTGTCATAGGCAAACCCTTGCGCGGCGTCACCCGCGTGGCAAGCGGTCCTCAGGCTTGGGTGAGGAAGACCTCCGCCTCGATCATCCACTCGCCCGCGATCTCGCGCCACTTCGCGACGTAAGTGCCGGACGCCGACGGCTCGTCGCCCTGGCGAGTGACTGCGATCCAGTCACCGTGTTCCATCGCGATCGGTTCGACCCCTGAGAACTCGAACGCGCGCGGCGTGCGCACGTAGACCGAGCGGGAGGGCGAGGCGAACTCGCGCTTCCAGACTTTCACTTGCGCGGCTCGTCCGGCGATGACCGCGCTGTCGGTGCCGGTGACCATCACGCAGTCGCGCGCCAGCAGCGGCCCGATGGCCGAAGCATCGCCCTGCGCGATGGCTCGGTTGAACGCGGCTCTCCGGGCGCGGATCGCGAGTTCCGCCGCTGCGGCGTTCATCCGATCGTGGCTTGAGCGGCGCCGATCAGTCGTGCTCGCGATCGCCGGCGCCGATGTAGAGCTCGCGGCCGATCTCCTCGTACTTCTCGCTCATCGCCTTCATGCCGGCTTCGGCCTCCTCCTCGGAGGCGATGAAGGTGGTGACCGGCTGGTTCTGCTTGGCGGCGAAGTCGCGCACCTCCTGCGTGATCTTCATCGAGCAGAACTTGGGCCCGCACATCGAGCAGAAGTGCGCGGACTTGGCGCCTTCGGCCGGCAGCGTCTGGTCGTGGTACTGCTCGGCGGTGTCGGGATCGAGGCTGAGGTTGAACTGGTCGCGCCAGCGGAACTCGAACCGGGCGCGGCTGAGCGCATCGTCGCGCACCTTGGCCGCCGGGTGCCCCTTGGCCAAGTCGGCCGCGTGGGCGGCGAGCTTGTAGGTGACCACGCCGACCTTCACGTCGTCGCGGTCGGGCAGGCCCAGGTGCTCCTTGGGCGTGACGTAGCAGAGCATCGCCGTGCCGTACCAGCCGATCATGGCCGCGCCGATGCCGCTGGTGATGTGGTCGTAGCCGGGCGCGATGTCGGTGACCAAGGGCCCGAGCGTGTAGAACGGAGCCTCGCCGCAGGCCTCCAGCTGCTTGTCCATGTTCTCCTTGACCTTGTGCATCGGCACATGGCCGGGGCCCTCGATCATGACCTGGACGTCCTGCTCCCAGGCGCGCTTGGTCAGCTCGCCCAGGGTGTAGAGCTCGGCGAACTGCGCCTCGTCGTTGGCGTCGGCGATCGAGCCGGGCCGCAAACCGTCGCCCAGCGAATAGGCGATGTCGTAGGCCTTCATGATCTCGGTGATCTCGTCGAACTTCTCGTAGAGGAAGCTCTCCTTGTGGTGCGCCAGGCACCACTTGGCCATGATCGAGCCGCCACGGCTGACGATGCCGGTGACGCGCTTGGCGGTGAGCGGGATGTAGGGGAGGCGCACGCCGGCGTGGATCGTGAAGTAGTCGACGCCCTGCTCGGCCTGCTCGATCAGGGTGTCGCGGAAGATTTCCCAGGTGAGGTCCTCGGCCACGCCGCCGACCTTCTCCAGCGCCTGGTAGATCGGCACGGTGCCGATCGGCACGGGGCTGTTGCGGATGATCCACTCGCGCGTGTCGTGGATGTTGCGACCGGTGCTGAGATCCATGACGGTGTCCGCGCCCCAGCGGATCGACCAGACCATCTTGTCGACTTCGCTGGCGACGTCCGAGGCGACGGCGGAGTTGCCGATGTTGGCGTTGATCTTGACCAGGAAGTTGCGGCCGATCGCCATCGGTTCGCACTCGGGATGGTTGACGTTGCTGGGGATGATCGCGCGGCCCCGGGCCACTTCGTCGCGCACGAACTCGGGCGTGACGTAGTCGGGGATGGCGGCGCCCCAGTCTTGCCCGTCGCGCACGTATTCCTTGAGCATCTCGCGCCCGAGGTTCTCGCGCGTGGCGACGTATTCCATCTCGGGCGTGACGATGCCGCGCCGGGCGTAGTGCATCTGGCTGAGATTGGCGCCGGCCTTGGCGCGCAAAGGCCGGGTGACGACGTTGGGGAACGCAGGCACGCCAGCAGAGCGGTCCGGACCCTTGAGGCCGTTGTCCTCGGGCTTGATGGCGCGGCCTTGGTACTCCTCGACGTCGCCGCGCGCGAGCTGCCACTCGCGGCGAAGCTGCGGCAGGCCGGCCTGGATGTCGATCAGCGCGTCGGGATCGGTGTAAGGACCGCTCGTGTCGTAGACCCGCACCGGTGCTTCGCCACTGCCGGGCTCCAGCGAGATTTCGCGCATCGCCACGCCAAGCAGACCGACGTGGATCTTCTTCGATCCGCGAATCGGACCGGTGGTGACGCCGATTTCCAGCTTGCTGTTGATGTCGGCCATGCGCGCTCCTCGAGTCGGGCGTGCGGAGAGCGGTATACGGGCGGTGCCGTCCAACTCCCTCCGCCCGTGCTAACGGGTTCAGGTTCGACGGGTCGTGCGGAGCATACCCGCACCTCTCAGCCGAAAGTCGTGACGACCTGCTGGCTCCCCGGTGGTGCGGCCTTGATAGACGCACCCCTTCGGCGCGTCTAGAGACTGTCCGCTCGGCACCGGCCCACGCCCCCACCCGACCTCCCAACGAGTGTACCCTATGGGAGGTCGGGTGGGGGCGTGGGCCGGTGCCGCTCATGACTAAACAGGACAGACTCTAGGCCGCAGCGGTGACGATCCTCTTCCGCATCGACGCCAGCGCACGGCAGATCGCACGCGCCCTCGGTGCCGACGAAGGCGCCGACCCATGGAGCGGCGGGCACGTGAGCCCCGGCAACTTCGCCCCGGTCATCACCGCCGGGCGCGAGTTCGTGGCCGGGCCTCGACCGGACGTGAGGGCGCCGAGACGCATGGTGCCGCGCCTCTGGGGCGTGCCGCCGCCGCCGTCCGTCGTGGAGGCGCGGCCGGTGCTTTCCGTCCGCAACGCCGAGAGCCCGTTCTGGATCGGCAACTTGCGCAATGCGGAGTTCCGCTGCCTGGTGCCGGCGACGGCGTTCATGGTCTGGGGAAAGGGCGTCGACCGCGAGGGCAAGCGACGGCGACACTGGTTCGCCTGCGCCGACCAGCCGGTGTTCGCACTGGCCGGTGTGTGGAAGGACAGCGAAGTGCCGAGCTTCGCGCTGCTCACGTGCGAACCGAACGCGGCGCTGCGCCGCGCGGGGCGAGATTCGATGCCGGTCATCCTGCCGGCCGACCGCGCGGCGCAGGACCTTTGGCTGCGTGGCGGCTGGGACCGGGCGAGCGCGCTTCTGGCGCCCTATCCGTCATCGCTGATGCGAGAGGCCTGACGAGGGTTCGATTCCTCGTTTCTGGACAAAGGCTTGGGCCGTCCACATCTGCCAACCGATGCAACTTGATCCGCTCGATGCCCTGCTCGCCGAAATCCGCGCCTGCCGGGCGTGCGCCGGCGTGCTCGGGCATGAGCCGCGACCGTTCGTGGCGGCGAGCGCCTCGGCACGGCTGCTGATCATCGGCCAGGCTCCCGGCAGCAAAGTGCATGCGAGCGGCATCGGCTGGGACGACGAGAGCGGCGACCGGCTGCGCGACTGGCTCGGCGTCGACAAGGCGGCGTTCTACGACACGAGCCGGGTCGCCCAGATGCCGAGCGGGTTCTGCTACCCCGGCAAGGGCGAGAGCGGCGACCTGCCACCCCGCCCCGAGTGCGCTCCCCGATGGCATGCCCGGCTGCTGGCGCAATTGCCGCGAGTCGAACTCACGCTGCTCGTCGGCATGCACGCGCAGAAACGCTACTTGCCGCGCGGCTTCGCCCCCAACATGACCGAGGCGGTGCGCCGCTGGCGCGAGGCACCGTCGGGGCTGTTTCCCCTGCCGCACCCTGCTTGGCGCAGCCGACTATGGATGGCGCGCAACCCCTGGTTTGCCGAGGAGGTCCTGCCGGAATTGCGCGCGCGGGTCGCCGCCCTGGTGGATCGGCCGGATCAGAAGGTGTAGGCTACTCCGACGCCGCCCACCCACTGGTCCGCGTCGCCGCGAATGCTGGTGTAGGGGGTGTCCTTGCCGGACTTGAGCATCTTGCTGTAACCGCCCGCGGCGAACACCGCGAAGCCGCCGTTCAGCAGGTTGCCGTCGAGGTCCACGCCCACGAGCAGGCCGCCGCCCACGCTGTCCCAGCCCTTGCGCGCGTTGTAGACCGGCAGGCCGCTCGCCGCGCTCTGCACCGGCGTCACCGAGTAGTAGTAGCGCGAGAACTTGTCGTCGCCGTGATGCGCGTTGACGTTCGCGGCCACGAAGGCGCCACGGCTCACCGGCGTCACGTACGAGATGCTAGGCACCCAGACCATGCCCTTGTAGGCGCCGGACACATCCCACTTCACGTCGGCCGAAAGCGTCAGCGAATCGTACGGGTTCAGCAGCTTGTACGCCGTGACGCCCGCGTTGACGCCCACTTCGACGGCTTCGTCGAGCTTGCCAGCGGCCCTGACCACGCGATCCTTGATCCCGTTCGCGCGGTTGCCGGAATACGTCGCGACCGGCCCCAGCGAGAACCCGATCTTGGCGTCCTTGGCATCGGGTATGAAGTCGAGCGCGAGGCCGCCTGCGCGCGGATTGATGCCGATCCCGGCGAGCTGACCCTGCACGACCGGCACGGGAGAGACCCGGTAGTCGTCCGAGCCGCGATACGTGGGGTTGTAGATCCCGCCGACGCCGATCGTCACATGATCGCCATCGAGCACCGAATCCTGCGTCGCATCCTGGGCGCAAGCGGGCATCGAAACGAGAGCGGCGGCGGCGCCCGCCAGAACCGGAAGTATACGCATCTGTGACTAACCCCTGTGGAATTGCCGGCTGAACGCACAACTTCCACCCGCGTTGCAGCCACATACCTCGCAGCTGCACAAGCCGCTCAGGCGTGATCTTTTGGCAACGTTTCGCTGCCCGAACCCAGCTTGCGCTGCATCATGAACACGTCGATCCACTGGCCATGCTTCCACCCCGCGCCGGTCAGCGTGCCGCAGGGCAAGTATCCCGCGCGCGCGTGGAGCACCACCGAGGCGGGCTCGGTACCGGCGATCATCGCGAAGGCCTGGCGATAGCCCCGATCCTCGCAGGCCTGCAGCAAGGCGTTGATCAGCTTGGTGCCGATGCCGCGCCCCAGTGCATCGTTGTGCACGAAGATGTGCGTCTCGCAGCTGAAGGTGTAGCCCGCCTGGGGGCCGAGCCTGTCGGCGAAGGCGAAGGCCAGAACGCGTCCGTCACCGCCGCGAACCAGGAGCCATGGGTTGCCGGCCGCGAGCACCCGCTCTATCCGCCGCGCCATCTCGTCGGCGTCGGGCGGCTCGGTTTCGAAGCTCGCCGTACTCTCGTTCACATAGTGCGCAAAGATCCCGGCAATGGCATGCGCATCGTCCGCGCAGGCGTCGCAGATGGTCAGCTCGTCGTTCATCGAAATGAAACATGCCCCAAAGCACCTGCCAAGCCAAGTTGCGGCCTTCACGTGCAACCCCTAACGTGCCCATGATGCCTGCGCCGTCAACCGATATCGCCATCGTCGGCGGCGGCCTTGCCGGAAGCCTCGTTGCGCTCGCGCTGGCATCCCGCCGGCCTGAGGTGCGCGTCTCCCTGATCGAGCAGGGGGCCAGGCTGGGCGGCGAGCATATCTGGTCGTTCTTCGAAAGCGACGTGGGCGAAGGCGCCGAACTTCTCGAGCCACTCGTCGCGGCCCGCTGGGACGGGTACGAAGTACACTTCCCGGCCCACCGCCGTCAGCTTGGCACCTGTTACCGCAGCATCACCAGCGGCCGTCTCGACGAGGTGGTCCGGCGCGCCTTGCCGCAAGACCGGGTGCTGACCGGCCGCAAGGTCGCCTCGCTGGGTCCGAACGCGGTCACTCTGGAGGACGGCAGCGTCATCGAGGCGGGCGCGGTGATCGACGCGCGGGGCTTGCACGGCATGCCGCACATGCGGGGCGGCTGGCAGAAGTTCCTGGGCCGCATGCTGACGACGGCGACGCCGCACGGTCTCGCTCGGCCGATCGTCATGGATGCCACGGTGCGCCAGGTGGATGGCTACCGCTTCGTCTACGCCCTGCCGTTTTCCCCGACCCAGGTGTTCCTGGAGGACACTTACTACTCGGACACGCCCGGCCTCGACGTTCCCGCCTTGCGCGACCGGCTCGACGCGTATGCCGCCGCGCAAGGGTGGCACGTGGCCCGGGTCGACTACGAGGAGACCGGGGTCCTGCCGGTCATCGGCAAGGGGGACTTCGCCAGGTTCTGGGCGGCAACCGGCGAGAACGGCACCGGGCGCGCCGGCGCGCGCGCCGCGCTGGTGCACCCGCTCACCAGTTATTCGCTTCCATTCGCGCTGCAACTCGCCATCGGCATCAGCGCCCTCGACAACCTCTCGCCCCAAAGCCTAGGGGAGTGCTGTCATGCATGGGCACTCCAGCACTGGCGCCAAGGGCGATTCTACCGGATGCTGACTCGCATGTTGTTCGAAGCCTCGTCGCCCGCGCGGCGCTATACAATCCTGGAACGTTTCTATCGCCTGCCCGAGCCGCTGATCGAGCGGTTCTATGCCGGGCGTTCGACCAGGGCCGACATGATGCGCATCCTGTGCGGCAAACCGCCGGTTCCGCTAGGCCGTGCGATCTCCAGCCTGCTCGGCTCCGGCTCGGGCCTGGCATCGCTCGAGTTGCCGCGATGAGGCGGGCCTGCGTCATCGGCGCCGGCTTCGGCGGCCTCGCGCTGGCCATCCGCCTGCAGGCGGCGGGCATCGACACCACGCTGGTCGAGGCGCGCGACAAGGTCGGCGGCCGCGGCTACGCCTGGGAACGCGAAGGCTTCACCTTCGATGCCGGCCCGACCGTCATCACCGATCCCGACTGCCTCAAGGAGCTCTGGGCGCTCACCGGGCACGACATGGCGGCGGACATCACGCTGATGCCGGTCCTGCCGTTCTATCGCCTGAACTGGCCGGACGGGACCGTCTTCGACTATTCGAACGACGAAGCCGCGCTGGCGCGGGAGATCACCAAGATCTCGCCCGGCGACCTCACCGGCTACCACGACTTCCTCGACTATTCGGCCGGGGTCTACCAGGAAGGCTACGTCAAGCTCGGGCACGAGCCCTTCCTCGATTTCGCCAGCATGCTGAAGGCGGCGCCCGCACTGGCGCGCTACCAGGCGTGGCGCTCGGTCTACTCGATGGTCTCGCACTACGTGAAGGACGAGCACTTGCGCGAGGCGTTCTCGTTCCACACGCTGCTGGTCGGCGGCAATCCGATGACCACCAGCGCGATCTACGCCCTGATCCACAAGCTGGAGAAGGACGGCGGCGTGTGGTGGGCGAAGGGCGGGACCAACAAGCTGGCGCAGGCCATGGCCACGCACTTCCAGCGCATCGGCGGAACCTTGCGCGTGGGCGACAAGGTCGTCCAGATCCACACCGTGGGCGACCGCGCCACCGAGGTCGAGACCGCGAGCGGCTGGCGCGACCGGTTCGATGCCGTCGCCTCCAACGGCGACATCGTCCACACGTACCGCGACTTGCTCTCGGGCAGCCGGCGCGGACCGGCCATGGCGAAAAAGCTGAACGCCAAGCGCTTTTCGCCCAGCCTGTTCGTGGTCCACTTCGGCCTGGAGGGGACCTGGCCCGGCATCCCGCACCACACGATCCTGTTCGGCCCGCGCTACAAGGGCCTGCTGCGCGACATCTACGACCATGGCGTGCTGCCGCAGGACTTCTCGATCTACCTCCACCATCCGACCGTCACCGATCCCGCGATGGCACCTACCGGCAAGAGCACATTCTACGCGCTGGTGCCGGTGGCGCACATGGGCAAGCTGCCGATCGACTGGGACGAAGTGGGGCCGGTGCTCGCCGATCGCATCCTCGACGAGGTGGGACGTCGCCTGATCCCCGACATTCGCGATCGCATCATCACCCGGTTCCACTACGCCCCGCCAGACTTCGCCAACGACTTGTCGGCCCATCTCGGCAGTGCGTTCAGCCTCGAGCCGATCCTGACCCAGAGCGCCTGGTTCCGTGGCCACAACCGCGACGACAAGCTGAAGAACGTCTATCTGGCCGGTGCCGGCACGCACCCCGGCGCGGGCATTCCCGGTGTCGTGGGCAGCGCGAAGGCGACCGCCCGGCTGATGATCGAGGACCTCAAGTGAAGCGCCTTGCCGTCTATTGCGGGTCCGCGACTCCCGCCGATCCGCGCTACGTCGAACTCGCGCGGGATGTGGGCACTTCGCTCGCCTCGCGCGGCATCGGCGTGGTCTACGGGGGCGGCAAGCTGGGGCTCATGGGCGCCATCGCAGCGTCAGCGCTGGCGGCGGGCGGCGACGTGATCGGCGTCATTCCCGAAGCCCTGGTGCGCGGCGAAGTCGCCAATCACGACTGCGAGTTGCACGTCGTTGCCACCATGCACGAGCGCAAGGCCGCGTTCACCCGGCTTTCGGACGGATTCCTGGTGCTGCCCGGGGGCGTGGGCACCATGGACGAGCTGTGGGAAGCGGTCAGCTGGGCGCAGCTGGGCTATCACGCCAAGCCGGTCGGCATCCTCAATGCCTTCGGGTTCTACGACGGGCTGTTGGCGTTCAACCGGCACATGGCCGAGGTCGGCTTCGTGCGCCCCGCGCACCAGGGCATCATCCTGGCCGAGAACGAGCTCGACCTGCTGCTCGAACGCATGGCCGCGCACGAGCCGATCAAGCCGATCGTCGCGATGGACCCACGTACGCTGTGACCTTGCAGCCGTGACCGTGCAGCTGTGAACCTCCAGCCGTGACGGGGCAGCCGTGACGCGGGACGACCTTGTCGAGGCGGCCCACGAGTCGATCCGCAAGGGCTCCGCCAGCTTCCGCGCCGCCAGCCGGCTGTTCGACCGCACCACGCGCGAGCGTGTGTGGATGCTCTATGCCTGGTGCCGCGCCTGCGACGACCTGGCCGATGCGCAGGATCACGGCGGCGCCCTGGGCGAGCGGCTCGATCCGGAAGCGCGACTCGCCACCATCCGCACCCTGACGGAGCTGGCGATGGCCGGCGAGACAACCGGCGAGCCGGCGTTCGATGCCTTGGGCCAGCTCGCCCGCGAAGTGCCGCTGACGCTCGCCATGGCCGAGGACGTCACCGCCGGCTTCGCGCTCGACACCGTCGACTGGCGCCCTCGGAGCGAGACCGACATGCTGCGCTATTGCTATCATGTCGCCGGCGCCGTGGGCGTGATGATGGCCTGCGTCATGGGCGTCCCTGCCGGCGACGAGGACACGCTCGACCGGGCGTGCGACCTTGGCCTCGCGTTTCAGCTCAACAACATCGTGCGCGACATCTTCGAGGATGACGCCGCCGGCCGCTGCTACTTGCCGGCGGATTGGCTGACCGCGGCGGGCATCGCGCCCGGCGAGTTGAGCCGGCCGCAGCATCGCCCCGCGCTCGTGGCCCTGGTGGCGCGCGTCTGCGCCCTCGCTCGGGACTACGAGGCCTCGGCAAGGGTCGGCGCGTCGCGGCTCGCGTTCCGGCAACGCTGGGCGATCCTGTCGGCGGCCAACATCTACGGCGCGATCGGACGCGAGGTGGAGCGGCGCGGCGCGCAGGCCTGGGACGAGCGCGTCCGCACGACGAGGAGCCAGAAGCTGGGGTTCGTCATGACCGCGCTGGCGCAAGCGAGCCGCCCCGCCGCCCAGGTTCCGGTGCCGCCCGTTTCACGACGCGCCCTCGCCGCGATCGCGAGCGCCGATCGGCGCCGCTGACCGGAGCGGCGATCCGGCCGCGTCCTTCTCTCGCTCACAATTCGTCGCGAACCGAAACACGGTGCGCAGCCATTCGCCGGTCGCGGCGTTCAGCGCAGAGGCCAATAAGGGAGAACCGCCATGCTTTTCACCATCGCTGCCATCCTCTTCGTCCTCTGGCTGCTCGGCCTTGTCGTGTTCAAGGTTACCAGCGGCCTCATTCACCTGCTGCTGGTGCTCGCCATCATCGTCGGCCTGGTGCAGCTCTTCCGCGGACGGCGAGTCTAGCTCGTCACAAGCGGACGCGACGGAGGGTTGAGCCGCCGGAACAGTCTGCCCCGCTCGGAATACAGGACGAGCAGGAGCGCGAGGACACCGGCGGTCACCATCGCGGTGAGCATCGGAATGGGCGTACCGTCGTACGCCTGACCGATCAGCGTACCCAGCAACGCGCCGACCAGCAGCCGGACGAACGCCATGACCGAAGCTGCCGCTCCCGCGATCTTCGCAAAAGGCTGCAGCGAGATCGACTGGAAGTTCGCGCTGATGAACGACATCAGGCACATGCCGACCGTCATCATCGGCACGAAGAGCCAGAGCGTCTCGCCTCGCCGAGCAAGGAGCAGGTGCGTGACCGCGACGACGATGTAGGCGAGCGTGGCGGCATGAGAGACCCGCCGCGCACCGAAGGTCATCACGATCCGCGAGTTGACGAAGTTGGTGCTCGACATGACAAGCGCCATGCCGCCAAACACGAACGGGAACAGCAAGGCGGCGCCAAAGTGCTCGGCGATCAGCTGCTGCGAGCTGTTGATATAGCCGAACAAGGCGCCCTGGAGCAGCGAGGCTCCGACGAAGTAGCCTAGGGCCTCGCGCGAGCGGACCGCCGCGAGCATGTTGGTCACAATGGCATGGGGAACGATCGGCTGGCGGTAGTCGGGATGCAGCGTCTCGGGCAGGCGGAACCATGCCCAGGTGGCGACGCAAGCCGACAGCAGCGCCATGATCCCGAAGATCCAGCGCCAACCGGCGATCAGCAGCACGGTCTGCCCGATCGTCGGCGCCAGCATGGGCACGACCATGAAGGTCGTGGCGATCAGCGATTGGACCCGCGCCATCCTGTCGCCGGCGAACCGATCGCGGACGATCGCCATGGGCATCACCATCATGCCCGCGGTGGACAAGCCGAGCAGGCCGCGCAGGATCAGCAGCGTGGTGAACTCGTTCACCAGCGCGCAGGCAAGGCAGATCGTCAGGTAGATCGCGAGGCAGGCGAGCACCACGGGTCGTCGCCCGAAGCGGTCTCCGATCGCTCCCGGGAACAGCGATCCGACGCCGCTGGCGATGAGGAACACCCCGATCACGAGCTGGCGGTCGTTGGGGTCGGTCACATTCAGGTCGTGGGATATCCGCCCCAAGGCCGGCAGCATCACGTCGATGGCGAGAGCCTGCAGGGCCTGGATGGCCGCCATCAAGGCGATAAATTGCGTCTCGCCAAGCGGCGGTCGCTGCACTTCGGGGACTCGCATGCTGCGCTCATGGCGAAAAGGCCTCGCACGGGCCAGCCAAACCTTCGCCAAGTTTCGATAAAACGGGGCGCTGCCCGCAAGGCGGCGAGCAGCTTGCCCAATGCGCCCACTTGGGAGGGGAGCGCCGGTCGGCTATGTACGACCGCATGTCAGGGTCACCGGCCAGCTGCGACGATCGCGCCGACGCCGGCGACGAAGAGGAACCAGAAGGCGGCCTGCGCAAGATCATCCACGTCGACATGGATGCGTTCTACGCCAGCGTGGAACAGCGCGACGATCCCAGCTTGCGCGGAAAGCCCCTGGCGGTGGGCGGCTCGTCCGGGAGAGGCGTCGTCGCCGCCGCGAGCTACGAGGCGCGCGCCTTCGGCGTGCGCTCGGCCATGCCGTCCGCCCGGGCGCTGCGGCTCTGCCCCCAGCTGATTTTCCGCAAGCCGCGCTTCGATGTCTACAAGGAGGTTTCGGACCGCATCAGGGCGATCTTCCTCGACTACACGCCACACGTCGAGCCGCTCTCGCTCGACGAAGCCTACCTCGATGTCACCGCCGACCTCAGGGGCATCGGCTCGGCCACTCGGATCGCGCAGGACATCCGGCGCCGCATTCGCGAGGAGACCCAGCTGACCGCCAGCGCGGGGGTCTCCTACAACAAGTTCCTGGCCAAGCTCGCCAGCGACCAGAACAAGCCGGACGGGCTGTGCGTGATCCGCCCGGGCCAGGGCGCGGCCTTCGTCGCCACCCTGCCGGTCAGCCGGTTCCACGGCATCGGCCCGCGCGGCGCCGAGAAGATGAAGGCGCTGGGGATCGAGACCGGCGCGGACCTCGCAGACCGCGACCTGCCGTTCCTGCGCGCGCACTTCGGCAGCTTTGCAGAATACCTCTTCCGCGCGGCACGTGGCGTCGACTTGCGCCAGGTGCGCGCCAACCGCGAACGCAAGTCGGTGGGCGGCGAGCGCACGTTCTTCGAGAACATCGAAAGCCCGGACGAGCTGCGCGAGACACTCGAGCGTATCGTCGACATCGTCTGGGAACGCGTGGAGCGGGCAAACGCACGGGGGCGCACGGTGTCCCTGAAGCTGCGCTACGCCAACTTCCGCACGCTCACGCGCGCTCGGTCAGTCAGCCCGCGCATCGCCGACAAGACCATGTTCGCGCAGATCGGCCGTGCCCTGCTCGAAGACCTGATGCCGCTGCCCCAGCCGGTACGCCTGCTGGGCCTGACGCTCTCGGCGCTGGAACGCGAGCCCGGCGACGAGGTTCGCGACAAGCCCGACGATCAGCTCTCGCTGCTCTGAGCATCGCGCCACGCTGCAACCCAGTCGGCGAGGCCCACGACCACCCGAGCGGAGATGTCCGGCGGCAGATCGTCGAGCGCGAACCATGCCGCCTCGTCGACTTCGCGTCGGTCGGGCGCCATGCTCCCACCGGCCCGGCCGACGACGACATGCACGACATTGTAGGCGCCTGATGGCCGCTCCAGCACTTCGGCGACCTTGGCGGCCTGGAACAGCCGGCATCCCGTTTCCTCGCGCAGTTCGCGAAGGGCGGTGGCGACCGGGTCTTCGCGGCGGCCGACGCTCCCGCCGGGAGCCACCCACGCGCGCGAGCCATAGGACTGGCGGATCAGCAGAACCCGGTCACGCTCGTCCAAGGCGATGACGCGGCAGCCGTGGACTGTCGGCTTGCGAGCCCGCCACCACATCGAGCGTGCGAGGTTGGCGAGCTTGTACAGACGACGGTGCAGCGGCGCCGGGATCAAGTGAAGCATGTCACCGGTTGCTTGGCGGCGGCCAGAAGACGGGCGACCGGCAGATCGCCAGAGCCGGCCGCGGCCGCTTCGAACAGGCCGCGCTTGATGGCGCCGCGGATCACGAAGATCACGGCATCGCTGTCGAGCAAGGCCGGGATAGTGAGGCTCACGCGCGGGAACGGGGCTTCCGGCGGCAGTGGCTCCGGCACGATCCGGCGCACCTTCAGGGGATCGTCGGCGCGGGGATCGCTGCTCGGGAAGAGCGAGGCGATGTGCCCGTCCTCGCCCATGCCCAGCCAGGTGAGCGCGAAGCGCGGCGGCACCGCCTCTTCGCTGAGCGGCACGACCTTTGCCCCCAGCGGTTCCAGGCGGGCTCGGATGCGGCCGACGTTGCTTGCCGGATGCTGCTCAGGGACGATACGATCATCGCCCGGCCAGACTTCGAGACGTCGCCAATCGAGTTGCGTTTGCGCAAGCACGTCGAAGATCGGAAAAGGCGTCGATCCTCCGGGCACCGTTACTGCCACCGTGCCGTCGTGACGGCGCAGCGCGGCCTGGAGATGCACGCGCAGCCACTCCGCGACCGTGCGGTCATCGGCATCGGCAATGAACTGGACATCAGCCACGGCGTGCGCTGCCCTTCCCTCGGCTCCGGCCGGAGCCTTGCCCCGGCCGGGTATCGTTACAATTCGATCAGGCGAGGATTTCGCGCAGGAACCAGGCGCGCTGCTCGGCCTGGTCGGTCCAGTCGTCGACGATGCCATCGGTAGCGTTGTCGCCGGCTTCCTCGGCTGCGGCCTTCACCTCACGCAGCTTGGCGATGTAGGTGTCGTTGTCCTCGGCGAGTTCCTTGACCATCGCCATCGCATCGAGCGTTGTGTCATCCTGCGCCTTGATCTGGGTCTTCTCGGCAATCGCGGCGGGGCTGGTCAGCGTCGTGCCGCCCTGCTTGCGCACGCGCTCGGCGATAAGGTCGGTGAGACCGAAGATCTCGGTCGCCTGGGTGTCGAACAGCAAGTGAAGGTCGTGGAACTGACGACCGCGCACGTGCCAGTGGAAGTTCTTGGTCTTGATGTAGAGGGCGAAGGTGTCGGCCAGCAGCCCGTTGAGGCTGTCGATCAAAGCGGCCTTGGCGTTGTTGGTCATCTCGGCTGTCCTTCTGATTTGCTTCGGCGGAAACTCGGTGGAGGTAACGGCGGTCCGATCGTTCGGTTCGTCCGGATTTTGTGATTACAGTATACCCCGGAACGCAAGGAACATGGCGATGGCCACGAGCAGCAACAATGCTCCCACGCACCTTCGCACGATCCGCAGGACGGTATTTTCCACGAGGCGCGGGTAAGCCCAGGCGGCGCCGACCAGCACCAGGCCGGCAAGCCCGCCGCCGAGGCCGGCCGCGAGCGGTGCAGCGAAACCGATCGCCAGCCCGAACAGGGTGAAGCGCGCGGCGTCGGTCACCTGATGGGCGAGCAGCACGATCGCGAGGGCGCCGAGCGAGTGGGTCGGCTCGCGCGGCTCGATCCGTGGCGAGAGGATGAGCGACTCGAGACCAGCCAGCCCCAAGGCGATCGCCGCCAGCACCGGGCGCGCGGGGACGGGAAGGATCACCAGCGTCCGGCTCGCCGCGTAGGCGGCAAAAGCGCTCGTCGCGACGACCAGCAGGACGGCGATCAGCAGCACTCCGAAGCGCTGGCCCTGTGCGCGGCATAGGGCGGCCACGGTCATCTGGTCGCGCGCGCCGAGCCCCGACAGGAGCACTGCGAGCAGTGTGAGGTAGAAGGCGCCCATCCGGAAGGGACCATGGCAAGGCTTGGCCGGCAATTCAATCTTGTGCGGAACCCCTGCGCATCACGGCCGTTCGAATGCGGGTGCGGGGTGTGCACTCCATGCGGAAGGGTTGGCTTCCGCTTTCCCTCGATGCGAGATAGCCAAGGCCGATGACGACCGCAGCCCCCAGTCCGCCCCTCGCCTCGCTGCCTCCCCCGCCCCCGCTCTCGCGCGCGGACGCGGTGTCCCTCTTCCTCGACTTCGACGGCACTCTGGTCGAGATCGCCGACCGGCCGCAGGACGTCGTCGTGTCCCCCGACGTGGTCGAGGCCCTGGCACGGTTGTCGCAGCGGCTCGATGGCCGGGTAGCAGTGGTGAGCGGGCGCTCGCTCGCGGCGCTCGACCATTTGCTCGGAGCGGTCAACGTCGCCATGGCAGGCTCGCACGGCGGGGAGTTCCGCCCGGCCGGCGCGATCTGCGCCGACGCTCTGGCGGAGCCGCTACTGCCCGATGCGAAGGCGCAGCTGGAGGAATTTGGCGCGGGCCACCCGGACCTGACGGTCGAGACCAAGCCCTTCAGCGCCGCGATCCACTACCGCACGCGCCCCGATCTAGCCGACTACGTCACCGCCTTCGGAGCGCAGACGGCCGAGATTTTCGGACTTGTCGTGAAATCCGGCAAGATGGTGATAGAGCTGAGCATGCCGGGGTCCGACAAGGGCAATGCGGTCCGGCGCTTCCTCACCCTTCCGCCCTTCGTCGGTTCGCGCCCCCTGTTCGTGGGCGACGACGTGACCGACGAAGACGCCTTCCGCGCCATCCGCGATAGCGCGGGCGGCGGCATCCTGGTGGGCCCGATGCGGCCCACGCTCGCCAGGTGGCGGCTCGACGATGTCGCCGCCGTCCACCGCTGGCTCAAGGAGAGCGCATGAGCACCCCTGCCCCGCCGACCACCCCCTCCTCCCTGACCGCTCCGGCCCCGCAGACCACTCTCGAACTCTGGCCGATCGGCAACTGCCAGGTCTCGGGCCTGATCGACACGCAAGGCGCTCTTGTCTGGGGCTGCGTGCCACGGGTCGACGGAGACCCGGCCTTTTGTGCGCTGCTGCGCGGAGAGAACGGCCAGGACCTTGGCACCTGGCGCTTCGAGCTCGAAAACCAGGTCGCCGTCGAGCAGGAGTACTTGCGCAACACCCCGATCCTGCGCACTCGCCTGGAAGATGCGAGCGGCGGCAAGATCGACATCTTCGACTTCTGCCCGCGCTTCGAACGGGCCGGGCGCATGTACCGCCCGGTGGCCTACGCTCGGATCGTGCGGCCGGTGCAAGGGTCGCCCCGGCTCAAGATCACCCTGACGCCGATGAACGGCTATGGCGCGGCCCAGGCTCCGATCACGCATGGCTCGAACCACATCCGCTACCTGAACGACCGGCACGCGCTTCGGCTGACGACCAATGCCCCGGTCGGCTACATTCTCGACGAGCGGCATTTCCGGATCGAGAAGGAGCTCGCATTCTTTCTCGGCCCCGACGAGCCGTTCTCGGGCGACATAGCCCACGAGCTCGACGCGATGCTGCGCCAGACACGGACGTACTGGCAGCTATGGGTGCGCGGCCTGGCGACGCCGATCGACTGGCAGGAGGCGGTCATCCGCGCCGCCATTACGCTCAAGCTGTGCCAGCACGAGGAGACCGGCGCCATCGTCGCCGCGCTCACCACCTCGATCCCGGAGGCGCCGAACTCGCAGCGCAACTGGGACTATCGCTACTGCTGGATTCGCGATGCCTACTACACCGTGCAGGCGCTCAACCGCCTGGGTGCGCTCGACGTGCTGGAGCGGTATCTCGCTTACTTGCGCAACCTCGTCGACGATTCGCCCTCCGGCGTGATCCAGCCGCTCTACTCGGTCAGCGGTGCCAAGCAGATCATCGAGTGGGAGGCTGACGCGCTGCCCGGCTATCGCGGCATGGGTCCGGTCCGGATCGGCAACGCGGCCTACTACCAGCTGCAGAACGACTGCTACGGCCAGATCATCATTCCCAACATCCAGGCCTTTTCCGACAATCGCCTGCTGCGGATGGCCAATGCCGACGATTTCACCAGCCTGGAGAAAGTCGGCGAGCTCGCCTGGAAGCTGCACGACCAGCCCGATGCGGGCCTGTGGGAGCTGCGCACCCGCACCGCCGTGCACACGTATTCCGCGGTGATGAGCTGGGCGGCCTGCGATCGGCTCGCCAAGGCGGCCGAAGTGCTGGGGCTTGCTGATCGCCACGCACTCTGGCGCGAGCGGGCCGACACCGTGCGCGCCAATGTCGACGAAGGCGCCTGGTACGCGCAGGGTGGCCACTACGCTGCGAGCTTCGGCGGCCATGAGCTCGACGCCAGCCTCCTCCAGATGATCGAATTGGGCTATGTCAGCGCCGACGATCCGCGCTTCCAGGCGACGCTCAAGGCAGTCGAGAAGAACCTGCGGCGCGGCGAACACATGCTGCGCTATGCCGACGAGGACGACTTCGGCCTGCCGGAGACCGCGTTCAACATCTGCACCTTCTGGCTGATCGAGGCGCTTCACCTCGACGGGCGGAACGAGGAGGCGCGCACTCTTTTCACCGCTATGCTGGCACACCGCACCCGATCGGGCTTGCTCTCGGAGGACATGGACTTCGAAACCGGGGAGCTGTGGGGGAACTTTCCCCAGACCTATTCGCTAGTTGGCATAATCAACTGCGCCGGGCTGCTTTCGCGGCCGTGGCGCGACTGGCGCTAGGACCTCACGGGCCGGGCGCCGCACCCCGCCCGTGATCGCCGTCATAAGGGGCATGAATGAGCAGGCTTATCGTCGTGTCGAACCGCGTCTCGGTTCCACAGGCCCATGGAGCGGCAGGCGCCCAGGGGGGCCTTGCCGTTGCGCTTGGCGCGGCGCTGCGCGAGCATAGAGGCATCTGGTTCGGATGGTCGGGCAAGGAAACCGACGCGTTCACCGGCCACCTCGACATGCAGCGCAACGACGATGTGACCACCGCCACGATCGACCTCGAGCCGCAGGACATCGACGAGTATTACAACGGCTACGCCAATCGGACGCTCTGGCCGCTGTTTCACTATCGGATCGACCTGACCGAATACGACCGCAGCTTCGACGAAGGCTATGAGCGGGTGAACCAGCGCTTCGCCGACAGCTTGCTCCCCCTCATCGAACCCGACGATCTGGTCTGGGTGCACGACTATCACTTGCTGCCGCTCGGCGCGATGTTGCGCGACAAGGGCGTGACGAACCGCATCGGACTGTTCCTCCACATCCCGTGGCCGCCGACGCGCCTGTTCGTCTCGCTCCCCAATCACGAGAGCCTCGTGGCCTCGATGCTCCAGTACGACCTGATCGGCTTCCAGACGGAGGAGTGGCTCGACAGTTTCCTGCACTACATCAAGAAGGAAATGGGCCTGAAGGTTGGGCCCGGCGGCATGATCATCCATGGCGAGCGCCGCATCCGGGCCTGCTCCTTCCCGATCGGGATCGATTACGACGAGTTCCGCAAGGCTTGCCGGAGCGACGAGGCGGAGCAAGGCTATCGCCGGCTCAAGGAAAGCCTGGGTGGAGAGCGCAAGATGCTCATCGGCGTCGACCGGCTCGACTATTCCAAGGGATTGGGCGAGCGCTTCGACAGCTTCGGGCGGTTCCTGACCGACAATCCGGACATGGCCAAGGACGTGGTTCTGCTTCAGATCGCTCCGCCCTCGCGCGGGGACGTCGCCAGCTACCAACTGATCCGCCAGGATCTGGAGCGCAAGGCCGGCCATATGAACGGCGCCCATGCCGACGTCGCCTGGGTGCCGATCCGCTATGTCAACCGCGGCTACCCACGCGCCGAGCTCGCGGGCTTCTATCGGGCGGCGGACATCGGCCTCGTCACCCCCCTGCGTGACGGGATGAACCTGGTGGCAAAGGAATATATCGCCGCGCAGGACGAAGCGGATCCTGGCGTGCTGATCTTGTCCCGATTTGCCGGGGCAGCGCTGCAATTGACGAGCGCGGTCCTCGTCAACCCGCACAGCGCCGAGGAAGTCAGCGAGGCGATCAAGCGCGCCCTGCACATGCCGCTCGGCGAGCGGCGTGCCCGCCACGAAGCCTTGATGGACTCGGTCAAGAACGAGGATGTGCTGCGCTGGCGCGCCGATTTCGTGGCTGCCTTGCAAGGCGAGACGTTGCAGGACGGCACGGCACAGGACGCGCTCCCCGCTTGACCTCCGGGAAAATTCGGCCGAACTGCAACCGTCTTTACACATCTGGCGTTTAGGGATGCTGGAGCGGGCGGGACTTTCCGTCTTGAAGACACTTGGGATTGCTCCGTTGCGGAGCGGCAGGACGGACTGATGACGATCTACGGCGAATGCATTGGCACGCGTGTCCGTACTCCGGTGATGATTTCCCAGCTTGGCGGAGACAGCTGCGAATTGCAGCCCTCGCAGCTTCCCGGCACGATCGAAGGACCGCTCGATCTGTGGATCGGAGCCGTCGGTCCGTTCGCCGTCACTGCGGAGGCTCACGGCGGGGGCCGCTACCGTGCGCGCTTCCGCGATCCGTTGGACGAGCGTATCATCGCTCACTTCGCACAGAATTGATCGTCCGGACTCCGCCGGCCAGTCGAAAGCCCGGCTTTTAATCTACCAATCAAATAGAGCTTGCGCGGCGCGCGGCAGGCGCCATGGTCGCGACTGCGTGCAAACCTGCGTTGGCCGGTGGGCGCGATCCCTGTTCCCGGGCACACGCCGGCCCAACAAGACGATCGAAGAAACCGCCGTGGCCGCTCGAAACCCCTGCTTCGTCCTTGCGCACGCGCGCCCGCTCAGGCGCGCATCTGCGTGAACGAGCTCTACTTCTCTCTCGCAGGAGCCTTCGTCGGCTTCCTTGTCGGCATGACGGGGGTGGGCGGTGGCTCGCTGATGGCCCCGATCCTCGTGCTGGGCTTCGGCTTCGCACCGACAATGGCGGTCGGCACCGACCTGTGGTTCGCCACCTTCACCAAGATCGTGGGCGGCGTCGTTCACCGGCGTTTCGGCTCGCCGGACTGGAAGGTGATCGGTCGGCTCGCGATGGGCAGCGTGCCCGGCGCCGTTCTCACGCTGGTCTACCTGGGCCTGTTCAACGGCGGGAAGCTTCAGTCCGACGTGCTGATGAAGCTGCTGGGCGGCATGCTGGTCCTCACCGCGATTCTCGTGCCGGTCAAGCACATGGTCCACGCCCCGCTCGGCCAGGTGCGGACGCTCCTCGGAAAACACCTGCGCCCGACGCAGCTGGGGCTGACGATCGCATCAGGCTTCCTCATCGGTAGCCTCGTCACCCTGACCTCGATCGGCGCGGGCGCCCTCGTGGCCGTGGTGCTGATGCTGCTTTACCCGCTGCGGCTGAGCGCCCGCTCGCTGGTCGGCTCCGACATCGTTCATGCGATCCCGCTCGCCCTGATCGCGGCGATCGGGCATTCCTTCCTCGGCAATGTCGACTGGCATCTGCTCGGCCTGCTGCTGATCGGCTCGATCCCGGGCGTGATCGCCGGTTCGTTCGCCGCCGGCCGCGTGCGCGAGACTTACGTGCGCCTGGCGCTGGCAGCGATGCTCGCCTTTTCCGGCGTCAAGATGCTGATGGGCTGAAGCCCGAGGCAGCACGGCATTGCCAACGCCGCCGCAGCGCAACATAAGCGCTGCTGGCGCGCGTGAGGCTGCCGCAGGACACGGAACGATACCGCAGATGACGCTTCCTCCCGTTCTCGTCACCGGCGGCGCCGGCTACATCGGCAGCCATGCGGTCCTCGCGCTGGCAGACCGGGGCGTGCCCGTCTGCGTCATCGACAACCTGACCACGGGCTTCCGCTTCGCCATCCCCGACGGGGTGCCGCTCTACGAAGGCGACATCGAAGATCGCGCGCTGCTCGCCCGCATCTTTGCCGAACAGCGGATCGGCGCGGTCATGCACTTCGCCGGGTCGATCATCGTGCCGGAATCGGTCGAGAACCCGCTGAAGTACTACCACAACAACACCGCCAAGACCCGCGCGCTCCTCGCTGCCGCGGTCGAGGCGGGGGTGCCTCACTTCATCTTCAGCTCGACCGCCGCGACTTACGGCATCCCGGAAGTCTCTCCGGTCACCGAGGACAGCACGAAAGCGCCGATCAATCCCTACGGGATGTCCAAGCTGATGACCGAGTTCATGCTGGCCGACACCGCCCGCGCGCACGCCCTCAACTACTGCGCCTTGCGCTACTTCAACGTCGCGGGCGCCGATCCGCAGGCCCGCACCGGGCAATCGACGGCGGGGGCGACGCACCTCATCAAGGTCGCGGTGGAAGCGGCTCTCGGCAAGCGCGACCATGTCGGCGTATTCGGGACGGACTTCGACACGCCCGACGGCACCGGCGTGCGGGATTACATCCACGTCAGCGATCTTGCCGAGGCGCATGTCCTGGCGCTCGAAGCGCTGGTTGCCGAGCCCACGCGTTCGCTGACGATGAACTGCGGCTACGGGCGCGGCTTCTCGGTGCTCGAAGTGCTCGACGCGGTCGACCGGGTGACCAACAACAAGATCAACCGGCGCCTGCAGGGCCGCCGCGCCGGCGACCCCGACGCGCTGATCTCCGACAACAGCCGCATCAAGTCGACCCTGCCCTGGGTGCCCAAGTACGCCGATCTCGACACGATCGTGGGCCACGCGCTCGCCTGGGAGCGCAAGCTGGGCGAGATCCGCGCCGAGGCCTGACGTTTCCGAAAATGGCCAAGCTCTATTTCTACTACGCGAGCATGAACGCGGGCAAATCTACCACTTTGCTCCAGGCCGACTTCAACTATCGCGAACGCGGCATGGCGACGATGCTGTGGACTGCGGCCATCGACGGTCGCGGCGAGCACCACGCCATCGAGAGCCGCATCGGCCTTGGCGCCGATGCCCATCGCTTCGATCCCGGCACCGACGTGTGGCAAGCGGTGTGCGATCATCACGCGCGCACGCGCATCGCCTGCGTCCTGATCGACGAAGCTCAGTTCCTCACACCCATGCAAGTCTGGCAATGCGCGCGCCTGGCGGACTTCGCCGACGTGCCCGTGCTCTGCTTCGGGCTGAGGACCGATTTCCAGGGTGCGCTGTTCCCCGGATCGGCGGCCCTGCTCGGCATCGCCGACAAGCTCATCGAACTCAAGGCGGTGTGCCACTGCGGGCGCAAGGCGACCATGAACTTGCGTGTCGACGAAGCGGGCGAGCCGATCCACGCTGGCGCCCAGACGCTGATCGGGGGCAACGAGCGCTACGTTCCGCTATGCCGCCGGCATTTCAGCGAAGCCCTGCATGGCTGGACACCACTGACCCTGTAGTTGCTCCAGGTTCACAGTGTTCGGCGGGAACGTGCCCAAACAGGTACATAGACTTGCCCGAGCCGTCACGGCTTGGCATGTAGCCGCCATGGAGTTCGACAGCCTGATCAGCCGGCCCGAGCCGACGCGGCTGCGTGCCTTCGGCCGGTTCATCAATTCGGTCTGCTTCGTCCTCCTCCTGATCGTGATGGGCACCGTGGTCTACGGACTGTTCCTGCGCGCGCAATGGGAGCGCAGCTACTTCATCGCCGTCGCCATTGCCGTGTTCGGCGTGATCGCGCTGCTGCTTGGCCTGGCCCAGCAGGAGATCGCCGCGCGTGACAAGGCCACGTGGCGGGCCATGGCCGAGTGGCAGTTGAAGGCGACATACGCCAAGCTCGCCGCGCAATGGGCCGAGGGCGAGAAGGCCGGGATCCCGACGCCCACGGTCGATTCCAGCGCTTACTACGAACAACTCATGGAAGTCCTGATCCAGGACATGCAGCGGACCAGCGAAGGCGCCGCGGCGCGGTGAGCAAGGGCATGCAACTCGAGCTGGGAGAGACCTGGCCGCGCTTCTTCGCGCACTGGATCGCGGCCTGCTTCGGGCACTTCCTCAAAGTCGTCCTGCCGCTGATCACCGACTGGCCCTTCCCGCTGCTGTCTCCCGATTTCCCGCGATCGTGGTCGGTGCTGCTGTTCGCCGGGACGACCTCGCTGCTGGCGGCCCTGATCAATGCGAATCTTCCGGTCACCGCGCGCGAGCTGCTCAAGAGCGTCGCTTTCGGCATGGCCCTGAACGCGACCGGCGAGCTGCTCAAGCTCGCCTAGAGTCTGTCCGCTTGAAGCGGGATCGGCACCGACCCACGCCCCTACCCGACCTCCCACAGATTGCTATCGTTGCGAGGTCAGGTGGGGCCTGGGCGGGTGCCGCTTAAATAGGACAGATTCTAACGCTTCGGCTTGGTTGCCGTGGGCTTGGTTGCAGGCTTGGCTGCGGGCTTGGCTGCGGGCTTGGCGGCGGCAGGCTCCTGGGTGGGGTCGCTGCAGGAGAAGCGATCCTTGAACGCCAGCACCACCACCGAAGCCGCCTCCCCCGATGCGGCGCGAGGGTTATCGGCCAGGTAGCTCAGGAACGCGCGGCGCAAGTCGCCCTGCGAGCTGTCGAACGGGGGGCAGAACTCGCGGAACTTCAGCCAGGTCTCGTAAGCGCGCACCGAATCGTGGACGCCGGTGATATAGGCGAAGCAGTAGGAGACGAGCCCAGGCGAACTCGCCTGGCAACGATCGCGCAGACTTCCCGCCGAAATGAACCCGATCGCTGGCCGCTCCGATGGCGAGTAGGGCCGAGTCGATCCGATTGGCTTCGGAATCCCGACCGGCAACGGTGCGGCGCGATCCCCTGCGCCTTCGGGTGCGGCGACGGCGCTATCCGGCGCGGCAAGTGTCGTTGGAGCGGGCGTGGAACTTGGAGCAGGAGCGGCGGCGGCAAGCAGAAGAGTAAGCAACATCCACGATCGTCCTTTGGCACCCATGGCATCCGGTCCACCGCTGCCCCGAAACGGCGCGGCGCGATACCACGAATCAGACTGGTGACGAAGCCCGCCGCACTATAAAGGCCATTTCGGATGGACTTGCGCGAAGGAACGCCACGCCCGATCATGGCATCTGCCCCCGATATCTTCGATGAACTGCCCTGGCTGACCCCCACCGTGCGCAACCGGCGCAAGGAGCAGCTCCTGCGCCACTCCCGCTCGGCCCTGCTGCTCGGCGCCTTCGCGGCGCCGCTGCTGCTCGGCCACGGCTTGCTGCCGTGGGGTGGCAAGGACAAGAATGGGGCGAGCACCCCTGCCGCAGCCGAGACGCCCAGCGTCATCGCCGATCCGTTCGCGCCCAAGGCGCTGCGCCCGCTCTCGCCCATCGAGGCCGAAAAGTGGAACAGCGACGTTCCCTTGAGCCATGCCAAAGTCGCGGCGGCATCCCCCTTTGCGGTGGGGTCCGCCAATGCGACCTCGATGTCGCGCTCGCTGCAGTGCATGACCCAGGCGATCTACTACGAGGCTGCCAACGAGCCGACCGATGGTCAGCGCGCGGTCGCCCAGGTCGTCCTCAACCGGATGCGCAGCCCGGCCTACCCGCACTCGGTGTGCGGAGTCGTCTACCAGGGCTCGGAGCGGTCGACCGGCTGCCAGTTCACTTTCACGTGTGATGGATCGCTCTCCCGCGTCCCCTCGGCAGCGGGCTGGGCGCGCGCCAGTGCGGTCGCCGCCGCGGCGCTTAGCGGATACGTCTATGCCCCGATCGGCTGGGCGACGAATTATCACGCCGACTATGTCGTGCCTTACTGGGCCCAGAGCCTGGAGAAGATCGCGACGATCGGGCGGCACATCTTCTATCGCTGGGGCGGCAATGCCGGAACCGGCTCGGCCTTCACCAGCCGCTATGCCGGCGCCGAGCCCGACGTCACGATGCGCGCGAGCCTCGCCGCCGCGGGCGCCGAAGGGGTTCTCCCCGGCCTCGAAGGCGGCATCACCCGTGTGAGCAGCGCGGAACGGCCGGTGATCGACTTCGCCGCGCCCACAGCGCCGGTGGCTGGCGAGCCGGAGAAGGTGGAGAAGCGCGCCGGCTCCGAAGCCCCGCACCCCGTCGTCGCGAGCGGAGCGCGCTGGATCATCGGTGGCGGGCCCGCTCGCACCAGCAGCCCGGCGATCACGGCAGACGTGGCCCGCAGCGCCATCGCGTCCGAGAAGGACAGCGTCGCGCTGCAGTAAGCCACGGCCGGAGACGGGAAGGCGGCTCCTCCGGCCTTCCCTCTGAGGCGTCAGGCTTCCTTGACGTAGCTGTAATTGTAGTAGTCGTTGTCCTCGTTGTAGCCGACCTTGCGCGCGTTGTACTTCGTTACGACGCAGCCGATCAGGTTGCCGTGCGAGCGCACCAGACGCGACACCGCCGTCCGGGCCTGGCCGAAGTGAGCCGTGCCGGCCTCCACCACGAAGACCGTGGCGTCGGCCGCCGAGGTCAGCTCGGCCGCATCGGCCAGCGCCATGACCGGCGGACCGTCGAGCACGACCATGTCGTACTTGCCCGCCAACTCGGAAAGCAGATCGTCGAGCGCGGTGCCGGCGAAGAGGTTGGCCGGATCGGGCGGCAGCGGCCCGCTGGACAGGAACGCGGGCATCCCCTCCGTCGCAGGGCGGATCGCCTCCGACACCGGCGTCAGCTTGGCCAGCACGCTCGACAGGCCCGGCGTAGCCGAGGGCACGTCGAAGAACCGGTGCAGCGATGGCCGCCGCAAGTCGGCATCGATCAGCAGCACATTGCGGCCGAGCCGCGCGAGGTCGCGGGCAAGCACGAACGAGGTCGTCGACTTGCCCTCGCCCTTGTTGCTGCTGGTGACCAGCAGCGAGGACGGCAGTCCCTTGTTCGAAGAGAGCTCGACCGACGAGCGCACCGCGTAATAGGCCTCGGCGATATCCGAGTACGGTGCGTCCAACGCCTCCTGGAGATTGTCGCCCGTGAACTCGGGAACGACACCCAGGAGCGGCAGGTGGAGCTTGCTTTCGACATCGCGCGGATCGCGGATGGCGTCGTCGAGCTTCTCCCGGCCGTAGGCATAGAGCAGCGCGAGGATCACGCCGGCGGCCAGCGACAGGGCCATGTTCAGCAGCGGCCGCGGCGAGGACGGCTTGCGCGGCACGTCGGCACTGTCGACGACCGTGATGTTGTTGTTGGTGACGCCGGCCTGCGCGCTCAGTTCCTTGAAGCGCTGCAGCAGGCTCTCGTACATCTGCCGGTTGGTATCGACCTCGCGGCGCAGGATATTGTAGCGCACGCCCAGATCCTGCTCGGACAGGGTCGCGGTCTTGAGCGAATTGACCTGGCCGCCGATCGCATCTTCCTGGCGCTGTGCGGTCAGGTACTGGTTGCGGATCGAATTGCGGATGCTCTCCGCCAAGCCGCGGGCCTGCCGATCGAGCTCGCCGAGCTGGGCAGCGGCGCGCAAGACCGTCGGATGATCGGGCTTGAGGTGCTGGCGCATCTGGCCAAGGTCGGCGTTGAGCTCGGCGCGCTGCTGGAGCAGCTGCTGCATGGCCTGGTTCGAGAGCACTTCGGGCAGCGTGGCGGCAGGCACGCCCTGCGCCTGCTCCCAGCGCTGCTGCGCCTCGAGCCGGGTGGCCTTGGCATCCGCATAGGCACGGTTGAGCTGGACGAGGTTGGCGGTGATCAGCGAGCGCGGCGTTTCCGATTCGCCCTGCTGCGTCGCGCCGTTGCTGGCGTCGATCAGGCGCGAGGCGCGGGCGTAGCTGATCAGCGCCCGCTCCGATGCCTCGAGGCGGTCCTTCGCAAGTCCGAGCTGGTTCTGGAGGAACTGGCGCGAGTAGTCGCTGGTCGAGAACTTGCGCTGGATGTTGCTCTGGATGAATTCCTCGGAATAGGTGTTCGCGATCCGCGCGGCGAGCGCCGGGTCGCGGCTCCTGAAGATTATGCCGACCACGCGCGAGTTGCGCTTGAGATCGATCCCCAGGTTCTTCTGGAGCGCGTCCAACACCTTCTCGTCACGCTCGGCGGGGGAGTACTTGCCCAGCGAGCTGCTGCCCATGCTGGCGAGGAAGTCGTCGGTGCGCGACAGGCCGAGGCGATCGGAAACCCGCTTGGCCATCGCGCGACTGTTGAGCACGTCGACCTGGGTCTGCAGGAAGCGGTCGGCATCGCTGCCGCTCACCACGGGTTCGGTGTCCTCGGTGCCCAGCACCTTGGTCGTCTGCTGGTCGATCTGGACGCTCGCGGCGGCCTGATAGACGCGGGGCATGAACAGGATCGACGCGAGCCCGACCAGCAGCGCGCCGGCGATGATCAGGATGATGGCCAAGCGGTTGCGGTAAAGCATCGCCCACAGGGCACGGACATCGAACGGCGGCTGCGTGATATAGCCGAGAGACGCCATTCCTTCCTCGGGACCCGCGAGATCCCCCTCATCCAGTTCGTAGGGCCTTCCGGCGACGATCGCTCCCTGACGCATGTGCCGATTTCCCGCCTAGAACTGAGTGAACACGTTGAGCAGCGGCGCCGCCCGCAAAAGATCGTGCCACGCCTGCTTGGAGTTGGAGTGGCCGACGACGATGACGTCCTTGCCCATGATCGCGGGATCGGGATCGTCGCCGCGTCGGATGCGGTTCACGTCGAAGATCGCGGCCATGCGCTTGCCGTCGATGTTGCGGATGATGAGGACCTCGCGCATTGCCGCGTTCTCGTCCTCGCCCTTCGCCAGCGCGATCGCATCGAGCAGCGTGGTCGACCCGCGCACCTCGTAGATGCCTGGCTCCTTGACCTCTCCCTGCACGGTGACGCGCTGCGACACCGAGCTGGTGACGATCACGGTGATCTGCGGATCGACGTAGAAGCGGCCATAACGATCGCGCAGGGCATCGGCGAGCGAGGTCGCGGTCAGGCCCGTCGCGCGCACGCGGCCGATCAGCGGCAACGCGAGATTGCCCGAAGCGTCGACCGGCACGCCCTTCGACGAAATCTCAGGCTCGTTGAAGACGGTGATGTCCAAGGTGTCGAGCGGACCGATCACATAGTCGAGCGAGGCTGTCTCGGGCGTCGGCGGCGGGATCAGCGCATACGCTTCGCTGCCCGCGCGAACCGAGGGCCCGCGAAGGCTGGGGCTACACCCAGCCGCCAGCAACAGACAAACCAACACAAGCCGTGATGGTCGAATCATTCGATTTTGCCCTCGCTTACCCCGCTGCAACGCCAAAATGGCGGCAGGCCGACCAATTACGTCGGATTTGGCACCATTCGTCGTTTCAGGGAAAACCACCGGAACGTCAAGCGTGGCCTCTCAGCCGGCTCGGATCGAGACACCATCAAGCCACACTGTGTAGGACCGGCCACCGGACTGACGGATGCCGATCGTGAGGTCTTGCCCGGCGCAGCCGGCTGCCACCTCGAACCGTCCGCGGGCCAATTGCCAGCCGTTGGGCATCGCCTGCCACGCCAAGGAAATGGGGCTTGGCGTGCCGACGGTACGGCCACCTGCTCCGCGGCACACGATCGCCACGTCAAGGCTGCGGACAAGCCCCGGATCCTCTCCGCTGCCATGCAGCTCCAGGGTATAGCGGCCGGGCTCAAGCGCCAGCGTCTGAGCCAAGGCGGTCCCCTGCCCCACGCCTTCGGAGGTTATCGCCACGGCATTTCCCCTGTCCGGACGAGGCGGCGCGGACACGTCGACCCGCACACCGGGGAGTGTCGGCGCGCGCCACAGATAAGGCCCCGACCACCCGGGTACTTCCCCCTGCGCTTCCTCGAACTGCGGATCGCCGATCAAGCCCGCCCCACCGCTGGCAAGCCATACGCGCCGCGAATCATCGAAGCGCCCTGCATCCGCCAGGGAAGCGCGGATCAACGCCGTCTCCGAGGAGTTGGCCGCCGCACCCGCTTTGCGCATCTTCGACAACAAGTCGAGCAATTGCGGCATCGTCCATGCGCGGTCCCTTGCGACCCCATACAGGAAAGCCGCGCGCCATCCGGGCGAATCGGACAACTGCTCCGCCAATGCGTCGCGGCCGTCCGCGGTCTGCAGGAAGCGAGGCAGGTAAGGCAGCAATTGCTCCCCGAAGACTCCCTGCCGGAGCAGCGCGTCGATCCGCTGCACCGCAAAGCCGCTGGCGTTGGCCGCGATGGCCTGTTCGATGAGCCACAACTGCGTCACCCGATCGCGCCATCCCAGGCGGGCGCCCAGGCTCATCAAGGCGGCGCCCTCCTGTCTGCGTCCAAGCTCCAGCGCGGCCAGCCCCTCCGCGCGTACGCTGGCGGCATCGATCGGCGCGATGCGCAGTGCCTTGCGCGCCGCGTCGGACGATGCGCTTGCATCACCCTTGATCTCGTAGCCGGTCGCGGCGGCCGAAAGGATGTCGGCCGACCAGGGGGCAAGCCGTGCCGCCGGCGGCGCAGCACCCAGGATCGCAAGTTGCAGCGCCCACTGGTTGGCGAGGAGATAAAGCGCCACGACCGCGAGCGGCGCCCCGATCAGCGCGCGCCGCGCAAGCGGGACATCGGGCGGCGATCTCTCCGCGTCGCCGACGGAGGATGGCAGCACGAGTCCGACCAGCAGCGCGAGCACGACCGAGATCGTCCTCATCCGCAGCGGGTAATCGGTTGCCGAAGCTGCCAGCGCGAGCCCCGTCGCCACCGCCACGACCAGCGGGAGGAGGCGTTCGTACCGGTCCTGCGCGCGCTTCCTGGCATGGCGGATGGCCAGTGCGATCACGACCAACCAACCAGCCAGCAACAGCAGCGCCGGAACGCCGCCCTCGAGTGCGAGCTCGAGCAAGTCGCTGTGCGCGTGATTGACGACCTCGAACCGGACTTGGCCCAGCGGCTCATACGTCGGGTAGACATATGTGAACGAGCCCAGCCCGGTTCCCAGCGGGAGGCTCTCGCGCACGGCCAGGGCCGTGTTGCCCCAGTACTCGAAGCGCTTGTCCTCGGCCACGGTGGCGAAGCGCTCGAGCAGAGCCGCGACCGGCGCCGCCGTCCGCAGGACGAGCGCGAAGAGGGCCGCGGCGCCCGCACCGGCCAGAAGGACCAGCGGGCGCACGCGTGCACGCTGGCTGATGAGAATGGCGGAGGCCAGCGCCACCGGGAGCAGGAACACGCCCATCCTCGAGAGAGTCGCCAGCACGCCCAAGGTGAGGAGCACGAAAGCGCCGGCGCGAAGGCCCCATTGCGCGATCTTCCGATCCTGCGCGCGCTCCAGCCGAGGCAGCACCCCGGGAAGCGCCGCGATGACGAGCGCGATCAGCAGGAACAGCGCGAAGTGGTTCCGGTTCACGAACAACCCGACGCCGAAGCCTCGGTGCGCGGTGCCGAACAGCACCGGGGCCGAGTTGGGGCCAGTGGCGACTTGCAGCACTGCGAGAGCTGCGCTGAGCGCGGCGACGACGAGGACGGGCCGGAGCAGGCGGCGCCGCGCGGCGGGGGGCGTCCTTGCGGCAAGAACGAGAGCGGCAGCCGGCGCCGCGAGCGCGGCCAGCGCGCTCAGGGTGCGATCGGGCGCCAGGCTCCAGGCGTTCCAGCCTCCGCTCTGCGCCGCGTCGCGAACTTGGGCCGCGAGCGCATGTCCAGGCAGCGCGCGCCAGATCGCTGCGGGTAGCGGCACGACTTGCGCAAGGCAGAGCAGCGCCATCGCGGCAACGAGAAGCAGCGCCGCGCGCATCAATCCGTCCAGCTCTCGCCAGCGCAAGCGCGGGAGGTACACCGCCAGAACGGCCAGCCCCAGAGTATCGATCAGCCAACTGGTGAGGGGAAAAGCCGGACCTGCCCCGCCGAGCAGAAGCGCGGACAGCATAAAGCCCCCGGTCAGCCACCGCTCGGCCCGATGCCGAATCCCCTTCGTTTGCCGCCTGGGCCGCCGCCTCGAAGAGCGACGCGTTGCTGCACCGGTGTCCATTGTTGCGCACCGACTAGCCGAGCCATCGCACGGTGACAACCAAGCAGCTATGCAGACGGCACGATGCGCCTGGTCGACTCGATTCGTTTGCCCCTGCTCGCGGCCGCGTTGCTCGCTTGTCCCGTGTGCTCGAACGCACAGCCGGGCACGGCAGGGATCCAGGACTCCCGGACGGACGCGCCCTCGGCCACGCTGCGTGTCGCGGCGATCGGCTTTCGCTTGGCGACCGCCAATTCCGGCGAATGCTCCGTGAGCGAGCCGGCGACCGGCCTGCTGTTTCACGATCTTGGCGGCTACCCGGCCGCTCTGCGCTCCGCCGTGACGGACCAGTGGGGCCTTACTGGTGGCTTCGGAATACTTGGGGTTGTGCTGGGCTCACCCGGGGCCGTTGCCGGACTCCATCCCGGTGACGAGATCGTGGGCATTGCCGGCCAACGCACTGCGGCGCTCCCCTTGCCCCCCGTGACTGCGCGAGCGAGCTACGACCGCGTGGCCGCATTCTCGGCGATCCTGCGGGACAAGCTGCGCGCAGAAAGCGTGCGCTTGGATGTCCGTCGAGGCGTCGACGTCCGCCAAGTCTCCTTGCGCGGCGTGTCTTCCTGCGCTGCCGACTTCGTGCTGGTCCCGCAGGAGCGGCCCGAGGCTTGGTCGGACGAACGTGCGGTCGCGGTGTCGAGCGGATTGGCACGGCTTGCCGATGACGACGAGTTGTCCTTCGCCATGGCGCATGAGCTTGCCCATATCCTTCTCGGGCATGCCGGTCCGGCCAAGCGGCAAGGGGGGAGCAAGGCGCGCGAGTTGGCGGCGGATGAACTGGCACTCAAGCTTGTGCGCAACGCTGGCTACGATGCGGGCGGCGGTGAACGTCTCTTGAAACGGTTGGCCTCTCGCAGGGCGGGCGAGATCAGCTTTTCGCACCCTGCCGTTGCGAAGCGCATCGCAAGGCTGCGAACGAAGCAAGAGGCCAATTCGATGGAAGTACGGCCCTGAAAATTGCGGTTCGAGCGATGGCAAGCCTCGCCCGATTGGAGGCACAACGAAAAACCGCCGCGGTCACCCACGGCGGTTCAAACGTCCAGCGTGCTTAGCCGAGGATCAGCCCGGGCTACCGTTGTGGCCCGTGGAGAACGCGGCGATCAATCCGAGCAGGGCAGCGATGCCGACCAACGGCACGAACAACGGAACGCCGCGTAAGAACTCGTTGCTCTTGCCGACCTTCTGGGTCGCGGGGGCAACCGTGACCGGCGCTTCCACCGCTGCAGGAGCCTTGAAGACCATGTAGGTCGGACGCTGCTCGGCAGCGATGGCGCCGCTCGACACGAGGCTTGCAGCCACTGCCATTCCGATTGCGAACTTCTTCATGATCAATCTGCCTCCGCTTGATCTGGACGTCGCTTTTCCAGCGATTGTCGGGCTATGTCAGCAATAACCCGCTATGTCAACATACATAGCCAGTTGCCTAGCCTGCCTTCGTGTGAACCATCTTCCCCTATGTAAGTTCCCATAAAGAAAAAGGCGCTCATTCGGAAACGGCGATCAGCTCCTGCTTCTCCTCTTCGAGATAGAGCGCGGTGAGGATGCCGTGGCAGTAAGCGCCCGTATCGATGCCGATCCGGTTGGGGCGGAAGGTCACTTTCGGCTCGATCGTGTGACCATGGACGATGACAGCGCCATGGTCCGCTTGATCCTCGACGAAATCCTCGCGAATCCACAGGAGGTCGTCTCGCGCCTGCCTGTGAAGCGGAACGCCGGGGCGGATGCCCGCGTGACAGAAGAAATAATCGCCCGAGCGAGCAATCAGCGGCCGCGAGCGCAGCCAGCGCATCTGCCGGTGAGGAAGCGAGGACTGAAGGTAGCGGATGTATTGACGCGGATCCTCTCGCTCACCCGGAAGGCGCAAGCCATAGCTTTGCACCGTCTCCGCCCCGCCGACCGCCAGCCAGCGCTGGAGGATGCTGGCATCGCCGTCGATCGATCGGACCATCGCTTCTTCATGGTTTCCCATGAGGACGATCACCTGATCGGTGCGCTTGTCCAGATCATAGAGGAACTCGACCACCTTCGCGCTCTCGGGCCCCCGGTCGACGAGGTCGCCCAGAAACACCACATGCAGCGATTCGCTGGGGGGAAGCGCTTGAGAATGTTCGCCGATCTTGTCCAAAAGAAGCCGCAGGAGATCGTAGCGGCCGTGAATGTCCCCGATGGCGTATATTCTCTCGCCGGAATCTGTTCTTGGCAAAGGGTTGTATCCAGTTATAGATGATCTTGACCGGTTCGCAGCCTGCCTCTCACGAGGCGCTTAAAGCCAGCTCATGATGGTGTCGGCCCCTGAACTGACACCGGCGTCACGAGATTCGACACCTCTATGCCAAAGCGCTTTAATTTGCGATATCATGCGTCATCAGGGACCCGCTTCGCGAATTGGGGGTTACGGCGCAATGGTCAACGGTTCGTTAGGGATGCCGGGGAGGGTATGAGCACAAGCGTTCTCCCGAAGGGCACGGATGAGCCGACCACCGTTTACCGTTCCGAAGACCTGAGCAGCGCAACCGACGCCGCGGTGGTGCACCTTCCCGTTCGCAAGCGCGTGCTCCTCGTGGCATCGGGCGGCGGGCACTGGATCGAGCTGACACGCCTTGCCGAGGCGTTCCGCACTTGCCACTGCGAATTCGTCAGCACCGCTCCCAACCTTATCGCTCCGGTGGGCGATCGCGCTGTCATCAAGGTGACCGACGGTTCTCGCGACACGGCGGGAGCGCTTGCCAGCACTTTCCTCCAGATCTGGCGCATCATCCGCTCGCGCCGCCCGGACCTCGTGGTGTCGACTGGCGCGGCACCGGGAGCGATCGCCATCCTGATTGCGCGGCTCCACGGCATGCAGACGATCTGGATCGATAGCGTCGCCAATAGCGACGAGCTCTCTCTGTCTGGTCGCGGCGTGCGCCGCATCGCACACTTGTGCCTGACACAGTGGCCCCATCTCGCCTCCCGGGATCGTCGATTGCGGTACTTCGGGCGCGTTCTGTGATCCTAGTGTCAGTCGGCACGCAGTTGCCGTTCGATCGCCTGATCCGGGCGGTGGACGAGTGGGCGCTTGAACGGCGGCGTTCGGACGTGGTCGCCCAGATCGGGCCATCCCACTACGTTCCGCAGGCCATCGACGCGTTCCCTTTCATGGAGCAGGATCGCTTCTTCGAATTGCAGTCGAAGTGCTCGGTGATGGTCAGCCACGCGGGCATGGGGTCGATCATCACCGCCTTGGAACTGGGCAAGCCGATCATCATCCTCGCACGCGACCACAAGCGGAACGAGCACCGCAACGGGCACCAGATCGATACCTTTCGCCAGTTCGCGCACTATCCCGGGGTCTACGCGGCCGATGACGAGAACCACGTGCGCGAGCTGCTCGATCAGTGCGACACGATGACGGCAGTTCCCACCATCGACCATTCTGCGCCGCGCGAGTTCATCGACAAGCTATCCCACTACATCCAGCATGAGCTTCCGCGCTCGCGCCGATCCGGCTTGCTCGACTTCCTGCGGCGACGCTGATCGCGGCCGCTTCGCGGCTTTCCCATCTGGGCACGAAAAAGGGCTCCATCCCTGAGGATGAAGCCTTTTTCGATGGATGATCGTCTGTCGGGTTATGTGGTCGGCTGATTGTAGTACGCCGAATACTTCTTCGAGTAATAATAGTACGCGCCGACCGATTCCGAACTGGAGTCGACCATCGTGTAAATCGCGCCGATCACGTTCGAGCCGTCCTGACGCAGCGAACTGAGCGCCGAGCCGACCGCGTGCTGCGGCGTTGCATCCCACTTGATCACCATCACCACCGCATCCGCCAGGGCGGCGAGGAAGCGGCCGTCGGCAAGGCCCAGCAGCGGCGGCAAGTCGAGCACGATCACGTCGTAGCGAGCCGCCAACGCCTCGAGGATGTTCGGCATCTGGTCGTTGCCGAAGAGGTTCTCGGAGCTGAAGTACGGCTTGTTGACGATGATCTGGTCGAGGTTCTCGAGGCCGGAGGGCTCGATTGCCTCGTCCAAGGTGACTTCGTTCTTCAGCAGTTCGATCGTGCCCGGTCCACTGCCGGCGACGCCCAGGATCTGGCGAAGCTGTGCGCGGCGGACGTCGACGTCGACAATGACGGTGCGCTGGCCATTGATCGCCATCGTCCGGGCAAGGCTGAGCGCAGTCGTGGTCTTGCCTTCGCTCGGCAGTGCCGAGGTGAGCGCAATGACCTTCGGCCTCGCGTCGGCCTTGACGCCCATGATCGAGGCCCGCGCGTTGCGCAGCGCCTCGGCGAACTGCGACGTCGGCTTTTCGATCAGCAGGTCCGCGGGGCGCGCCACCTTGCGCATGGCGGGGATGGCGCCGAGCAGCGGGACGCCGAGTTCGCCTTCAACGTCCTCGACGCTGCGCATGCCCGAGACCATCAGCTCCTGGACCGTGATCGTCGCGATACCGGCGCCCACACCGACGATCAGCGACAGCAGCATCAGCAGCGGGCGGTTGGGCCAGCTCGGCGCCTGCGGCGGTTCGGCGGCGTCGATGATCTTGGCTTGCGCGATCGAGTTCTGCGACTGCTGGCGTGTCTCGAAGGCGAGCTGGGCCATGCGGTCATAGGCGGTATGGGCGCTGTCCGCCTCGCGCTGAAGGCTGTCGGCAACCACGGAGGCGCGTACGCTGGCGACCTGCTTGTTCTCGAGCTTGCCCATGTCCGAGCGCAACGAGGCCGCCTGTGCGTTGGCCGAGGCCGCGTTCGACTGCAGCGCGCGCACGACGCGCGTGGACTCTTCCCGGAGCTGCTGGTCGATGTGCGTGAGCTGGTCACGGACCCGCGACGTCTCGGGATGGCGCGGACCGTAACGATCCTCGATCTCGCCCAAGGCGCGCAGCACTTGCGCACGCTGGGCGCGCAGATCGACGATGGTGCTCGACGTCAAGACTTCCGACACCGAGTCGAGGCGCCCGGAGCGCACCTGCGACTGGGCCATCGCGAGCTTGGCCTTGGCCTCCGCAGACGCCGCATCGGCGACCGCGAGCTGGGTGGCGAGCGGCGCGATCTGCTGGTCCACGATCGTCGTCTGGCGCTGATCCTGGTTACCGCTGAGGATGCCGAACTCCGACTTGTACTGGGCCACCTTGGCGTCGGCGGCGCGAGCTTCGTCGGCCAGTTCGTCGAGCCGCTTCTGGTAGAAGGCGAACTGTCGCTCGGCCGTGCCGATGTTGCCGCCGACCTTGGCGTCGAGGTAGGCGGTCGCGAAGGCATTGGCGATGCGCGCGGCCCTCACCGGGTCTGTCGAGGTGAAATTGATGCCGATGATATAGGTCAGCTTCTCGCGCGAGACCGCAAGATGGCTGTGAACGCGGGTGACGACGGCATCCATCCGGCCGGCCTTGGTCAGCTTACCCTTCTGGATCGCCTCATCGAGACCCTTCGTGAACTCCGCATCGCGATCGAGGCCGAGCCGCTCGACGACCGAGCGGGCGACCGCATCGGAGTTGATGACCGAAACTTCCGTCTCGATCGCCTCGCTCGCAAGCTGGTTCTGCGCGTCGTTCGCATTGCGGTTCAGCGGATTGCGCGTGGGATCGATCTGGATACGGGTGACCCCCGTGTAGACCGGCGTGATGAGGAAGCTCAGCGTGACGCCGATCACGGTGATGAGCCCCGCCACGACCAGCAGCACCAGGAAGCGTCTGCGTACGACCTCGCGCGCCGTGCGGATCACATCTGCAAGGCGCGCCTCGTAATTGGCAACGTCTGTAGAGACCTTCATCTTAACCCGTTCCTTTGCTCCGCGAGCGGGATTTCGCCACCGCCCCCCGCTGATCAATCGTTCGTTCTAGCGCCTGAAGCGCAAGGTTACCTGTCCGCTGAGTTCCGAAAATACATTGCCCAAAGGCACGGCCCCTGGCCGCGAGCGACCATATTGGACGCCGGCCTGGACGCTGATGAAGCGGTTCGATTGGTACTTCGCCGAAAACTCCGCGAGCAGCCGGTTGCTGCTCGCGGGACTATCAAGCACGCGCTGGCGAATCGCCGTGAAGCCGCTCGAGACGATCAAGTTGCGCAGCAAGGCATGGTCGAAACCGACGTTGGCGCGCAAATCGCGGTAAGCACCGTTGAACGACGAACCGGAATCCTGGATCAGCTGCTGGACCCCTACGTTCACGGTGGTGAGCGCGCTCACGAAGATCTCGGCGCGGGCCTGCAACACGAGGCCGCCCTTGTCGGCGTAGATCGGCGCATCGTAGAACCGCTTGGTGTACCCGGCCGCCAAAGTGCCGCGCATCGTGCCTGCCAGATCGAAATTCACGCCGAGCAGCATCTGCGGCGACTTGGAATCGCGGTTCGCCTGTCCGTCCGCACGCAGCGTGTCGTAGTTGGTGATATCGTAATTGCCCTGGGCGAAGGCGGCGACGCTGGGCGAGAGCGCATATTCGGTCTGAACGCTCGCGCGCGTGACGGAGCGATCGCGGTCGCGCTGATTGCGGATGGTGCCGTTCGCGAATTCGACGTCGCTGAAGGTCAACCGCAGCCGCTCGACCTTGCCGGTGAACCGAAAGCGACCCGTGTCGTACACACCGGTCAGCGAGGGATTGAAACGAGTGAACTGGGACAGGACGGAAACGTCGGCGGCAAGGTCGGTCGAATAAGGGGACTCGGCCGAGCGGCTGTACTGCACGGCGCCCGTCACCTTCGCATCCGGCCCGATGTCCAGCCGGCCCGTAGCCGTCACCGCATAGGCGTTCTGGTTACGAAGCGTTTGATGCGCGTAGCGTTGGATGTCGGCGCCGGCGACAACCTCGACCTTGTGCACCGCCCAATCCGACGTGACGTAGACCGCCGGACGGAAGAAATAGAACGCGTCGCTGCGCTTCACCGCATCGTTGGTGAAGACGTTGTTGGTTGCACCGGTGACGATGCTGAACGACGGATAGGCCAGTATAGAGCCGAGGCGGACGCCGAGCGCCTGGTAACTGGGATCTTCCTGCTCGGTGACGCTGATGTTGCGGCCGCGGTTGTAGTCGGGATCGATCGAAGGCGGCACCAGCGGCGCGATCGTCTGCGCCCGCGCGACCGTCGCGCCGGTCATCAGCGGAATGACGGCGATCGACCCGGACAACAATCGGGAGCGCAGGGCACGCGCCAAGCAGCTCGACACGGCCGCGGCCGGCTTGGCGGCCATATCGAACCAGCGCCAGCGGGCATCCGCTGTCGGCGCCGCCATAACGATACGGCCGTTGCGACGGATGACGCGACGGCCATCCGCCGAACGGGCTGCGCGCATGGCGGCCTGCCCCGGCACGCGTGTAATCAGAGAATCGGAGGCGCGCTGATCAGAAATACCGCTCGCCCACCCGGATCGTGTCGCCCGGCATCACGCGCAAGTTGGGTGTGAGCGTGTACTCCAGCTCGCCCTCTTCGCCCCGCCGGCGGATGAAGACCCGCGTCTTCTTGGCGCGCGGCGTGAAGCCGTCCGCCGTAGCGACCGCGTTCAGCACCGTCATCCCGGCGGCATAGGGATACTGGCCCGGCTTGGCGACTTCACCCAGGATGAAGAAGGGCCGGTAGGTGATCACTTCCATGCTCACCTTCGGATTGCGCAAGTATCCGTCCGAGAGCAGCCGCGCATAGTCGACGGCGAGATCCTTGGTGGTCTTGTTCGCGGCCGGCACGTTGCCGACCAGGGGGAGGGAAAGCTCGCCATCCCCGGCGATGAAGAACTCACCCGAGAGGGTCGGCTCGTTGAACACGGTCACCCGGACCTGGTCGCCGGCACCCAGCGCGTACGTTTCGTCCAGCTGTTCGTTGACTGTGTAACGCTCGCCACTGGAGATCACGGTCCCCGATGTGGTCGAGCAGGCGGCAAGCGACAACGCCGCCATTATGACGTAAGATCTTCTCAGCCCCACCGGCAACCCGCCTTTCCGTCACTACCTTGCAGCGACATGCCTAAACAGCTTTTGGGTATCGATCAAGCTGTTGCCCAACGCGGAGCGAATGAACCGGTGCAGGATTGACACATCGAAGCCGCCAGACCCTTAATCAAGAATCTTTCGCAAATTGCGATAAACATAACATCCGTCCATTTTCGTAGACCGCGTTATGACCAGGCAAAGGGAACAGCACTAAGCCTGCACGAAATACGTCATGAAGCTGCAGATGATCATGAATCAGGAGAATATGGCTTCCCTTTTGTCGGCTCATGCGGAGATAATCCATTTCGGTAGCACCTGACCTCACCCGCCCCGGCTCTTCGCTAGTGCAGCATTCTTTTCTTGCCGCACCTTGCTATTCCATCATCGTTGGGGAGAGGCACACTCGGCATCCCGTAGCGACACGCTTGCCGCCGCGATGTCCGCGCCAATGGCAGACCTATGGACTTATATGTAGTTAAGGACGATGCTCGCTCGAACTTGGGGGGACACGGTGCCGGCATGAGAATTCGTTCCATTCAGTACCTGCGGGCCGTGGCGGCGTTGCTTGTCGTGGTTGCCCACGCCTTGCTGCATCCGCTGAACTACATGGACCCTACCTACGCCCGGCTCGGGGACTATGGCGTCCTGCTTTTCTTCGTCATCAGCGGCTTCATCATGGTTTTCACGACCGGCCGAGGCACTTTCCCGCCGAGCGACTTTCTCTACCGCCGTCTCGAACGCATCGTTCCTTTGTACTGGTTGGTCACGATCGGCGTCTCCATCCTCGCGGTCTACGCCCCGTTCCTGCTCAAGAACACGCGTTTCACCTGGGGACAGCTGGTCCAGTCCCTGCTGTTCATCCCCTTCTATCGGGAGAACGGCGACCTCGTGCCGCTGATGAAGCTGGGCTGGAGCCTCAACTACGAGATGTTTTTCTACTGCCTTTTCGCGGCCATGGCCCTGCTGCGTGCCACGACGCGAGTCCTGCTGCTGACCGGCCTGTTTCTGCTGCTGACGCTGATCGGCGCGCTGATCGATTTCCAGGCGGCGATCCCCAGGTTCTACACCGCGCATGTGGTCCTCACATTCTGCGTCGGCATGGGGATCGCGCTGCTTTATCAGCGCCGGTCCGACTTGATCCGCGGGCCCGTCATGACTGCCCTTTGGGCCATCCTGGGCATCGTGTTCACGCTGCTGGGATTCGCCCAGCCTCACGACGTCCCGATCACGATCTGGGTCGAGATCCCGTTGACGCTGGCCAGCGCCAGCTTCCTCTTGCTGGGCCTCAACATCGAGCGGCGCCTGCCGAACTCGCGCATCGGCATTGCGCTGGGCGACGCCTCCTATGCGATGTACCTGACGCATATGTACTTCGTTGCCGCGATCATCGTCGTGCTGCACAAGCTGACCGGCGAACTCCTGCCGCTGCTGGTCACCCTCGCCAGCATCGCCCTGAGCGTGCTGGGCGCCTTGTTCGTACACCGCTACATCGAACGGCCGATCACGCGGTGGCTGCGCCGCAATCTGGCGCCGGCAAAGCGCTCCGAACCCGTTGCCCAGCCGGTAAGCGGCTAGAGTCTGTCCGCTTGCAGCGGAGGCGGCACCGGCCGACTAAACAGGCCAGACTCTACAGGACAGACTCTAACGCCGCACCGCCACGCACTGGTCGAGCGCCGGGGGGCGCGCGATGGCCGGGCGGCAGGCGGCAGGCTCGCCCCATATCCAGCCCGAGCCTTGATAGCCGAGATACACCCGGCCGAACACGTCGGGGTCCGCGGCCATCGAAGTCACCTGGTCGAGCGTGCCGACAGGGAACCCCGCCAACTGCTGCCAGCTTGCCGCGTTATCGGTCGAGCGCCAGACGCCATAGGCTCCGCCCACCTGGCCCGAGATGTAGATCGCCGGATAGCTCGCGCCCGCCGCCGCCTTGCCGAAGGCCACGTCGTCGACCCGGGTCACCGTGTCGAGCGTGGTCCAGGTCTTGCCGCCATCGGTGCTGCGACGCAGGCGCGTGTCGGCGGCCGCCGTGGCCGAGGTGAAGAACAGATGGCCCGCCTTGCCGGGCACCGCGCGCAACTTCGCCGCCTGCCCGCTGTTGGGTGCCAGCTCTCCGCCGTAGACGTGCTCCCAGCTCGCCCCACCATCGCTCGATCGCCACAAGCCGGCCAACTGCGGGTTGGGCGCGTCGCCGCTGTGCGCGAGATAAAACACGCCCGGCGCAGCCTTATCCGCCGCCAGAGTCTTGCGCTGCACCCACTTGACCGGGAACGAGCCAGGATTGTCGCCACTGGCGCCGGGCAGCACGACCGGCTCCCACGAGCGGCCGCGGTTCTTGGTAAAGAAGGGCGTCCGGTTGAAGGCGGGAGCCCAGACGATGTTGTCCGCATCGCCCGAGGATACCGCGATCGTGCCGAAGGACATGCGCCACGGATCGTTGGCGTCCGTCCCCGGGGGCGTGGGCAGGCTGGCGAACTTGCTCCACGAGTTGCCGCCATCCGTGCTGAAGCCGGCCATCACGGCGTTGCCGTCGTCCGCGCAACAGTCGCGCGTGTCGCTGGCGTTGGTCACCAGGAAGCTCGTGTCAGCCGGCGTCCAATCGGCCTGCTGCGCGGCGATGAAGTTGCGCCCGGGCCCGAAGCGGGTCGAGAACGCGCCGAGGTCGTGCTTGACGTGGATGCCGAAATCGTAGGCGGAGAACACCGGCGCGTGGCCGGGCGCCTGGACCACGTCGTTCGCCACCAGCTCCTCGATGCCGCGCGCCTGGCTGACCCAGGCGAGGTTGGTGTCGCCGCCGACGAGGTTGGCGTAGAACACGCCGGTGCCCTGTGCCAGCCAGACCTTGTCGGGATGCGCAGGGTCGAACTGGATGTCGGCCGAGGCGAAGAAAGGCAGGTCGGCCGCCTTCAGCCACGGCGGATCGCCCTCGCCCACGCGGGCCGAATGGGTGATGCTGGACCAGCTCTTGCCGTCGTCTCGGCTCAGGTAGCCGCTGCCCGCCTGGTCGCTGACGAGGATGCGTCCGGTGCGCAAGTCGCTGGCGACCGCGATGTACTGCGAGGCGATGAGGTTCATCTCCTGCACCAGATTGCGCCAGCGGCCATCGCGATAGAGCCAGAAGGCCTTGCTCGATTCGTCCGCCGCCAGGAAGCTGCCGTCGCGCAGGAACGCGCCCCGGCGCACCGTGAGCGGCCGATCGCCCGAGGCGGGCAGCGCGCTGAAGGTCGCCCCCTTGTCGGTCGAAACGAACATGCCCTGGCCCGAGGCGAAGGCGAACACCCGATTGTCCGGCTTGCCGCCCGTCGCCGGCGCGAACCAGATCTGGCTGCCGGGGCCGTGCAGACCCGAAGGCGTGCCATTCGCCTTGTTGTCCGGCATGCTGGCGACCCGCTGCCAGCTGCGGCCGGCATCGGCGCTGCGCCACAAGCCGTCGGACGGGGTTCCGAGCAGGACCAAGTCAGGATTGGCCGGATCGACCGCCATGTAGGGACCGGCAAGGCGCCAATCTCCCAAAGTGTCCCACTTGAGCGGGAAGGGGCCGCTCTGCGCGGCAGCGAAGTGCGCGCCGCGATCGTCCGAGCGGTAGACCTTGCCCTTGATCGCAAGATAGATGCGGTCGGGCTTCGAGGGCGCGACGACGACTTCGTAGGCGCCCTGAGCCATGCCGCCCTGGACTGCCTCTCCGGCGGGCATCGCCTCGGCGGTGACCAGCTGTCGCCAGCGATTCGCGCCGGCATCCCAGATATAGGCGCCGTAGACGTCGGTGCGCACGACGAAGGTCTTGCCGGCCGGGTCCATCGACAGGCCGGTGATGAAGCCGCCGCCGCCGATCGCGACGTGCGCCCAGCGATAGGTCTCGTTGGCCGTCGGGCCGCTGGCCTTGATCAGGGCCGCGGGGGTGGCGGTGTCGATGGCGTCCGGCTTGCCGTGGTTCATCACCACATAGCCGCCGGCGGCCGCGCCGGCGAGCAGGACGAGCGGGATCGCCGTCCAGGCCACTAGCTTGGGCCAGCGCCGCTGCCGGCGCGCGAACTGGTCGTAGCGGATGGAACGGCGGTCGCGTGGCGGCATCGGGTCCTCATCTGATGATAGGCATGGTCGCGCACCGCCTCAGTCATGGGTGCGCGTGAACAAGTAGTAGAGCGCGACCGGGTTGGTCACGAGGTAGCGCCAGCCCAGGCGCAGCGGTTCGCGCGCACCCCGATAGAGCCATTCCAGGCCGGCTGTCTGCATCCACTCCGGCGCGCGCGAGACCCCGCCGCCGTAATGATCGAACAGTCCGCCGCACGTGCGCACCCAGGCGAGCCCGCCGAGCATCTCGCGCGCTTCCACCGCGATCCGCTCCTGCCGGCCGCCGCCCATGCCGAGCCACAGCACGTCGGCACCGCTGTCACGGATCTGGCGACAGATCGCGGGCAGATCGCTGTCCTTGAAGTAGCCGTTGCGCGCGCCCGCAACCTGGAGGCCGGGATAGCGATAGCGCAAGTGCTCGGCCGCGCGGTTGGCGACGCCGGGACGCGCGCCGAGGAAGAAGAACCGGATCGCGTGGCGCGCCGCGACATCGGCGGCGTCGAGCAGGAAGTCGGTCGTGGCGGCCCGCTCGGTCAATGGCCTCTTGCAGAACAGCCGGCTTGCGAAGACCAGCGGCATGCCGTCGGCGTCGACCACGTCGATGGCGTCGATCGTGCGCCGCAGTGCCGGGTCGAGATGATAGGCAGCCACCACGCTGCCGTTGGCCGAAGTGAGCAGGCGCGGATAGGGGAGCGTTCCGCTGCGCGCCCGCGCGACATCGTCGACCATGAGCTGCGCCATCTCGGCACGGGTGAGCCTAGCGATACTGAGGCCGCCGATCGTCAGTGTGCCGTTGGGCAGCTGCCTGAGGTCCGGCACGTCGCGCGCAAGCGCGTCGATTGCAGTGTCCGCATCCGGCGTGCGCTGCGAACCTTCGGCGATCACCTCGTGCAAACCGAAACTCCACCGCCCAGCATCCAGAAGAGGCACACTAGCATAGCAGCACTGCGGATAAACCCTGAGGTGTCGTCGCGCCTAGGCAGCCGACCCGTCCGTAGGCGCCCCGTTTTCGCGCATGAGCCTGCGCCGGGCGAGGCGGATGCGAGCGGCGTCCACGCCGATGAGCCGGCGCCGCAGACGAGTCAGTTGCACCCCGCTGGCGATCTTCATCATCCGCGAGCGCAGCATTTGATGCGCGCCCATGCTCTGGTTCGAAAGGCGGTGGATCAGGATGATCGCGATCATCAGGAAGACGTAAGATGGGGACACACCGGCGAGCAAGGTCGACTCGGTCAAGTTGTGGCCCGCCGCAAACACCATCAAGGACGTAAGCAAGGCCCGCCGTGCTCGTGAGATGTTGGTGCTGTAGAGAAGCCGCAGGGCCGGCCAAACGAACAGCACCGCAATCGCGAGGACAAGGCCGGGGAGCCCGATGGTCACCAGAAGGTCGAGGTAGCCATTGTGTCCGTGGGCGGCGACCGAGGCGACCCAGCCCGACGTCAAGGTCCAGATCGGGCTGGCATCACCGATCTGCCAGAAGGAGCCGTAGCCGGCCCCGGTCCACAAGTGATCGCTCGCATAGTCGAGAAGTAGCGGCCAGATCGCGCCGCGACCGGTCAGCGCCGTCGGATCGTCGATCATGTTTGCGATCACGCCCGAATACATCTCGATCAGCTGCAGCACACCGACAAGGGCGATGAGCGCGACTGGAAGCACCAGCGAGCGATGACGGGGGTTATAGAGACGCATGATTGCGCCCGCCGCCGCCGCGATTGCCAGCACGCCGATCGAGGTTTTCGACTGCGCCATCGCCAGGAAGAAAAGCGCAGCGGCGACCACGCCCCCGCACAGCCAAGTAGGCAGGCGATCCCGATCGAACGAGAACAGCAGGACGGTCAGCGCGCAGCCCGAACCTGCCAGGTTCTTGTTCTGCATGATGCCGCGCCAATCACCGATTACGGATTCGCCCTCATCGAGAGTGGCGGTGTGGACGCCGTACGGCGTGAACAGCACGAAGATGTAGTTGAGGACGAGCAGGGCCAAGAGCGTCGCTCGGATCAGATTGAGCGTACGAACCGCCCCGAGGTCGCCGATACTTCGCACCAGGATCCAGATGACCATCGATGCGAAGGCGAGACGCCGCAGAGCGATGACCGGGTCGATGGCCCAGAGCACCGTGACGAGGCAATAGCCGAGCAGGACCACGACCGAGACGGGGATCCGCATGGGCGGGCGAGCATTGGCTGGCGCCAGCAACAAGATGCCGCAGATCGCCAGGAACGTGACTTGCCGCCAGATATCGCCCTGCGGCTCTGCAGTGGCGCTAGCCCCGATCTGGAGGAAGTCGTAAGCGACAAGCGCCTGCTCGATCGTCATGACCAAGGCAAAGCCGGCGAGCCAGCGGCGCCGCTTCATCTGCAGCTCGAACGTGTCGCGGGCAACGATAGCCCGTGATGGGAGGGCAACTGCCATCGGTGCCGCCTTAGACCCTAGCTCGGCCGGATGACAGGCAAGGGCGATCGATCAGGATGAACATCCCCCGAAACTAGCATCGCGCGCGCGCCGGCACCAGCAGCCTTTCGTAGGCGTCGACCATCGCCCGGTTCGATGCCTCGATGCCGAGACGGCGGGCACGGCCGCCCCAGGCGGCCCGCTCCTTCGGGTCGGCGAGCAGCCGGGTCATGACAGCGGCGAGCGCCGCCTCGTCCCCGATCGGGACGGCGATCCCGCACGTCTCGCCATCGGCGGCGGTGATGCCCTCGACCTGTACCGGCACTTGCGAGACGACCAGCGGGAGGCCAAGCCGCGCCGCTTCGATCAGCGCCAGGCTGTGTCCCTCGAAATGACTGACCTGCACGAAGACTTGCGCGGTGGCGGCGTGGGCGAGCGCCTCCTCGCGGCTCACCTGGCCCAGGAAACGGACGCGCTCGGCGACGCCCTGCTCCGCTGCCAAGGCGCGCAAGTCCTGCTCGTCTTCGCCAATGCCCAGAATGTCGAGCGAGCCGGCCGGCATCCGGGCCAGGGCGCGGATCAGCATCGGATAGTTCTTCTGGTAGGTCAGCCGCCCCAGTGCGACGATGCGTCCCGGCACTTCCTGCACGGTGTCGGAATAGCGCAGCCGGTCGATCAACTGCTCGACCTTGTCCGGCAGCGCGTTCGTGATCGTGACCCGCTTGGCGCGGTAGGCCGCGGGCATCCCGTCGAGCGAGGCGGCGACGGCGTGCGACACGCTGATCACCGCCGCCACGCAGTCCAGGCGGGCGGTCAGGCCATCGAGCCGGGCCAGCACGCGGTTGTGCGTCGTGATCGGCGAGTGGTGCGAGACATAGACTTTCGTGGGCGTGCCGGCGGCGCGGACGGCCAGCGGCATGATCACGTCGCAGAACGGCATCGCGGTGACCACCGCCGCCGGGCGCGTGCGGCGCAAGTGGCGCACGAGCGCGGCGAACAGCCTGGGAGTTGCCAGCATCCCTGAGGGCCGCTCCGGCAGCAGGTGGAGCCAGCCTTCGGCGGCGGCGTGGTCGCGCTGGTCGGCCCCGCGATTGGGGTAGAGGACGAAGCGATCGACCATGTGTCCCCGCGCGATGAGGCCTGCGGCAAGATCGTTCCAGATCTCGCGCAAGCCGCCCGGCTCGCTGTGCGTCATCGACAGCTGGATGCCGCCCGACGCGCTCAAGACGCCTGCCCTCCGCCCGAAAGCGTATGGCTGGCCAGCCAGGTCCGGTCGGCTTCGTCGCCGCTGACCCAGTGGTCGATCATCGTGCCCCATTTCACCGGAATCTGCATACGGTGCCAGGCCTCGCGCGCACCGTGCGACAGCCGCTGGTAGAGCGCGGGGTCGGACAGCACGGCGGCGATGCGCTCGGCGAGGGCGTGGGCATCTCCGGCCGGGTAGATCGCCGCGCTTTCGCCGTCGACAAGATGTCCGGTGAACATCGGATGGCTCGAGGCGATCGTGGGCGTCCGCGAGGCCAGCGCCTCATAGAGCGTCAGCGGCAGACCCTCGGGAAACGACAGGCGGCTCGGCACCACCACGAGGTCTGCCTCGCGCATCAACTCTGAGACGCGTGAGTTGGGGACCAGGCCGAGGAACTCGACTTGGTCGGCGATGCCCAGTCGCCTGGCCTGCGCGCGAAACAGCTCGATCTTGCCGGCCCCGGCGATGCGCACCTTCACGTCGAAACGGTCGCGCAGCCGTGCCGCCGCCTCGATCAGGTCGCCGACCCCCTTCTTGCGACCGATCGAGCCGACATAGAACAAGTTGCAGGAGCGCGGCGGTGGCGCGGTTCGCGCCGGCACTCCATCGGGCGTGCGCAGATGCGGGAAGTCCCAGGCGATGACCTTGTCCGCCGCGACTCCGATCTCCACGAGGTTGCGCGCGGCGTTGACACCGTGGTTGGCGACGAGCGAGATGCCCGGGTCGTTCAGCGCGCGGCTCAGCCCCGCGAAGCGCCACCAGCGCTCCAGCGGGTTCATCAGGAAACTGTCGGCGAGGAGGCAGCCGAGCGGCAGATCCCGGCCCAGGCTCCAGCGCAACAGCTTCACCATCGGGCCGTGGACGATGAGATGGGTCGGGGCGAAGCGCTCGATCGCGGCGATGATCGCGCGTGGGTCCTTGTAAGCGTCGGCCCCGGCACCGAGCACCGTCGCGCCCGTGGGCAGCTTCTCGCAATGAGGCGGGGCGGTGCCGCACAGGAACCCTGCCTCGCCATGCTTGGCGGCAAGTCGCGCCAGTTCGTCCAGGATATAGCCGTGGCCGTAGTAGGTCTCGCCTCCCGTGCGCTCGCGCAGACGCCAAGCCTCGCGAAAATCGCCCGCGAACTGCACGATGAGCAATCGCTTCGTCACGCCTTTCGCCTCACCCGCCGCTCGCCATCAGCGCGAAGGGTGTGCCCGCGCCGAGGCTCGCGCGCAAGGCGACAAGCCCCGCGAAGATCGCGGCCGAGACGACGATCGCGGCAAGGTCCTGGCGCCAGAAGTGCTGGCCGATGCGCCACTGGCCCACCGCGATGTAGCCGAACTGGAGCACTTCGGTCAGCGCCACCGCGATCACCGCCCCAGGCATGCCGGCCAGTGCGAAGCCGGCGACCATCAGTACCGCCAGCGTACCCAGGCGCAAGAGATTGGCATACGTGCTGTAAGCCGGTCGGCCGCCGGCCAGCAGCAGCGCCTCGTTGAGGTTCGACAGGATCGCGAAGATCGCGCCGATCAGCAGCACGCTCAGCATCCACCCCGCGGCGTGGTAGCGCGGGTCGTAGATCAGCGCGATCAGCCAGTCGCCACCCGCTCCCGCCACGGCCAGGCCGCCGCAAGTCACCAGCACGAAGTAAAGGCGGGTGCGGCCGATGCTGGTGTGCATGGCGTTGCGGTCGGCAGCGCCGGCGCCCGCCAGGGAGGGGAACACCACCTGGTAGCTGATGCGCCGGGCCAGGAGCGTGGGTATGTCGGCGATGGCGCGCGCGATGCCGTAGATGCCGAGCAGCCCCAGCGGCACGACCCGACCGAGATAGAGCCGGTCGATGTTGCTGGCCGCATACATGACCAGCGTCGTGATCGCGATCCACTTGCCGAAGTGGATGATCCGGCCGGCCACCTCGCGATCGAGCCGGAAGCGCTGGCGCGCGTCGGGCAAGGTGTAGCTCAAGCCGCTGCGGAACACGGCGAACAGGACGATGCCGATCACCGGCGCCCACCCGGTACGCCAGACATAAGCGACAATCGCGGTGACGAGCGCGTAGAGCGTGTCGACGCCCAGTTCGAAGAGACTGCGCCGCCGCACTTCGAGCCGCTTGACCAATGCGAACACGGCAGTGGAGTGCGTGGCGTTGATGATCGGGCTGCACGCAGCGAGCAGGAAGATCCGCGTGTCGATGTTGTAGCCGGCCCCGAACCATGGCGCGGCGATCACGAATACGGCACTCAGGAACACGCCGCGAATCACCTGCAGCGTCCACGCCGTGTCGCGGAAGCGCGGCTCGAGGGCATCGGGATGATGGATCATGTTCTGCTCGATGCCGACATCGGTGAGCAGCTCGATCCCGAGGCGCACCGAGTTGACCACCACCAGCATGCCCATGATCTCTGGCGCAAGCAGATGGGCGAGCAGCAGGTTGAGCCCGAAGCGGACCGCGGACGACGCGCCGATCGTCCCCGCCGTCCAGGCAAAATTGGAGAACGTACTCGACCGCGCCATCTCAATCGCCCGAGGCGGACCCTCTCGACATGTCGCGGCACTCGATCCGCGCGGTGGCGGGACGGCGCGCGCGGAACAAGCCCTGGATCAGGCCGATCGCGTTCACATTCCAGCTCGCCAGCGTGTAGAGCCCGAGCTTGAGGTCACTCCGACGCCAGGTGAAATAGGCGACCGGCACCACGATCGCGGCGAGTAGCAGGAGAGGCCGCCCGCTCACCAAAGCGGCCAGAAGCACCAGCCACCAGGCCCAGATCACCACGCTGTAGCGCAGCTGCGAGAAGCTGCGCACGATCTGCCCGAAGTGCCGCTGGCCAATTGCCGCGCGCACGACTTCGCCCGGACCGCCGGCATAACCCGTGCGCAGCCGGCGCAGGAGCAGCCTGTAGCCGCCGGCCGAGTGGCCGTAGTGGTCCACCGCATCCTCGGCGATGCGCGCGAGGCGCCAGCCGTTCGCCCGCAGCCGGGCGCCGAGCTCGTACTCCTCGAACGAGTGCAGGTTGGCGTCGGCGAAGTAGCCGAGGGCACGGATCGCCTCCACCCGGTAGAGCCCGCCACAATCGAGCCGGTCGACCTCGCCGGCGATCTTGGAGCCTTTCTCCTCGTCCGACTTCGCGCGCATCTGGAATTCGGCACTGCTGGTGTTCGCCTCGCGGACGCGGCCGCCGACCGCCGCATACTCGGGATTGGCGCGCAGGAAGGCGATGCCGGCTTGGATGAATTCAGGCCGCAGGACCATGTCGCCATCGAGGAGATAGAAGAACTCGCCCCTGGCCTCCTGGAAGGCGAGTTGCGCGCCGATGCCGCATGAGCGCCGGGACGGGTCGGCAAGCTGGACGATGCGAACCGGAAAGCCTTGCGCGATCTCGACGGTTCGGTCGCTCGACCCGCTGTCGGCCAGCACGACTTCGCCCCCGAACGGCGCGGCGGCGGCGCAGGCGCTCGCCAGCGACTGCGCGATATGCGCCTCCTCGTTGAGAGCCTTGATGCCGATGGTGATGGTTGGCGTCGCTTGCGTCATGCGTGGCCAGGTCCGACAAGCGAGCGATAGGCCGCGGCATAGGCTGCCGCCATCCGCTCCGACGAGAAACGGCCGATCATCTCGTCTCTGAGGGGCGCGACCCAGGCTGCGGCGCGTTTCGGTTCATCGATCACCGCCGCGACCAATGCGCCGAGGGATTGAACGTCGTCCACCGCGGCGCGCAGCGGGTAGTCCGGCGCAATCACCTCGTCGAGACCAGGAGCATCGGTCGCGACGAGCGGCACACCGGCCAGGAATGCCTCAATCGCCAGCAGCCCGAGCCCTTCGAAACGCGACGGCATCAGCACGCCATCCCACTCCCCCAGCCTTGCCCCGAGTTGCTCGATGGGGGGAACGATGGCGATGGTCCAGCCCGGCGCCACGCCGGCAAGGCCGCGACGCAGATCCTCTTCGAGCGGGCCCGCGCCTGCGATCGTCACCTCGACATCCCGCCGGCTCGTCCGCGCGTGGGCGGCCTTCAGGATGGCGGGCAGCAGGTCGGGCCCCTTGGCGGGCACGAAGCGAGCGGCAAACAGCAAGCGGAATGGCGAAACGTTCGCCTTTGGCGGTCCGAGAGGCCGGGGCGCTACGCCATTGGGCACCACTTCGGCACGCGGGCGCGTCGCGCGGGTCACGATCGCTTCGTCGGCGTCGGCGGCCGCTTGCGAAACCGCGATTGCCGTGCCCCTTGCCAGGCGGCCAGTGACCCAGCGGCCGATCCCGCCCCAATCGATCCAGAGCTCGCAATTGTGCACCGTCCGCAAGATAGCCCGGCGGCGAAAGCCTGGCGAGAGCACGGTCGCAACCGCGCATGTCAGCTCGGGCACCTCAGTGTGCAGGTGTACCACGTCGGCGCCGAAGCGGCGGCTCGCGCGCGCCAGCTTTGCCGCCGCGACCACCACGCCGCCGCTCTTGAAGCGCCCGCGCGTGCCGGCGAAGAACGGGACATTCCAAGCGGCGAGCCGCGCCGCCATGTCGCGGCCGACGCGCGAGGGCTCATCGAGCGCCATCACTGCGAAGACGGCGAAATCGACCTCGTCGCGCAGCGCGCCGATCAGGTCGACGGCGACGCTTTCGGCCCCGCCGAGATCGAGCTTGGTGATGACCTGCAGGACTCGCGGCTTGCGCGGAGAGGCGGGCAGCGGTCCGGGCGAGCCGCGAAGCGTGCGATCCAGTACCGCACTCGCCGATACGCCGGGCAAGCTTTTTCCTTCAATTGCAGGTGTCGGCGGCCCCCAAGCCGCGCTTGCCAAGCCTTTATCAGTGGATTTACGGTGCGTCGAGCCTTAAGGGGGGCCTGTCCCGTTGCCGCACGCCGTGCCCGCATGCCTCGCCTTGCGAATGCCGACGGGCGCCGGCAAGGATACCGGGAACTCCACCCGCACTCCATCGTCCGGAGCATGATGCCCAACCCAGCCGCGGCGGTGAGCCACCCAATGGAGCCCGCGCACCGCCCCGCTGCGCCGATGCGCCATCGGCCGGAGATCGACGGCCTGCGCGCCTTCGCGATCCTGCCGATCCTGCTGCTTCACTGCGGCATCACACCGCTCAGGGGCGGTTTTGCAGGGGTCGACATCTTCTTCGTGATCTCGGGATACCTGATCACCGGGATCATCCAGCGCGAGATCGCCCAGGGCAGCTTCTCGCTGCTGACGTTCTACCGGCGGCGGATCGTGCGCATCCTGCCGGCGCTCATGGCGATGCTGGCAATCGTGGCGGTCGTCTCCTGCTTCGTGCTGTTCCCGGTCGACTTGCGCGACTTCGGCCGCAGCCTCGCCGCCACCGCGGCGTTCGGCTCGAACATCTACTTCGGTGCGACGGCCGACTATTTCACCACCGCCGCCGACCTGAAGCCGCTGGTGCACACCTGGTCGCTGGCGGTGGAGGAGCAGTTCTACGTCCTCTACCCGCTGCTGCTGCTCGCGTTGCGCGGCCTCGATCGCCGCCGGCTGATCGCGGTGCTGATCGCGCTGAGCGCCCTGTCGTTCGCGATCGGCGGCTACCAGGCGGTGACCGCGCCATCGCTGGCGTACTTCCTGCTCCCCTCGCGCGTGTGGCAACTGATGCTGGGCGGCCTGGTGGCGCTGGGCGCTTACCCCCGGCTCACGATCACCTGGCTGCGAACGGCGGTGTGCTGGCTGGGCCTGGGCGCGATTCTCGTCTCCACGGTGGTCATCAAGCCGACCTGGGCGTTCCCCGTGCCCCTGGCCCTGCTGCCTGCGGGCGGCGCGGCGCTGCTGATCGCCTATGCTCCGCAGACCGTGGTGGCGGCGATCCTGAGCTGGCGACCGTTCCGCCTGATCGGCCTGATCTCATACTCGCTCTACCTCTGGCACCGACCGATCATCGCCTTCTACTTGCGCGGGCGGAGCGTCGAGCTGGACTGGCATGACGCGCTGGTGCTGCTCCCCGCGTGCTTTCTCGCCGCCTGGCTCTCCTATCGCCTGGTCGAGCGGCCGGCGCTGCGGCGCTGGCGGGCCGGGACCGGCTGGCGGCCGCACATCCTCGCGCTTGCCGGGATCGCCGGGTTCGTCGCCGCCGGCCTGCTCATCGCCGGCAACGCCGAGCGCATCCGCAGCCTTCCACCCGCTGTCGAGAAAGTTGCCAGCTACATCGACTACGACCAGACCCCCGCCGGCAAGGCGCAGTACGATGCGGACCACTGCTTCGCGCTGCCCTATGCCGCGCCGTACGACTTCTCGTGCCTCGATCCGGCGCCAGGTGCCGGCAACGTGCTGCTCGTGGGCGACAGCCACGCGGGACAGCTCGCGCAGGCGCTGCGCCAGGCGATCGCCCCGCTGCACCTGATGCAGGCGACATCGGCAGGTTGCCGGCCGCTGCCCGTCACCCAAAGGGCCGGCGAATGTCGGGACATGACTCTAGCCGCGCTACGGCATACCGACTTCTCGCGTGTCCAGGCCGTGGTCCTTGGCGGCCGCTGGTTCGCCGAGGACGTGCCGGCGCTGGTCGACGTGGTGCACGAACTCCGACGCCACGGCGCCCGCAAGGTGATCGTGCTTGGCCCCATGGTCGAGTATCACGGCGTCGTTCCCGACCTGCTGGCCCGCGCGATGCTGGCCCACGACCTCGACCGCATGGAGCGCCTGCGCGTGGCGGACCGCCCGCTGCTGGACCGCAGGATGCGGGGCGCGATGATCCAGGCCGGCGCTCGCTACGTCTCGTATTTCCCGCTGGAGTGCCCGCAAGGCCGCTGCCGCCTGTTCACGCCCGAGGGCGCGCCGCTGCATATCGACTATTCGCACCTCACGCCGGAAGCGGCTGTCCCGGTCGCCCGCGAAATTGCCAGGGAGGTGAATAGCGGCGTGAACGGTGAGGGTAACGTCAGCGGGCGGTAAAGTCTGTCCGCTTGAGGCGGGATCGGCACCGGCCCACGGCGCCAACCCGACCTCCCAACGATACTAACCCGTGGGAGGTCGGGTTGGCCGTGGGCCGGTGCCGCTTGAACAGGAGAATCCCTAGGCCCGCGCCCGATCCTCGCGGGCTTCGCGCCGGCGCTCGGCGAGGGCAGCGAAGATGTCCATCGTGCCGCGCCGTGCCTTCGTGCCCATCTGCTCCCAGTTCTGCGCGATGGCGACGCCTACCATCATGACGATGCCGATCAGCGTATCGCGCTCGAACAGGCTCGATTCGGTGATGTTGTGGCCCATGCCGAACACCAGCAGGGCAACCGCGACCGCGCCTCGCGAAGGCTGGATACGGCTGACCAGCAGGCGCCAGATCGGCCAGACGATCGTGGCGAATACCACCAGCAGCACACCGGGAATGCCGATCGTCACGAGCAGGTCGAGATAGCCGTTATGCCCTTGCGCGATGCCGCGTACCCAGGCCTGACCGTACTCGTAGATCGGGCTGCCTGTGCCGATGTTCCAGAACGAGCCGAAGCCGGTGCCCAGGATCGGATGGTCGGCCGAGTAGTTCAGCAGGCCGAGCCAGATCTGCCCGCGACCGGTGAAGAACTTGGGGTCGAACAAGCTGTCCATCACCACCGTCTTGTAGGTGCTGCCCAGGAACCAGGCGAGGGCGGTGAGGATCATGATGATCGGAATGGCGAACGTGCGGATGCGCTGGTCGTACTTCTGGAAGATCCAGCCGCAGAGGGTGGCGATCGCGATCATGCCGCCAGAGGTCTTGGACTGGCTGCGCCACAGGAAGTAGAGCGCCGCCGCGATCACGGCGATGCGGATCGCCGGCTTGATCTTCTTGGCGTCGAACAGGAACAGCATCGCGGTGATCGCGCAAGCCGCGCCCGCGACGTTCTTGTGACCCATGATGCCGCGCCAGTTGCCCAGAATCTTGGAGCCCTCGCCCGTCTCGATCAGCGTGTGAATACCCGTGGCCGGATCGATGAACACGGCGGCGTAGCACAGCACGAGCTGCGCCACGAAGGCGACCCGCAGCATGAAGAGGCTTCGCTCGTACCCCGCCGCCTGGACGAGGATGAACATGTTCCAGATCACCACCGTCGTCAGCACCACGCGGCGGACCGCGACGCCATCGTTGAGCGCCCAGGCGAGGCTCAGCCAGCACCAGCCCAACGCCAGGAGCATCGGCCAGGGCATCGCCAGCGCCTTGGCCCCGCCACCGTGGCGCACCGCCGCGACGATGCTGAGGATCAGCGCGACGAGGTAGCCGACCTGACGCCAGATCGAACCCTCTCCCGAGAAGTCCGAGGTGTTGCTGATGATCGTATACGGCGCCGAGAGCACCATCGCGAGAAAGGCGAAGCCGCCGATGAAGAGCAGCTTGTCCTGCTCCTGCGTCTCCGTCTCGGTGCGCGAGACCGCCGCCTGCTTCTTCGCCGCCTCGATCTTGCGCGACCGGCGCCGTTCGGCGCGCTCGAGCATCTCACTCGCTTGCATGGGTAGCGTCCCGATGATCGGCCGGAAGCCCGTTTGCGGCTCCGCTCGCCTTTCTGTCAGCCGTCACTCCGCCGCCTGGCGAAGCGGCTCCTCGATCACATAGTTGGGCAGCGAAAGAAAGGCTTTCTTGAGCGCTTCGCCCCAGCCGTTCGAGATGGTGCGGAAATACGGGTCGTTGCCGTCGATGCGGCGCTCGTGCAGCGGCTCGAACCGATCCTGCTCGATCACCAGCAGGTCGAGCGGCAGGCCGACCGAGAGATTCGCCTTCAGCGTCGAATCGAACGAGACCATCAACAGCTTCACCGCGCTCTCGAACGTCATCTCGCGATCGTAGCCGCGGATCAGGATCGGGCGGCCGTACTTGGTCTCGCCGATCTGGAAGAACGGCGTGTCGAAGCTCGCCTCGATGAAGTTGCCTTCCGGGTAGATCAGGAAGAGCCGGGGCTCCATGCCCTTGATCTGGCCCGCGACGATCATCGAGGCGCCGAACGTGCCGGCCGCGCTCTGGCCGTTGTCCTGCGCGCTGCTGGCGATCGTGTCGCGCAACAAGTCTCCCACGATGGTGGCGACCTGGAACATGGTCGGCGCCTCGAGCAGCGAGTTGTGCCGATCGGCCGGCGCCTTGTTGCGCTCTTCCAGCTGGCTGATCACCGACTGGGTGGTGGCAAGGTTTCCCGCGGTCATCACCGCGACGATCCGTTCGCCCGGGATCGACCAGTGGAACATCTTGCGGAAAGTCGAGATGTTGTCGACGCCGGAGTTGGTCCGGGTGTCGCTCATCAGCACGAGCCCGCGATCCAGCATCATGCCCACGCAATATGTCATGCGCCCGTGTTCCCTCCGCTCATCCCCGGCCGGTCCGCCCCCCGGCGACCCATCCTGGCCAAGTCAGCCGCCTTGCGACTGCTGCTGTCCGCCCCCGCGAGAGCTCTGCTGCTGTTGCTGTGCTACCCGATTCTCGTCCACTGACAAATGCACGCTCAGCCGGCTTTCCCCGGCTCCGATCGCGATCCCTGTTACCGGAGCGGCCTCGCCATAGTCACAACCGGTGGCTACGCGAACATACCGTTCGTCCGGACAGATTCCGTTGGCGACATCGAAGCCGACCCAGCCGAGGCCAGGCACGTGCGCCTCGGCCCAGCCATGGCCCGCCTCCTGTTCGACCCGTCCGTCGATCTTCAGGTAGCCGCCGACGTAGCGCGTCGGGATGTCTAGCAGCCGGCCGGCGCTGATCAGGATGTGGGCGTGGTCCTGGCAGACGCCGCGCCCGCTGGCGAGCGCCTGCTCGGCGGTTGTCTTCGCGTCGGTGGCGCCCGGCACGTACTCGACCGCGTCGTGAACGGCCTCGCTCAGCGTGTGCAGGACGGCGAGCGGATCGGCGCGGTCGGCGCCCAGGCCCGACACCAGCGCGCGCACCTTGGGCCCGGGCCGGGTCAGCGGCGTCTGGCGCAGGAAGCACCACAGCGGCATGTGGCCGACATGCTCGCCCAGGATTCCGTGATTGTCGGCCGTGCGCACCACGCCCTGGCAAGTGACCACGACCTCGGTCGCGCCCGGTTCGATCGAGACGAGCTCGACATGATTGTGATGCTGGTCGTCGTACTCGGCCTCGGGTCGCGCCCCGTCGAGCCGGGTCGTCCACTCGACGATCTCCTGGCCGTGCGTCGGCTTGGGCCGCAGCCGCAGCCGCTGGAGCCCGTGCAGGACGCCCGACTGCCAGGAGTAGCGGGTCTCGTGCGTGATCGAGAGAAGCACCCTGGCCGCCTTTCCTAAGCGATGAAGCGGTAATCGGCCGCAATCGCACCGCCGATGCGGTTGGTCCGTCCGATGAAGTCCTGGAGGAACTCGTGCAGGCCGCCTTCGAAGATCTGCTCGATCGTCAGCCGGTGGAGCATCGAGCCGGCATCGCGCACTTGCTGGTGGGCATCGGTCTCGCCGCCGTACTGCTTGGCGAGGCCGGCCATGTTGCTGCGGATCTTCTCGTAGCAGAACAGCAGGCTGCGCGGGAACTGACCGTCGAGGATGAGGAACCTGGCGATGCCGCGCGGGTCCATCGCGCCCGCGTTCAGCCAGGAATAGGCGCGGTTGCCCGCGACCGAGCGCAACAGCGTGTCCCACTGCACGTTGTCGAGGCTGGAGCCGACCCAGGCGACCGAGGGCAGCAGCACGTAGTACTTCACATCGAGGATGCGCGCGGTGTTGTCCGCCCGCTCGAGGAACGTGCCGATACGCGCGAAGTTGAACACGTCGGTGCGCAGCATCGAGCCTTCCATCGCGCCGCGCACCAGCGTCGACTGGCGGCGAATGGTGGACAGCACCTCGCCCAGGTTCGTCTCGCGCACCGGCCGCGCGAGCAAGTCGCGCAGGATCATCCAGGTCTCGTTGGTCGCTTCCCAGACCTCGTTGGTAAGGCTGGTGCGCACGACGCGCGCGTTGGTGCGCGCCGCCTCGATCATCTGGAGAACGCTGCCGGGATTGTCGCGCTCGCGCAGCAGGAAGTTGAACACCTGGCTGCCGGACAAGTCCTGGTGGCGCGCCAGGAACGCCGCTTCCTGGCCGGTGGTGATGAGGACCGAGCGCCACTCCTCCTCCTGGCTCGCCCGGCTGCCGCGCGTAAGCGCGAGGTGGAAGCCTACATCGATCAACCGCGCGGTGTTCTCCGCCCGCTCGAGGTAGCGCGCCATCCAGTAGACGCCGTTGGCCGCACGACCCAGCATCAGCGGGGTGCCTTCCTGCCCAGGATCATCATTCGTCGAGCACCCAGGTGTCCTTGGTGCCGCCCCCTTGCGAGGAGTTCACCACCAGCGAGCCTTTCTTCAGCGCCACGCGGGTGAGGCCGCCGGGCGTGATGTCGATACCGTCGGGCGAGACCAGCACGAAGGGCCGCAAGTCGACATGGCGCGGCGCGAGGCCCTCCTTGGTGAAGATCGGCACGGTCGAAAGCGAGAGGGTCGGCTGGGCGATGTAGTTCTCCGGCTTGGCGCGCAGCTTGGCGGCGAAGTCGGCGATCTCCTTCTTGGAGGACGTCGGCCCGATCAGCATGCCGTAGCCGCCCGAGCCATGGACTTCCTTGACGACCAGCTCGGCCAAGTTGTCGAGCACGTATTTGAGCGCATCGGCCTCGCTGCAGCGCCAGGTCGGCACGTTGTTGAGGATCGGCTTCTCGCCCGTGTAGAACTCGACGATGTCGGGCATGAAGCTGTAGATCGCCTTGTCGTCGGCGATCCCGGTTCCGGGTGCATTGGCGATGGTGACGCCGCCCGCGCGGTAGACGTCCATGATGCCCGCGACGCCCAGCACGCTGTCGGGATGGAAGCTCAGCGGATCGAGGTAGTTGTCGTCGACCCGGCGGTAGATCACGTCGACCGGCTTGTAGCCCTCGGTCGTGCGCATCTGCACGCGCCCGTCCATGACCCTGAGGTCGCTGCCCTCGACCAGTTCGGCGCCCATCTGGTCGGCGAGGAAGGCATGCTCGAAATAGGCCGAGTTGAAGATGCCGGGCGTCAGCACCGCCACCGAGGGCCGCGCGCCGCCGCGCCCCTTGAAGCCGGGGGGCGCGCAGGCCTGGAGCGAGCGCACCAGGCGGCGCGGATAGTCCGAGACCGGGCGGACCGGGATCTTCGTGAACAGCTCCGGGAACATCGCCATCATCGTCTCGCGATTCTCGAGCATGTACGAGACGCCCGACGGCGTGCGGGCGTTGTCCTCCAGCACCATGAACTCGTCCGGTCCGGTGCGGACGAGGTCGATCCCCACGATGTGGGTGTAGACGCCGCCGGGCGGCGTGAAGCCGATCATCTGCGACAGAAAGGCTTCGTTCTCGCGCAGGAAGTGAGCCGGAAGGCGACCCGACTTCACGATCTCCTGGCGATGATAGAGGTCCTGCAGGAAGGCATTGATCGCGCGCACCCGCTGCTCGATGCCGCGCGTCAGCTTGCGCCACTCGCGCGCGGTGACGATGCGCGGGATCATGTCGAACGGGATCAGCCGCTCCTCGGCGGCCTCCTCGCCATAGACATTGAAGGTGATGCCGATGCGGCGGAAGAAGCGTTCCGCTTCCGCATCCTGGCGGCGCAGCCAGGCGGTGTCCTGGCTATCGTACCACTCGCGTAGGTCAGCGTAAGCAGAGCGGACCGAGCCGTCCTCCTGCAGCATTTCGTCGTAACGTGACCCGCCCGCAGAACTCATCGTGACTCCCGTTTGACGAGGTGATGCAACAACGCTCGGCCCTTGCCAAGCGGCTTGTGCTGCAATTGCGAAAAAGAGCGCGGGGCGGCGCCGGCATGGCTTGCGGCGGGGGTTCGCTGGTTAGCGCTGGAAGAACAAGGTCGCAGCGGCGGAGCCTGAGACGAAACTCGCATTTCCTTAACGTTATTACCGGTATGTGATTTGCCGAAAAGGCAGGCGGCATGCTCCAGCTCAAACAGCGATTCCGGTTCTCGAGTGATCCGAACATTATCGTGGCTCAGTATGGCGCCCTCAAGCGCCAGGTGCCGCTGCTGTATTTCCTGCTGGTCGTGAACGCCTCGGCCGTCGCCTACACGCATCGTGCCTTCGCGCCCGCCTACCTCACCCTGGGTTTCATGGTGGTGATGTTCGCCATCTGCATGTGGCGCGCGATGGCCTGGATCTATGCCAAGGACGCGCACGAGATCGGCGTTCGCGAGATCCATCGCCAACTGGTTCGCACCACCGTCCTGGCCGGCGTGCTGGGAGTGGTATTCCTCGTCTGGTCGCTGACGCTGGAGCAGTACGGCGGGCCCAACGAGCGCGGGCATGTGGCCCTGTTCATCGCGGCGACGGTGATCGGCTGCATCTTTTGCCTGGTCCACCTGCCGCAAGCCGCGATGGCCGTGGTGCTGGTCGTCACCGTGCCCTACCTGATCTACTACGTGCTGCGCGGCGATCCGGTGTACACCGCGATCGCCTTCAACATCGCGCTCGTGACCGGCACGATGATCCAAGTGCTGTTGAACAGCTTCGCCACGTTCACCGACATGATCCGCTCGAAAAGCGAACTCATCACCAAGCAGAGCGAGGCCGAGCGGCTGGGCGCCGAGAACGCGCGGCTGGCGCAGACCGACGTGCTTACCGGGCTGCCGAACCGACGCTACTTCTTCAGCCAGTTCGAGGAAGCGCTGCAGACCGCCAAGGCCGCGCACCGGCAGATCGCGGTCGGCGTGTTCGACCTCGATCGGTTCAAGCCGATCAACGACACCTATGGCCACGTGATGGGCGACCGGCTGCTGTGCGAAGTGGGCCGGCGGCTCGCCAGCACCGTAAACCGGGGCACGATCGTCGCGCGCCTGGGCGGCGACGAATTCGGCCTCCTGTTCACCACCGATATCGAGACCGCGCACGCTCGCGGCCAGTTCCTGTGCGACTTGCTGTCCGAACCCTTCGTGATCGAAGGGCAGACGGTGATGCTGGGCTGCTCGGCGGGCATGGCGATCTACCCCGAGGCCGGGGAGACCGTGCACGAGTTGTTCGACCGCTCCGATTACGCGCTCTACCACGTCAAGACCGATAGCCGGGGCGGCTGCACGCTGTTCTCGCTCGAGCACGAGACCCGCATCCGCTCGGAGCGCGCGGTCGAGACCGCGCTGCAGAGGGCCGACCTCGAACGCGAGCTGCACGTGCGCTACCAGCCGATCGTGTGCACCCAGACCGGCAAGGTCTTCGCGCTGGAGGCGCTCGGGCGCTGGACCAGCCCGACGATCGGCAGCGTGCCGCCCGACCGCTTCATCACCATCGCCGAGCGCCTCGGCCTGATCCACGCGATCACCCTCACCTTGTTCCGCAAGGCCCTGACCGAGTTCGCCACGCTGCCCGATACGCTCGGGCTGTCGTTCAACCTTTCGGCGCACGACATCGCCTCGCCCGAGACGCTAGACCGCCTCATCGAAGTGATCGAGCAATCCCGCGTCGATCCCAAGCGGCTGACGTTCGAACTGACCGAGACCGCGCTGATGCGCGACTTCGATGCCGCCGTGCGCGGGATCTGCATGTTGCGCGCGCTCGGCACGCGGCTCGCCCTGGACGACTTCGGCACCGGCTATTCGAGCCTGGGCTACTTGCGGCGCTTGCCGCTCGACAAGGTCAAGGTGGACCGCAGCTTCATCAAGGACATGGATGAGCTGTCGGGCCGCAACATCCTGTTCGGCATCCTGGGGCTGTGCCAGACGCTGGAGCTCGACTGCATCATCGAGGGCGTCGAAAGCGAGAGCCAGCTGCGATCACTCGTGGCGATGGGCTATCGCCAGGCACAGGGCTACTTCTTCTCCGAGCCTCTGCCGATCCACGAGATCGAGGCCGCGTTCGAAGCGTCGCCGCAGCCGAGCTTCGCCGCGCTCGCTCACGTCAGCCGCATGCGCGCGGCCTGAATCCGAACGCCGCGAGGCTCAGCCCGCCGTCACAGCAGCCCTCGCGCGGCGAGGTCCTCCTCCAGCGTGGCGGCGCGACGGAAGTGATGCACTTGCCAGCCCAGCGCAGCGGCCGCGGCGATGTTGTCGGCGTTGTCGTCGATGAACAGCATGGCGCCCGGCCGGTGGCCGAAGCGGGCGGCGGCAAGCTGGAAGATGCGCGGGTCGGGCTTGGCGATCTTCTCGTCGCCCGAGACGACCACGTCGCGAAACAGCGCGAAGACCGGCTGCGTCGGGCGGAACTGCGCCCAGAACAAGCTTGCGAAATTGGTGATGGCGTAAAGCGGCATGCCACGCTCGGCCAGGCGCCGCACGATCGCCTCGCTGCCCGGGACCGGCCGGGGAATCGTCTCCAGGAAGCGAGTCGCATAGGCGTCGATCAGGTCGTCGTGGCCTGGGAACTCGGCCTTGCGCTCGGCCACCATCTCGGCGAGCCCGCGCCCGGCGTCATGCTGGAAGTGCCACGCCTCGGTGACGACGTGGGTGAGGAACCAGTCGAGCTGCGCCGGGTCGGCGATCAGCTTGGCATAGAGCGCGCGCAAGTCCCACTCGACCAGCACGCGGCCGACATCGAACACCACGGCCTCTACGGCCCCGGATTGCACCCGTTCGTAAATCGCGCCGGCAACGGACAAAGCAAAGACCCCCGCGGTTGGGCGGGGGCCTGGATCGGCGTCTCGTCCCGCCGGTTGTCGAACGCTCCCCGAAAGGAGAGCGCGCGCGATCAGCCCTGGCGAGCCTTGAAGCGGCGCTGGGTCTTGTTGATCACGTAAGTCCGGCCGCGGCGACGGATGACGCGGTTGTCGCGGTGGCGGTCCTTCAGCGACTTCAGGCTGTTGCGGATCTTCATCTTGGCTCTCTCGTGATTCGGTTCGTGGCGGTTACCGACCGCCGGAAAATCGAAGCCGCGCCGTTAGGGGTACGCGCCTGCGAAGTCAAGCCGGACCAGCGCGCCGACGCCGCGCAAGCCGGCCGCTTTCGTTCAGGGTGGCGCAAGCGGGCCTATGCTTTGCCCAGTGTGGCGGCGCAGAGACTCGGAGTCATCATGCGAATCTCCTCTATGACGGCCATCGCCGCCGCGATCTCCTCTTGCCTGGCCGTCGTCCTGCCCGCCGAGGTGCACGCGCGCCCGGGTTGGGGCGGCTATGGCTCGGCCTATGGTGGCGGCTGGGGCGATCCGCTGCTCGATTCCGGAGCCCGCGTCGCCCGCCGTGACGATCCGCGCGAAGGCCGCGTGCAGGTGAGCCGCTTCATCGGCGAGGGCAATGCCGCCAGCCTGCTCGGCCACGGCGCGGTCGCGGTCTCCTCGCAAGGCGATTCGCCAACCGGGGACGGTCCGGTGCCGATCGGGGCCAGCGACTATCTCGTCGCGAGCGCGCGGGCGCCGTTCGAGGCCGCCGTACTCGATCGCCTCGTGGCGCAAGGCTACGACACCGTCCACGCCGATCCCAAGGGCGGCCAGGTCGCCGAGCTGCGCGTCAGCCGGGACGTGCTGGTCCCCGCCGAGGCCAAGCGCAACCCGGTGAGCGGCAGCGCGGCGATGGAAGTGGGCAACCGCGGCTCCGCCTACGGCCTGGCGCTCAATGTCGACATGACCAAGCCGCGCAGCGCGCTCGTCTCGACCCGGCTCGAAGCGCGCATCCGCGACCGCGCCAGCGGACGCGTGCTGTGGGAAGGCCACGCCGAGATCGCCACTCGCGAGGGCGACGAGCGGTGGACCGACGGCGCGATCGCCACGCGCCTCGCCGAAGCGCTGTTCGACGATTTCCGCCTGCCGGCCGGCGACGGCTTGCGGCACGCCTGACGCCCCCTTGCATCGCCCCGGCGCAAGCTACAAATGCCTGAGAGGCGGCGAAAAACTCTCATGCCGCCGGGAGACGATGCCATGACATCTCGTTCCGCGCGCTTGATCGGGGCGGCCGCGCTCGCCGCCGCCGGCCTCTCGGGCTGCGTCGCGCCCGTCGGTCCGGTCGAGGTGACTCGCTTCCACTTGCCCGACACCGCCATGCTGGGCACCGGCCTCGTCCAGGTCGAGCCGGGCCCCGGCACCGACGGATCGAGCATCGAGTTCCGCACGTATGCCGCCGCCGTCGCGCGGGAGCTGACCCGGCTGGGCTACCGCGAGGCGGCGCCCGGCGGTCCCGCAGCGCCGCAAGTCGCGGTGCTGACGCTCGACCGCCGCACCCTGGTGCCCGAGCGGCGCGGCAGCCCGGTTTCGGTCGGCGTGGGCGGCGCGACCGGTGGCTACGGCTCGGGCGTGGGCGTCGGGCTCGGCATCAATCTTTCCGGCCCGCCGCCGGAGATGGTGGAAACCGAAATGGCCGTCACGATCCGCGAGCGCGCCACCAGCCGCAGCCTGTGGGAGGGCCGCGCGCACTTCGCCGTCTCGGCCAAGTCGCCGCTCGCCCAGACCCCGCTCGGCGCCGCGAAGATGACGCAGGCGCTGTTCCGGGACTTTCCGGGACGCTCGGGAGAAACTATCTCGGTGCCATGACGGCGATCCAGATCTGCTCCGCCTTCGATTCCGGTAACATCGAAGTCCTTTCCATCGACGGCGACGAGGTGCGCCTCAAGATCCGGCGCGACCACGAGTCCGACTTCTTCCAGTGGTTCCACTTCCGCGTCTCGGGCGCGAAGGGTCGCCCGCTGACCTTGCGGATCACCGGGCTCAACGGCTCGGCCTATCCCATGGGCTGGCCGGGCTATAAGGCCTGCGTGTCGGAAGACCGCCAGCTGTGGACCCGCGCCGAAACCAGCTGGGACGAGAGCGCCGACGCCGGCTCGATCGTCATCCGCTACACGCCCGCCAGCGATCTCGCCTGGTTCGCCTACTTCGCGCCCTACTCCATGGAGCGCCACCACGACCTCGTGTCCCGCATCGCCGCTGCGCCCGGCGCGACATACCGATGCCTGGGCAGCACGCTCGACGGCCAGCCGCTCGACTGCCTGGAATTCGGTGACGGCCCGGTCGAAGTCTGGCTCTACGCTCGCCAGCATCCGGGCGAATCGATGGCCGAGTGGTGGATGGAGGGCGCGCTGGAGCTGCTCGCCGACCCCGCCAACTCGACCGCGCGCGAATTGCGCCGCCGGTGCCGCCTACACCTCGTGCCCAACGCGAACCCCGACGGTTCGGCGCGCGGTCACCTTCGCACCAATGCTGTCGGCGTGAACCTCAACCGCGAGTGGGAGAGCCCGAGCCTCGAGCGTTCGCCCGAGATCGTGGCGCTGCGCGGCGCGATGGACGCGAGCGGCGTCGACTTCGCGATCGACGTGCACGGCGACGAGGCGATCCCGGCGGTGTTCCTGGCGGGGTTCGACGGCATCCCCTCGCTCCGCCCGGAACAGACCGAAGGCTACCGCCGCTACGCGCGCATCCTCGAACGGCGCACCCCCGACTTCCAGACGCAGCGCGGCTACCCGGTCGCGCCCCCGGGCCGCGCCAACCTGGCGATGTCGACCAACCAGCTTGCCGAGCGCTTCGTGGCCCGCGGCGCGGTGTCGATGACGCTGGAGATGCCGTTCAAGGACCACGACCCCGCCGCCGACCCGCACCAGGGCTGGAGCCCGGAGCGCTCGAAGCAGCTCGGCCGCGATTGCCTGGGCGCGCTGCTGGAGTGGCTGGAGGGGCGCGAGGCGGAGTAGCCGGAGTAGCCGGAGTAGCCGGAGTAGCCGGAGTAGCCGGAGTAGCCGGAGTAGCCGGAGTAGCCGGAGTAGCCGATCTTCGCGCGCTACGCCGCGCTCAGCTGTCCTGGTCGTTCTGGTCGCCTGGGTCGCCCTGCCCGCTGCCGCTGCCGCGCCCGACCACGTGATAGTCGATGCGGATCTTCACCCAGGCGCCGATCTGCGGCCGGTTGTTGATCCGCGGCGGCGTCACCAGGAACTGCCACGCCGCATTCTGCACCGCGCGCCCGAAGCCTGATCCGCGCGGCGATTCGCCCAGGATCCGGCAGTTGTCGACATGGTAGTGGTCGATGGTCTGGCAGGCGACGAGGCCCCATCCGGCGAGCATCCCGTTCTGCGGCATGTAGGTCGCCAGCTGCGCGTCGCTCGGCTTGCGGTACCAGTCCGCATCGTAGAGCATCATGCCGCCCGGCCCCTCGCCGGGTCCGTAGGCGGTGCGCGCGTCCTGGCCCTGGCCGTTGCTGTCCGAGCCCTTGGCCGGCCCCTTCATCCGGCCGATGTCCGACGAGGCAAGCTGGGCCTTGGACATCGAGATGAAGCCGGGAATACCTTCGAGCGTGTCGGGCTGGTCGGTGCGCTTCTGTACGGTGATGACGGGCTTGATCGGCGTGTTCGGCCGCTCCACAGCGCGAGTGGCGACGTGCGGCGCCTTGGGCCGGGCCTGGGCCCGCCTGGCCGCCTTGTCGACATTCTCGTCCGACACGCTGAACGTCACTGGGCGCCGCTCGACCTTGATCGTGGGCGAGACCACGAACTGGTAGAGCATCAGCAGCACGACCAGCGCGATGATCGTGGCCGACAGGATCGAGGAGATCAGCCGCTCGCGCGGCGAACCCGGCCGGTAGCCGCTCGCGGGGCTGTACTCTTGCCGAAGCGCCTCGGGGTCCATCGGCGCCGTGCGCTAGCCGCGAAGCCGCGCGGCGGCAATCGGCGAGTGCGGCTTGCGACATTTCGAGAGAAATGGTGTGGCCTCCCCGCCCCGGGGTATGACGACTACGCCAAGTTCGCGGGACCAAAGGCGTGTGGGAGCAGCGCCGAAAGCGTCGTCTCCAGCGGCTCGGCGCCATCGCACAAGACTTGCGGATCAGTGCCGCCGAGCTGCGCGACTTCGTTGAGCATCTGGCGGCAGCGGCCGCACGGCGTCACCGTCGCGCCCTCCCCTGGGGCTCCCGGCGCGCCGCCGGTGACCGCCACGGCGACGAGACCGCCGGCCCGCGTCAACCCGCCTTCGCTCAGCACTTTGCCCACCGCCACCGTCTCGGCGCAGAGCGACAGGCCGTAGCTCGCGTTCTCGACATTGGCGCCGGTCACCACCGAGCCGTCGGCGAACAGCAGCGCGGCGCCGACGTGAAAGCGCGAGTAGGGTGCGTAGGCGCCGCGCGCCGCCTGCCGCGCCGCAGCCATCAGGGTCTCGCGATCGCTCATCGCTGCACCACCACCCAGCGCAGGCCCTGCTCCGAGATCTCGTTGGCAAGCGCGCCGTTCGCCGTCCACAGCGTCCAGGGCCGCCCGGCATAATCCGGCTGAAAGCGGTCGCCGACCAGCCACAAGTTGCGGTCGAGCTTGTGGGCGATGCCGTAGCGCGCGTCGAACGCCTTGGTGATCTTGAGCACCGTGGGCTTGCCGGTATGCGTCTCGACCTGGTTGAGGAAGGTCATCAGTTCGCTCTCGACTTTGGCGTCGTTGACTTTGACCGGGCAGCCGTCCGCCAGCATGTCGAGCTCGACCGCCGGGGGCAGGAGCGTGGGATCGCGCGGCACGGTGGTGACGAAGTTGGCCGCCTGGCTTCCCGCCGGCTGACACGGATCGTAGCGGTGCACCGCGCCCACTTGCAACCCGGCGGCGCGTGCTTTCTCGAAGTTGTCGGTGAAGGCCGGATCGCGCGCGAAGGCGCTGGCGCTCGCGTCGATATAGGCGAAGTCCGCGCCGATCGCCTTGACCGAGCGCCAGTTGATCGGACCGTCCGCGGCCCCGATCTCGACGCCCTGCATTGGGAACTGGTCGCGTCCCGGCGTCCAGTGGCGCAAGTGCCACCAGCCCCAGCCACCCCCGACCAGCACGACCAGCAGCAGCGCGCCCAGGATGCGGGCGCGGTTGCTCGACCCGCCGCGGCGCGAGCCCGCGCGGCTGCGCCCGCGGCTGCTGTTGCCTGCCATGCCTGCCTTGAACCCCCGTATTCGTCCTCAGGCCCTGATATGCAGCACGCAGATCAGGGTGAACAGCCGCCGCGCGGTGTCGAAATCGGTCTCGACCTTGCCCTCGAGCCGCTCCAGCAGCATCTCGGCCGCCTCGTTGTGGATGCCGCGCCGGGCCATGTCGATCGTCTCGATCTCGAGGGGGGTCGCCTTGCGAATCGCCTGGTAGTAGCTTTCGCAGATCGCGAAGTACTCGCGGATCGGGCGGCGCAGGCGGGCCAGGCCCAGGATCAGCGTCTCCAGCGGCTGGCCCGCGTCATCGGCGAGTTCGAGCGAAAGCCGCCCGTCGCGCACCGAGAGGCGCAGGCGATAGGGGCCGTGGTGGCCGGCCTCGTAGGCGCGGACTGGCTTGAAGGTGTTGTCCTCGATCAGGTCGAACACGGCGACCCGCCGCTCCTGCTCGATATCGGCGCTGCGCCTCAGGATCGTCGCGTCGTCGAGCTCGATATGGGAGATGCGCAAGTCGGCCATGGTGTGGCGCAGCGCCTTACGCTTTTGTTGCAGAACGGGGAAGCGGGGGCGCGCTAGAAAGTCGGGGTTCACCCGGAAGGCGCGCGCTAAGGCGCGAAGGCGCAAAGATGGTGATCCTGCGGCGGAGCCGCTTTTCAGGGCCAGGCATGTCGATGCCGACAGCTCGCGGGAAGAAGGGGCCTGCCGGCCGAAAGCCCCATGCCTTCGCGCCTTCGTGCCTTTGCGCGCGCCGATTCTGCCGTCCTACGGGCTTGCGCGTGGTCGCGCCCGAGACATCCACAGGCTGTGGATGAATAACCCCGATCACGTGGCTTGCCGCTGGCCGGCGGGAGGATCAGAAACGCGGGCTTATGGCAAGCGAAGCACTCCTCCTGCGCGAAGCGGAACAGCCCGCCGTGCGCGCCCTGCCCTCGAACGTCGAGGCCGAGGCCGCGTTCCTGGGGGCGGTCCTGATCGACAACCGGGTGATCGAGGAACTGCGCACGCCGCTGGTGCCCGACCATTTCTTCGAGCCGATCCACGCCCGCATCTACGAGCGGATCCTTCACTTGCTCGATCGCAAGGCAGTGGTCACCCCGGTCACCCTGCGCCCTTATTTCGAGGCGGACGAAGGGCTCAAGGCGCTGGGCGGCCTTGCCTATCTCGCGCGCCTTACCGCCAACGAGCAGGGCCTGCTCGCCCCGCGCGAGCTGGCCGAGCAGATCTACGACCTGGCGCTGCTGCGCGAGCTGGTCTCGGTCGGCCGCAACCTCGTCGAGGGGGCGATGGACACCTCCGAGTCGGTCGAACCGCTCGAGCAGATCGAGCACGCCGAGGCCGCGCTCTACAAAGTGGCCGAGGGCGCCTCGACCGGCAGCGAGGCGCAGAGCTTCAGCACCGCGACGCGCACCGCGATCACCGCGATCGAGAAGGCGTTCAATTCGGGCGGCCACATCTCGGGCAAGACCACGGGTCTCTCCTCGGTGAACCAGAAGATCGGCGGCCTGCACGATTCCGACCTCATCATCCTCGCCGGCCGTCCGGGCATGGGCAAGACCTCGCTCGCCACCAACATCGCCTTCAACGCCGCCGACCGCCTGCGTCGCGACTTGGCCGACGGCATCGCGCCCGAGCAGTCGGTGGGCGCCGCCACCGCGTTCTTCAGCCTGGAAATGAGCGCCGACCAGCTCGCCACCCGCATCCTCGCCGAGCAGTCGGGCATCAGCTCGGAAGCCTTGCGCGTCGGGCGGATCAGCCGCGAGGACTTCCAGCAGCTCTCCTTCGCCAGCCAGCGCCTGGCCGAGCTGCCGCTCTACATCGACGACACGCCCGCGCTGTCGATCGCGGCCTGCGCACGCGGCGCACGGCGCCTGAAGCGCCGCCACAACATCGGCCTGGTGGTGGTCGACTACCTGCAGCTGCTCCAGGGAACCGGCCGCGCGCAGGACAATCGCGTGAACGAGATTTCCGAGATCAGCCGCGGCTTGAAGACGCTCGCCAAGGAACTGCAAGTGCCGGTGATCGCGCTCTCGCAGCTCAGCCGCGCGGTAGAGCAGCGCGAGGACAAGCGGCCGATGCTCTCGGACTTGCGCGAATCGGGCTCGATCGAGCAGGACGCCGACATGGTGTGGTTCGTCTATCGCGAGGATTACTACGCGATGGCGACCGAGCCCAAGGAGCCGAGCGACACCGATCCGCCCGACGTGCACACCAAGTGGCAGGCATGGCGCGAGCGGATGGAGCAGATCACCGGCCTGTCCGAACTGATCGTCGCCAAGCAGCGCCACGGCGCCACCGGCAAAGTGCGGCTGCGCTTCGAGGCCCGGATCACCCGCTTCTCCGACCTCGCCGACGACGACATGCGCACCGCCTACGGGGATGACGACTGAGGCTAGGGCGTCGTCTGGAGCGTACCAGTGAAGACCTGCGCAATCCTCCTTCCCCCTCGATGGGGGGAAGGATAGCGTAGCTCGCCTCTGCAAGAGGCTGGCGAAGCTTGGATGGGGGTGTGCTCTCGGTTTACGCGACGCCTGACGCCGCACCATCACCCCCATCCAACTGCGCGGCTAGCCAGCGAGCTGGCAAGCCTCCGTATCCTTCCCCCATCGAGGGGGAAGGAAGGCACAGCTTCACGCCCGCGGGCGAGTGCGGGGTTACGCCAAGGAAGAGAACACGGCGTCTACGGCCGGTGTTTGCCTGGGCACGACAGGCTTGGCTGGCCTTCCACGGTTTGCGAACGGTTGGACCAAGGAAAGCATAAGCGTGGTCCAACTCGGCCCTGTCACGATGAGCACCCGGCGGGACGGGCTCGCAGCTTGCCGCCGGGGTGCTCCCTTGTGTCCCATTTTCCGAGGAAAATCGGTTGGAGACTCATCGCTACGGTGTGGTGGTCCCGTCGGAGCCGCCGGCCGCATGGTGCGGGGTTGGTAGCGCCGACGTCTCAGCCCCTCCACACCCGCCGTGTGCTGGAGCGTATAACCGAATTGGCACGAAATGTCAAGCCAAATCGGCCTCCCGGACCTGATCCGGGACCGCGCGCGTGTGCGAAGCTGTGCCGTGTGCGGCTGGGCTCTCACGCAAGCTGGCGTCATGGCGGAACCGGACCCGGATCAGGTCCGGGTCGACGTCATCCATCCTGCACAGCAAAAAGGCCGGGCTTTTGGCCCGGCCTTTTCCTTGTGCGGTGTTAAGCCTCAGTCTTCCTTGAGGAAGGCCGGCATGTGGCTGGGATCGCCGCCGCCGTTGTCATCGCGGTCGCGACGCGGGCCGCGCTCGCGATTGCCGCCCCGATCGCCACCACGGTCGCCGCCCCTGTCGCCACGGGGACGACGGCGGTCACCGCCACGATCGCCGCCGCGATCACCACCCCGGTCGCCACGGGGCTCACCCCGATCCGCCCGGGGCTCGCGCGGCGGACGGGTGTCCTCCAGCGCCTCGCCGGTCTCCTGGTCGACCACGCGCATCGACAGGCGGACCTTGCCGCGCGGGTCGATCTCGAGGACCTTGACCTTCACGGCCTGGCCTTCCTTGACGACGTCGGTCGGCTTTTCGACCCGCTCGTTCTTCATCTCGGAGACGTGGACGAGACCGTCCTTGCCGCCCATGAAGTTCACGAAGGCGCCGAAGTCGACGATGTTGACCACCTTGCCGTCGTAGATCTTGCCGACTTCGGCCTCCTCCACGATGCCGAGGATCCACTTCTTGGCGGCTTCGATCTGGTTCACGTCCGAAGACGAGATCTTGATCACGCCCTCGTCGTCGATGTCGACCTTGGCGCCGGTCTCGGCGACGATCTCGCGGATCACCTTGCCGCCGGTGCCGATCACGTCGCGGATCTTCGACTTGTCGATCTGGATCGTCTCGATGCGCGGCGCGTGGGCGGAAAGCTCGGTGCGGGCCGAACCCAGCGCCTTGTGCATCTCACCCAAGATGTGCGCGCGGCCGGCCTTCGCCTGCTCGAGCGCCTTGCCCATGATCTCCTTGGTGATGCCGGCGATCTTGATGTCCATCTGCATCGTGGTGATGCCGGCTTCGGTGCCCGCCACCTTGAAGTCCATGTCGCCGAGGTGATCCTCGTCGCCCAGGATGTCGGACAGGACGGCGAACTCGTCGCCTTCCAGGATCAGGCCCATGGCGATGCCCGAGACCGGACGCTCGATCGGCACGCCCGCATCCATCATCGACAGACAGCCGCCGCAGACGGTGGCCATCGACGACGAGCCATTCGACTCGGTCACGTCCGAGAGGACGCGGATGGTGTACGGGAAGTCCGCCTTGGCCGGCAGGACCGGGTGCAGCGCGCGCCACGCCAGCTTGCCATGGCCGACTTCGCGGCGGCCCGGCGCGCCGAAGCGGCCGACTTCGCCGACCGAGTAGGGCGGGAAGTTGTAGTGCAGCATGAACGAGGAGTAGGAGAGACCCTCCAGCCCGTCGATCATCTGCTCGGCGTCCTTGGTGCCCAGCGTGGTGGTGCAGATCGTCTGCGTCTCGCCGCGCGTGAACAGCGCCGAGCCGTGGGTGCGCGGCAGGAAGCCGACCATCGATTCGATCGGACGGACCTGGTCGAGCGTACGACCGTCGATGCGCTGGCCGTCCTTGAGGATGGCGCCGCGCACGATGTCGGCCTCAACCTTCTTCATGGTCTTGATCGCGACCATCTGGGTCTGCGGGCTCTCGCCCGAGAACGCTTCCTTCGCCTTGGCGCGGGCGGCGTTGAGCGCGTCCGAGCGGGCCGACTTGTTGGTCAGCTTGTAGGCGGCGGCGACGTCGGCCCCGACGAGGCCCTTGAGCTTGGCCTTGATGTCGGCGGTCTTGTCCGACAGGTCGATGTCCCAGGGGTCCTTGGCGGCCTTCTCGGCCAGGTCGATGATGAGATCGACGACCTTCTTGATCTCGTCATGCGCGAACATGACGGCGCCGAGCATCTCGTCCTCGGTCAGCTCCTTGGCTTCCGATTCGACCATCATCACGGCATCGCCGGTGGCGGCGACGACGAGGTCGAGGCGGCCGTCGACCAGGGCCTGGTCCTGCTTGGGATTGAGCGTGTACTGGCCATCGACGAAGCCGACGCGGCACGCGCCGATCGGGCCCATGAAGGGCACGCCCGAGATGGTGAGCGCGGCCGAGGCGGCGATCATCGCGACGATATCGGGCTCGGTCTCGCCGTCATAGGAGAGCACCTGCGCGATGCAGTTGATCTCGTTGTAGAAGCCTTCGGGGAACAGCGGGCGCACCGGGCGGTCGATGAGACGGCTGGTGAGCGTCTCCTTCTCGGTCGCACCGCGCTCGCGCTTGAAGAAGCCACCCGGGATACGACCCGCGGCGGAGAACTTCTCCTGGTAGTGGACGGTCAGCGGAAAGAAGTCCTGGCCTTCCTTCACCGACTTGGCGGCGGTCACGGCGCACAGCACCACGGTCTCCCCATAGGTGGCCAGCACGGCGCCGTCAGCCTGACGGGCGATGCGGCCGGTTTCCAGCGTGAGGGTCTTTCCGCCCCACTCCATGGATACGGTCTTTACGTCGAACATGAGAGTTTCATTCCTCAGCCCGCGAGCCCTATTGCTGCGCGGGGTTTACTGCCGGGGATGCCGTCCCGGTCCGGTGTGGAGCTTGTCTAGCTCCTGAAAGGTCCAGCCGAATTGCCGGACCCTCGTCGACCCGGGCTTGGCCCGGGTCCGGTTTCCTCCATACGCCGTTCTGTCGGCGGGGAGGGAGGACTGTGAGGTTCCGTTGATCGGAACCGGTCCCGGATCAAGTCCGGGACGATGTGTCGTGCGACAAATGCGAAACGGCCCGCCATGGGGCGGGCCGAAGCGTTCGTCTTACTTGCGCAGACCCAGCTTCTGGATCAGCGCGTTGTACCGCGCGACATCCTTCTTCTTGAGGTAGTCGAGCAGCGAGCGGCGCTTGTTCACCATCGCCAGCAGGCCGCGGCGCGAGTGGTTGTCCTTGTGGTGCGCCTTGAAGTGCTCGGTCAGGTTCTTGATCCGCTCGGTGAGGATCGCGACCTGCACTTCGGGCGAGCCGGTGTCGCTGGCCTGACGGGCGTTGTCCGAGATGATTTCCTGCTTCTTTTCGGCGGTCACCGACATAGTCTTACTCCGCGACATCTGAGAGGTTGAAGCCCCGGACGACACGGGCGTCGCCGCCCGCCAATTCCAACAGCGCGACCGGAATAGTCCCAAGTCTCGCCCAGTGGAGCCCGTCGTCGTGGGGCAGTCCGGTCAGAACACGGCCCTGTCGGACCGCCCTTGCCTGCTCCGGGTCGAGGTCGATGGCCGGGATGTCGTCCAGCCCCGCCTCCAGCGGCAAGAGTCTCTGTTCAAGGGGCGCGCCCTTACCGATTTCGTTCAACATGTCCAGCGAAATCGCGTGTTCGAGGGTGAACGGACCGGCCTGGACCCGGCGCAGCATGGTGACGGTGCCGCACGTGCCGAGCGCTTGCGCGATGTCGCGCGCCAGGCTGCGGATATAGGTGCCCTTGGAGACTTTTGCCAGGAGGGTGAGGTGTTCTAGCCCCTCCCCTTCAGGGGAGGGGTTGGGGTGGGGGCTCTCGACCTGCAACGTCGCGTCGGAAGGAAAGCCCCCACCCCCAGCCCCTCCGCTGAAGGGGAGGGGAGAGAGAGAGAACACCGTCACCGCGCGGCTCACCAGTTCCACCGCCTCGCCCTTGCGCGCGAGATCGTAGGCGCGCTCGCCGTCCACCTTCAGGGCGGAGTAGGCGGGAGGAACCTGCGTGATGGGACCGGTGAAGCGCGGCAACACCGCCTCGATCTGCTCCGGCGACGGCCGCACATCGCTGCTGGCGACGACGGCGCCTTCGAGGTCGAGCGTATCGGTCTCCTCGCCGAAGCGGACGGTGAACGCATAAGTCTTGCTGGCATCGAAGGCGCCCCCGGTGAGCTTGGTCGCCTCGCCCACCGCGATCGGCAGCACGCCGCTCGCCAGGGGATCGAGGGTGCCGCCGTGGCCGACCTTCACGCCCTTGCCGAAGCCCGCCGCACGCAAATTGCGCTTCACCGCCGCGACCGCCTGGGTCGAACCGAGACCGACGGGCTTGTCGAGGATGATCCAGCCAGACGGCATCAGCCGCCCGCAACGGCGTTGGCGAGGGCGAGGTACTGGTTCACGGTCCACAGGATCGGCCGCGCCAGATGACGGGTGAGCCCGAGGCTCGGCCAGATCTGCGGCACGACCACCAGCAGGAGCAACAGCAGCCCGAAGCCGAGCCCACGCATCCGGGCGTACGCTTGCGCCGCCCGGCGGGGCAACGCACCCTCGACGATGTGCGAACCGTCGAGCGGGGGGATCGGGAGCAGGTTGAACAGCGCCAGCGAGCAGTTGATGAACAGGAAATACTGGAGGCTGAGGCCCGCAAAGTCCGCGAACGGACCGGGCGCGGCGTAGCGGGCCAGCACACCCAGCACCACCGCGCCGACCCCCGCGAGGACGAGGTTCGTCAACGGGCCGGCAGCGGCGACCACCATCATGCCGATCCGCGGATTGCGCAGGCGGCGCTTGTCGACCGGCACCGGCTTGGCCCAGCCGAACGTCGGCAGGTGCGCCAGCGCCAGGGCGCCAGGCACCACGATCGTGCCGATCGGATCGACGTGGCGCAGCGGATTGAGGCTGAGCCGCCGCCGCTCGTGCGCGGTCGGATCGCCCAGCAGCCAGGCGACGTAGCCGTGCGCGACTTCGTGGAAGACGATCGCGACGATGAGCGGGAGGATCAGCGCTGCGGCTTGCAGCAGGGTCTCTTGCATCGCCGGCATCTAGGCGCGGCGGCGGCGACCCGCAAGCGGACCGCTCAGTCGCCCAAGTCGCGGCGGACGCGAGGGTCGGACAGCAGGCGCTCGATGCGGTCGGCCTCCTCGAAGCTCTCGTCGGCGCGGAAGCGGATCTTCGCCGCCGACTTGAGGCCGAGGCTGCGCGCGACTTCCTTCTGGAAGTAGGCGGTGTTCTGGCGCAGCGCGGTGAGCACTTCCTCCTCGTGCGCGCCGAGCAGCGGCTTCACGTAGGCGGTGGCGAGGCGCAAGTCCGGGCTCATGCGCACTTCGGTGACGCTGACGGAGTGCGCGCTCAGCGTGGTGTCGTGGACCTGCTGCCGAGTGAGGATCTCGGAGAGTACGTGACGCACTCGTTCGCCCACCTTGAGCAGGCGGACCGAGTGCTGTTCGGGAGTGGATTGCTGGCGGGCCATGGCTGCGCAGCATGTGGATGCACCGCGACATTTTGCAACAATTCATTACGCGAGGGTGGCTGGACCTGGAGCGCCGTTCGCGCGAAATCCGCGCTCGGAAAGCGGCGTTCCCGGAAAAAACGCAGCTTCTCCCAAGGCCGGTCGGGGCCGGTGGAGGCAGATGTCCCTTTGCCTCCTGCGGCTCTGACAGGCGACGTTGCGAGGGCCGACACGGCCCAGGGCTGGACCGGTTTTATCGCCGCCGTCCCGGTCTGCCTTTCCCCCCGCCCTGCCCCGGCGGGGGGACGCGACGTCCCCTTCACGCCTCTGGCGATCCCGCATAGCGCAAGCCCCAGACGCCCCGAAGCAAACCTGTGCCTCGCCCCCAAACGCGAACGAGGCGCCCGGATCGCTCCGGACGCCTCTCTCGGTGAACCTGTGCTCCGGCTCCGCAAGGGGGCCGGAGCGGCGCGGGTCAGGCGCTGTAGTACATGTCGAACTCGACGGCCGACGGGGTCGTCTCCCAGCGGAACACCTCGGGCCACTTCAGTTCGAGGTAGGCTTCGATCTGGTCCTCGGTAAACACGCCGCCCTCGAGCAGGAAGGCGTGGTCGGCCTGGAGCGATTCCAGCGCCTCACGCAGCGAACCGCACACGGTCGGCACTTCGGCGAGCTCGGCCGGGGGCAGATCGTACAGGTTCTTGTCCATGGCTTCGCCCGGGTGGATCTTGTTCTTGATCCCGTCGAGGCCGGCCATGAGCAGCGAGGCGTAGCAGAGGTACGGGTTGGCCATCGCGTCGGGGAAGCGGAACTCCACGCGCTTGGCCTTGGTGCCCGAACCGTAGGGGATGCGGCACGAGGCCGAGCGGTTGCGCGCCGAGTAGGCGAGCAGCACCGGCGCTTCGTAGCCCGGCACCAGCCGCTTGTAGCTGTTGGTGGTCGGGTTGGTGAAGGCGTTCAGCGCCTTGGCGTGCTTGATGACGCCGCCGATGAAGTACAGGCACGTGTCCGACAGGCCGGCGTAGCCGTTGCCGGCGAAGGTGTTCTCGCCGCCGTTCCAGATCGAGATATGCGTGTGCATGCCCGATCCGTTGTCCTTCATGATCGGCTTGGGCATGAACGTCGCCGTCTTGCCGTAAGCCTGCGCAACCATCCACACGACGTACTTGTAGATCTGCATGCGGTCCGCGGTGGTGACCAGCTTGCCGAAGGTGAGGCCGAGCTCGTGCTGCGCGGCGGCCACCTCGTGGTGATGCTTGTCGCACGGCAGGCCCATCTCGATCATCGTCGAGACCATCTCGGCGCGGATGTCGGTAGCCGGATCGACGGGCGCGACCGGGAAGTAGCCGCCCTTGGCACGCGGGCGGTGGCCCAGGTTGCCGGTCTCGTATTCCTTGTTGGTGTTGGTCGGCAGCTCGATGTCGTCGATCTTGAAGCCGTTGCCGTCGTAGCCGTCATAGAACTTCACGTCGTCGAACATGAAGAACTCGGCTTCCGGACCGACGTAGACGGTGTCGCCGAAGCCGGCCGACTTGACGAACGCCTCGGCGCGCTTGGCGGTCGAGCGCGGATCGCGGCTGTAGAGCTCACCGGTCGAAGGCTCGACGATGTCGCAGAACAGGATCAGCATCGGGGTGGCGCTGAACGGATCGGTGTAGACCGCGTCGAGATCGGGCTTGAGGATCATGTCCGACTCGTTGATCGCCTTCCAGCCCTCGATCGAGGAACCGTCGAACATCAGGCCGTCTTCCAGCTCATCCTCGCCAAGGACGCCCGAGACCATCGTCAGGTGCTGCCACTTGCCCTTGGGATCGGTGAAGCGCAGATCGACCCACTCGATCTCTTCGTCCTTGATCTTCTTGAGGACGTCCTTTGCACTAGCCATGAGCAGTATTCTCCGAGTTAGCTCCCGCCGGTTCCGAACAGCCGGACCGGCAAGAGGCTAGGGGTGGATATTCCAAGGACGGAACCGGCCCCCCGTGCCGATGGCGTCCCGAGCCGGCGCGCCCTCACGATGCGCCGGACGGAATGGCTTGAGCCCGTCAGAGGGCGGCGTCGTCCCGCTCGCCGGTGCGGATGCGCACCGCGGTCTCGATCGGCACGACGAAGATCTTGCCGTCGCCGATACGGCCGGTCTGCGCGGCATCGGCAATCGCCTCGACCACGCGCTCGGCCAAGGCGTCGGGCACGACGACCTCGAGCTTCACCTTGGGCAGGAAGTCGACGACGTACTCGGCGCCACGATAGAGTTCGGTATGGCCCTTCTGCCGTCCGAAGCCCTTCGCCTCGGTCACGGTGATGCCGGACACCCCCACCTCGTGCAGCGCTTCCTTGACCTCGTCCAGCTTGAACGGCTTGATGATGGCTTCGATCTTTTTCACGCCTGCGAACTTTCCCTGCACTTGGCCCGCGCCGCTCCGAAAGGAGCGCCGCCGGTCCCTATGCCTCCACCCCGACCCTGCGAAACCCTGAGTCCTCGAAGACCCGTCTCCATCAAGAATCGTGCCAGGCTGATCCGCGGTTGGTAGGCCAAGTGAGCAGTCGCGAAAAGACCGGAATCGCTAGGTTTGTTGCGCGTTCGTTAAGCCTCTTCCCCGGGCATTGCCCGAGGGCGCGTTTTATTTGCCTAAACGATGGGCAGCCCTGCCCGCCGATTAGGCAGGCACAAGGGCTCAGAGCCGCAGGCCGGCAGTCTCGTCGAGGCCGGCCATGATGTTGAGGTTCTGCACCGCGGCACCGCTCGCGCCCTTGCCGAGGTTGTCGAGCACCGCCGCGAGCCGCGCCTGGCCGCCGTCCCTGGCGCCGAAGACGAACAGCTCGAGCGTGTCGATCGGCGCCATGGAGGCACGCAGCAGCAGCTCGTCCGGGCGATCTTCGCGCACGCGCACGACGGGACTGCCGCGATAGGCCTCGCCAAGGCTGGCGAGGAGCACGTCGGCGGCGGCGGCGTTGGCCATCATCGAGAGGTGCAGCGGCACTTCGACCAGCATGCCCCGGTGCGCCGGCACCACCGCCGGCGCGAACACCGGGGCGTGCGAAATGCCGGTGTGGCGCTGCATTTCCGGCACGTGCTTGTGGCCGAGGGCAAGGCCATAGGCGCGGTAGGCGATGTCGGGATCGCCCTCGAACCGGCCGATCAGCGCCTTGCCGCCGCCCGAGTAGCCCGAGACGGCGTGGCACACATAGGGCCAGTCCTTTGGCAGCAGCCCGGCCGAGACCAGCGGCGCCAGCAGCGCGATGAAGCCGGTGGGGTAGCAGCCGGGATTGCTCACGCGCCTGGCCGACGCGATGGCGTCGCGGCCGATGACTTCGGGAAAGCCGTAGGTCCAGCCGATCGCGGTGCGATGCGCGCTCGACGCGTCGATCACACGCACCTTGTCGTTGCGGATCATCGCCACGGCATCGCGCGCCGCATCGTCGGGCAGGCACAGGATGACGAAGTCGGCGTCGTTCAGCGCCTCGGCGCGCGCGGCATCGTCCTTGCGCCGCTCATCGTCGAGGATGACAAGGTCGAACTCGGGGCGGCCAGCCAGCCGGTCGGCGATCTCGAGCCCCGTAGTGCCCGCGGCGCCGTCGATGAAGACGCTGACGCTCATGCCGCCTCCAGACTGCCGAGCGGCACGTAGCCGACCGGGCCGTCCTCGCCGAACTGGCCCCAGGCCCAGCCGCCGGAGATGTCGAGAACGTCGAACAGAGCGCCCTCGGGCAGATCGCACACCGCGTCGGCATCGGGCTTGCCCGCGATCCGCAGCGCGGTCTCGGCCACCACCCGATGCGGCATCGGCACCGCATAGTGCGGCACGAAGTAGCGGCCCGCGAGCTTGATGTGCGCCAGGTCGCCGCGCACCGGCAAGTGGCTCGGCGCGGCGCCGGAACTTGGCCCGCTCAGCGCCAGGAGCCGCACCTCATCCGCGAGATCCTGCGGGCGCGTGTGGGAATCCTCGAGCGGCAAGGGGCACTGGTCTCCGAAACGAAAGATGGGCGCGCTTAGACGGGTCATGACGCGGGCGCAAGTTCGGCCGCTGGGTTAGCCGCTGGGTTAGCCATAGCGCGCCTGCAGCATCCGCCACGCGGCGCGCAGCCCCAGCGCGTCGCCGCCCTTGGGTCGGCCGGGCTTGGACGCGGGGCGCCAGGCGAAGGTGTCGAAGTGCGCCCAGTCGACATCCTTGGGCACGAACCGGTCGAGGAACAGCGCCGCCGTGGACGCGCCGGCAAAGCCGCTGGACCCGGCGTTGTTGATGTCGGCGATGTCGGACTTGAGGTATTCGCGATAACCATCGTGCAGCGGCAGGCGCCAGCACGGATCGTCGGCGGCGAGCCCGGCTTCGATCAGCGCCTGCGCGGTCTCGTCGCGCCTTGCGAACAGCGCCGGCAGGTCGGGGCCGACCGCCACGCGGGCAGCGCCGGTGAGGGTCGCGAAATCGAGGACGAGCTCCGGCTTCTCCTCGCCCGCGCGGGCCAGCGCGTCGCCCAGGATCAGGCGGCCCTCGGCGTCGGTGTTGCCGATCTCGACCGAGATGCCGGCGCGCGACTTGAGGACGTCGCCGGGGCGGAAGGCGTTTCCGGCGACGGCGTTCTCGACCGCCGGGATCAGCAAGTGCAGCCGCACCGGCAGGTTGGCGTCCATGATCAAGCCGGCCAGCGCCAGCGCATGCGCGGCGCCGCCCATGTCCTTCTTCATCAGCAGCATGCCCGAGCCCGGCTTGATGTCGAGCCCGCCGGAATCGAAGCACACGCCCTTGCCGATCACCGCCACGCGCGGATGCGAAGGATCGCCCCATTCCAGCTCGATCATGCGCGGAGCGTGGCTGCGCGCGGCGGCGCGGCCGACCATGTGGACCATCGGGAACTCGTGCTCGAGCGTGTCGCCGCGCGTCACCTTGAGGTGCAGCTTGTGCGACCGGGCGAGCGCCTCGGCCCTCGCCTCGAGCTGGGCCGGGCCCATGTCCTCGGCCGGCGTGTTGACGAGGTCGCGCACCAGCGCGGTCGCCTCGGCTTCGGCCAGCACGGCAGGGATCGCCTTCGCCTCTCCGGTCAGGAGGATGCGCGCGCCCTCCTCCTTCGGCTCGGACAGATAGCGCTCGAAACGGTACTGGCCGGTCACCCAGCCGAGCAGCGCCTGGCCCGGATCGCCGCTCGCCAGGCGATAGGTGCCGGCGGGCAGCCCTTCGGCGAGCCTGGCGAGGCACCAGCTCGAGAGCGAGGAAGCGTCGGCGACTCCGGCGGCGACCGACCAGCCGTCTCCCTCCGGCAGGATGACGAGACTGTGGCCCTCGGCCTTGAACTTGTGCGCGGCGAGCACGGCCCGCTGGCCGGCGGTGCGACCCTTGAGGAAGGCCTCCAGCCCGTCCTTGTCCACGAGATGGATGGGGATCGCCGGCTGGCCGCGGTCGGGCTGGATCAATGCGTCTTTGTCCGTCATTGCCATGCCTGTAGACCCGGCCCTACAACCAGCGCGAGAGGAAAAAGCATGGCTGACACCCCGATCCTGCGCACCGCCCTTCTGGTCGCGGCCGCGCTGCTGCCCGCCGCCTGCGGCAAGGGCGGCTCCCAAGTGCCCGATGCCACGGTCAGCGACGTCGCGCCGGTAGGACTGGCTCCGCCCGCCGCGCCTACTCCCTCGCCTGCTCCCGGCGCTCCGCCCTCGCTGACACCAGAGGCCGGACGCAGCGTGAAGGTGAGCAACGATCTCTACGAATTCGAATATGCCTATCCGGCCAAGGTCGGCGCCATCGCCGGCCTCAAGGCGGTGCTGGACCGGCGCCTGGAAGCGGCGCGGCGCGAACTGACCAAGGGCGCGGCGCAAGACCAGGCCGAAGCGAAGAAGAACGACTATCCCTATCGCCAGCACAGCTCGGGCGCCGAATGGAAGGTCGTCGCCGACTTGCCGCGCTGGCTGTCGCTCTCGGACGAGGCCTACACCTACACCGGCGGCGCGCATGGCATGACGATGTTCGACAGCCTGCTGTGGGACCGCCAAGCGAACCGCCCGCTCGAGCCGATCGCGCTCTTCGCCAACAAGGCGGCGCTCAGCCGCGCCATCCGCCAGCCGTTCTGCGACCTGCTCGACAAGGAACGCGCCAAGCGCCGCGGCGAACCGGTGAACCGCAAAAGCGGCGACGAGTTCGACGAGTGCATCGATCCGGTGGAGAACACGGTGCTGCTCGGCTCCACCAACGGCAAGACCTTCGACCGCATCGGCATCCTCGTCGGCCCCTACGCCGCCGGCTCCTACGCGGAAGGCACGTACGACATCACCGTCCCGGTCACGCCCGCCGTGCTGGCGACGGTGAAGCCGGAATACCGCGGCGAGTTCTCGGTGAAACGCTAGGGGCGGCTTACCCGGAGCCAGAACCGTCAAAAGCCCGGAGTCGCAATCCACGCGCATCGCCGCTATATCGCGGGCCATGACCGATTATCAGACGATCGAGGCTGACGACACCGTGCTGCGCGACGGGTCGATCAAGCTCCATGGGCCCGAGGGTTTCGAGGGCATGCGCCGCGCCGGGCGGCTTGCCGCGCAGATCCTGGACGAGATCGTGGACATGGTGCGGCCCGGCGTCACGACCGCGGCGATCGACGACAAAGTGCGCGAGCTGACGCTGGACGGCGGCGCTGTGCCGGCGACGCTCGGCTACCGGGGCTATGCGCATTCGAGCTGCATCTCGATCAACCATGTCGTGTGCCACGGCATCCCGTCGGACAAGACGCTGAAGGACGGCGACATCGTCAATATCGACGTGACGCCGCTGCTCGACGGCTGGCACGGTGATTCCAGCCGCATGTACCTGGTTGGCGACGTGCCGCTCAAGGCGCGCCGGCTGGTCGACGTGACGTACGAATGCCTGATGATCGGCATCGACAAGGCCAAGCCCGGCGCGCGGCTGGGAGACATCGGCGCGGCGATCCAGGCCTATGCCGAGCAGAACCGCTACGGCGTTGTCCGCGAATTCTGCGGCCACGGCGTCGGCCGCCTGTTCCACGACGCGCCCGAGGTGGTCCACGCCGCCCGCGCGGGCACCGGGCCGGAGCTCAAGCCCGGCATGATCTTCACCATCGAACCGATGATCAATCTCGGCAAGCCGCCGGTGAAGATGCTGGCCGACGGGTGGACCGCGGTGACGCGCGACAAGTCGCTCTCGGCCCAGTTCGAGCATTCGATCGGCATCACCGAGGATGGCTGCGAGATCTTCACGCTCAGCCCCAAGGGCCTGCACAAACCGCCCTACGCCTGAAGCGGCCGCCTGGGGGGCGGTGGATGATACCCCACCCCTGTGCCGTACCCCTCAACGTGGCCGGTGATCCAGGCGGGCGCTGATCGCGAGGCGCCGGCCGGTGATCAGCGTCTGCACCACGAACAGCGTCATCAGGATCACGCCGATGGCGCCGACGAACAAGTCGAAGCCCGAGACCCAGCCGAAAAGCCCGGGTCCCGACCCGAGCACCATCATCGCAATGGTCAGGCCGATCAGCATGAAACGCAGTTCGGTGGGGCCGGCCGCGAGATAGGACAGCTTGAACTCGCCGAGCACCCGCGCCGACAGATAGGCGTGGATCGAGAGCAGCAGGTAGCCGACCAGCGCCACCATCACCACATCCATCGTCACGTAGGGACTGGTGCCGATGCCCCAGACGATCAGCGCCGTGGTCAGCCCGTCGCAGCTATGATCGATAAAATAGCCATACGAGGGCCGCTCGATCCGGCGGAACCGGGCGAGGCTGCCGTCCATCGAATCGCCGAACCACTGGACGAAATAGCCGGCGATCGCGAGCCACAGCCACGCGGGCGCGAGATTGCTGGCGGCATAGCCCGCGAAGGTCATGATCGCACCAATGACGCCGAGCGCGGTGAGCAGGTCGGGTGTCACCCAGCGCGGCATGCGAGCGCATAGCCAGTTGAGCAGCCGCCGCTCGTGCCGGGCGAGCACGTTTTCCTGGATGCGCACCGTCTTGAGTTCGGTAGGGGCCGGGTAGGTCTTGGTGGGTGGCGCGTCGGCGGGGGCCGCGAACGGCTCCTGCGTCGCTGCGGTCGAATGGGAAGCGGAGTCCAGCATGGCGAGCCTATGACGCACATGCGCGCACTATGACAGTTCTGTTTCATGCTTTGCGGCCAGACGAGACTGGCGCAGGCCGCGCGGGTAAAACAGCAAGAGATTGCGCAAAGGCGAAACCGGGTCCCGGCTCAAGCCCGCATCGGCACGTCAGATGCGGTCGAAGGCTTCGCCGATGACCTGCCAGACGCGGTCCAATTGCTCCGGCGTGATCGCATAGGGCGGCATCACATAGACCGTCGAGCCGAGCGGCCGCAGCAGCACATCGCGCTCGCGGAAGAAGGCAAGCAGGCGCGGCGCGATCCCGGCAAGATAGCCCTCGCCCGCGCTGCCGAGATCGAGCGCGGCGATGGTGCCCAGGCGGCGCGGAGCGGTGCACCGGGGGTGCGCCGCCAGCCGGTCGAGATGCCGCTGCTGGCGCTGGCCGAGGTCGGCGATGCGCTCGAGCACCGGCTCCTCGCGCCAGATCGCGAGATTGGCATTGGCCGCCGCGCAGGCGATCGGGTTGGCGGTGTAGCTGGAGGAATGGAAGAACATCCGGGCGCGGTCGGTCGACCAGTGCGCCTCGAAGATCGGCTCGCTCGCCATGGTGACGGCCAGCGGCACCGCGCCGCCGGTGAGGCCCTTGGACAGGCACAGGATGTCGGGCACCACGCCGGCCTGTTCGCAGGCGAGCAGCGCGCCGGTGCGGCCCCAGCCGGTCATCACCTCGTCGGCGATGAACAGCACCGAATGGCGCGCGCAGATCTCGCGCATCGCCGCGAGCACTGCCGGCGGATAGAACAGCATGCCGCCGGAGCCGAGCACCAGCGGCTCGACGATCAGCGCCGCCGTGTCGCGCTGGCGGCACGTGGCTTCGAGCGCATCGAGCGTCGCCTGCTCCTCGCCCGCCGCCGGATAGGGAATGCGCGCGACGTCGAACAGCAGCGGCTCGTACGTGCGGTTGAACACTCCGCGCGCGCCGACCGACATCGCGCCGATGGTGTCGCCGTGGTAGGAGTGCTCCATCACCACGATGCGATGCCGCGCCTCGTCCCGCACGGCCCAGTAGCCGAGCGCCATCTTCAGCGCGACCTCGACGGCGGTGGAGCCCGAGTCGGAGAAGAACACCCGCGTCAGGCTCTCGGGCATGATCGCGCGCAGGCCGGCGGCGAGCGTTTCGGCCGGCTCGTGCGTCCAGCCGGCGAAGATCAGCTGGTCGAGCCGCTGCGCCTGCGCGGCAATGGCGGCGACGATGCGGGGGTGGCAGTGCCCGTGCGTGGTCACCCACCACGAGGAGATCGCGTCGATCACCGTGCGCCCGTCGGCGGTGTACAGCAGCGCCCCCTCGGCCCGTTCGACCAGCGGGATCGGCTCCTGCAAGCCGTGCTGGGTGAAGGGGTGCCAGACGGGAGAACTCAC